>ERZ1066138.250-NODE-250-length-18382-cov-9.702625_pt1 | contig 18382 bp, 22 predicted proteins | sample MGYA00382785_ERZ1066138 | MGnify/ENA primary metagenome ERZ1066138 (study PRJEB33369, sample SAMEA5778368) | biofilm metagenome | biome: Industrial cooling water; feature: Water cooling tower basin; material: Biofilm | place: United Arab Emirates | collected... | reverse complement strand
CGGTCATGCCGGCGAGCTTGCCGTACATGCGGAAGTAGTTCTGGAAGGTGATCGATGCCAGCGTCTGGTTCTCGGGCTGGATCGCCACGCCTTCCTTGGCCTCGACGGCCTGGTGCAGGCCGTCGCTCCAGCGCCGACCGGTCATCAGGCGGCCGGTGAACTCGTCGACGATGATCACCTCGCCGTTCTGCACCACGTAGTGCTGGTCGCGGTGGTAAAGGTGCTTGGCGCGCAGCCCGGCGTACAGGTGGTGCATCAGCGAGATGTTGGCCGCGTCGTACAGGCTCGCGCCCTCGGCCAGCAGCCCGGCCTGGGCCAGCAGCGCCTCGGCGCGCTCGTGGCCGGCCTCGGTCAGGTAGACCTGGTGGCCCTTCTCGTCGGCGGTGAAGTCGCCCGGCTCGATGACGCCCTGGCCGGTGCGCGGGTCGGCCTCGCCGATCTGCTTCTTGAGGTGCGGCACGACGGCGTTGATCTTGAGGTAGACCTCGGTCTGATCCTCGGCCTGGCCGCTGATGATCAGCGGCGTGCGCGCCTCGTCGATCAGGATCGAGTCGACCTCGTCGACGATCGCGAAGGCCAGGCCGCGCTGCACCCGGTCGACGGTCTCGTGGACCATGTTGTCGCGCAGGTAGTCGAAGCCGAACTCGTTGTTGGTGCCGTAGGTCACGTCGGCGGCGTAGGCGGCCTGCTTGTCCTCGCGCGTCATCTGCGCGGTGTTCACGCCGACGCTCAGGCCGAGGAAGCCGTAGAGCTTGCCCATCCACTCGGCGTCGCGGCGCGCCAGGTAGTCGTTGACGGTGACCAGGTGCACGCCCTGGCCGCCGAGCGCGTTCAGGTAGACGGGCAGCGTGGCCATCAGCGTCTTGCCTTCGCCGGTGCGCATCTCGGCGATCTTGCCGTCGTGCAGCGCCATGCCGCCGATCAGCTGGACGTCGAAGTGGCGCATCTTCAGCGTGCGCTTGCTGCCTTCGCGCACGACCGCGAAGGCCTCGGGCAGCAGCGCGTCGAGCGTCTCGCCGGCAGCGTGGCGCTGGCGCAGCGCCTCGGTCTGGGCGCGCAGGGCGGCATCGTCGAGCGCCTCGAACTTCGGCTCGAGCGCGTTGATCCGGTCGACCACGCGGCGGTACTGCTTGAGCAGCCGCTCGTTGCGGCTGCCGAAGATCGAGGTGAGGAGCTTGGGCAACATGCGTGCAGGTCGGTCAGGGGCGGCGCGCCGCGGGCGGGTTCGGCCGCTCGGGCCGGAGCCCGCGGCGGGAGGCGGGCCGCCATACAAGATCGGCGCCAGGGTGGCGCCGCTTACAGCCCAAAAGTTTAGCACCCGCCCCTGAGCCGACGCGGGGGGCTGCCGCGGGCTGCCGCCTCAGCGCGCGGCCGCCGTGCGCGGCTCGGCCGGCGGCGCGGGCGAACGGGCCAGGAACTTGGCCGGGTTCTGCGGCGCCCCGGCGACCAGCACCTCGAAGTGCAGGTGCGGCCCGGTCGAGCGGCCGGTGCTGCCGACGCGCGCGATCTCCTGGCCGCGCTTGACCAGATCGCCCGGCCGCACCAGCAGCTTGGAGGCATGGGCGTAGCGGGTCACCAGCTCGTTGCCGTGGTCGAGCTCGACCGTCAGGCCGTAGGCGGGATGCGGCTCGGCGCTGCGCACCACGCCGCCGGCCGCGGCCAGGATCGGCGTGCCGGGTTGGGCCGGGAAGTCCAGGCCGGTGTGCAGGGCCGGCCGGCCGGTGAAGGGGTCGGGGCGGAAGCCGAAGCCCGAGCCGACCGGCCCCTCGACCGGCGGGCTGCTCGGCACCATCAGCGCGCGCAGCCGCGATTCGAGCAGCCGCGACTCGGCGAGCGTGAACACGTCGCCGCGGCGGTCGGCATGCTCGTCGAGCCGGCCGAGCGTGTCGTGCAGCTGCGCCAGCGAGGGCGTGTCGATCGGCAGGTAGGGGCCGCCGCGCGCGGCGGCCGGGGCGCTCGCGGCGGGCACCGCCTCGGCGGGCGGCTCGCCGTCGAGGCCGCGGAAGTCCTCGGGCTGCAGGCCGGCCAGCCCCGAGACGCGCTCGCCGACCGCCTCGAGCCGCACCAGCTTGGCCTGCAGCTCGCCGACCTTGGAGGCCATCGCATCGAGGTTCTCGCGCATGTAGCGGTCGCGCTGGGCGATCTCGTCGCGCACGACCAGCTTGACGATCTGGCTCACCACCGGCCAGCCGGCGCGCGCCGCCTCGAGGAAGACGAAGTGGTAGACCGCGCCCGACAGCGCCACCAGCAGCAGCAGCACGCCCAGGCCCGCGCCGAGCAGCTGCCAGGTCGCGAGGTTGAGGACGCGGCTGCGCGCCTGGCCGGCCCCGGTGACTATGATCTGCATGCAAGCCTCCCCGCGCGATGACGCCGACCCCGAACTCGACCCTGCCCGCCGCCACGCCGATCGGCGAGGCGCTGCGCCACTGCGAACCGCTGGCCCGCCTGCAGGCCATGCTGCGCGAGGCGGGCGAGCGCTTCGAGGCGATCCGCCCGCTGCTGCCGGCGCCGCTGGCCGATCAGGTACGCGCCGGCCCGGTCGACGCCGAGGGCTGGGCCCTGCTGGCGAGCAGCCCGGCCGCGGCGGCCAAGCTGCGCCAGCTCCAGCCCCGCCTCGAAGCCGCGCTGCGACAGCGGGGCTGGCAGGGTAGCGCGATACGCATCCGCGTACAACCGCGAAGCGTCGCCTGAAACGACCGAAACGATTGGACGCACCTTGGTGCGCTGGTGCCGGCTGTCCGAATCGAACGGACGACCTTCCGCTTACAAGGCGGGTGCTCTACCAACTGAGCTAAGCCGGCACGGCCTGCCGATTCTAGGAGCCGGCCCGAGGGCGCTCCACGCGCTGCGCCTACTTGACGCGCTTGAGCGCCGGGCGGCCGCCGCCTCCCGGCGTCTCGGGCGGTGGCTCGGGCTGGTCGGGCGGGGCCGACGTGGTGGCCTCGTTCGTGCCCGCCGTCGGCGCCAGGCGCAGCCCGCGGCCGGCGTCGCCGGCCTCGCTCGCCGCCTCCAGGCCGGCCGGCGGCGTGCCGGCGGGCGCCGGGAAGGCCATGCCCTGGCCGTTCTCCCGGGCGTAGATCGCGATGACGTGGTCGATCGGCACCTGGATCTCGCGCGCCACGCCGCCGAAGCGCGCCTTGAAGCTGATGAAGTCGTTGCCGAGCTGCAGACCGCTGGTGGCCTCGAAGCTGGCGTTGAGCACGATCTCGTTGTTCTTCACGTACTCGGCCGGCACCTCGACCGTGCGGTCGACGTAGACGGCGAGGTAGGGCGTGAAGCCGTTGTCGGTGCACCAGTCGTGCAGCGCCCGGATCAGGTAGGGCCGCGTCGAGCTGCCCTGGCCGTCCGGGGAGATGGGGGTCGTGGCCATGTCAGTGGCGGGCCCGAGCCGACGTCGCGAGGCCGGCCATCTACTTGCGCATCACCTTCTCGGACGGCGTCAGCGCCTCGATGTAGGCCGGTCGCGAGAAGATGCGCTCGGCGTACTTCAGCAGCGGCAGCGCGTTCTTCGACAGGTCGATGCCGTAGTAGTCGAGGCGCCACAGCAGCGGGGCGATCGCGACGTCGAGCATCGAGAAATCGTCGCCGAGCATGTACTTGTTCTTCAGGAAGATCGGCGCGAGCTGGGTCAGGCGGTCGCGGATCTGGCCGCGCGCCTTCTCGAGCTGCTTGTCGTTGGCCTTGACGCCGCTGCGGCCCTCGAGCGTGTTCACATGGGCGAACAGCTCCTTCTCGAAGTTGAACAGGAACAGCCGCACGCGGGCCCGCGCCACCGGGTCGCCCGGCATCAGCTGCGGGTGCGGGAAGCGCTCGTCGATGTACTCGTTGATGATGTGCGACTCGTACAGGATGAGGTCGCGCTCGACGAGGATCGGCACCTCGTTGTATGGGTTCATCAGCGCGATGTCTTCGGGCTTGGCGAACAGGTCGACGTCGCGGATCTCGAAGTCCATGCCCTTCTCGAACAGGACGAAGCGGCAGCGGTGCGAGTAGGGGTCGGTGGTTCCGGAGTAAAGCACCATCATGGCGGCGGCTCCTTGTCGTTGTCGGGGCGTTCCACAAAACACAAACGCAGTGGGCGCCGGGCATCCCACTGCGCGTCACGCCGCGCGCCGCTCAGCGGCGCCGGCACGGCCGGTTCACTTGATGTCTTTCCAGTACGCGGCGTTCAGGCGCCAGGCGATCAGCGTGAAGAAGGCCAGGAAGATCAGCACCCACACGCCGAGGCGCTTGCGCGCGTTCTGCGTCGGCTCGCCCATCCACTGCAGGTAGGCCACCAGGTCGGCGACCGCGTCGTCGTAGGCCGCCGGCGACAGCGTGCCCGGCGTGATCTGCTCGTAGCCGGCGAACCGGTGCACCGACTTGGTCGGGTCGTGCGGATCCTTCTCGTCGACGAACCTGGCGACGCGCTGACCCTGCAGCTCCCACAGCACATGCGGCATGCCGACGTTGGGGAAGGCGAGGTTGTTCCAGCCGGTGGCCTTGGTGTCGTCGCGGTAGTAGGTGCGCAGGTAGGTGTAGAGGTAGTCGGCACCGCTGCCCTTGCCGACCGCCGAGCGCGAACGCGCGATCACGGTCAGGTCGGGCGGCAGGCCGCCGAACCATTCCTTGGCGTGCTTCGGGTCGAGGGCCACCTTCATCGTCTCGCCGACCTTGTCGGTGGCGAACATGAGGTTGTCCTTGATCTGCGCCTCGGTCAGGCCGATGTCCTGCAGCCGGTTGTAGCGCATGAACGCCGCCTCGTGGCAGTTCAGGCAGTAGTTGACGAACAGGCGCGCGCCGTTCTGCAGCGCGGCCAGGTCGGTGAGCTTGCGCTCGGGGAACTTGTCCCAGAGGACGCCGCCTTCGGCGGCACGGGCCGCGCCCGTGAAGGCCAGCGCGGCGAGCAGCAGTGCGATCAGCTTTTTCATGGTGGGTCGACTCCTGCGCGTCAGTGGGCCGCGAAGTTCACGCGGTCCGGCACCGGCTTGAACGCGCCCAGCGTGGTCCACCAGGGCATCAGCAGGAAGAAGCCGAAGTAGTAGAAGGTGCCGACCTGCGACACCAGCGTGCCGGCGTCGCTGGGCGGCAGGATGCCGAGGTAGCCGAGCACGAAGAAGTTGACGACGAAGATGCCGTACAGCCACTTGTGCCAGCCCGGGCGGTAGCGGATCGACTTGACCGGGCTGTAGTCCAGCCAGGGCAGGAAGAACAGGATGACGACCGCGCCGCCCATCACGACCACGCCCCAGAACTTGGCGTCGAAGGTCTTGAGCAGCACGATCGACACCACCGCGGCGACCAGCATCGCGACCTTCGCGCCGCCGCCGAGGCGGCCCCTGAACACCGCCAGCAGCGCGCCCACGGCGATCAGCCCGGCCAGCACGTTGACCATCGGGTCGGTGGTCGCGCGCAGCATCGAGTAGTAGGGCGTGAAGTACCAGACCGGGGCGATGTGCGCCGGCGTCTTCAGCGGGTCGGCCGGGATGAAGTTGTTGTACTCGAGGAAGTAGCCGCCGAGCTCGGGCGCGAAGAAGATGATCGCGGTGAAGATCATCAGGAACACGCTGACGCCCAGGATGTCGTGCACCGTGTAGTAGGGGTGGAAGGGGATGCCGTCGAGCGGGATGCCGGTCTTCGGATCCTTCTTGGCCTTGATCTCGACGCCGTCCGGGTTGTTCGAGCCCACCTCGTGCAGCGCGATGATGTGCGCGACCACCAGGCCCAGCAGCACCAGCGGCACCGCGATGACGTGGAAGCTGAAGAAGCGGTTCAGCGTCGCGTCGCTGACCACGTAGTCGCCACGGATCAAGAGCGCCAGGTCCGGGCCGACGAAGGGCACGGCGGCGAACAGGTTGACGATCACCTGCGCACCCCAGTAGCTCATCTGGCCCCAGGGCAGCAGGTAGCCCATGAAGGCCTCGGCCATCAGGCACAGGAAGATCGCGCAGCCGAAGATCCACACCAGCTCGCGCGGCTTGCGGTAGCTGCCGTACATCATGCCGCGCCACATGTGCAGGTACACGACCACGAAGAAGGCCGAGGCCCCGGTGGAGTGCATGTAGCGCACCAGCCAGCCCCACGGCACGTCGCGCATGATGTACTCGACCGAGGCGAAGGCCATCGCCGCGTCGGGCTTGTAGTTCATCACCAGGAAGATGCCGGTGACGATCTGGATCACCAGCACCAGCAGCGCCAGCGAACCGAAGAAGTACCAGAAGTTGAAGTTCTTCGGCGCGTAGTACTCGGACAGGTGCTCCTTGTAGAGCTTGCTGGCCGGGAACCGGTTGTCGACCCAGTTCAGCAGCTTGTCGGCCACCGGGGCGTTCGCGGGAACGGTCTTGAATTCAGCCATGGGTTCCTCGTACGGCTCAGGCCTTGGCTTCGCCGATCAGCAGGCGGGTGTCCGACAGGAAGGCGTAGGGCGGCACCTCCAGGTTGTCGGGGGCCGGCTTGTTCTTGTAGACGCGGCCGGCCATGTCGAACAGCGAGCCGTGGCAGGGGCACAGGAAGCCGCCGTGCCAGTCGTCCGGCATCGAGGGTTGCGGGCCCGGCGTGAACTTGTCGCTCGGTGAGCAGCCCAGGTGCGAGCAGATGCCGACGACGACGAGGATCTCGGGCTTGATCGAGCGCCACTCGTTGCGGGTGGTCTCCATCGGCGTGAACTCCTCGGGCTTGCGCTCCGATTTCGGGTCCGCCACCAGGGATTCGGTCTGCTTGAGCGATTCAAGCTGCTCGGGGGTGCGGCGCACGATCCACACCGGCTTGCCGCGCCACTCGACGGTGAGCTTCTCGCCCGGCTTCAGCGCCGAGATGTCCACCTCGACGGCGGCCCCGGCGGCGCGCGCGCGCTCCGACGGCTGGAAGCTGGCAACGAAGGGCACGGCGGTGGCCACGCCACCGGCCACGCCGGCGCAGGTCGAGGCGATCAGCCACGTCCGCTTGCTCCGATCGACTTGGGGGTCACTCATGGAGATCCTCGAGGTAGAGCTGGGTACTTGGAAGCAACCGGAGATTCTAGCCGAGGGCGGCTCGCAGACCGCGGCCGTGGGGTGTCTTGCCGGGCACGGCGGCGCGGCTTGACTTAGCCGGACGCTCGGGAATACTCGCCGCACGCCGAAGAGCCGTCCGGCGCCGCCGCGGAACGACCCACCAAGGAGCGATCGATGAGTTTCATCTCCGAGTTCAAAGAATTCGCCGTCAAGGGCAACGTGATCGACCTCGCGGTCGGTGTCATCATCGGCGCCGCCTTCGGCAAGATCGTCGACTCCATCGTCGGCGACCTGATCATGCCGGTGGTCAGCAAGATCTTCGGCGGGCTCGACTTCTCGAACTACTTCGTGCCGCTGGCCGGACAGACCGCCGAGACGCTGATCGAAGCCAAGAAGGCCGGCGCGGTCTTCGCTTACGGCAATTTCGTCACGGTCGCGCTGAACTTCGCCATCCTCGCCTTCATCATCTTCGTCATGATCAAGCAGATCAACCGCCTGAAGAAGGACGTGCCGCCGCCGCCGCCCGCCGCGACGCCGGAGGACGTGATGCTGCTGCGCGAGATCCGAGACGCCCTGAGGAAATGACGCCCGGCCCGGGCACCGTGTCCGGGCCGACCCATCCACCGCCGTGACCGACGCGTTCGCCCAGTCGACCCTGCACGCCGCCACCCTGCGCATCCAGGGTGCGGTGAGCGCGACCGCCGACCGTCTGACCGAGACGCTGGCGCTGGGCACGCCGCCGCCGGGCAGCTCCCGCCAGGCGCTGACGGCGCTGCAACTCGAGCTTCGCCGCAAGCTGCCGGGCTTCAACCTCGAGTTCGCCAACGCGCTGCGCGAGAAGATCCAGGCCGAGACGCTGCCGCGCAGCGATTCGGGGCGCGGCGGGCTGTCGACGACGAGCTGGGAATCGCTCACCCTGGTCGACGATGCCGAGGTCGACGAACGCGTCAGCGCCGAGCGCCTGAGCATGGAGATCGCCCACGAGTGCGAATGGGAGCTGCGCGAGCTCGACGGCTACGTCGGCGCCATCCTCTCGGGCAAGCCCGACCCGGAGCGCAACCCGCTGCGCACCGAGGGCGTCGCCACCGCGCTGGTGCGCGCGATCAAGCTGGTGAGCCCGGAGGCCGAAGACCGCAAGCTGCTGGTGCGCGAGTTCGGCCGCGCGCTGGCACCGGCGATGCGCAGCTGCTACGCCGAGATCGTGGCCGAGCTGCGCGCCAAGGGCGTGCGTGCCGCCACGCTGGCGGTGCGCACGACCCAGGGCCCGGGCAACGACCTGCCGCGCGAGGTGCTGCGCGAGAACTCCGGCTACCAGACCTCGGGCTTCCGCAGTTCAGGCTTCGGCACCGGGCACGGCGCCGGCCCCGGGTCGGGCAACACGCCGCTGGGCGGCCCGACCTCCGGCAGCACGCCCTTCCCCGGGTCGACCCCGGGCAGCGCGCCGGGCAGTTACAGCCAGGCGGTCGGCGGCGCCGACGTGCAGATGCTGGAGATGCTGCGCCGCATCGCCAACCTGATCCCCGACACCGGCTTCGCACCGACCGAGGTGCAGGTCGGCGGGCCGGCGCCCAGCGGCCCGGCCGCGCTGGGGGCGGGCGGCGGAGGGCTGCGGTCGGCGGCGCCGGTCAACCTGATCCGCCAGCACCGCGAGGAGCTGGTGCGCGCCTCGGGCGGCGCGCTCGACCACATGGTGATCGACGTCGTCAGCGCGATGTTCGACCACCTGCTCAACGACGCCAAGGTACCGCCGCAGCTGGCGCGCCAGATCGCCCGGCTGCAGATGCCGGTGCTGCGCGCGGCGCTGAAGGACATGGATTTCTTCAGCTCGCGGCGCCACCCGGTGCGGCGCTTCGTCAACCGCATCGCCTCGCTGGCGGTGGCCTACGAAGACCTCGACCAGGGCCCGGGCCGCGACTTCATCGAGCGGGTCCGCGCGCTGGTGCAGGACATCGTCGAAGGCGACTTCGACCAGATGGACCTCTACGAGTCCAAGCTGCAGGCCATCGAGTCGCTGATCCACGAGCAGAGCGCGCGCGACGTCGGCACCCACGCCACCGCCGCCGCGCTGCTCGACGGCAAGGAAACCCAGCTGCGCATCCAGCAGCGCTTCACGTTGCAGCTGCGCGCCGGCCTCGAGCCGCTGGCGCTGCCCGACTACCTGCGCGACTTCCTCTCGCAGGTCTGGAGCCAGGTGCAGGTGCAGGTGGCCGGCCCCGGCCACGATCCGGAACTGGTGCAGCGCATGAGCCGCACCGTGCGCGAGCTGGTGCTGAGCATCCAGCCCAAGGGCGAGCCGGCGCTGCGCAAGGCCTTCCTGCTGACGCTGCCGCAGCTGATGAAGGACCTCAACGAGGGCCTCGCGCTGATCCGCTGGCCGGAGGCGGCCAAGAAGGAGTTCTTCGCCAAGCTGCTGCCGGCCCACGCCGGCTCGCTGAAGGCGCCGCCGCCGACCGACTTCGAGCAGCGCCAGCTCAAGTTCAAGCTCGAGCAGCTCGGCAAGATCGCGATCCCGACCGCCCAGGACCTCGGCCCGAGCAGCGCGCCGGCGCCGCTGCCCAAGGGCGACGAGCACGCGGCGCCGCTGCAGTTCTCCGACGAGGAGGCGCAGCGCATCGGCCTGGTCGAGGAGAGCGCGGTCGACTGGGACGGCGTGGTCGACATCGACCTCGACGAACCGGCCGCGCCGAGCAGCGACACCGACCCGGGCGCGATCGCCGGCGAGTCGGCCGAGGTCGACATCGCGGTCGAGCCCGCGCCCGACGCGCCGCCGACCCATGGCCCGCAGCTGATCCACTACCTGCAGCCGGGCATCGCCTACCGCATGCACCTCGAGGGCCGCTGGCAGCGCGTGCGGCTGAACTGGGTCAGCCCGGGCCGCGCCTTCTTCGTCTTCACCCACGGCAAGGCGCACGAGAAGACGCTGTCGATGACCGCGCGCATGCTGACGCGTCTGTGCGAGACCGAGCGCATCCGCACCTTCGAGCAGGCCGAGCTGATCGAGCGGGCCACCGCGCGGGCCCGCAAGCAGCTCGCCCAGCTCACCGCGGCGAGCCGCCACGGCGCGCTCGGCGCGCGGTCCTGAGCCGCGGCCGCCCGGTCAGGCGCCGGTCAGGCGCCGCGCCATCGCGGCGGCGGCGACCAGACTGGCCGGGTCGGCCAGCCCCCGGCCGGCGATGTCGAAGGCGGTGCCGTGGTCCGGGCTGGTGCGCACGAAGGGCAGGCCCAGCGTGACGTTGACGCCCTGCTCGACGCCGAGGTACTTGACCGGGATCAGCCCCTGATCGTGGTACATCGCCACCACGAGGTCGAACTCGCCGCGGCGCGCACGCATGAACACCGTGTCGGGCGCGAACGGCCCCTGGGCGTCGATGCCCTCGGCGCGGGCCGCGGCGACGGCCGGCGCGATCTCGCGCCGTTCCTCGTCGCCGAACAACCCGCCCTCGCCGGCATGCGGGTTCAGCCCGGCGACCGCGAGCCGCGGCGCAGGCTGACCCCAGCGTGCGGCGGCGGCATGGGCGATGCGCAGCGTCTCGAGCACCGCCTCGCGCGTCACCGCGTCGATGGCGCGGCGCAGCGAGACATGGATGCTGACGAGCACCGTCGCAAGCTCCCCGTTGGCCAACATCATGCGCACCGGGCCGGCGCCGGCCTCGGCCTGCAGCATCTCGGTGTGGCCCGGGTAGGGTTCGCCGGCTGCGGCCAGGGCCTCCTTGTGGATCGGCGCGGTGACGATCGCCGCCACCTCGCCGGCCTGCGCAAGCCGCACGGCCGCGCGGATGCAGGCGGCCGCCGCCGCGCCGGCGCGCGCATCGACCCGGCCCCAGGGCAACGCAGCCAGCCCCTCGGGCAGGCCGGCCACCGGCAGCACCGGCACGCAGCGCGGCGGCATCGTCAGGGCGTCCGCCGCGCTGCCGATCACGGCGACCGGCAGGTCGACGCGCTCGCGCGCCGCCACCAGCGCCGCGGCGCGGCGCAGCACGGCCACGTCGCCGAGCACGAAGCCGCCGGGCAACGCGCCGCGCGCGAACGCGGCCGCGACGATCTCGGGCCCGATGCCGCTGGCATCGCCCATCGTCAGCGCCAGCGGGGTCGTCGTCATGCGGGATTGTCGATGTCGATGAACTCGTGCTCGAGGTCGAACAGCTGGGCCACATGCGCGCCGAGGGCCTGCACGCCGTAACGCTCGGTCGCATGGTGGCCGCAGGCGTAGAAGGCCACGCCGGTCTCGCGCGCGAGGTGGGCCTGGGGCTCGGAGATCTCGCCGGTCAGGAAGGCGTCGGCGCCGGCGGCGACCGCGGCCTCGAACCAGCCCTGGGCCCCGCCGGTGCACCAGGCCACCCGCCGGATCGGCCGGCCGTCGCCCTCGACGACCAGCGGCGCGCGACCGATGCGGAACTGCAGCAGGGCCGCCAGCGCCGCGGCGGTCAGCGGCTGCGGCGGGCTGCCGACGAAGCCGAGCTGCTGCTCGCCGAAGCGCCCCTCGACCGCGAGCTTGAGCCGCGCGCCGAGCTGGGCGTTGTTGCCGAGCTCGGCGTGGGCGTCGAGCGGCAGGTGGTAGGCGAACAGGTTGAGGTCGTGGCCGATCAGCGCCGCGACGCGCTGCTTGAGCCAGCCGGTCAGCCGGCCGTCCTGGCCGCGCCAGAACAGGCCGTGGTGGACCAGCAGCGCGTCGGCGCCGGCGGCCGCGGCCGCCTCGATGAAGGCGCGGCTCGCCGTCACGCCGCTGACGAGCTTGCGCACCTGCGGCCGGCCCTCGAGCTGCAGACCGTTCGGCCCATAATCCTTGAACCGATCCACCTCGAGCAGCGTCGCCAGATAGCTCTCGAGCTCGTCGCGGGTCGTCACCACGTCCTCCCATGCGCAGAACCTGGCTGATTTTCTCCCAAGCGGTGACGGTGGCGCTGGCGCTGCTGTTCGTCGTGGCGACGCTCAAACCCGAATGGCTGCCGCGCGGCGGCGGTGCGGCGGGCTTGATCACCTTGCCGCCTCCCGCACCGCCGGCGGTGGCGGGTTCCGCGCCGGGCAGCTACGCCGGCGCAGCCAAGCGGGCCGCGCCGGCGGTGGTCAGCGTCATCACCAGCAAGACGCCGTCCGGACGCGGGCCGCAGGACCCTTGGTTCCGCTTCTTCTTCGGCGAGCCCGGCAACGCGCCGCAGGGTGGCATCGGCTCCGGCGTGATCGTCTCGCCCGAGGGCTACGTGCTGACCAACAACCATGTCGTCGACCGCATGGACGCGATCGACGTGGTGCTCTCCGACGGTCGCCGCACGCTGGCCAAGGTGGTCGGCACCGACCCGGAGAGCGACCTTGCGGTGCTGCGCATCCAGCTCGACAAGCTGCCGGCGGTGGCCTTCGGCAACTCCGACACGCTGCAGGTCGGCGACGTGGTGCTGGCCATCGGCAACCCCTTCGGCGTCGGCCAGACCGTCACCGCCGGCATCGTCAGCGCGCTCGGCCGCAACCAGCTCGGCATCAACACCTTCGAGAACTTCATCCAGACCGACGCCGCGATCAACCCCGGCAACTCCGGCGGCGCGCTGGTCGATGCCGCCGGCAACCTGATGGGCATCAACACCGCGATCTACTCGCGCAGCGGCGGCAACCTCGGCATCGGCTTCGCGATCCCCGTGACCACGGCGCGCCAGGTGCTCGAAGGCCTGATCCGCGACGGCCAGGTCACGCGCGGCTGGATCGGTGTCGAGCCGCGCGACCTGACGCCCGAGATCGCCGAGACCTTCAACCTGAAGGTCACCGAGGGCGTGCTGATCACCGGCGTGCTGCAGGGCGGCCCGGCCAGCGACGGCGGCCTGCGGCCCGGCGACGTGGTCACCCGCGTCGACGACAGCCCGGTCGCCAACACCGCGCAGCTGCTGCATGCCGTGGCGGCACTGAAGCCGCGCAACCAGGCGCGGCTCGCGGTGCAGCGCGGCGGCGAGCCGATCGACATCGTCGTGACGGTCGCCCAGCGGCCCAAGACGCCGCGCCCGGGCGAATAGCCCCGCGGCGGCTCAGGCCGAGCCGTCTTCGGCAGCCTGCGGCGCGCGCGTGTGGCGGTTGAACAGCTGCGCGGCCCAGATGCCGACCTCGTAGAGCAGGCACATCGGAATCGCCAGCGCGAGCTGCGAGATCACGTCCGGCGGCGTGACGATGGCCGCGATGATGAAGGCCAGCACGATGAAGTAGGCGCGAAAGCTCTTGAGCTTCTCGACCGTGACGACGCCCATGCGCGCGAGCACGACCACCACCACCGGCACCTCGAAGGCCGCCCCGAACGCGATGAACATGCCGAGCACGAAGCCGAGGTAGGCCTCGATGTCCGGCGCCGCGGTGATGCTCTTGGGCGCGAAGCTCTGGATGAACTGGAACACCTGGCCGAACACGAAGAAATAGCAGAAGCCCACGCCGAGCAGGAACAGCAGCGTGCTGGACACCACCAGCGGCAGCACCAGCTTCTTCTCGTGGCTGTACAGGCCCGGCGCGACAAAGGCCCAGACCTGGTAGAGCACGATCGGCAGCGCCAGCATGAAGCCGGCCATCAGCGTGATCTTCAGCGGCACCAGGAAGGGCGAGATCACGTTGGTGGCGATCAGCGTCGCGCCTTCGGGCAGGTGCGCCACCAGCGGCGCGGCCAGCAGGTCGTAGAGCGCCGAGGGCCCGGGCCACAGCGCCAGCGCGCCAAAGCCCACCAGCACGGCGATCACCGCGCGGATCAGCCGGTCGCGCAGTTCGATCAGGTGGGCGACGAAGGGCTGCTCGCTGCCTTCGAGCTCGTCGCGGGGGTCGGGGGCGGCCACGAAGCTACTGCGGGCGCGGCGGCCGGAAGCGCGCAACCCGCGCCGCGCCCGACTGCGCCCGGGCCCGCACGCCCTGGCGCTGCTTGTACCACTGCGGTACGGCGCTGCGCTTGAGGCGCCAGTTCTTCTTCGGCGGCCGGTAGTCGAGCGGCGGCTCGGCCAGCGGCGTGGCGGCATGGAAGCTGTCGGCGGCCGGCGTCGCGGAGCCGGCCTCGCCCGAGAGTTCGCCCCAGGCGGCGTTCATCTCGCCGCTGGCCGAGCGGACCTCGCTGGCGACGTTGTGCTCCACGTCGCGCGCGGCATCCTCGAACTGCGTTTTCATCTTCTTGAGCTCTTCGAGCTCGATCGAGCGGTTGACCTCGGCCTTGACATCGGCGACGTAGCGCTGCGCCTTGCCCATCAGGTGGCCGACGGTGCGCGCGACCTTGGGCAGGCGCTCCGGGCCGATGACGATCAGCGCCACCGCCCCGATCAGCGCGAGCTTGTCGAAGCCGAAGTCGATCATGACGCCGTCGGTCCGGCGCCTCAGGCCTTGTGCTTGGCGTCGACGTCGACCGTGTTCGGGTCGCCGGCCTTGTGGGTCGTGACCTGCTGCGGCGGCGCGGCGGGGTCGGCCGAGGCCGCGCCACCGTCCTTGATGCCGTCCTTGAAGCCCTTGACGGCGCCACCGAGGTCGCTGCCGATGTTCTTGAGCTTCTTCGTGCCGAACACCAGCACGACGATGAGCAGCACGACGAGCCAGTGCCAGATGCTGAAGGTTCCCATGGAATGCTCCTGATGACGCCACGCCGGGCGCAACGCGAGAGTTTAGGCGAGCCGACGTGTCAGACCCGTGAGTAGGGCCCGCGGTTCACCCCTTGGCCCAGGGGCGGGGACCGCCCATCACATGCATGTGCAGGTGGTAGACCTCTTGCCCGCCGTCCTTGCCGGTGTTGATCAGGGTGCGAAAACCGTTGGTCACGCCCAGCTCGCGCATCAGCCGCGGTGCCAGGGCGAGCATATGCCCGAGCAGCGCGTCGTGCTCGGGGCCGACGTCGGCCAGCGTCGCGATGTGCTGCTTGGGGATCACCAGCACATGCACGGGCGCCCAGGGGTGGATGTCGTGGAAGGCGAGCACCCGCTCGTCTTCGAAGGCCTTCTTCGACGGGATCTGGCCGGCGACGATCTTGCAGAAGATGCAGTTCGGGTCGTGGGGGGTCATGATGGCGGGGTCAGTTCGTCGGCATCGGCTGGTTGCCGTTGAGGTTGAGCCAACCGCGGATGACGCGGTAGAGGAACCAGATCGAGATCAGCGCCCAAGCGATCCAGCCCGGCAGCACGAACAGCAGCCACAGCGGGATCGTCACCAGGTACAGCGCCCCGGCCCACAGCACGCTGCGGATGCGCCAACTGAAGTGCGAAGCCTGCCAGGTGCCGGCGGCCTCGTCCTTCTTGACCAGGTCGATGATGAAGGCGATGACCAGCAGCGCGATGCCCGGCTGGAAGCTCGGGATCACGGCACCGACCGCGACGATCAGGTGCAGCAGGTAGCTGACGGTGCCGAAGGTCTTGAGCGAACGCTCGCGTTCGCCGTTGTCGATCACGGTGTTCATGGCTTGGCCTCCCGTTCCTGCGCCTTGCGGGCCGCGAACTCCTCCAGCCCCGACTGCCCCTCGCGCCGCTCCAGCTCGGCCAGCACCTCGGCCGGCGTCAGGCCGAACTGCGCGAGCGCGATCATCGAGTGGAACCACAGGTCGGCGGCCTCGCAGACGATCTTGCGCCGGTCGCCGTCCTTGGCCGCCATCACCAACTCGGTGGCCTCCTCGCCGACCTTCTTCAGGATCGCGTCGGTGCCCTTGTGGAACAGCCGAGCGACGTAGCTCGTGTCGGGGTCGCCGGCGCGGCGCGCCTCGATCACGGCGGCCAGCCGGGCGAGCGTGTCGTTCGAGGGGGCGCTCATTTGTAGATGCGCTCCGGGTCCTCGAGCACCGGCTCGACCGCCTGCCAGGCGCCGCCCTCGTAGCGCTGGAAGAAGCAGCTGTGGCGACCGGTGTGGCAGGCGATCGTGGGATCGTGGCCGAGCTGGTCGACCTTCAGCAGCAGCACGTCGTTGTCGCAGTCCAGCCGCATGTCCCGCACCTTCTGGATGTGGCCGCTCTCCTCGCCCTTGTGCCAGAGCCGCCCGCGCGAGCGGCTCCAGTAGACCGCCTCGCCGCGCTCGGCGGTCTGCGCCAGCGCCTCGCGGTTCATCCAAGCGAACATCAGCACGTCGCCGCTGCTGGCCTCCTGCGCGATCACCGGCAGCAGGCCGTCGCGATCCCAGGCAATGTCGTCGAGCCAGCTCATGCCGGCAGTTTAGCGGTCACAGGCGAACCGGTATGCCGCGCTCGGCGAGCAGCGCCTTGGCCTGGCCGACGGTGAAGGTGCCGTAGTGGAAGATGCTGGCCGCCAGCACCGCGTCGGCGCCACCGACCTGGATACCCTCGGCCAGATGCTCCAGCGCGCCGACACCGCCCGAGGCGATCACCGGGATCGGCACCGCGTCGCTGACGGCGCGCGTCAGCGGCAGGTTGAAGCCGATCTGCGTGCCGTCGCGGTCCATGCTGGTCAGCAGGATCTCGCCGGCGCCGTACTCGGCCATCTGGCGAGCCCAGGCCACCGCGTCGATGCCGGTCGGCTTGCGACCGCCGTGGGTGTAGACCTCCCAGCCCTCGCCATCCGCCTTGGCTTTCGCGTCGACCGCGACGACGATGCACTGGGCGCCGTACTTGTCGGAGGCTTCGCGGATCAGCTCGGGCCGCGCGACCGCGGCCGAGTTGAAGCTCACCTTGTCGGCACCGGCGTTCAGCAGCCGCCGCACGTCGTCGACCGAGCGCACGCCGCCGCCGACCGTCAGCGGGATGAAGACCTGCGAGGCCACCGCCTCGATGATCGGCAGGATCAGGTCGCGGCCGTCGGAGGTGGCGGTGATGTCGAGGAAGGTCAGCTCGTCGGCGCCCTGCTCGTTGTAGCGCGCCGCAATCTCGACCGGGTCGCCGGCGTCGCGCAGCTCGACGAAGTTGACGCCCTTGACGACGCGGCCGCCGGTGACGTCGAGGCAGGGGATGATGCGCTTGGCGAGCATGTCAGAGGTAATGAACCACCAAAGTTAGAGCGAACAGCACACAGAACGTCGCCACTGCCACTACGGCGTGTCTAATCTCGCGGGCGAGCAGCAAGACAAACCGAAGAAACTCGCTTCGCGGCGGTGGTATGGGGTCGTAGTGCTCGCTGTTGGGTGTAGGCATCGGAACCTCCTCCCGACAATTGCACACCCAGAATTCGCGTTGTCAACGTCGAGCAAAGCCCTCCACGAACTGCCCTGCCTAGGCTCCGTTCAACGCATCGGCCCGCGCCTGCGCCGCCGCGAAGTCCAGGTCGCCGGTGTAGATCGCCCGCCCGCAGATCACGCCGGCGATGCCCTCGTCCTCCACCGCGCACAGCTGCTCGATGTCGGCCAGGCCCTTGAGCCCGCCCGAGGCGATCACGGGAATCGTCAGCGCCTGGGCGAGCTTGACGGTGGCCTCGACGTTGATGCCGGTCAGCATGCCGTCGCGGCCGATGTCGGTGTAGATCACACCCTCGACGCCGTAATCCTCGAACTTCTTCGCGAGGTCCACGACCTCGTGGCCGGTCAGCTTGCTCCAGCCGTCGGTGGCGACCTTGCCGTCCTTGGCATCGAGGCCGACGATGATGTGGCCGCCGAACGCGGTGCAGGCGTCGCGCAGGAAGCCCGGGTTCTTGACCGCGGCCGTGCCGATGATGACGTAGCTGAGGCCGTCGTCGAGGTAGCGCTCGATGGTGTCGAGGTCGCGGATGCCGCCGCCGAGCTGCACCGGGATGTCGTCGCCGACCTCGCGCAGGATGGCCTTGATCGCCGGCTCGTTGACCGGCTTGCCGGCGAAGGCGCCGTTCAGGTCGACCAGGTGCAGGCGCCGCGCACCGGCGTCGAGCCAGCGGCGCGCCATCGCGGCCGGGTCCTCGCCGAAGGTGGTGGAGGCTTGCATGTCGCCTTGTTGCAGGCGCACGCAACGACCGTCTTTCAGGTCGATCGCAGGGATCAACAGCATGGCTCGCGCGGAGGTGGGGGAGGGGTCAGGGGCGCCAGTCGAGGAAGTTGCGGTACAGGGCGAGGCCGTGTGCAGCGCTCTTCTCGGGGTGGAACTGGGTGGCAAAAATATTATCCCGGGCCACCGCACTGGTAAAGCGGGCGCCGTACTCGGTTTCCCCGGCGCGGTGCGCCGCGTCAACCGGGGCGGCGTAGTAGCTGTGGACGAAGTAGAACCAGCTCTCGTCGGGCACGCCCGCCCACACCGGGTGCGCGATCGACTGGTGCACGCGGTTCCAGCCCATCTGCGGCACCTTGTAGCGGCTGCCGTCGGGTTGCAGCTGCCCTTCGAGCCGGAAGCGCCGCACGCGGCCGGGGATCAGGCCCAGGCCCGGTGTGTCCTGCTCCTCGCTGTGGTCGAGCAGCATCTGCATGCCGACGCACACGCCCATCAGCGGCTTGTTCGCGGCGGCGTGGCGCACGCTGGCGAGCAGCTCGCCACCATGCGCCTCGCGCAGCTCGCGCATGCAGTCGCGCATCGCACCCTGGCC
>ERZ1066138.248-NODE-248-length-18460-cov-5.225048_pt1 | contig 18460 bp, 21 predicted proteins | sample MGYA00382785_ERZ1066138 | MGnify/ENA primary metagenome ERZ1066138 (study PRJEB33369, sample SAMEA5778368) | biofilm metagenome | biome: Industrial cooling water; feature: Water cooling tower basin; material: Biofilm | place: United Arab Emirates | collected... | reverse complement strand
GCCCAGGGCGTCCAGACGTTTCGCTTCCCGGCCGCGTGAAGCCACAGGCAAAGGTCGATGCCGGATGTGACCGGGTCGCCGAAACTATCATCGAGCCCGCCCGCATCGGCGAACGTTTTCCGCTCGACCGCCATCGCCGCAAGCGAAAGTGCCAAGACGTTGCGATCCGCCGCGAGGCCGACGAACGGCCCGAGGTCATCCCGCCGCAAGCCGCGATGCGGCCTTCCGATTCCGTTCATTATGCCTAAAACGAAACCGGCGTTAGCGATCCGTCGGTCGGCATCAAGCAGCTTCGGCCCGACAGCTCCGACGCCTTTGATCGCCGCACGATGGGCAAGCTCCTCAAAAAAGTTCGCTGAAAGTTGGCCGCTATCGCGATGGAGAAACACGAGAACATCGCCCGAGGCTTCGTTGGCTTCGCGGACAATTGACCCGACATCACCTGCGGCTTCGCGAACCTCATGAACGCGTCCGAGGTCGATATCAGAACTCCCCTCGCCCCAAAGTATCACCGAAACCTTCGGCGGTTGGCCAAGGAACTTGGGCCGGTGCAGTTCACCGCGGCCGCGGACGGCACGGGCCGCGATGCCGCTGCGGCGATATTGCTCGGTCAGGGCCGTGCGCGCCCGCTCGTGGGCATAGGTCTTTTCGCCGCTATCAAGTGCGACCGAGCCCGGGATCGCCCGCCAATGGTATAGCACTTGCGGAATGTGAACGATCGTCTCCGGCGAGATGCTGTCGATGAAACGAAGTGAGAGGTCGTAGTCCTGGCTGCCCTCCAAGCCCGTGCGAAAGCCGCCGATCGCCCGCAGGACCTCGGTCCGAAAAACGCAGAGGTGCGTGATCAGATTGAGCGAACGCATCAGTTCCGGGCTCCAATCGGGCTTGAACATCGGCTGGAACCGCACGCCGTATGCGTCGATCTTGTCCTCGTCGCTGTATATCAGATTCACTTCCGGCCGCGAGGTGATGACACGCGCCGCTTGCAAAAGCGCGTCCTTGGCGAGGAGGTCGTCGTGGTCCATGAGGGCGGTGAACTCGCCGCGGACCATTTCGAGTGCGGTGTTCGAAGCAGCCGAAATGTGGCCGTTCTTTTCACGAAAGGTAACGCGAATTCGAGCGTCCTGTGCGGCGAGTTCTTCGAGAACCCGGCGGACGTGCGGCTCGGTCGAAGCGTCATCGGCGATGCAAAGCTCCCAATTCGGGTAGATCTGTGCCCGGACGGAGCCGATCGCCTCGCACAAGAATCGCTCCTCGACGTTATAGACCGGCATCAGCACGGAGATCAGCGGAGCGTCGCTCAGTTCGGCGGCGATGGCTTGTAGCCGTTCGCGGCCGGCATCGTCGAGCGTGTCGTACCGCTCGGCCCAGTCACGGTATTCGCGGTCTCGGCGGCCTTTATCTATCTGTCGGAGAAAGGCCGAGTAGCCGGCCGAGATACCTTCCCGCCGAATGGTTCGCAAAGCCTTTTTTATCCGGCTGATCATTTCCTCGCGGTGAGCTTTTCGAAGAGTGCTTCGTAGCGGTCGGTTATCGAGTCCCAACTGTATTCGGCCTCGACGCGTTGCTGTGCTTTTGCCCTATACTCCGCAACCCGAGCGGAGTCCGCGTCGAGTTCGCCGATTACCCGCGAAAGTTCCTCGGCGGTCTCGTACGGCAGGGCCGCATCGCCGACGACCTCGATATTCTCAACCGTTGAATACGCCAATACACAGTTTCCGTAGCCCATCGCCTCGATCAACGCCGGGTGCGTTCCGCCGACCTCGGTCGCATGGATGTAAACGTAGGCATTTTGCTGGAGCGACTTGTAGCCCGAACCAAAAACGAAGCCTGTGAAGATGATCCGCGGGTCGTCGGCGGCGAGTTCGCGAAGGTGCTCTTTGTAGTCCTCGGCATACGGCGCATCGCCGACGATGACGAGTTTCCGCTGCGTCTCGGTCCGGCGAAATGCCTCGATCACCATCGCGGCATTGTTCTCGGGCTCAAGCCGCGAAACGTAGAGAAAGTAATCCTCGGGCTGGGCGCCAAACTCGCTGATGGCTTCCGCGTCAAGCTTTCGCTCGACGTCGGCTCCATAGGCGATCATGGTCGAGTCAACGCCGTATTCGGCCAGATAATAATCGTAGATCGCTTTGGCATCGGTCACGACCTCGGTCGCGAACCAGACCGACGCCCGCTCGCCGAGCGCATAATAAAGCTGTCCGAGCTTGTTCCACTTTTTCCGCTTCCGCTCAAGGCCATCAACATTGATGGCGACCGGAGTTCCCGTCCACGTCAGCTTCGGTATGAAGATCGCATTTGCGGCATTGCAGATCAGCACCGCATCGAACCGCTGAAAGATGGCGTGCATCACCGAAAGATAGGTGTGCACGACCGTATCTAGATACTTATGCTTGAGCGTCGGGAGGACGACAAGCCGGACGCCGCGATACTCCTTCAACTCTTTCGGGACATGGTGCGAGCGGCAATAGACGGTCACCTCGTGGCCGCGAGAGACGAGCCGCGTCGCGAGTTGCTCGGCAAACGTCTCAAAGCCGCCGTAGTTTGCCGGTATTCCACGGGTTCCGAGTATAGCAATGCGCATAAAGTGGCCGAGCGAGGGCGAAAAAAGAATCGTATCGCGAAAGTTTGGGAAACCGAAACCTGATGGCATATCCTGTCGGCGGATGATCGACATCCTAATGTCAACATTCAACGGCGAGCGGTACCTCGGCGAACAGGTTGGCTCGATACTGGGGCAGAGCTTCACCGAGTTTCGGCTCATTGTCCGCGATGACGGCTCGTCCGACGATACGCTTGCGCTGATCGAGGAGTTTTGCCGCGAGGATGAGCGGATCACGCTGCTCCGCGACGGCGAGGGCAACGTCGGCCTGCGGCGTTCTTTTATGCGGCTGCTCGAAGCGAGCGAAGGCGAATATTTTATGTTCGCCGATCAGGACGACGTTTGGCTCCCGGATAAGATCGAGCGTTCGATAGCGGCGATCAAGGAACTTGAGGGTTCGTCTGCGGCGAGCGAACCGCTTCTTGTTTTTACCGATCTCAAGGTTGTGAACGAGCAACTTGAGACGATCGACGAATCGCTCTGGCATTATCAGCGGCTGCGGCCGGAGATCTCGCAGGATTGGAAGCGGCTCTTAGCGCAGAATGTCGTAACCGGCTGTACGATCCTCGCCAATCGTGCCGCGGCTCGGGCTTCGCTTCCCTTTGTACTGCCGGAAATGATGCACGACCATTGGGTCGCCGTTAACGCGGCAAGGCACGGCAAGATCGGCTACATAAGCGAACATACCGTGCTTTACCGGCAACACGCCTCAAATGCCGAGGGCAGCCGCGACTTTGGCTTGAAATACGCCGCAGGAAAGTCGCTCGGGCTCGGCGAGCGGATCGAGTTCTACAGAAAGGCAGCCGCTCACTTCGGCGAAGTGACCGCCCTTGAACTTCTCCGGCTCAAGGCCGCCGAAAACCTGAAACGGCTTTTCGGTTAGAGATGCGGGCCTTTTGCCCTTTCACCGTAAAATCGAGATAATACGGTTTCGTTGTTCTAATTTACGGAAATGAAGTTTTTCTCCGATATTCGCCTGCTTTTGACTGCGATCTGGCTCGGTGCGGCGGTGTTTTTCATATTCGTTGCGCAGAGTGCCTTCGCGGTGCTGCCTGAGCGTGAACTTGCCGGTGCAATGGTCAACCGGACGCTGGCAATCGTGAACTACAGCGGCCTTGTGATCGCCCTGATATTGCTGGCAACGTCGCTCGTCGGTCAGGCTTCGGTGAACCGCTTCTGGCTCTGGACGGAACGTATCGTTCTTCTGGTCCTCGCGGTTGCAACCGCGATTGGGCAGTTCGTCATCGGCTGGTGGCTTATGCTGCTCCGCAACGAGATGGGCAAGCCGATCGACCAGGTGGCCGTTGACGACCCGCTCCGCGTTCAATTTAACCAGATGCACGAATATTCGGTCTGGGTGCTAATGGCGGCGATGGCGGCGGCGTTGATCGTATTTTTCATCATCGCCAACCGGAAGTTCATCGCAAAGAAGAAGGACAACGTGGTCGATTTCGATCCGCTCAAGGACTTTAAGGTCTAGGAAATTATGGAACTCATTGAAAACGCCGATTTTTTTGAATCGATGCTTGCCCGCTGGTCGCCGAACGAGGAACTCCGCGGACATACCTTTGTCGAGAACCAGGCCGCTCCTTTTGTTCCCGTCCGCCGGGCATTGCCGATGCTGAACCTTGCGCTCATCAGCTCGGCCGGGGCCTATATCGACGGTACCGAGCCTTTTGACCTCGCGGCAAAGGACGGCGACCTTGAGTTTCGTGAATTTCCGAAGGAACTTGCCGCCGAGGATATGCGGTATGCGGCCAAGGGCTACGACCCGAAGGCAGTTCAGCTCGACCGCAATGCCCAGATACCGATCGACCGGCTGAACGAATACGATGCGAACAATGTGATCGGCAGCCTCAATCCGGTCTGGTGGAGCATCAGCCCGTGGATACCGAATGCTGTTCGGGTCGCCGATGAAATGGCACCGCGGCTTGCCGAGCGGCTCCATCGCTACGAAGTGCAGGCAGCACTCCTGATCCCGGCCTCGCGGCTCTGCCACCAAACGCTGGGTGTGCTTGCCCGCGGGATCGAAGCGAGCGGCATTCCGACGATGCTTCTCTCGGTTGACCGCAAGCTGGCAGACAGGATCCGGGCACCGCGAACGGCCTATTACAGCGGCGAATTCGGCTCGGTCGCGGGCCAAGCAGGTTGGCGGGAATATCAGCTCAGGGTTTTGGATGAATCGCTCCGCTGGATCGAGACCTTTGACCAGCCGGGTTCGCGAAAGCTTGCCGTTGATCTGGAAACACAGGTCGAGGCCGCCCGCGGGGAAAGGTAGTTTTTTATTCTAAGTTAAAACGCGGATCGGGCAGATCCGGCCGACCTTGGATGAAAATGATCCGAAAGATCCGTTCGATCTGCTCGATCCGCGTTCACATTTTTCTTGCCTCGAGATTGTCTAAAGTCCGATCTGCCAGGCCTTAACTCCATCAAGCGGATAGACGATCATTAGGATATTCAGCAGCAGGTTGTCTTTGATCCAAAAGATCATCAGCACCTCGACGGCAATGAATACGGCGAACGAAATGCCGAACCCGACCGCTCGGGCGAAGAAGAACCCGAGTCCGCACGCCACGATATCAATGAACGAATTGACGACCGCGTCGCCGACATAATCGGCCGAGGCGGTGACCATCCGGTAGCGGTCGATGACGAACGAGGAGTTCTCGACCACTTCCCAACCGCACGCAAAAAGCACCGCAAATAAAAATTGCCGGCGAACCGGCAACTGTGGCAGTGTGAGCTTTATCAGCCAAAAGCACAAGACCCCGTGGAGCATGTGCGTAAGCGTGTAGGGGTCGATCGGGTGCTGCGAGTTTTGCCGGCTCCAGACCTCGGCCGAGAGCGGCCAGTTAAGATTCGTTTCTCCCCAGACCTCGCCGCCCGAACCGACAAGCCAGGCGATGGTCAGCAGCACGATGAATGCCGAGGCATTCCATGAATTGGGGCGAAAGTAGAAAGAAAAGGAATCCGATCGTGGCGATGTTTGATATGTTGCTTCGCTCATAGCCGGCTCTTGACCTCGCACTAAGTCTTGCGTATGTCAATAGGGCCGACAACAATATCTTGTTGCCGTGTAAGTTTCGGTTAACTTTCAGGCGAGATTTAAGGACGAGTTAAGGTCAGACGGACATCTGCCAGCTCTTTACGCCATCGAGCGGATAAACGAGCATGAGGATATTGAGCAGCAGGCTGTCGCGGATCCAGATGAGCAGAAAGATCTCGACCGCGAGAAAGAAAACGAGCGACCGCCACATCCCGAACTTCATCGCTACGAGGAAGCCGACGGCGCAGGCGGCGAGGTCGCCGAAAGAGTTCGCAATCGAATCGCCGAAATAATCGAGCGAGGCCGTATTCTCGCGGTATTTCTCGATGATGAAGTTCGTGTTCTCAAGCACTTCCCAGCCGGCCTCGGCGATCAAGGCAGCGGTGAACTGCCAGAATGTCCCGAACTTGGAAAGCAGCAGCCCGGCGATCCAAAAGAACAGCACGCCGTGGAGAATGTGCGTAAAGGTGTAGGGGTCGAGAAAGTGCTGCGAAGTGTGGCTGCTGTTCCAGGCCTGGTTGACATAGATCGCACCGTCGCCGAGTTTGCACCACCAAAGCCGGCCGAGCGCCCAGAGGACGGCGGTCATCGCAAGCGCTGTCACCGAAAACACGCCCACCCAGTACGCGGCGTTCGGGGAGCGTTCTATTACATGCACGTCCGTCATCATAGCTTCTGGCCTTAAAGACCGCGGGCGAGACATTATAGCAAAAGAAAAAGGCCGCGGGCACAAGACCCGGGGCCGAACGATAAGATCTGACAAAACGCTACTTGATGTTGACGACCGAGCCGTCCTCAAACGTCACCGACCTCAGCCGAACTGCGATCTTGCTCTCCGGATGGCGGATGTCCGACATTATGTCCCAGTTCAACTCCCGGGAATACTCCTTTTTCTTTCGGCCGGTTATGTTTCGTTTGAAGGTCGATTCCTGGCCCGGCCGCAGCTTCGCATTCTGTGCGAACTCGTAGCGAAGAAACTCCTTGCCCTCGCGGTTGGTAAAGACGAACTCGGCGATGAAGCTTTTGATGGGCTTTCCAGCATCGTTCTTCAGCTTCAACACGGCATCGTAAGAGGGATTCTCGTCCGGTTCTTTTTCGACGCGGTTCGGCACGTTCGGCTCGCGGTCCGGGTCAACGCGCCACTCACCATTTGGCCCGGTCCGCTGATATTCGGGCCGCGGCGGAGCAGATCCGATTATCGGGTAATCCTGATGTGGGAATTTCGGGAACGCTACCGACGCATTATCCTTAGCGAACGGTTTCCAAGAAGACTCAACGACCGTCAGGCCAACAACATCACGGCTTTGCGACAATGCAGCAGTGGTGAAGCTAAGTGAGATAAGAATCGACAGGCAGATCAAACGCGACATAATTCGGCAAGCCTCCTCAGCTCTATATTCAATCCGATCCAGAAATATTTGAGGAGAGCGGCTGAATCGTATTCGAATTGTTAATCACGTGTCAATAGAAGATTATTCCGTCGAGATCTCGCCTTCATCGTGGAGAGCGGCGCTCAGCGTATGCCAGCTAAGCGAAGCGCATTTGACGCGGGCCGGAAACTCCAGAACGCCGGCGAATGCACGGAGCTTGCCGAGGTGGTTCTCTTCGGTTTCGATGTCCATTTCGCCGGTGACCATTTTGTGAAATTCGTCGAAAAGCTGATCGGCCTCTTCGCGGGTCTTGCCTTTAACGGCCTGGGTCATCATCGAGGCCGATGCCTTTGAGATGGCGCAGCCCGACCCCTTAAACGCGACGTCGCCGACCGTGTCGCCGTCCATCTTGACAAAGACCTGCAGGGCATCGCCGCAAAGCGGATTATTGCCCAAGGCGGTCTTGTCAGCGTCCTCGATCTCGCGGAAATTCCGCGGGTTCTTGTTGTGTTCGAGAATGGTCTCTTGATAAAGCTCGTTAAGTTCTAACATCTAAAACAATCCTACAACATTCCCGTTCTCGTCGATATCCACGTGCTCGGCGGCGGGGTGTTCGGGTAGTGCGGGCATGGTCCGCATATCGCCGCAGATCGGGTAGATAAATCCGGCACCGACGCTCGCCCGGACCTCGCGGATCGGCAATGTGAAGCCGGTCGGCGCTCCCTTGAGCGTCGGGTCGTGGCTCAGGCTCAAGTGCGTTTTTGCCATGCAGATCGGCAGATTGCCGAAGCCGTTCGCTTCGTAGCTCGCTATTTGCTGGGCCGCGAAAGGCTCGAAAAAAACATCATCCGCTCCGTAGATCTTCTTTGCGATGGTCTCGATCTTCGCCTTGATCGGCTGTTCGAGGTCGTAAAGGAACTTGAATTCGCTCGGCTCCTCGGCGGCGGCGATCACCATTTCGGCGAGTTCCATGGCACCCTTGCCGCCATCGGCCCAGTGGGTGGAAACAGCAGCACCGAGAGCACCGCTCCCGATGGCGATACGCTTGACGGCCTCGATCTCTTCGGGGTGGTCGGTCGCGAACGCATTGATCGCGACGACCGGCGTAACGCCATGGAGATTCACGTTCTCGATCTGCTTGCGAAGATTGGCGGCTCCGGCCTCGACGTCGGCGACGTTATTCTCGAGCATCTCGGGCGGCAGCGGCTTGCCGGCGACGATCTTGTACTTTCCGCTGTGCGATTTGAGCGCTCGGATGGTCGCGACGATTACGGCCGCATCGGGTTTGAGGCCCGAGTAGCGGCATTTGCTGTTAAAGAATTTCTCGGCACCGATGTCGGCACCAAAGCCGGACTCCGTCATCAGGTAATCGGCCGTCTTGATGCCGATCATGTCCGCCAGAATACTGCTGTTGCCATGGGCGACGTTGGCGAACGGCCCGGCGTGGACGAGAGCGGGCGTGTTCTCGAGCGTCTGCATTATCGTCGGGCGGATAGCGTCGCGCATCAGCACGGTCATTGCACCGGCGGCCCCGATCTCCTCGGCAGTTACGGGTTTCTTGTCGTGGGTTAGACCGATGACGATCTGGCCGAACCGCTTCCGCATATCCTGGAGCGATGTTGTAAGAGCCAAGATCGCCATCACCTCGGACGCGACGGTGATATCGAAGCCGGTCTCACGCGGAATGCCGCCTTCCATCCGGCCGCCGAGGCCGACGATGATCTTCCGCAGCGCCCGGTCGTTGGTATCGACAACGCGTTTCCAGGTGATGCTATGCGGGTTGATGTTGAGCGGATTGCCGCGGAGCAGTTTGTTATCGATCATCGCCGCGAGCAGGTTGTTTGCCGCCGTCACGGCGTGGATGTCGCCCGTCAGGTTCAGGTTGAACGTTTCCATCGGGACGACCTGTGCATAGCCGCCGCCCGCCGCTCCGCCCTTGATGCCAAAGGTCGGCCCCTGCGAGGGTTGCCGGAGCGTGATGACCGACCGCTTGCCGAGGTGCTTCATCGCCTCGCCGAGGCCGATCAGCGTGGTCGATTTGCCCTCGCCGAGCGGCGTCGGTGTTATCGCCGAGATGTCGATGTATTTTGCGTTCGGGCGATCTTTGAACTTCTCGAGCACATCTAGGCGGACCTTGCCGATATATGGGCTGCCGTAAAGGTCGATATCGTCCGGCCCGAGCCCGAGCTGCTCGGCGATCTCAATAACAGGGCGAAGTTTTGCGCTTTGGGCGATCTGGAGGTCTGTATTCATATGGCGATTATCCGCGATTCAACTCCGGCAGATTGTGACCGTTCTCACAGATCAGGTAGGCTCGACGTCCGATGCCGTGTAGTTTCATCGATCACGTTGCCGGTATTCCTTACGTTTGCCGGTTCGAACAATAGCACCTCGACCTCTTCATCCGCTATCGGTCGGTGCTCGACGCCACGCGGGACGATCAAGAACTCGCCCGGCGAAAGCTCAACCGAGCGGTCGCGATACTCTATCCGAAAACTGCCCTTTATCGCCATGAAAAGCTCATCTTCCTTTTCATGGTGGTGCCAAGGAAATTCGCCCTTGAACTTAACGAGCTTTACCTCCTGCCCGTTCAACTCACCAACGACCTTCGGCCGCCAGTGTTCGGAGATGACAGAGAACTTTTCTGCGAGATTTACCTTTTTCATCGGCTACGTGTTACTAGGTTTGACCGGCCTGACCACCCGAATCACCACCGACTTCTCCGTTCAAAGTCTTCGACATCTTTTTGGGACGCGAAATTCGATACAAAACGAACGCGTTGACGGCGGCGAATAATGAATACATAACGGTAAAGTACTCTAACCCGGCTCCGTGAATCAGGGCCCATAGAAACAGAACCGAAACAATGCTCCACGGAAGGGTCAGAAGGACGGCTGCAAGCCATGCCTCGGAGCTCCTAAGTCGGCCGTCAAAATCGAAGGCTATCAGCAGACAAACGAAGACGATCAGAAAATAGACTACCGGAATGACGATCTGTCGCTTCATTTGAGAATCACCTTACGCAAATACCTCGATGACCTTCTGGATCGCGTACGTTAAATACCAAAAAGCAAGGACAGCATCGAGTCTATGTTGGTTCGCTGCCGCGGCGAAAGTTCACCTAGGTCGCGGCGAATGATCTTCTTTGAGACCGTCATAAGCCGGTGCAGGCGAATCGTCGACGCCACTTTTAGCCCGTTAGTCTGAAAGTCAGGGTCATTTGCCTGGATCACCAGATCGGTCGCTCCGGGAGCACTCGGAACTTTGCTCGTAATGAAAGCAAGAACGACATGGCCATAGGGCGCGATCTCGTTCGTTAGGCAAACGGCGGGTCTGACCTTCGTTGTCGTCAGGTCATCAAACGGAAATGGAACGAGAACGATTTTATTCCTCATACGGGCTTGCCGTCTTCAAGCGTGTAAATGTCTTCGTCTTCGTCCGACAAGAACTCAAATGCTTCGTTCTCAGCCGCCGAACGCAACCAATCCTTTTCGTCGACGTCCTCGTCGCCGTTTTGGTCGAGAAAGACGATCACACGAACTCGAGTCTTCTCGCCCAGCGGCAAGCTGTCGTCGAGGATCAGACCATGCTTTCCTTTGATCGTTCCGATGGTTTCGATAGCGGTGACCATATTTCGCTCCGTTTCCGAAATTTTAGCACAACCGGTGTTGGCCGACTCGCTTCACGCAAATACCTCGATGACCTTCTGTATCGCGTCGGCGAGTTTGTCGACCTCTTCGCGGGTGTTGTAAAAGGCGAACGAGGCACGGGCGGTCGCGGGCACATCGAAGAAGTTCATCACCGGTTGGGCACAGTGGTGGCCGGCGCGGATGGCGATGCCTTGCTGGTCGAGTATCGTACCGATGTCATGAGGGTGAATGCCCTCGATCGTAAACGATAGAACGCTCGCCTTTTCCGCTGCCGTTCCGATGATAGTGACCTCCGGGATGTCCGCCAGCCGCTTGGTCGCGTATTCAAGCAGCGAGTGCTCGTATTCGGCCGCGGCGTTGAAGTCGAGCCCGTTGATGTAATCGATAGCGGCTCCGAGCCCGATAGCATTTGCGATGGCCGGTGTGCCCGCCTCGAACTTTTCCGGGATCGGCGCGTACGTCGTCTTTTCAAAGCTGACGGTCCGGATCATTCCGCCGCCGGTCTGATAGGGCGGCATTTTGTCGAGCCATTCGCGTTTGCCGTAGGCAACTCCGCTGCCGGTCGGGGCAAACATCTTGTGGCCGGAGAAGACGAAGAAATCGGCATCGAGGTCCTGAACATCGACCGGAAAATGCGGCACACTCTGTGCGGCATCAACGCAGACCGGCACGCCGAACTTGTGCGCCGTTGCCGTCATTTCCTTGATCGGATTAACGGTCCCGAGCGAGTTTGAAACGTGCGAGACGGCAACGATCCGCGTCCGCTCATTGAGCATCGCTTCGTATTCCTCGATGATGATCTCGCCTCGGGTGTTGATCGGGATCATCCGCACGCGGGCGCCGCGTTCCTCGGCAATGACCTGCCAGGGAACGATGTTCGAGTGGTGCTCCATCTGCGAGACGAGGATCTCGTCACCCTCATTGATGAATCGCCGGCCGTAGCTCGAGGCGACAAGGTTTACGCCTTCAGTACACCCGCGGACGAAGATACATTCGGCCGCTTCGCGGGCGTTGATGAACCGCTTTACCTTTTCGCGGGCCGCTTCATAGGCATTGGTCGCGTGCTGCGAGAGGTAGTGAACGCCGCGATGGACGTTCGAATGCTCCTCGGCCAGGTACTTCGACCCGCGGTCGATGACCATCTGCGGCACCTGCGACGACGCCGCGTTGTCGAGATAAACAAGCGGCTTGCCGTTTACCTCGCGGTGGAGCACCGGAAAATCTTTTCTAACCTTTTCAACGTCCCAATTTTTCATTTCTTTTACAGCTTTCATCGAATTCACCACAGAGAACACAGAGAACACGGAGTTTCAATTCATTAGTCTCTTAACCCCACTTTTCAACATCGTTACGTTAAAGTTGATCAACAATCCGACCTTAAGATTGCTCAATTTCAGATACGAAATGAGCTGAGCTTCATGAATAGGGTGAAACTGTTCCACCGTTTTCAATTCAACGATGACCCTTTCTTCTACCAGGAGATCGATTCTGTATCCGGCATCAAGCCTCAAACCATCATAGATAACCGGCAATTCAACCTGTCGGCGTACAACGAGCCCCTCCTTCACGATCTCATGTGCCAAGCAAACCTCATAGGTCTTTTCGAGAAGTCCCGGCCCAAGAGCACGGTGTACTTTTATTGCACAGCCAATGATCTTCTCGGTAATCGAATTTACTTCCATAAAAATCTCTGTGCTCTCTGTGGTTCAAATCCTCAGATCTCGGCGTGGAGCCGGTTCAGAACCGTTGCATCCAAGTCGCTCTTGATCGCTTCGATCTCGATCTTGTTGATGACCTCCTCGGCAAAACCGTAGGTCAGGAGGTTTCGGGCGAGCGGCTCCGGAAGCCCTCGTGTCAGCAAATAAAACAGCTCCTCATCTTCGAGTTGGCCGACGGTCGCTCCGTGTGAGCACTTTACGTCGTCGTTAAATATCTCGAGCTGCGGCTTGGTATCGACCCGAGCGTCGTTCGAGAGAAGCAGGTTCTTGTTCTGCTGCTGGGCGTCGGTGCCGTGGGCATTTTCGCGGACAAAGACCTTGCCGTTAAAAACGCCACGCGAGCGGCCGTTTAGCACGCCCTTGTACGTCTGGTGCGAGAGGCAGTTCGGCACCGTGTGATCGATGGTCGAGTGCGTGTCGCTGTGCTGTGCGCCGTCGAGCATGTAGAGCCCATCGACCCAAGCCTCACCGCCATCGGCCGTGAACTTAAGCTCGATATCATGCCGCGATATCGCCCCGCCGAGATTGATGTTGGTCGAGTCGTAACTGCCCTTGCCGAGCGTGACCTCAGTAACGCCGTAATTGAAGGCCTCGGCCGAGTCCTTTTGAACGCGATAGTGTGTCAGCTTCGCGTTGTCTTCGACCAAAATTTGCACCGCCGCGTTGGTGAACGACCGAGCTTGAGACGAATAGCTCTCAACTATCGTCGCCTTGCTGCCCGATTCGGCAATGACGACAACGTGCGGGAAGATCGCCGTGCCCTCGGCCGCGGCAAAGTTCAGCTCGATCGGCTCGTCAACGACCGTGTCCTTCGCGATCTTGATAACAGCGATCTCCGCCATCGCAAGATTCAATGCCGTGAACCCGTTGCGGTCATACCTGAATCGCTCGAGAAGCTCATGGGCACGAATGCCGGCGTCTTCGTGTTCGAGTTCGATGCCGGCCGCCGCCGTCTGCCACTGCTCTTTCGCGATCGGCGAGACGTTGGTGTATTTCCAATCCTCGTCCTTCGGGCTCGGGAAGCCCTTTTCGGTGAACGCGGCAAATGCCCGCTCGCGCAAGGCCTTGATCGCCGCGTCGTCCTCGGCCGCAAGCCTCGCCTTGAAGCTCTCGTCAAATTGCGTTTCCATTACTGCACTTGTTAATGCCATTTCTAAAATACCTTTACCAAACTGAATCGCGCGTCTGCCTTGACCGTTCGAGCCGGGTCAAGTAGAAGCTCGCGTGCCATCTTTAACTTCGCCTCGTTCTCGGCCCTCGGTTTCGTGTCGTCAACGATCGGCGAGCGGTCGTAATCAAAAAGAAAGTCGTGGCGTGAGAGAACATACTGAATGTTCATCGCCGCCGCTCTTGCCTTAAGCTCCGGCGCGGAGCGAGATTCCCAAACGAGCCGCCGGAGCGTCCAATCCTCAAATAGATAGTCCGAAAAATACGGCCGTTCGAGGTTGTAAGTGTCCCGCCGCATATTGATCAGCCAGACCCGATGGCCGGCGTCCGTTTCCGAATTGAGCCAGCTATAGTACGGATAATAATCCAGGTTCCGTGTCAGATACTCAGCCTTGCTCTCGCCGCCGAGCACGACGCTGAGCGGCGCCTTCTGCAGGAACCACGCCGTTCCCGTTAGCAGGCCCGCGATCGCAGCCGCGGCAAACGATGCCTGCCCGATGGGCTTGAGGCCATCGACGCTTTCACCGAGCCGCTCAAAAGCTGCGGCGATCCCGATGGCAAGCAGTGGAACGATCGGCAGCAGATAGCGTAGCTGCTGGCTCGAAAAAAGCCAGAAGAGGAACATCACCGCTGCGACCGCCGAGCCGATCTTTGCCTCTATCGACATCTCAAATTTCCAAAACGCCCAGATAAGGAACGGCAAACCGAGCAGAAATGCTATGCCGAGAACGCCGTCAAAGTGCGTCGCAAGCTCGGGCTGTGCCGTGACCGAAATATTCCACGGGGCTGACAAATAATCGAGCGGCGATTTAACATACCCGCCATATTGAGCATTCATCGCCTGAAAAAGATTCGAACGCTCGACGTCCCAGCCCGCGGCCTCGCCCGGCCAGATGCTCATATAGAACGGAAAGATCGGGCTGCCCGTCTCCGCCCACGTCCGCAGATACCACGGCGACGCGAGGACGCCGGCAAGTACCAACGCCGCCATGCCAAGCCCCGCGGCCTTTCCCGCTCGGTCAGCCTCGGACCTAGCCCGCATCATTATCACAAGGGCGAAGGCCGCGATGACGAAGAGCGTTGTCAGCTTTGATGCAAGTGCCGCTCCGAGAAAGATCGCAACAAGGATCAGCCAACGGCTCTCGAGCGACCGCCACCAACGCGTTAGTGCGAAAACGGCGAGCACGACGTAAAGCGCGAGGGCGAGATCGATATAGGCACTGGCCGCGACGTGATAGGCGGTCGGGACGGTGGCGACCATCAGCACGGCTATCAGCGACCAACGCCGCGTGATGCGGGCCGACCGGGCAAAGCCAAAGACCGCCGCAAGCAGTAGCGGAAAGAAAAGCCAGACCACCGCTCCGGATGCTGCCTCGCCGGCACGCTCGCCGAAAGGCCCGCCGAGCAGCATCGCCCAAACGACTTGCATCTCTGTTCCGAGTGCCAGATAGCTCGCGATGTTGCCCTCGATGAAAGCACTGCCGCCCTGAGCAACGAATGCCTTCGGCACCGAGAAATGATAAAGCAGCGTGTCCTTCGCGGTCGGCGGTGCAAGCGAAGAGATGAGCGAAAGCAGAACAGGGACCGCCGCGAGCACTAGGAGGAGTTTATCGAAAACTCCGCCCGGCTGAGGCTCATTGTTAGCTTTCGCGGCGCTTCTGAACTTCAATAGGCCGACGACAGCAGGGAGAAGCCCAAGTACGAGTGCAACGACCGCAACCGGCCGCGAGTAAAGCCCTGCGAGCCCGAGCACGAACCAGACGACCGACCAAACGGCTGCCCCGACAGCAAGGCTCACGATTACGTTAAGAAGATGCGAGTTCTCGTCGGCAACTTCGGGACCAAGAGCCCGCGAAACGATCAGGTTGCCGATCCCAAACCATGCGGCGGCTATCGCTCCCGAAACGAGCACGCCAAGCAGACTGTCAACGATGCCCGCACCAACCACTGGCCCGCCGCCGAGATTTCCGACGAACAAGCCGAGCTTGCCTACATCCTCGCCGCGGTTCGCGAAAAAGGCGATAAGCAAAACACCGGCCCAGGCCGCGACGGCCACCGCCGCGAGCGAGAAGTTGTTTGCCTTTGCCTCCGCCTTTGCCAAATCGTTAGTTTCCTTCCGTCTCTGCCAGTATCGCCGCGAGGTCGTCCGGGATCGGCATTGATTTCAGCGGATTGACGTTCGCACCGCCGGTGTTGCCTTTTGGGTAAATGCCGAGCGGAGTTTTCGTAGCCGCACCGCCGATGCGTAAAACCTGTCCAGCGATCTCTTTCGCATCGCGTTCGCGAAAACCATGCTTGAGCATTAGCCAATGCACGCGGGTGTGCTGATATGTGCTCGCCTGCCCAAGCACATGCGCCCGCTCCAGGTGCCGAAATGCACCCGCGGAATCGCCCGCCGCCGAGAGCCGTTCAGCCTCGGCGATCTCGCGGTCAATGTTTTGCTCGAGCAAACTCCTCCCCACTTAGTTCGCCGCTCCTTTAACCCAATCGTAACCCTTTTCCTCGAGTTCGAGGGCGAGTTCCTTGCCGCCTTCTTTGACGATCTTGCCGCCGGCGAGGACGTGGACAAAATCGGGCTGGATGTAGTTCAGCAGCCGCTGGTAGTGCGTGACGAGGATGATCGCGTTCTTCTCGCTGCGGAGCTTGTTAACGCCCTCAGCAACGATGCGAAGAGCGTCGATATCGAGCCCCGAATCGGTCTCGTCTAGGATCGCGAGCTTCGGTTCGAGCACTGCCATCTGCAGGATCTCGTTACGCTTTTTCTCGCCGCCCGAAAAGCCTTCGTTGACCGACCGCTTGAAGAACTGCGGGTCCATCTCGACGATCTTCGCCTTCTCTTTCAGGTAATCGTTGAACTCGAGCGGGTCGAGCTCTTCCTCGCCGAGGTGCTTCATCTTTTCGTTATAGGCGAGCCGGAGGAACTGCGAATTTGAAACGCCCGGAACCTCGACCGGATACTGGAACGCCATAAAGACGCCGTCGCGAGCGCGTTCGTCGGGTTCCATATCGAGCAGGTTCTTGCCGCCGTAGAGCACTTCGCCGGACATAACCTCATAGTTCGGGTGGCCCGCAAGCACCTTCGACAACGTCGATTTGCCCGAACCGTTCGGCCCCATGATGGCGTGGACCTCGCCCTTGCGGACCTGAAGATTCAGGCCCTTCAAGATCTCTTTGCCTTCGATCCCTGCGTGAAGGTCTTTAACTTCTAGCAACATAAATTTTGTCTTCTTTTAACCACAGAGTTCACAGAGAACACTGAGGTTTTCTAAAAATCTCAAACGCTGTGCGAGCTCTGTGGCGAAACTTCCAGATAGATCTCGCCTTTCATAAACGTTACCGCATTGCCACCTATCTTTACTCGGTCGCCCGCAAGTTCGCAGAAAAGTTCGCCGCTGCGTGCGGAGACCTGTCTCGCAAAAAGCTCTGTCTTGCCGAGCTCGCCCGCCCAGTACGGTATCAGCGAGCAATGGATCGCACCCGTGACAGGATCTTCCGGAATTCCGATCCGCGGAGCGAACATCCGCGAGGCGAAATCGCAATCATCGCCGCGGGACGTCACGATCACCTCATCGTAATTCTGCTTCATCAGTTCGGACATATCGGGCTTTAGCGCCCGGATCTGATCGACGCTGTCGAGCAGCATAAAGACCATGTTTCCCTGCGATTCCCAAGTCCGCCGCGGCCGGGCACGGACGGCCTCGGCAAGCCCCGCGGGCGTCTCGATCTCCGTCATCGGGTACGCCGGAAAATCGAGGACGAGCCTTTCGCCTTCCTTCTTTACACCGAGTGAGCCGCTGCGGTCGGAATGGAACTTTATCTCCTCCGTCTCAAGCCCGAGTTCGTTAAAGATCACGTGCGAGGTCGCAAGCGTTGCGTGCCCGCACAAATTTACCTCAACCGCCGGCGTGAACCAGCGGATGTGATAGCGGTCGCCTTCTTTAACAAAGAACGCGGTCTCCGAAAGATTGTTCTCCGCCGCGATCTTCAGCATCACATCATCCGCGAGCCAGCTTTCGAGCGGGACGACCGCCGCCGGATTGCCGCCGAAAGGCTCGGACGTGAATGCGTCAACCTGAAATATCTTCAAACTCATTTCGCCACCGTTATGTGCACCGCTTCCATCGCGTTCCGCTCCTCACGTCGCCAGGCAAGAAAGCCGCGGACGTGCAGGCTGAAAAAGACAATACTGCCGAGTATCAACGCGACGCTGTTTATCAAGAAACCGACCGTCATCCAGCTCAGGCTCGCGACCATCATCACTAAAAAGCCGATGCGGTTGCGATTGCCGAGCAGATAAACTCCCGAGAGCCCCGCGGCCGTTGCCAGCCAATCTATGCCGTAATATTGCATTTTATTCTTTCGCCACAGAGCACACCGAGAGTATTGAAAAACTGTCAAAACCGTCTCCGTGTTCTCCGTGATCTCGGTGGCTATTTCTTCTGAGTCACCACCGCGATTACCTCTATCTCTATCCGTGCGTCTCGCGGCAAACGGGCGACCTGTACGGTCGAGCGGGCCGGATAGGGTTCGCCCATCCATTTGCCATAGACCGCGTTCATCTTGGCAAAGTCGTTCATATCCGCGAGAAAGACCGTCGCCTTGACCACATCTTTCATACTGCTTCCCGCGGCCTTGAGCACGGCCTCGATGTTTTTGAGCACCTGCTCCGTCTCGGCCTCGATGCCGCCCTCGACCAGCTTTCCGGTCTTCGGGTCCGAGCCGATCTGCCCCGCGGCAAAGACAAAGCCATTGGCGACGATGGCCTGCGAATACGGCCCGATCGCCTTCGGCGCATCAGCCGTCTCGACCGATCTCTTTTGCGCCGACGCGCAGACCATGGCTAACATCAGCGTGGCGAGTATCAAGACTCCCCTCCTTACGAAGGAGGGGTGGCGTCGCTTCGACGA
>ERZ1066138.247-NODE-247-length-18472-cov-10.117826_pt1 | contig 18472 bp, 20 predicted proteins | sample MGYA00382785_ERZ1066138 | MGnify/ENA primary metagenome ERZ1066138 (study PRJEB33369, sample SAMEA5778368) | biofilm metagenome | biome: Industrial cooling water; feature: Water cooling tower basin; material: Biofilm | place: United Arab Emirates | collected... | reverse complement strand
CGATCCCCCGGGGGGATGCGGGCCGGCTTGGGAGCGGCCCGGCGCTCGGCCCGCAGCGCACTGTTCACCCTTGTGCCCGCTGGATGCAGCGCAGGTAGTCGCGCACGGTCTCGGCCAGGCCGAGCTCCAGCGCGTCGGCGATCAGCGCGTGGCCGATCGACACCTCGAGCACGCCCGGCACGGCGCGAAGGAAGTCGGCGAGGTTGTCGCGGTTGAGGTCGTGGCCGGCATTGAGCTGCAGCCCGGCACGGTGCGCGGCCTCGCCGGCCGCGGTGTAGCGCGCCGTCACGGCGGCCTGCTCGGGCGTGCCGTGGGCGCGCGCGTAGGCCTCGGTGTAGAGCTCGACGCGCTCGGCGCCGAGCGCCGCGGCCGCCGCCATCGCCTCGGGCTGCGGGTCCATGAAGAGGCTGATGCGCACGCCGAGCGCCTGGCATTCGTCGATCAGCGGCGCGAGCCGTGCGCCGTCGGCCGCGAGGTCCCAGCCGTGGTCCGAGGTCGACTGGCCGACCGCGTCCGGCACGAAGGTGGCCTGCTGCGGCCGCAGCGCGCGCACCAGGTCCATCAGGTTGTGGAAGGGGTTGCCCTCGATGTTGTACTCGGCGTTCGGCCAGTCGGCCTTCAGCAGGGCCGCGAGGTCGTGCACGTCGTGGGTGCGGATGTGGCGCTGGTCGGGCCGCGGGTGGACGGTGATGCCGTGGGCGCCAGCCTGCAGACACAGCCGCGCGGCGTGCACGACGCTCGGGATGGTGAGCGTGCGCTGGTTGCGCAGCAGCGCGACCTTGTTGAGGTTGACCGACAGCGCAGTGGCGTGGCCGGGGCCGGTCTGGCCGGTGGTGATCAGCGGGTTCATCGGAGGGGCGCCGGGCGCCTCAGCGTTCGAGGTTCTGCAGGTCCATCATCAGCTGGCGGGTGCGCAGCTGCGGGCTGCCGAGATGATAGTGAAGCAGCTGGCGCAGCATCGGCCGCAGCGCCCCCAGCGCCGGCAGGCAGGCGCGCTGCAGCTCGGCGAGCGCGTCGCCGTCGAGCGCGGCCTGCAGGGCCAGCCACGCGGCCGCCTCCAGCCCCGGCTCGCCCGCGGCCGCGCGGCCGAGGCCGCTCTCGGGCCGCAGCGCGTAGGAGCCCGCCGGCGGCAGCGGCTGCTGCGTCAGCGTGACGAGGTCGAGCGCGGGCAGCAGGCCGATCTCGCGCAGCAGCAGCAGCTCGAAGGCGCGCAGCGCCGCGCCGGTGTGCAGCTCGTCGCCGGCGGCCAGCGCCGGCAGCGTCTGCGCGTAGGCGTCGAAGAGCCGCGGGTGCGGGTCGTGACGCGCCAGCAACTTCATCAGCAGCTCGTTCAGGTAGAAGCCGGTCATCAGCGCCGCCCCGCCGGGCATGGCCGGGCCGCCGGCGCGCTCGGCGGTCTTCAGCGGCTGGACCTCGGCGGCTTCGCCGGCCGCGTCACGCGCGCGGCGCGCGCCGTAGGCGACGTTCAGGCGCTGGAAGGGCAGCAGCGCCGCCCGCAGCTGCGAGTAGGGTCGCTTGGCACCCTTGGCCGCGACGACGACCCGCCCCTGATCGCGGGTGAACAGGTCGAGGATCAGGCTGGATTCGCTCCAGTCGTAGCCGTGCAGCAGGAAGGCCGGCTGCATTCACTCGCCGTAGCCATAGGCGCGCAGTCGCGCCTCGTCGTCGGCCCAGCCGGAACGCACCTTGACCCAGAGCTCGAGGAAGACCTTGCCGCCCATCAGCCGCTCGAGCTCGACGCGCGCGTCGGTGCCGATGCGCTTGAGGCGCTCGCCGCCCTCGCCGATCACCATGCCCTTGTGGGCCTCGCGCTCGACGACGATGGCGGCGGCGATCCGCCTCAAGGTGCCCTCTTCCTTGAACTCGTCGATCACGACGGTGGAGGTGTAGGGCAGCTCGTCGCCGGTCAGGCGGAACAGCTTCTCGCGGATGATCTCGCTGGCGAGGAAGCGCTCGCTGCGGTCGGTCAGCGCCTCCTCGTCGTAGAACCAGGGCTGCTCGGGCAGGTAGGGCTCGACGATCGCGAGCAGGCGCCGCACGTCGGCGGCGTCCTTGGCGGCGAGCGGCACGAACTCGGCGAAGGGGTGGCGCTCCTGCATGCCCTTGAGCCAGGGCGCCAGCTCGGCGCGGCGGCGCACCAGGTCGAGCTTGTTGGCCACCAGCAGCGTCGGCTTGCCGGGCGGCACCAGCGCCAGCACCTTGGCGTCGTCCAGCCCGAAGCGGCCGGCCTCGACGACGAACAGCACCACGTCGACGTCGCCCAGCACCGCCTGCACAGTCTTGTTGAGGTTGCGGTTCAGCGCCGCGGCGCCCTTGACGGTGTGGCGGGTCTGGAAGCCCGGGGTGTCGACGAAGACGAACTGCGCCGCGCCTTCGCTGCGGATGCCGGTGATGCGGTGGCGGGTGGTCTGGGCCTTGCGCGAGGTGATGCTGACCTTCTGGCCGACCAGCGCGTTGAGCAGCGTCGACTTGCCGACGTTGGGTCGGCCGACGATCGCGACCAGGCCGCAGCGCGGCGGCGGGTCGGCAGGGACAGGGTCGTTCATGCGGCGGGCGCGTCGTTCGACTTCAGTGTAGCCAGCGCGCTGCGCGCGGCCTCCTGCTCGGCGGCACGCCGCGAGCGGCCCTCGCCGCGAACCTCGAGGCCGAGCGTCGGCATGCGGCAGGTGACGACGAAGGTCTGCTCGTGCGGCCGGCCGCGGGTGGCCTCGATCGCGTAGGCCGGCACCGGCTGGCGGCGCGCCTGCAGCCACTCCTGCAGCTCGGTCTTGGGGTCGCGGCCGGCGCCGTCGTCGGTGACGAGCGTGGCCAGCAGCGGCGAGAACAGCCGTGCCACCATCGCCTGGGCCGGCTCGAAGCCGCCGTCGAGGTAGACGGCGCCGATCAGCGCCTCCAGCGCATCGGCCAGGATCGAGGCGCGCTGCGCGCCACCGCTGCGCGCCTCGCCTTCGCTCAGGTGCAACAGCTCGGGCAGACCGAGCTCGAGCGCGAGGCGGTGCAGCATCGCCTCGCGCACCAGGTGGGCGCGTGCCCGCGTCAGCGAGCCTTCGTCGGAGTCGCCACGCTGGGCGTAGAGCAGGCCGGAGACGGCGGCCGTCAGCACGGCGTCGCCGAGGAATTCGAGGCGCTCGTTGTGGTGGCTGCCGTGGCTGCGGTGCGTCAGCGCCCGCTCGAGCAGCGCGGCGTCGCGGAAGCGGTGGCCGAGGCGGTCCTGCAGACCCGCCAGGGTCGCGGTCACGCCGGCGCCGCGCGGCCGTTCACTGCGAACGGCCCCGGTACTTGATCAGCAGGAAGACCGGTTCGACCAGCTCGATCTCCTTGTCGTAGGCGAAGCTGATCACGATCTTCTCGTTTTCCTTGGTGATCTCGAGGTCCTTGCCGCTGATCGAGGAGATCGAGTACTCGATGTCCTTCTGGCGCTCGAAGGCGTTGCGGATCTCCGGCACCGTGCCGCCGCCGGAGGTGGCGAGCTTGTTCACCGCGCGCTGGATCGTGAAGTACTCGTTCATCGTCGGCGCCACCTTGATCACCACCAGCGCGACGCAGGCGATGACGATCGCCCAGAACAGCAGGCCGATCAGGGTGACGCCGCGCTGGCGCCGCAGGGCGGCGCGCGAAGCCGGGGAGACGGTTGCTGCAGGGGCCATCGATGTGCTCCGGGGGTGGGGGTCGGCTCAGTGGAAACCGCCGATACGCCCGAGGTTACCGAAATTCATCCAGACGAAGAAGGCCTTGCCGACGATGTTCTCGTCCGGCACGAAGCCCCAGAAGCGCGAATCCTGCGAGTTGTCGCGGTTGTCGCCCATCATGAAGTAGTGGCCCGGCGGCACGGTGCAGACGACGCCCTCGGCGCTGTAGCGGCAGTTGTCGCGGTAGGCCTGGAACTGAGGCATCGGCACGACGAAGCCCGGCCGGTCCTTGTCGGTCAGGATGCGGTGGGCCCGCTCGCCGAGCTTTTCGGTGGCCTGCTGGGCGTAGCGCAGCGAGTCCTCGTCGTAGTACTCGGGCAGTGCCTCGGTCGGGACCGGCTGGCCGTTGATCGACAGCTTCTTGTTCAGGTAGGCCACCTCGTCGCCGGGCACGCCGACGACGCGCTTGATGTAGTCGATGCTCGGGTCCACCGGGTAGCGGAACACCATCACGTCGCCGCGCCGCGGGTCGTGGTTGGCGACGATCTTCTTGTTGATCACCGGCAGCCGGATACCGTAGTGGAATTTGTCGACCAGGATCAGGTCGCCGATGGTCAGCGTCGGGATCATCGAACCCGACGGGATCTTGAACGGCTCGTACAGGAAGGATCGCAGCAGGAACACCGCCAGGATCACCGGGAACAGCCCGGCGGTCCAGTCCAGCCACCAGGGCTGGGCGAGCACCCGCTCCTTGGCGGCCGCCAGGTTGCCGTCGACCTTTTCGATGCCCTGGCGCTGCAGCTCGGCGCGGCGCTGGGCGTCCTGCGCCTCCAGCGCGCCGGCGGCGGCCACGCGCCGCGGCATGAAGTGCAGGCGCTCGGCCAGCCAGTAGCCGAAGGTCACCAGCGTCAGCACGAACAGCAGCAGCGCGAAGTTGCCGCTCCACTGACCGAGGTACCAGCCGCCCAGGTAAAACGCGAGGGCGCCGTACAGCAACCCGGTCAATGCGCTCATGGAATGTTCAGGGTGTCGTGGTCAGTCGTCGACCTGCAGGATCGCGAGGAAGGCCTCCTGCGGCACCTCGACGGTGCCGATCTGCTTCATGCGCTTCTTGCCGGCCTTCTGCTTTTCGAGCAGCTTGCGCTTGCGGCTGATGTCGCCGCCGTAGCATTTTGCCAGCACGTTCTTGCGCAGCGCCTTGATGTTCTCGCGCGCGATGATGTTGGCGCCGATCGCCGCCTGGATCGCCACGTCGTACATCTGGCGCGGGATCTGCTCGCGCATCTTGGCCGCCACCGCGCGGCCGCGGAACTGGCTCTGGCTGCGGTGGACGATGATCGAGAGGGCATCGACCCGGTCGCCGTTGATCAGGATGTCGACCTTCACGACGTCGGCGGCGCGGTACTCCTTGAACTCGTAGTCCATGCTGGCGTAGCCGCGCGACACCGACTTCAGCTTGTCGAAGAAGTCCAGCACGATCTCGGCCAGCGGCAGCTCGTAGGTCAACATGACCTGGCGGCCGTGGTAGGCCATGTTGAGCTGCACGCCGCGCTTCTGGTTGGCCAGCGTCATCACCGGGCCGACGTAGTCCTGCGGCATGTACAGGTGCACGGTGACGATGGGCTCGCGGATCTCGGCGATCTTGCCGATGTCGGGCATCTTCGACGGGTTTTCGACCAGGATCACCTCGCCGGCCGCGCCGCCGAGCACCACCTCGTAGACCACCGAGGGCGCGGTCGTGATCAGGTCCTGGTCGAACTCGCGCTCCAGCCGCTCCTGCACGATCTCCATGTGCAAGAGGCCCAGGAAGCCGCAGCGGAAACCGAAACCCAGCGCCTGGCTGACCTCGGGCTCGTAGCGCAGGCTGCTGTCGTTGAGCTTGAGCTTCTCGAGCGCGTCGCGCAACTGGTCGTACTCGCTCGCCTCGGTCGGGTAGAGCCCGGCAAAGACCTGCGGCTGGATCTCCTTGAAGCCCGGCAGCGGCTCACCGGCCGGCCCGGCGTTGTTCGGCAGCTTCTTCTCGAGCGTGACGGTGTCGCCGACCTTGGCGGCCTGCAGTTCCTTGATGCCGGCGATCAGGAAGCCGACCTCGCCGGCCTTCAGCTCGTCGCGGGAGACCGACTTCGGCGTGAACACGCCGAGTTGCTCCAGCGGGTAGACCGTGTCGGTCGCCATCATCCGGATGCGGTCGCCCTTCTTCAGCACGCCGTCGACCACCCGCACCAGCATCACGACGCCGACGTAGTTGTCGAACCAGGAGTCGATGATCATCGCGCGCGGCGGGCCGTCGGGCCGTCCGCGCGGCGGCGGCATGCGGGCGATGACCGCCTCCAGGATCTCCTCGATGCCCTCGCCGGTCTTGGCCGAGCAGGGGATCGCGTGTTCGGCGTCGATGCCGATCACGTCCTCGATCTCGCGCTTGGCGTTGTCGGGGTCGGCCTGCGGCAGGTCCATCTTGTTGAGCACCGGCACCACCTCAACGCCGAGGTCCAGCGCCGTGTAGCAGTTGGCCACCGTCTGCGCCTCGACGCCTTGGCTGGCGTCGACCACCAGCAGCGCGCCCTCGCAGGCGCTCAAGCTCCGGCTGACTTCGTAGCTGAAGTCGACGTGCCCGGGGGTGTCGATCAGGTTGAGCTGGTAGACCCGCCCGTCGCGCGCCTTGTAGCTGAGCGCGGCGGTCTGCGCCTTGATCGTGATGCCGCGCTCACGCTCGATGTCCATCGAGTCGAGCACCTGCGCTTCCATTTCCCGGTCCGACAGCCCTCCGCAACGCTGGATGATCCGGTCGGCCAGCGTGCTCTTGCCGTGGTCGATGTGGGCAATGATCGAGAAATTGCGGATGTGGTCCATCTGACCTTCGTACTGCCTGCTGACTACGCTGGCGCGAGAGCTACAACGGCGCAGCCGTTGCGTTGGAGGCTCATATCGCGAAGCGATGTGAAGGCCCGAAGGGCCGGCCGAAAACAAAAAAAAGGCACGTCAAACCGGTGACGCGCCTTCCAACAAAAAACGTATGGCAACTGCTTTGTTGGGCCTTCATTGTAGCCAAATCACCCCTGCCGGAACCCGCACCAACACTCGCTTTTCGGTCGTTGCAGCGCACCAACAGAGATTTTTATCAACAGCTTATCAACAAAGCCTTGTGATTGTCCTGTGGATGGATTTCGACCGCCCGACTACCTGAGGCAGCAGCACCCAATTCGGCCCACATCCACGCGATTCTAGCGACCCGCGACCAGAATCGACCGTTCGACCAGGAATGTGAGCGTACACCAACAAGCCATACTGCCGAGCCGCTGAAAGCAGCCCGGCTGGGCACTTCCGCCATGTGAGAAAACCCGCCCCCCGATCCGGTTGCCGGGCTCAGCCGCCGCCGGGGCTCACTTGACAGGGCGGATCAGCGCGTATTGGGCCCAGTCGCCGCGCCGGAACAGCACGTTGACCGGCTTGCCCTTGTCGAGCTTCGCGATGGCGGCCTCGAACTGCTTGACGTCGAGCACCTCGGTGTTCGCCACCGACAGGATCACGTCGCCCTCGCGCAGGCCCGCGCGCGCCGCGGCGCCGTCGGCGCCCTCGATGCGCACGCCACCCTTGAGCTTGAGCTCGCGCTTCTGATCGTCGCTCAGGTTGGCGAGCACCAGGCCCAGCGCGCCCGCTGCGGCGCTGGGCGTCGGCGCCGGCGCCGGCTCGGCGCTCGCCTCCGCGGTGCGGCTGCGCTCGGGTTCGATCTCGGCGACCGTCAGGCTCAGCTCGCGCGTGCTGCCGCGCCGCAGCACCTGCACCGTCGACTTGCTGCCCGGCTTGGTGTTGCCGACCAGGCGCGGCAGGTCGCTGGACTTCTCCACCGGCTTGCCGTCGAAGCGGGTGATGATGTCGCCGGGCTCGACGCCGCCCTTCTCGGCCGGCCCGCCGCTCTCGACCGAGCGCACCAGCGCGCCGGCCGCCTTGCCCAGGCCGAGCGACTCGGCCACGTCCTTGGTGACCTCGCCGATCTGCACGCCGATGCGGCCGCGCACGACGCGCCCGAGGCTGCGCAGCTGATCGGCCACACGCGTGGCCTCGTCCATCGGGATCGCGAAAGACACGCCCATGAAGCCGCCCGAACGGCTGAGGATCTGCGAGTTGATGCCGACCACCTCGCCGCGCATATTGATCAGCGGGCCGCCGGAGTTGCCGGGGTTGATCGCCACGTCGGTCTGGATGAAGGCGACGAACTCGCCGGTGTCGCGGCCCTTGGCGCTGACGATGCCGGCCGTCACGGTGTTCTCCAGGCCGAAGGGCGAGCCGATCGCCATCACCCACTCGCCGACCTTGAGCCGGCTCACGTCGCCGATCTTCACGCTCGGCAGGCCGGTCGCCTCGATCTTGACCACCGCCACGTCGGTGCGCTTGTCGGCGCCGACGATCTTGGCCTTGAACTCGCGCTTGTCGGTCAGCGTGACGTAGACCTCGTCGGCACCGTCGACGACGTGGGCGTTGGTCATCACGTAGCCGTCGGCGGTGAAGATGAAGCCCGAGCCGACGCCGCGCTGCTGCTCCTCGTCGGGCCCCGGCTGGCCGGGGTTGCCGCCCCGCGGACCCGGACGCGCGCCGGGCGGCAGCGGCCCGCCCGGCGGCACGCCGAAGAAGCGCCGGAAGAACTCCTGCATCTCTTCGTTCATCTCGGGCCCACCGCGCTGGCCGGCCTTGACACGCTCGGTGGTGCGGATGTTGACCACCGCCGGGCCGACCTGCTCGACCAGGTCGGTGAAGTCGGGCAGGCCGCGCGCCGCAGCGGCCGATGGCGCCTGGGCCGCCACCGGCGGCGGCGCCATCAGCGCGAGCCCGGCCGCCAGGGAGCAGGCCGCGAGCCAAGGCAAGCGCCGCGCTGCGGCGTGGCCCGTGCAGCGGGCGACCGAAGACTGAGCGTTGTTCATCATCACCTCATCCATCCAGGAAGTCTTGCAAGAGGGGCCCGACCCGGGCGCGAGTCCGTCAGCGGCGACGTTCGAGCGCGGCGGCAAAGGCGCGCAGCGTCACCGCCGGCACGTCGCCGACGACCGTCAGCCACCAATCGCCCTGGCGCCGCGCCAGCGTCTGCATCGCGCCCAGCGCCACCTGCACCTCGCGGCGCTGCGACGCGGCGTCGAAGGGCTCGATGAAGACCGACACATGCGTCAGGCCGTCGGAGTAGATCGTCTGCAGCACCTTGGCCGGCGCGTCGGCGGCGTCGCCCGGGGGCGGCAGCATCGCGCGGCGGACACTGCTGACGAGACGGAAACCCGGCGGCAGGCCCACGAAGCCCCAGCCCTCGCGGTCGAGGTCGACCTGCTCGAGCTGCGGGCGGTGGACCTCGAAGCCCTCGAAACGCCGCATCGCCTGCTTGACCAGCTCGGGGCGCGGCTTGACGCCGATCATCAGGTCGGAGAACGCGGCCGCCTCGAGCACCGCCTCGCGCTCGTCGAAGACCTCGGCGCGCAGCAGCAGGCCCGAGCGCTTCTCGGCCCACAGCCGCTGGCCGTAGCGGTAGCGGTCCTTGGGCCGGAGCAGCAGCACGCGGGCCTCGTGGCCGGCCACGCGCCCATCGCCGAGGCTCTGGACCTCGTAGTGCTCGAGGATGCGGTCGGCGCCCGAGCTCAGCAGCGCCGGAAACTCGCGCATCGCATGGCGCGTCTCGACCACCGCCTGGCGGCTGTGCGGCCAGAAGCTGTGCACCAGGTCGTCGTGGCGGTAGATCTGGCGCTTCTGACCGTCGAGCGGCTCGATGCGCTCGAACTGACTGTCGCCCTCGCAGAAATGCACGATACGCGCGCTCGCCATCGAGCCGCCGGCGGTGACGACGAAGGTGCCCTGGAAGTTGCGCTTGCTGGCCGCCTCGTAGAGCCGCGACAGCCAGTGGCGCGCGTCGATCTCGGCCGCCTGTGGATCGGCCTGTGCGGCCGCACCGGGCGCCATCAGCGCGGCCCCGGCCAGCAGCAGCACCGGCGCCGCGGCGCGCAGCGCCTTCGGGATCAGGCTCGGCGGCATAGGCTCAGCGCGCCCCCGGGCCGATGACCGCCGCGCCTTCGTGGGCGGCGCCGCGCAACACGCCGGCCGGCAGGCCGAGCACGGCGCTGCCGCCGAACTGCTGGTGCGCCGCCAGGTAGGCGTCCAGACGTGCGTCGCGGATCAGCACGGCGCCGGCAAGATCGACCGGCCGCGACTCCGCCGCGGCCACCGGCAGCGGGCCGACGAGCGCGGCGGAGGCTGCGGGCGGCGCCGCGGCCGCCACGGCGGCGGGCGCGGGCTGAACCGCCAGCTGCGGCGACGTGGTCGGGGCATCGATGCGCAGCACCGCGAGCGCACCGGCGACCATCACGAAACCGGCCGCCACCGCCGCCGGCCGCGACCAGCGTCGCAGCGGCGCCGAGGGCCGACGTACTGCCGTGGCGTCCTGTGCCGGCGCCAGCACCACCGGCTCCTGCGCCAGTCGCCCGCGCAGGCGGGCCAAGAAGGCCGCATCGCCCGTACCGCCGGCCAGTTCGTCGGAGCGCAGCACATCGCCGATCAGGTGGTAGGCGTGCCAGCGCTCGCGAAGCGCCGCGTCGTCGCGCCACGCGGCGGCCATGCGGCCGGCCTGCGCGGCATCCGTCTCGCCGTCGACCAGTTCGGACAGTGCCTGCCACGCGGCCCCGGTTTCAGCATCCTTCATCGCACCACTCCATCTCGCGCCGCCTCACCATCGCTCGCCCGCCCGCGTGTCGAGCAGCGGCCGCAGGCGCTCGGCAATCGCCTCGCGGGCCCGGAAAATCCTCGAGCGCACCGTGCCGATCGGGCAGTTCATCACGGCGGCGATGTCCTCGTAGCTCAGGCCGTCGATCTCGCGCAGCGTGATCGCCTGGCGCAAGTCCTGGGACAGATCTTCGATCGCGGAGTTCACCGCGGCGGCGACCTGCTTGGAAGCCAACAGGGCCTCCGGCGTCTCGCCGTCGCTTAGTTCGTTCTCGACCCGGGAAGTTTCGTCGCCGTCCTCGTCGCGGCCGGCACGTGCCGATTCGGTCACGAGCGGGTCGCGCTTGAGGTCGACCAGCGCCTTCTTCGCCGTGTTGATGGCGATGCGGTACAGCCAGGTGTAGAAGGCGCTTTCGCCGCGGAACTTCGGGATCGCGCGGTAGGCGCGGATGAAGGTCTCCTGGGCGATGTCCTGCACGAGGTCGGTGTCGCGCACCATGCGCCCGATCAGCCGCTCGATGCGGCGCTGGTACTTCACGACCAGCATCTCGAAGGCACGCGTGTCGCCGAGCTTGATGCGTTCGATCAGCAGGGCGTCGGCGTCGGAATCGGCGGTCATGCGGTCAGGCGCTCGGTTCGGTGCCGGCCGGCGCGGGCGCCGCAGGGCGCGGCGAATATAGCGCACAGCGCAGCGCGTGCCAGTCGGCTTCCAAGCCGCGGCGCTGCAGCGGCAGCCAACGCGCGCGCCGCGCCCCGGCGTCCGGCGCGGGCTGGAACCGCAGCAGCAGCCACGCGCCGAGGTCGAGCGCGACATGCAGCCGGCCCGGCGTCTCGGTCGCAGGCACCGCGACGGCCAGCCACCAGCCCTGGCCATCCCAGCGCAGCCTTTGCACCGGCATGCGCCACGCCGACCGGAGCACGGTAACGGCCAGCGCCGCCACCATGGCGAAGACCAGCGCCGCCGCCGGGCCGCCGCGCTGCCAGGCCCAGACCGCGGTCGATGCGCAGGCCGCGCCGGCCAGCACGAGCAGCGTGGCACGCCAGTGGGCCGACGGCTTCACGTCGACCACGACGGCCGGGGCCGCACGCATGGGTTTCAGGCCGGGCGGCGCGAAGCCACCGGCTCAGGCGCGCTTGAAGATCAGCGTGCCGTTGGTGCCGCCGAAGCCGAAGTTGTTCTTCGCGGCGACGTCGATCTTCATCTCGCGCGCGGTGTTGGCGCAGTAGTCCAGGTCGCACTCCGGGTCCTGGTCGAAGATGTTGATCGTGGGCGGCGAGACCTGATGATGGATCGCCAGCACGGTGAACACCGACTCGATGCCGCCGGCGCCGCCGAGCAGGTGGCCGGTCATCGACTTGGTCGAGTTGACGACCATCTTCCTGGCCTGGTCACCGAAAGCGAGCTTGATCGCGTTGCTCTCGTTCACGTCGCCGAGCGGCGTGGAGGTGCCGTGGGCGTTGAGGTACTGCACCGCCTCGGGGTTGACGCCGGCATCGCGCAGCGCGGCCTTCATGGCGCGCTTCGGGCCGTCGACGTTCGGGGCGGTCATGTGGAAGGCGTCGGCACCCATGCCGAAGCCGATCAGCTCGGCGTAGACCTTGGCGCCGCGCGCCTTGGCGTGCTCGTACTCCTCGAGCACCATCACGCCGCCGCCCTCGCCGAGGACGAAGCCGTCGCGGTCCTTGTCCCAGGGCCGCGAGGCGGTCGCCGGGTCGTCGTTGCGGGACGACAGCGCCCGCGCCGCGGCGAAGCCGCCGATGCCCAGCGGCGAGACGGTGCTCTCGGCGCCGCCGGCCACCATCACGTCGGCCTCGCCGTACTGGATCATCCGCGCCGCCTGGCCGATGCAGTGCAGGCCGGTGGTGCAGGCGGTGACGATCGCCAGGTTGGGCCCGGTGAAGCCGCAGCGGATCGACAGGTGCCCCGAAATCATGTTGATGATCGAGGCCGGCACGAAGAACGGCGAGATGCGCCGCGCACCGCGCGCGACGTACTCGGTGTGGGTCTCCTCGATCATCGGCAGGCCGCCGATGCCCGAGCCGACCATGCAGCCGATGCGCTCGGCCTGCGCTTCGCTCAGCGCGTCGCCGGTCGGCAGGCCGGCATCCTGCACGGCCTGCAGCGAGGCGGCCAGGCCGTAGTGGATGAAGGCGTCCATGTGACGCGCTTCCTTGCCCGGGATGTAGTCCTCGATGCTGAAGCCCTTGACCTCCCCGGCAAAGCGCACCGGCAGGTTCGACGCGTCGAACTTGGTGACGTTGGCGATGCCGGAGGTGCCGGCCACCAGCCGGGACCAGGACTCGTCCACCGTGTTGCCCACGGGGGTGACGAGGCCGAGGCCCGTCACGACGACGCGACGACGACTCATGCGCGGACGGGGATCAGGCCTTGGCGTGCGACTTGGCGTAGTCGATCGCGAGCTGCACGGTCGTGATCTTCTCGGCCTCTTCGTCCGGGATCTCGATGCCGAACTCGTCCTCCAGGGCCATCACCAGCTCGACGGTGTCCAGCGAGTCCGCGCCCAGATCGGCGACGAAGGCTTTTTCGTTGGTGACTTCGCCTTCGGCCACGCCGAGTTGTTCGGCGATGATCTTCTTGACGCGTGCTTCGATGTCGCTCATGACTCCTCCGAGGAGTGGTTGGAAAAACAGCCGGCGATTCTACCGGCTCCAGGGTGACGGCCCGAAAGCGCCCCGAGGCGCCTCAATTCATGAACATGCCGCCGTTGACGTGCAGCTCGCTGCCGGTGATGTAGCCGGCCGCCGGCGAGGCCAGGAAGGCCACCGTCTCGGCGATCTCCTCGGGCGTGCCGAGCCGCCCGAGCGGAATCTGCGCCAGCAGCGCGGCCTTCTGCGCCTCGGGCAGCACCTCGGTCATGTCGGTCTGGATGAAGCCGGGTGCGACGCAGTTGACGGTGATGCCGCGGCTGCCGAGCTCGCGCGCCAGCGAGCGCGTCATGCCGGCGACGCCGGCCTTGGCGGCGGCGTAGTTGGCCTGGCCCGGGTTGCCGCTGGCGCCGACCACCGAGGTGATGTTGACGATGCGGCCGAAGCGCTGCTTCATCATCGGCCGGATCGCCGCGCGGCTGGCGCGGAAGACGGCCTTCAGGTTGGTGTCGAGCACCGCGTCCCAGTCCTCGTCCTTCATGCGCATCGACAGCTGGTCGCGCGTAATGCCGGCGTTGTTGACCAGCACGTGCAGGCCGCCGTCGGCCTTGACGATGGCGTCGATCGCGGCGTCGAGCGCCGGCGCGTTGGTGACGTTCAGCACGATGCCGCGGCCGCCGTGCGGCGCCAGCGCCTCCGTGATCGCCGCGGCGCCGGACTCGCTGGTCGCAGTGCCGACGACCTTGAGGCCACGCTGGGCCAGCGTCAGCGCGATCGAGCGGCCGATGCCGCGGCTGGCGCCGGTGACCAGCGCGACCTGCTTGTTGTCGCTCATGCCAGCGCCCCCTGCGTCTCGGCCAGGCTTGCCGGATCGAAGATGTTGAACGCCGCGAGCTCGGGCTCGACGCGCTTGACGAGGCCCGCCAGCACCTTGCCCGGGCCGCATTCGACCACCTGCGCGATGCCGCGCGCCTTGATCGCCTGCACCGTCTCGACCCAGCGCACCGGGCCGAAAGCCTGGCGGTACAGCGCTTCCTTGATCGCCGCCGGCGCGGTCTGCACCGCGACGTCGATGTTGTTGATCACGGGGATCGTCGGCGCGGCGAGCACCACGGTCTCGAGCCGCGCGCGCAGCGCCTCGGCGGCCGGCTTCATCAGGCTCGAATGGAAGGGGGCCGACACCGCCAGCGGCAGCGCACGCTTCGCGCCGGCCGCCTTCAGCAGCTCGCAGGCCTTGTCGACGGCCGCCTTGGCGCCCGAGATCACGGTCTGCTTCGGGTCGTTGTAGTTCGCGGCCTCGACCGGCTCGCCGGTGGCCGCCGCGGCCTCGGCGCAGCCGGCGCGCACCGCGTCGGCGTCGAGGCCGAGGATCGCCGCCATCGCGCCGGCGCCGACCGGCACCGCCTGCTGCATGGCCTGCGCGCGCAGCCGCACCAGCGGCACCGCGTCGGCCAGGCTCAGGGCGCCGGCCGCGACCAGCGCGCTGTACTCGCCGAGCGAATGGCCGGCCACGGCCGCCGGGGCGAGCCCGCCCTCGGCGCGCCAGGCGCGGTAGCAGGCGATGCTCGCCGCCAGCATCACCGGCTGGGTGTTGGCGGTGAGGTCCAGCGCCTCTTTCGGGCCGTGCTGGATCAGCGCGGCGAGGTCCTCGCCCAGCGCCGCCGAGGCTTCGGCCAGCGTGTCGCGCACGACGGCGTGGTCGCCCCAGGCGTCGAGCATGCCGACGCTCTGCGAGCCCTGGCCGGGGAAGACGAAGGCAAAAGCCGTCATCCGAGAGTCTCCTGTCGTTCTGGTGTTGGGCCGGTCCGCTCAGAAATCGAGCAGCACCGCGCCCCAGGTGAAGCCGCCGCCGACGCCTTCGAGCATCACCGTGTCGCCACGACGGATGCTGCCGCCGCGCACCGCGTGGTCGAGCGCCAGCGGGATCGAGGCCGCCGAGGTGTTGCCGTGCTCGTCGACCGTGACGACGAGCTTCTCGGGCGGCAGCTTCAGCTTCCTGGCCGTGCTCTGCATGATGCGGATGTTGGCCTGGTGGGGGATCAGCCAGTCGATGTCGCCGTCGGTGCGGCCGGCCTTGGCGAGCACCGAGCGCGCCACGTCTTCGAGCACGCCCACGGCCATCTTGAACACCGCCTGGCCGTCCATCTTGAGCAGCGGGTCGCCGATCACCTTGCCACCGGCCACGGTGCCGGGCACGCAGAGGATGCCGACGTGGCGGCCGTCGGCGTGCAGCTCGGTGGCCAGGATGCCCGGCGTGTCGCTGGCCTCCAGCACCACCGCGCCGGCGCCGTCGCCGAACAGCACGCAGGTGGTGCGGTCGTCGAAATCGAGGATGCGCGAGAACACTTCCGCGCCGATCACCAGCGCTCGGCGCGCGCCGCCGGTGCGGATCATCGAATCGGCCACCGTCAGCGCGTAGACGAAGCCCGAGCAGACCGCCTGCACGTCGAAGGCCGGGCAGCCGACGATGCCGAGCTTGGCCTGCAGCAGGCAGGCGGTCGACGGGAACACCATGTCCGGCGTCGAGGTCGCGACGACGATCAGGTCGATCTCGCCCGGCTGCCGGCCGGCCGCCTCGAGGGCGTGGCGCGCCGCATGCAGGGCGAGGTCGCTGGCGGTGACCTCGGGCGCGGCGAAGTGGCGCGCGCGGATGCCGGTGCGCTCGACGATCCACTCGTCGGAGGTCTCGACGCCGCGCGCCGCGAGCTCGGCGACGAGCTGCGCGTTGCTCAGCCTGCGCGGCGGCAGGTGGCTGCCGGTGCCGGTGATGCGGGTGTGGCGCGAAGGGGAAGCGAGGGTCATGCGGCTTGGGCGACCGGACCGTCCGACGCCGGCGCGTCGGACGGCAACGCCTGCAGCGTCTCGAGGATGCGGTCGTGGACGCGGTCGAGCAGTCGATTGCGCGCCGCATCATAAGCCCGGTTCAGGGCCTGCTCGAACGCGAAGGCGTCGGCCGAGCCGTGGCTCTTGAAGACCAGCCCGCGCAGGCCGAGCAGCGCGGCGCCGTTGTAGCGACGATGGTCGACGCGCTGCTTGAAGTGCTTGAGCACCGGCATCGCGACCAGCGCGGCCAGCTTGCTGTACCAGGTGCGGGTGAACTCCTGGCGGATGAAGCTCGACAGCATCGACGCCAGGCCCTCGGCGGTCTTGAGCGCGACGTTGCCGACGAAGCCGTCGCACACCACGATCTCGGCCTTGCCGGTGAAGATGTCGTTGCCCTCGACGTTGCCGACGAAGTTGAGGTGGCCGCCGGCCGCCGCCTCGCGGAGCAGCTCGCCGGCGCGCTTGATCGTGTCGCTGCCCTTGATCGCTTCCTCGCCGATGTTGAGCAGGCCCACGCTCGGGTTCTCGCGGCCCTCGACCGCGGCCACCAGCGCGCTGCCCATCACGGCGAACTGCAGCAGGTGCTCTGCCGTGCAATCGACGTTGGCGCCGAGGTCGAGCACGGTGGTGTGGCCGTCGAGCTGGTTGGGCATCACCGTCGCGATGGCCGGGCGGTCGATACCCTCGAGCGTCTTCAGCACGTAGCGCGCCACCGCCATCAGCGCGCCGGTGTTGCCGGCCGAGACGCAGGCGTGCGCGGCGGCCACGCCGTCGGTCGCCTTGACCTGGTTGATCGCGACGCGCAGCGAGGAGTCGCGCTTCTTGCGCAGCGCCACCTCGACCGGGTCGTCCATCGCGACCACCTCGCGGGCCTCGACCAGCGTGCAGCGCGCCCAGCCGGCGGCCGGGGCCAGCGCCTCGGCGCGGCCGACCAGCAGCAGTTCGGCCTCGGGGTGGGCCGCCAGGAAGGCCCGGCAGGCCGGCAGCGTGACGCTCGGGCCGTGGTCGCCGCCCATGCAGTCGACCGCCAGCCGCACCGGGCCCGACAGGGGTAGGGGCGCGGTCATCGGCGGCGACTCGGGGGGAGCGGGAAGGTGCGCACGGTCGGCACGCTAAGCGCTGCGGGCGCCGCCGGCAAGCCGGAGATGCAGCGCGCCCCAGCAAGCGCAACGCCCGACAACCTGGGCAGGCGGCCGGGCGTGACGGGAACGACCTTGACCGGGACCGCGCCCACGGCGGGCGCCGACCCGGGGCCACTCAGGCATCGGCCTTGGTCTTGAGCACCTTGCGGCCGCGGTAGAAGCCAGTCGGGCTGATGTGGTGGCGCAGGTGGGTTTCGCCGGTGGTCGGCTCGATCGCGATGCCCGGCGTGACCAGGGCGTTGTGCGAGCGGTGCATGCCACGCTTGGACGGCGACTTCTTGTTCTGTTGAACGGCCATGGAAGGCTCCTGGGTCAGCGGGCGCGAAGACCGGGAGGCCGCCGCGCGGAAAAGCCGCAGAGTATAGCAGCGCAGGCCACCCGAGGCTCAGTGCTTGGCGCCGGGCTCCTTGAGCCGGGCCAGCACCGCGAAGGGGCTGGGCCGGCCGGCCGGGGCCGCCTCGGCCGGCACCTCGCCGGGCAAGGCCAGCGGCTCCGGGCAGCGCTCGTGGCGCGGCACCAGCGGCAGGGCAAGCAGCAGTTCGTCCTCGGCGAGCTCGCGCAGGTCGAGCGCGCGGCTCAGCGCAAGCACGTCGTCCTCGCTGTCGGCGTCGAGCGAGGCGGCGGTCGCCTCGTCGGCCACGAAGCGCAACAGGCGGTCGACCTCGAGCGTCGTCTCGACCGGCTTCAGGCAGCGCTGGCACTCCAGGTGCAGGCGAGCGCTCACCTGCAGATGCAGCCAAGGCTCAGGTTCGGCACCGCGCACCGGCCGGCGCTCGCCGCGCACCGACCAGGCGACCGGCGGCGCCGGGCCCCCGGGCGGCTCGGCCGGCTCGCCCGCCGCCAGCCGCGGCAGCGTCACCAGCGGCCAGGTGCCCGACAGGCTCGCCCCCTGGTCGGCGAAGGCCGCGACGTCCAGGCGCAGCGGGTCGAAGGCGCGCGGTTTCATCGGCGCGAGTTTATGCGCCGGCCCCGACAATGCCGCCATGCCTGCCGCCGTCCTGCCGCCGCTGATCCTCGGCTCGACCTCGCGCTACCGGCGCGAGCTGCTCGAGCGCCTGCGCCTGCCTTTCGGCGTGGTCGCGCCCCGGGTCGACGAGGCCCCGCGGCCGGGTGAGGCGCCCGCGGCGCTGGCCCGGCGCCTGGCGCTCGCCAAGGCCGAGGACGTGGCGGCGCGCCACCCCGGCGCGGTGGTGATCGGCTCCGACCAGGTCGCCGACCTCGCCGGCGCGCCGCTCGGCAAGCCCGGCTCGCACGAGCGCGCGCTGACCCAGCTGCGTGCGATGAGCGGCCGCACGGTGGTCTTCCACACCGCGCTGGCGGTGCTGCGGCCGGCGACCGGCTACGCCGCGGTGTGCAGCGTCCCGGTCACGGTGCGCTTGCGCGAACTCGGCGACGCCGAGATCGAAGCCTACCTGCGCGCCGAGCAGCCCTACGACTGCGCCGGCAGCGCCAAGTCCGAAGGCCTGGGCATCGCGCTGCTCGACGCGATCGAGTCCGACGACCCGACGGCGCTGATCGGCCTGCCCCTGATCACCACCGCCCGGCTGCTGCGCGAGGCCGGGCTCGACCCGCTGGGGGCCG
>ERZ1066138.246-NODE-246-length-18493-cov-5.542738_pt1 | contig 18493 bp, 17 predicted proteins | sample MGYA00382785_ERZ1066138 | MGnify/ENA primary metagenome ERZ1066138 (study PRJEB33369, sample SAMEA5778368) | biofilm metagenome | biome: Industrial cooling water; feature: Water cooling tower basin; material: Biofilm | place: United Arab Emirates | collected... | reverse complement strand
CCCTTATCTGAAGGATCAGAGACGCTCCTCGGTCCTTCGAGGGCGAGGACGACGACGCAGGCTTTTTCGGGAATGCAGTCATTGCGAGCGGCGTACATATCTCCATCACTCCGTTGAACGCCGGCTCCGCTTTCCCGATACGCGTTTGGCCTGTGATCAGAACGTGAACTTCACTCCAAGAAGCAAACCGTTCATGGTTGTGTCGAACAGAAAACCTCCCTCGCTGTCGTAGTCTGTCCTCATGTAACGATAACCGCCAAGAAGAGCGATCTTGGGTGTTAACCTGTATCCGCCCCCTCCGTAAAACTGGCCCGTGAAATCGGCGCCGAGCCCACCTCCGATATCAAACTTCGTCGAAAGGAAAAACTTTTTCGTCAGGTTCACGGTCCCATGACCCCCGATTACCGGTGTGGCCCACGTCTTCCTTTCAGAAACATCGAAGGCCGGCAGCGAACCTGCCCGAAAGTTCAAGTTATTCTCAATGCTCATCAGGCGGACCCCACCGAGCACATCGAACGAACCACCGCTGCCTTCGTAGACCCTGTACCCCGCTTCAGGATCCCAGACGAACATGTTGACACCCAACTTTGCGCTTGAGAACAAACCACCGGGCGTATCGCGTTCCTCGCCCAACTTGATCCACAACAAGTCGTTTACGATCACGAAACGGCCCTTTCTGGCTTCGACCGTACCCATCAGACCGAGGTTGAGCTCCTCGAACACGTCTGAAAAATCCATATCGACCTCGGCCGTTCGCCCTCGAGCTCCGATCGTTCCGGTCAAACCGCTCATGTAAAAGTATGGAGCAATTGCGACTTGCCAGTCAGAGGCGGTGGCTTGCGCGCGAGGCGTGCCCGGTAGCCTCAGTTGATCGGTCGCAAACGGATTCTTTTTCGGCCTGTTAGTATCCGGCGCAGCAAGGATGCTTCTCGTTCGCTCGGCTGCCGGGACGGACTTTTCATTGGCCGGTCTGTTATTCAGACCAGTTTCCAAATCCCGAGCAACCTCTGGGGTTTTGGCGAGCTCATCCTGCGGCACCAGCTTGGTCTCGTTGGTCTGCGCATACGTTATGCAGGTAATAATCCAGATCGCGATCACAACGAGAATGATTTTGTTCCGAAACACCTCCGTCAATAACTCAGGCAGTTTTTCTTTTCTCATGTTGTACCTGTCATTTATGGAGTCTTATGAATATGCCGGCTTAAGGGCAATTGTTTGGAAAAAGCGTATGACGCGCGTCACCGGGTCAATCGTAAACGGACTCGAGTCCTACTTCTCGAGCTTCAGATTCGTCAGACGCCATTCGCTCTGGAGTGACTCGATCTCAAGTTCCCCAGCCTTATTGATCCGGAAGCGGGCCGCCGGCACGAGCGTCCCGGTGCTTTTTCCTTTTTCGTTCGGGACGCTGATCTCACCCATCGACAGAGCGTAATCCATCGTTCTCGCACTCGCCCAGCGTTCGCCGAATCGTATGGTCCGATCCGTAATGAATCGAACGTTTAGCGTACCGTCAGGCATTGTGAAGATACGCACATATTTGAGATCGTAGCCAAGCGTACCAGTGATCGCGATCCGTCCCTTGGAACTCATTTTTTCCAACGCGTTAACCAGCCCCTCCGAGCCCTTTTCACTGAACGCCTCGACCAATGCCTTTTGGTCTTCGGCTGTGGAGGTCTCTTTAATGTAAATATTGACGCTGATTACCCTGCCCGTCTGCAGGGATGTCCCTAAAGCTGTGGCATTAATAGTAAGTGTTTTCGAATCCTGAGCTTTGAGATCGCCCCCAACCGAGAGCATCACAACAAAAACCACGAAGGCCGCAAATCCATTTCGAAGTCCAAGCAAATAGTTCATAATGTTAAGTCCTCCACATGACCCTGCAAACTCTCCTCACGCGGAACCAATCAGGGTCAACGATCTAGAACTATTCTGGCCCATAGCCGAGGGGAAGTTGACTGTCATTTCTTACAGGGTTGCACGCTCGCGTTTGACAAAAATGAGGGTCTAAATACTCGGGCCGTTAGCGCACGTATACCCCGAGCGGAACGAACGGCAGGCCCTTTTTCCTCGCTCAAATTGGCGTTGCCTTGCTCATCGACCATTGCTCGAAGATATATGCTCATGACAATTGTCAGGCAAGGATGTTTCGGATGAATCTGCCGATTCATGACACATTTTCAATGGCTTCAATGAATGACGGAACCGCAAACCGGTCGTGGCATCACAGAGTTACTTACCCAATGCCGACACCTCATCGTTACTGTTAGCGGTTCGTTACTCACCGGAGGTGGATGCTGCGATGTTTGCCTGCTTTCCTCCATTGGTCGCGATATTCACTTGGTTTGCGTTGGTGATCGTTACGGAGCTATAGCGGCGCAGATCGCGGAGTTGCCTAAGTGTTCGCATGAACATTCGGTGAAAACGATCAGCCATTTGAACTGCGTGCTCGATCGCCCGTACCTCGGAAACATACGGTCGGATCCAGCGACTGTCAAAAGCCGACGACTCGCTGGATTTGGCCCTGTACTGCTTCCATTGGGCATATGCCGGATGATCCTCCTTCTCCGGCGTTTCCGAACGTTCAACTGTTTTCTCCAACCAATATTGCCACTGAAAATATGACTGAGCGAGCATGTCGATCATTGATATCTCAATGCCGCCCTTGGGTCGCCATTCATCGATAAACGACTGACGCACGCCCATGTAACGAGCAATGTTCCAAACCTGCTTCATGTATCCCGCGGGGAAGGTAATATTCGCCGCCAGGTGACCGCCGCCCGAACTCTACAGCAGCGGCCGGCGGACCATTGGGGAGTGGTCGTCGGCTGAAGTAGAATCGTGATGTGATAAGCAAGAGATCGGTCGGGCTGACTTTGAAAAGGCTCCGTTGCGATGGGGGCGGGATTTACATTGACCCGTGGAAACCGGTTGACCGTGCCGTGATCACCCATGCCCATGCCGACCACGCGTATCCCGGAAACAAGAGCTATCTCGTCGCCCGTCCGGGCAAACAATTTCTCAAAGGCGAGATACCGGTTCGACATTGCCGCCAGCGTCTGAGCACGCTCTGTTGCCCCGGCAGGATGGCATCTTCGCATCGGCCCGAACAGCGGGACAACAGCAACGATGACCGCATCTCGAGCAATACGTATCGCAGAGCGGCCGCTCCTGACCTGGATAAGCTGGAGCTTCCTACATGGATCGGTCCTACCCGAACACTGGCCGACGGTTAAACTAATAAGATGGTAAGGACGCTAAAGACTGGTCACATTCCGATGGATCGCTGCCCGATCCCAAGCGGATCTCTTGTTTTGACACCGCATCGAGCTGCGGCAGAACACCTGGGCGTGCCTCATGTAAGTCTGCGGAGTGTTGCGGAGCGAATACTCCGCCGGGAGAGTATCGGCGTCGCCTCACACCTAACAGCACTTCACGCGCTGAAGGCGGCGATCAAACGTATCGCCCCGAAACTAGATCCGGCGGCGGAAGCGGAACGATTGAGCCAGATACTTCGGACCGTGCTGCGTATCGGTATCGACCTGAATTCGTTACGCCGGCACGGTTCCCCGCGGGCGCGCTTCCTTGCCGACGTGGCGGAGATCTACGTTAGCTCTCTCGCCTCGATGGACCTAATCGACCGCGAAGCTGTTTTGTGGAGAGCGTCGCAGCTTGAACTTAAGCGAGAGAGGCTGTTCGTTTACGGATACTTCCGTGCCCGCAAGGAAGAGATACTGTTCATCGACAAGTTTGCAGCCGATGAGAGCGTCTTCTTTCTTCCATGTCACGATAACCCGATCTTTGAGGTTAACCGCACTTGGGCACAGACGTTGAATGAGCATGGATGGGCGATCGATGCTGCGAACGACCTAACCGCGAACGATATCTCGCCCGGCACGGCAGCGGCTTCACGGTTTATCAATGAGGCCCTCGATAAAGATAGCGTTCAAGAGAATGGCAGTGCCGGTAACGCTATCGCGTATCCGAGTATCGAAGCAGAGGTAAGAGGGACGATAGCTCGGGCAAAGCACCTGGTCATCGCGGGAGTGCGGCCGGAAAAGATCGCCATCGTATGCCGAACCGTTCAGCCCTATGCATCCTTGATCGCATCTGTATCTCGCGAGTACGGCCGTCCGGTTGAAATGAAACACATGATACCGCTCGGCCAGACCCCGGTGGGCGAATTCGTGAAACTGCTGCTTGGATCGGTTGGCCCTGAAGCCGAAGGCGATGGCGAAGAGTCGGTCGATCGGCCGTTCGAGTTCGAAACGACCGCTCGGATGCTTTTGCACCCGCTCGGACCCGGAATAGCCGGTGACAAATGGCCCGATGCCCGAAGGTCCCATCCGAGTTCTCTCGCCGATTGGCAGAAGCTGGGAACCGATCTGGCCATTCTTCAGATCCCGGACCGGCAGAGTTATAAGGAATGGGCCGCGTGGTTGGTGTCCGTGTTCAGTAATTTCAGGATTCGCGAAAAAACAGGTTTCGCCGCGGCCGAATTGACCGCACTGAACAGGCTCGGCGAAGCGATCAATGAGCAAACAAGCCGGCAAGGGGAACGTGTTCTTTCTTTTGAGAGCTTCGCGTCGGAGATCTTCGATATTCTGTCGATGGTAACAACACCATTTGGCACCACCAGCGGCGGGGTTGTGCTGCACCAGCCAAATACCGTCATCGGCGGCAAGTTCGACCATATTTTTGTCCTTGGCATGGCGGAAGGAATGCTGCCGGCCAAGGTGACTGAGAATCCGATCATCGATTTCCACGAACGCAAGCGCTTGAGCGGTTTCGGTATCGAGTTTGAAGACGCTGCCGAGGTGCCGCGATGGGAGGCCTTATCCTTCTATTTCGTTCTGCTCGCCGGTGCGAAAAGCCCGATCTTCAGTTATCCGAGATATGTTGACGGAGATTCAAGGCTCCCGAATTCCTATTTTGAGAGGCTCGGCCTGAGCCCGGAGGAAGCCGTTGCGGAGTTCGTTTCGAGTCGGGAGGAACTTCGCAGGGCCTTTCTTGCCGGTCCGGAATCTCCGGTGACCGACGAGGTTCTTGAGCGTGCAAAGATCCAATTTGGAGTTGAACGCCGCCGCGAGAGTTCGGCACCTTTCGACGAATTCGATGGCGTAGTGGGCACGGCCCTTGATCCTTCCCGAAGAACCTGGAGCGTTTCGCAGCTTACAAAGATCGGCCAATGCCCTTTCAAGTGGTTCTCGGAGAAGGTGCTTGGCCTCGGCCCGCCGGAAGAAGCCGACCTGGAGCTGCCTCCGGCCACGAAAGGTACGCTTTACCACAAGACACTTGAGATCGCAGTGCAGAACGCGATCACTGCCGATGACCTGCGCTCGGCTGTATTGGCGAACCTCGATGCTGCGTTCGCAGAAGCTGAAGCGTCCGATGATCATTTGGTCACAAGCGTGACGAACTGGGAGCTCCAGCGTTCCGAACATCTTGAGGTCCTTCGAAAGGCGGTCGGCTCGTCATCATTCATCGATGAAGGGGCAAGAGTATTAGCGGTGGAACAGGAGTTCAATACCGTATGGATGGATCTGCCGATCCGAGGCAGAATAGACCGAATAGATGTTGGTCCCGAAGGGTTAGTTACGATCGACTACAAAACGGGATCATACACCGGCAAGGTAAAGGACGAGTCCGGCCGCCTAAAGATCGATCTTCAGATCCCGATCTATTCACAGGCGGCTCTGCCGCATCTCTATCCCGGCAGAAAGGTCGGCCCGGGCAAATACCTGCGTTTGGCAAAACGCGAAGCTGAAAAGGGCAAGGATGTTCCTCTCGACTCGTTCGTTGCAAGCGTGAAAGAGACGATGTTGAGCGGCAGGTTTACGGTTGAGCCGGATATTAATGGCGAAGCATGCAAGTATTGCAGCTTTGATCCGGTCTGCCGACAGGGCCCGCGTCTGGAGCTGAAGAGGTCTGAAAAATGAGACTCACCGACGATCAAAAGCTCGCCGTTCAAGCCGATGGAAGCATTGCCGTAACGGCCGGAGCCGGCACGGGGAAAACGGCAATGCTCGCGAAGCGGTATGTGCACCATGTGGTCGCACATCAGCTTTCGCCGCTTGAGATCGTTGCTGCCACCTTTACTGATAAAGCGGCGGCCGAGCTCCGCTCTCGCATCCGCGAGGAAATGCAGCGCATCGGTGACGACACGAAAACCGCAGAGGTCGATGCCGCCCAGATCAGCACGATCCATTCGCTCGCCGCCAGGGTCTGCCGGGACTTTTACGACGTTGCGGGTATCCCGGCGGATTTCACGGTGCTCGACGAGACCGAGGCGGAAATGCGCTCGGTAGAATGGTTTCGCAAAGCGGTCGCCGGGATCGACCCCGAGATAATCGAACTTCTCGGCTACTCATGGCTTTTGAGGGCGCTCAGAGAATTGTTTAAGGATCCGATATCTTCGGCGGAGGCTTTCAACCACGGAGACACCGAATGGCAAGGTGCTATCGAGGCGGCGCGAAACGAAGCGTTGATAAAATTGCAGCGGTCCGATGCCTGGAATCATGCCGATCAGACGCTCGAGAAATACCACGGAGCTGACGATGACAAGCTTGAGGCCTTTCGGCAGTACGTGATCCGTGCGATGAGCGATATTTCGGCCGGGCGCAGCATCGAAACGGCGATCGAAGTGTTCGCCGGCTTTCGCTCGAACCTCGGCGCGAAGGGAAAATGGCCGGACGGCAGCCTCGATGAGATCAGGGCCTGCCTGGCGGATTTACGCGACGAATTCAACACGGCCAAAAAGCCGGCAACTTTGGAATTCGGTGAGGCCGAGGTCGAATTGGGAAGGCGAGTTGGTTATCTGAAGCGGGCTTTCGAACAGGCTCGTGAGCAGATAGCCGCCTTCAAGTTTCGTGAGAAGGTTCTCGATTATTCAGATCTCGAATTCTATGCACTCAAGATCCTGGAAAATGAAGATGCCCGTCGGCACTACGCCGAGCGGTGGCGAGCGATACTGATCGACGAGTTCCAGGACACGAATCCGATACAGGAAAAGCTGCTGCAAAAATTGACGAGCACTTCGCGCCTGACCGTCGTGGGTGATGAGAAGCAGTCGATCTATGGTTTTCGCCGGGCCGACGTCGAGGTTTTCGGCCGGTTCAAGGAAGCCATCGGCAATTCTGTGAACCTCAGCCACAGCTTTCGAACTCATCACCGGCTTGTTGAGTCCGTTAACGCGGTCTTCTCGGTCGTTCTTGGCGACCTTCACCAGGAACTGGAAGCGAACCGCAAGGAGGCCCCGAACGATGAGGTCCCGATCGTGGCGGCAGCGATCGTCGGTGAGAACGGCGAAAGTTCCCATGAGCTGCGACGGGCCGAGGCCGACTACATTGCCACGGAAATAAAACGAATGCTGGATGAGCAAATGCCGGTCTTCGACAAACAGGCGTCGATCTGTCGTCCGATCCGCCCCGGAGATATCGCGCTGTTGTCGCGGGCAAGAGCACCCTTGGACATTTACATCGAAGCCCTTCTGAAGCGGGGAGTGCCGGCAGTCAATACAGGTGGCGGAAACCTCCTCGAAACCCGCACCGTCAAAGACGCAATGGCAGTTCTCGCGTCCGCCGCCGATGCGACCGACGATATCTCCCTGGTGGCCCTGTTGCGGAGCCCATTCTTTGCGGTTAGCGACCGAGTGCTGTTCGATCTGGCCTCCAGTAAAGGTAAGCAACAATCGTGGTGGTCACTGATAGCCTCGTCGAATGGAGATCTTGCCCCGGTTCGGGATGTTCTCAAAAAACTTGTCGAAGGTGCGCGAAGACACACGCCGATCCGCCTCCTCGAGATGATGGATGAAATGACGGGCTATACGGCCGTGATCGAAAATCTGTCGCAGGGTGCACGCCGGGTTGCTGACTGGAACGGGTTTCTTCATCTTCTCCGCCGTTTTGAGGCGATCGGGCGGGGTGATCTCCTCGGAGCGGTCCGATATGCAAAAAGACTGATCGACTCCGAGGCCGAGATCCCACGGCCTCCGATCGATGCAGGGGATGCCGTTTCACTAATGACGATCCATGGTTCGAAAGGCCTGGAGTGGCCGGTCGTTTTTGTTCCCGATCTGGCAAGGAAAAAACCGCCCAGGTCTTCAACGATCAGCGTGGACAGCCAACTTGGGGTCGCGTTCGATTTTGAACTCCCCGTCGCGGATAACGGCGAAACTTCCATTGCGGCGGAGTCCGAAATGGCCGATCCGTCGATCCTTCGTCTCATTGCCCAGCGTCGCAATGATCGTGAACTGGAGGAGACAAAGCGGATACTCTATGTTGCGATAACGCGTGCCAGAGACCGCGTATTTCTGACCTCTGCCGGAGAGAAGGGAGGCGATATCGGCCTGCTCATCCCGGGCCTGGAAGCTGCCGGAGTACCCGTTCTTCCGGTTCCGGCGGCCGAATTCCGGCTTCAGGTCGAGGATCCGGAGCGGGAAATATCCACGTCGAACGCCGGTGCCGCTGGCAGGACCTTACAACTCGATCCGGTATCCGTCGGACTTGCTCGAATACCGGTGACAGCATTGACAGAGTATTCGGTATGTCCACGAAAATTCCGTTTCACTTATGTGGACGGTCACCCCGGACTTGGCGAGGGTTCGGCCCGCGGAAGGATAGTTGGATCTTTGACCCATACCGCACTCGAACTCCGGCTCAGCTCTATTGAGGAACTTCGCCCATTTTCCAACGGTGCGGGCGACGATCTCTTGGAAGAGGCGATCGGGCTTGCTCGAAACTTCGGCGTCAATGAGGCATTTGCACGGATCAAGCAATCGAACAACGAAAATGAGAAGCCAATAACGCTTACGCAGAACGGGATCACGTTGACGGGGATTGCAGACCTTGTCGGTGATGACTTTGTCCTTGACTACAAGACCGACGCCGAAATGGATCCGAACCACCATCGTTTCCAGGTTTGGGCATATGCCGAGGCCCTCAATAAGCCAAAAGCGTACTTGGCTTACCTGCGGCATGATGCGCTGCACGAGTTTGGGCCGGAGGAGTTGACCGAGATCAGGGCAGATGCAGCGCAACTCCTGGAAGGAGTGAAAAATGCGAACTACGACGCAAAACCCTCCGCGGCAAACTGCACGCACTGCGTCTTCACTTCGATCTGCGATGCCAGCGTGGTTTAAATCGAGAATTTAGTTCAACAGTTCCCGAATAAACCCTGAACCGAACTTCCGATCTGGTTCCCGAACCCGCCCAAGCAGCGGCTATCGGAGGCCGGCGTTTAGTTTTTCAAGGACGGCGGAGCCGGGGCAGAGTTCGGATTCGCCAAGTACGTTCAGCGGACGCTCGCTGGTCTCGAGCAGTTCGTGGAGGTCGGTCGAGTTTTCGTTGATATAGAGCAAGCCGGTCAGGATCTCGTCCCGCCGCTTTGCCTCGCGGACGGCGTTCGTCGCCGAGAGCCGGTCGGTCGGGTCCCAATCCTTCGCGAGTTTATTGAGGTGAATGACCGAGCCGTCGTGCATCGTCAGGTCCTTGACCGAGCCCGATTCGTAGCTGGTCTTTATCTCATGCATCATCGGGATGAAGTCCATCGTCGCCGTTGCGGCCATGTGCTCGCGGACGTAGTCGTAGGACTTGGTCGAGCCGACGTTGTTGTTGAAGGTGACGCACGGGCTGATCACGTTAAGGAACGCAAAGCCGTTGTGCCGCATTGCCGCTTTGAGCAGCGGCACGAGCTGCTCCTTATCGCCGGAGAAACTCTGCCCGACGAAGGTCGCCCCGAGCTCGATCGCCAGGCTCGCGAGGTCGATGGCGGCAAAGAGGTTCTCGTGGCCGGTCTTGTTCTTCGAGCCGGCATCAGCGGTCGCCGAATCCTGCCCCTTGGTCAGGCCGTAGCAGCCGTTGTTCATCACAAGATAGACCATCTTGAGGTTGCGGCGGACGACGTGAACGAACTGGCCCATCCCGATCGAAGCCGTATCGCCGTCGCCCGAAACACCGAAATAGAACAGGTCGCGGTTGGCAAGATTGGCACCGGTCGCTACCGAAGGCATCCGGCCATGAACGGAGTTGAAGCCGTGCGAGTTCGACAAAAAATACGCCGGCGACTTCGACGAACACCCGATGCCCGAAAGCTTTGCCACCTTGTGCGGCTCGATGTTCATCTCCCAACAAGCCTGCACGATGGCAGCGTTGATCGAATCATGCCCGCACCCGGCACAAAGCGTCGAAAGCGAGCCCTCATAATAATCGACCGTATAGCCAAGGTCGTTCTTCGGCAACGCCGGATGTCTGAAAATGGATCTTACGTAGGTCATAATTTAACTCTGGCCTTTAATATCAGCCCTGAATTGCCTCAACGACGCTTACCGGCGAGTCGGTCGGAACCACGCGGTTCATTTTGAAGCCGGCTTTGCCTAGCAATTCATCGTATTCGGTCGGCGTGCGTTCCTGACCGCCAGGGATCACGAGCATCACCATGTCCGCGAGTTTTCCGAGGTGCGGAGTGTCGTCCTCAGGCAATACGAACTCGACGATCAGCACTTTGCCATCGGGTTTCATCGCCTTTCGGACGTTGCCAAGTATCGTACGACACTGGTCCTCGTTCCAATCGTGGACGATGTGCGAAAGGATATATGCGTCACCACCCGCCGGAACGCGTTCGAAGAAGCTTCCACTTTCGATCGTAACGCGGTCTGAAACACCTGCGGCTTCAAGCAACGCCGGGGCATCTCGGACAACGTGCGGCATATCATAGAGAATACCGCGCGGTCCGCTATACCGGTTCAGGACGGCCGCGAGCATGTTTCCGGTCGCTCCGCCGATATCAATGATGGTCTCGAACGGCGAGAAATCATACGCCGCGGCGACGGCAGGGGTTTCGCCACCGTGAAAACCGACCATTGATTCGCTGAACATCGATGCCTCGTCCGGATGCTCGGCGAGATAATCGAACATCGGCATGCCGAATTCTGCCTCGAAGCCGGTCTCGCCCGTCTTCAGCGAATGATCGATCCGATCAAAGGCCTTTGCTATCGTTGGGCCGCCAAACGTCAAGATCGTCGACCGAGCCGAACCGGGTGCACCTGTCTTCAGGGCCTCCCCGAGGGGTGTCAGGCCGAAACGCCCTTCCCCAGCCGACTTCAGAATGCCGAACCCTGCAAGCGAGCGCATGAATCTGTGCAGCGAAGGCTGGTGCAGCCCCATCGGCCCCGCTAGTTCTGCCGCACTTTTCGGCCCATCTGCCAGCGTATCGGCCAGGTCCAGCTTGGCCGCAGTATAGATGAGCTTTGAAAGCCAATGGGCAGTCCCCATCTGTATGACCTGCGCGTGCGGCGGCAATTCGATCTGGGCCTCATTGGTTCTCATTTTTCTCCTCCTTCGGTACGCCTCAAAAATGTGCTTTTATCTGCCTGTAAATATTGTCGGCGGTGATCGGCATGCCGTCGTAGTTTAGGACCGAGATGAGCTTCGATGCATCAACTTCGAGTTCGATCATCATCAGGCTCCGGAACTGTGCGTCGCGGTTCTGTTCGATGACGAAGATGCGTTCGTGAGCTTCGACGAATTCTTGAAAGGCCTTCCCGAACGGGAACGCCCGCGGCCGCATCGCATCCAAATTGATACCTTCAGCGGCAAGCATTTCGATGGCCTCTTCGGCTGAGAAGATCGACGTGCCGAAAAATATCACGCCGTCCTTTTCACCCTTTGCCACATCGCCCGGGGCGGATTCGTGCTTCATCCCCGGATGATAGAAAACCGGCTGCGGGACAAGCTCCTTCGCCGTCTCCCATTTACGCATCAGGCGGTCAACGTTGCGCACGTAGGTCTCGCTGTCCTCGGTATAAACCGCGTATTCGTCGCGGCTCGATCCGCGGGTGGTGAAGGCTCCCTTGGTGACGTGCGTCCCGGCGATAGTCCGGTAAGGAATGCCGTCCTCGTCCACATCAAGATAGCGGCCGTATTTGCCTTTGAAGGCGGTCCCGTTGCTGTAGATCGCATCGAGCTGCTCGGCTGTAAGCACCTTTCCGCGGTCATACGAGCGGCTGTCGTCCCAGGCGAGCGGCTCGGTGATGTGGTCGTTCATGCCGAGGTCAAGGTCGGTCATTACGATCACCGGCGTCTGCAGCCTTTCGGTCAGGTCAAAGGCATCGGCCGTCATCTCAAAGCACTCTTTCGGCGTTGCCGGAAAGAGTAGCGGGTGCCGCGTATCGCCGTGCGAGGCGTAGGCCGCGAGCAGGATGTCAGACTGCTGCGTCCGCGTCGGCATTCCGGTCGAAGGGCCCGTCCGCTGAACGTCGATCAAAACCGTCGGCACCTCGGCAAAATACCCGAGCCCGAGAAATTCGTTCATCAGCGAGACGCCCGGGCCGCTGGTCGCCGTAAAGGCTCGGGCGCCGTTCCACATCGCCCCCATCACCATGCCGATCGCGGCAAGCTCGTCCTCGGCCTGGACTATCGCGTAGTTGTTGCGGCCGGTTTCGGCATCGACGCGATACTTCGCCGCATAGCTCGCAAAGGCATCAACGACCGAGGTCGAAGGCGTTATCGGGTACCAAGCGGCGACGGTCGCCCCGGCATAAATGGCACCAAGCGCACAGGCCGAGTTGCCGCTGTAAAGGATCTTGTCGCCAAGCAGGTCGCGGCGTTCGACGCGAAGATCGAAGAAAGGTGCAGAAGCCTGCGCGTCAGCAAGGGCGTAATTTTCGCGCACATAATTCACACCAAGGTTCAGCGCCCGGATGTTCGGCTCGATCAGCTTTTCCTTGCCCTTGAACTGGTCGCCGATCAGCCCTTCGAGCACCGAAAATTCGATATCGAAAAGCGTCGAAAGGGCGCCGATATAGACGATGTTTTTGAAAAGCTGCCGCTGGCGGGCATCGGTATATTCGGCATTGCAGAGCGCCGTCATCGGTATGCCGAGGTGCGTAATGTCCTCGCGGGCATACTCGGGCGAAAGCGGCTTCGTGTTGTCGTAAACAAAGTACCCGCCGGGCCGGACGTCAGCGTAATCCTTTTTCATCGACTGCGGATTGACCGCGACCATCAGGTCAACGCCCTCGCGGCGGCCGAGATAGCCCTTCTCCGAAACGCGCACCTCATACCACGTCGGCAGGCCCTGGATGTTCGACGGGAAAATGTTCTTCGGCGTGACCGGCACGCCCATCCGAAACACCGCCTTCGTAAACAAAGCATTCGCCGACGCCGACCCGGTGCCGTTAACGTTAGCAAACCTAACTACAAAATCGTTTATCTTTTTATCTGCTTCAGCCATCGCGTAATCTATCTATCTTTGAGGAAAGGAAAATGTTCTCGGATCCGACGAAAAAATTCTTCCTGCGTAAGCGCCATCTCGGGATGCTCATCCATTTCTTTCGACCGCCGCTCGCATTCAGCAAATACGACATCGTCATCAAATCTCGCGGCCGCCTCTCTCAATAGGTCCACGACAGCAGTATGCGGAACAGACGGGAAATCTGCGAGGAAATCAGATACAGTCCTGTCCTTGAAAATGTACTCAAAAAGTCTATCAACCTGAACCGTCGTGCCTTCGAATACTGCGTTGCCACCAGCGGGATTGAATTTAAATTCGATCGGCAAGCGAACCTTCGTAGTCATGGGCTAAATTATACCTTTGTTTCCCAAAAGCGTCGCTTTAGAGCGGTAGTGAACTTTACTTAATCCAACTTGATCGCATCAGCATTGGCGGAGATGTATTCAAAGAGCCTATCTTCAATAGACTCCGACAAAGCATAATATCTGACATCGAAGTCTTCGAGATCGGCTCCGTGGCGACTCGCGTCGATAGCTTCACGCGAAAGCTGGGCCGTGTTCGGACAGCCAATCGCATCGAGGGCCTGAGGTAACGATTCGTCAAACTCATTTTCTGTGTTGCCAAAGAACTGTTCCCAACCGCCGTTATTGACTTCACGTTCCATTGCCTCGATTGCAAGGTTATGTCGCTCCGGCTCAGAAAGGTCGGAATCTTCCTTATTTTGAATAGCCTGTTCGAAAGCAAGAATTAGTGAATCTATTCGATACTTGTCTTTCAAGGCGAGTAGCTCGGCTGTCGTTTGTCCGGTGTAGCTTTCTAGAAATTGTTTTTCCATAATTATCCCGCCGATCGCAGTATCTTTTCCATTTTCTTGCCCTTGGCGAGTTGGTCGATGAGTTTGTCGATCATTTTCATCGCAGTGCTCAGTTTTCTCTTAATCCCTTTCGTCAGCGCTACATCGACAAGTTGTGCTATTGGTCAATCTCCCACTGTTCCAAATCATCTACTGGACGCGGGAGTCTACCTTCAAGCCATTCTGCGCATAACGCAGGTGTAAACGCCGGATCCGTTGATTCGACGACCCACGACAAGAATTCTACCCCGCCATTGATATCGGGTGGCGGGGACACCGGCATAAACACAGTTGGCAGTCGCTCGTCGACGGAAAGATAATTTAAGACGTGACCGATCTCCTGAACATGTCGCCAAGCCAAGGGATGTTTCGTATCCAGCGAAAACTTGACCCACCAATTACCGTCAACAGATGAACCGAATCCGATCGACTTCCGTCCCGCGGGCAAGAAAATAGCTGGGAGCCTCTCAATAACAGCTAACAATTTTTCGAAGTCATGCGTCATTTCCTACTCCGCCGTTCGCAGTATCTTCTCCATCTTTTTGCCTTTGGCGAGTTCGTCGATGAGTTTGTCGAGCCAGCGGATCTTTTGCATCAGCGGGTCTTCGATGTCCTCGACGCGGATGCCGCAGACTACGCCTTTGATCAGCGGGGCGTTCGCGTTGAGCTTCGGTGCCTTGTCAAAGAATTCGCGAAAGCTGACCTTCCTTTCGATCGCTTTATCAAGCCCCTTCTGCGTGTACCCCGTCAGCCAGCGAATGCACTCATCGACCTCGCCCCGCGTCCGCCCCTTCTTCTCCGCCTTCGCCACATAATGCGGATAAACCCCCGCAAAACTCATCGCAAAAACTCGATCGTTCGACATCACATAGCCCTCGTAACACAAGTATCTCTATCGTCAATTTCACTATTCGCTCCGATATAGATCAGTTGCGCCATAATCGGTTGAGATTATGCGAGCGATGTTTAGAATGTTGTCTGCCTGAGTACATCGATTCTTAAACTGAGCCGCAGGATTGTCATAGCTGTACGTCCTGTAGTTCCCGCCCTTCCGAACCTCGACAACGTATGAGTACCCGTCTTCAAACATTGCTCTGCAATTGATCGTTTCGGCATCCGGTAGCGTTAGGACATCCTGTTCGAGCAGCGATTGCCATGCCCTTTCCCACGACTGTTTTGGTTCGGGTAATGAAACCGAGGTAAAGTTCCAAGTCCGCGGTTTTCTGAACTCGGGACGAATCGCAACTGCCGTCCATCGGTTATCCGTCCGGTTGAGAATAAAGCCCTGAGTGGCGGTTAGGCCAAATCCACCCCACATCCGAAGCTCGAAATCGTTCTCGCTGAATTCAACATCACGCAGGTTTCGTTTCCCCGAAGCCGCTACCACCTGATCGATTTCCTCGTAAGCCCAAGGCTTCGTACCCTTCGGATCTGGCGTTACCGTCTCAGCTATAGCAACTATTGGCGGTTCTGTCGGGGAAAGAATAGGCGGGCTGATATCCGTTTCGGACTTCTGACAACCGAGCATTGACAACAAAATTGGAATGGCCAAGAGCAAACGCATTAGCTGTGGGTACCTCATATTTTACTCCATACGTTTCTTCCAATATCCTGGCTTGCGGCTGTGGTGCGCCACAGCGTAGACGGTGATTTCGGTTTCGGTGTGCCGATAGATCACCGAATACGGAAAGCGGCTGCAGAGGCATCGCTTTGTTCTATGGGAATACGGCGGCCACGCGTTTGGAAACTTGACGATGCGATTGATCGTTGCGTGGACTTCGTCAAGAAAATCCTCACCAAGACCAAATTCCCGATCGTCGTAAAAATCCTGAGCGGCCAAAAACTCTCTTTCCGCCTCAGGATGAAAGGAGAAAGTCATTTCCTGTATCGCTCGCGCATTCTGGCGAAGACCTCCTCGCCTGGGATCAGTGTTAGGTCACCGCTTTCGACCTCGTCGATCCTTCGCTCGACCTCTTCCTTCCAAGCTTCCTCAACATCTTGACTGGTCGCCGAAATGCTTCCCAAAAGCCGTTCGATGAGCTCTAACTTCATATCGATCGGCAGCATCTCCGCTCGTTCCATTATGTCCATCGTTTGGGTGGTCATAGCTTTCCCCCTCTTTGATTATACCTCAGCAAACTGACCGCCCGGTTAAGCAGGCGGTTGTTGGCTGCCGTTCCCATTCCGCGTTAGCTGCACGAACGAGCCCGCGCCGCGTGGGCCGTATTTTACCTCGCCGGCTTTGGTTACGTTGTACCAGAATTTCTGCATGTCCCAGGCGGCGGTCGGGCAGCGTTCGGCGCAGAGTCCGCAGTGGAGGCAGACGTCTTCGTCCTTGGCCATGATGCGGCCGGTCTTGAGGCCGTCGGCGACGTAGATGTCCTGCGAGGTGTTGAGTGCCGGCACCTTTGTTTTCTCTCGCAGCTCCGCTTCCGTTCCGGATGAAACGTCAAACGGCGTAAAGGTGATGCAGCTCGTCGGGCAGATATCGACGCAGGCGTCGCATTCGATGCACTTCGGCGCAAAAAACACCGTCTGCACATCGCAGTTCAGGCACCGCTCGGCCTCCTTGTAACCGGTCATTCGGTCAAACCCGAGCTCGACCTCCTGCCGCCGGTTGCGGAGCGTGATGGCCTTTTCCGCCTGCGGCACGGCATAGCGCTTGTCGTGGTCGATTGCGCTGTCGTACGCCCATTCGTGGATGCCCATCTTCTGGCTCTGAAGATTTACCGTAGGCGGCAGCCGCTTCATCAGGTCCTCGCCGCGGCAATAAAGGTCGATCGACACCGCCGCCTGGTGCCCGTGGGCAACCGCCGTGATCACGTTCTCCGGGCCAAATGCCGCATCGCCGCCGAAGAAGACCTTCGCGTTCGTCGATTGGAAGGTGACTTTGTCTAGCACCGGCACATCCCATTTGTCGAACTCGATGCCGAGGTCACGCTCGATCCACGGGAACGCGTTTTCCTGCCCGATCGCGACCAGCACGTCGTCCGCCGGATAGAAGACCTCGGGCTCGCCGGTCGGCACAAGGCTCCGCTTGCCGCTTTCGTCAAACACCGCCTTGACCTTTTCGAACATCACGCCGACCAAGCGGAATGGAGCGCGGACACTCTTGTCCGCATCGCCGGTTCCTCCGGCGAGACCATCCGTTCGCGTCGAGGCGACGCTCATGCCGACAGGAGTGTCGGCGCTCCTTTCGACGACGAAGCTCTTCGGCACATGGTTGTCGATGATCGGGATGTCCTCGTGCATCGCGTCCTCTTTTTCCCAAGGGCTCGCCTTCATCGTTTCAAAGGGCGAGCGGACGATCACCTTTACGTCCTCGCCGCCCAATCGTCGCGCCGTCCGGCAGCAGTCCATCGCCGTGTTTCCGCCGCCGAGCACGATCACCGTCTTGCCGATCTTGTCCGTGTGCTCAAAGGCAACGCTCGCCAGCCAGTTGATGCCGATGTGGATGTTCGCGTCGCCCTCCTCGCGGCCCGGTATGTTCAGCTCGCGGCCACGCGGAGCTCCCGTCCCGACGAAGATCGCGTCGTAGTCCTTCGCGAGCATTTCCTTCATTGAGGAAACGTAGTGCTTGAAGTGCGTGTGTATCCCGAGCCGCAGGACGTAATCCACCTCTTCGTCGAGCACCGATTCCGGCAACCGGAATGCAGGTATCTGCGACCGCATAAAGCCGCCGCCCTTTATCTGCTCGTCGTAGAGATGTATCTCATAGCCGAGCGGGGCGAGGTCGCGGGCGACCGTCAGGCTCGCCGGGCCGGCACCGATCAATGCGACCTTTTTGCCATTTGCCGGAAACGGGCCTTGCGGCATATATGGGAGAACGTCGTCGCGGTTGTCTGCAGCAACGCGCTTCAAGCGGCAGATCGCCACCGGTTCTTCCTCGACGCGGCCGCGTCGGCAGGCCGGTTCGCACGGGCGGTCGCATGTGCGGCCAAGCACGCCGGGAAAAACGTTCGAGTCCCAATTGATCATATAGGCCTCGGTGTATCGGCCCTCGGCGATCAGGCGAATGTACTCCGGCACCGGCGTATGGGCCGGGCAAGCGTACTGGCAATCTACGACTTTGTGGAAGTATTCGGGGTCGGCAATGTCTGTTGGTTTCACGTAAAATTTTCCTGCCTGTTAATGAGGTTCGGACACGGGCATCTGGCCCTCCGTGCGGCATTGGCAATGTAACACAAACATAATATAAACCGTCCTTGGCTTCAATATTTTTCCCGCTCCGGCGGAATAAATTTGCTGCGGGCGCGTATTCTTGAAATGTGCGGCCCCGAGGTTCCATTGGCCATGCACGAACGGATTTCGGCTTTATGGGTTGGTTTCGTGAAAGCGGCGAAGAGAAATGGGAGGCGTTTGCCGAGGAGGCGATGCCGCATATGCCCGATCTTTACCGCGTTGCGGTCTGGC
>ERZ1066138.245-NODE-245-length-18541-cov-8.141026_pt1 | contig 18541 bp, 15 predicted proteins | sample MGYA00382785_ERZ1066138 | MGnify/ENA primary metagenome ERZ1066138 (study PRJEB33369, sample SAMEA5778368) | biofilm metagenome | biome: Industrial cooling water; feature: Water cooling tower basin; material: Biofilm | place: United Arab Emirates | collected... | reverse complement strand
TCCAGAAGTACTCGAAAAGCAACATACAAGGAGCGCGCTTGCGCGCGATCAGCCCATCCCAATGACCCAAAACGCGCCAGCAACACGCCCCAATCCCCAGCCCCCAATCCCCAATCCCTGCCTTAGCCCCAACAATCCCCGCTGATCCCCGTCTATCGCCGCCAGCGGATCGGCACCCACCAGAAGGTGGCGAGCACGGCCAGACCAAACAGGCTGTAGACCCAGGCCAGCGTCGCCAGCGAGAGATCAACGTAGATGAGCCGCCCCAGCCAATGGGCGATGAAGGAGTCGCCGTAGCCGGTCTGACCGGCCTCGGCGCGCCATTGGTTCTCCCACACGGTCAGCGGGCACAGCTGGCCCAGCCAGGTCTGCGCCACCACGAAGGCGATGGTGCCGAGATGGGCCAGGCGGAACCATGGCTGGTGCGCCAGCGCCCAACCGCGCCAGGCCGCGAGCCAGGTCAGCGGCAGACCGAGCACTACGAAGGCCACGATCAGGCCGTGCAGGGCAAGAATCAGGTCGGCCTTGAGTGCGGGATCCATGGTCAGAAAGCCAGGTTGACCAACACCACCGAGGCGACGACGAAGATCAGCGTCAAGGGCAATCCGGCGCGCCAGAAATCCTCGGGTCGGTAGTTGCCCGGGCCGCTGATCAGCAGATTCACCGGGTTGCTGCTGGTGACAAAGTTGTTGGACGCACCGAGTGCGGCGATCAGGGCGAAGTCGACCGGGTTGGCCTGCGCAGCGAGGGCCAGATTGATCGCCATCGGCACCATCAGCACAGTGGCGCCGACTTGCGAGATCACCATCGCGGCAATCGCGGCGGCGGCGGCCATCACCAGTTGCAGCGCCCAGATCGGCCAGCCGTCCATCAATCCCAGCGCTTCCTGCGCAATCCACGCCGCGGTGCCGGTGGCGTCCACCGCGGCGCCCAGCGGGATCAGGCAGGCGAGCAGGAAGATCGTCTTCCAACTGATCGCCTTGTAGGCCTCATCCATGCTGATCACGCCGCTGAGCAGCATGCCGGCTGCGCCCGCCCACAGCGCCACCGGCAGCGGCACATGGCCGATCAGCGCCAGCACGAAACCCAGCGCGAAGAAGGTCAGCGCGTGCCATTGCTTGTGCGGCCGCTGCTCGTCCTTGGGGTAGTCGGTGACGATGACGAAGTCGCGATCCTGCGCGTGCTCGGCAAGTTCGCGCCAGGCGCTGTGAAAGACGATGCAATCACCCGAGCGCAGTACGATCTGGCGGATGTCTTCGCGGAACACCTCTTCGCCGCGATGGATGGCCAGCGGGCTCATGCCGTAACGCTTGCGCAGGCGCAACTCGCCCACGCTCTTGCCGATGAAGCGCGAGCTGGGCGGCAAGACCGCTTCCGAAATGCCCGAATGCGCCGCATCGAAGGCCTCGCCGAACACGCCTGGTGAGTCGTCTACGCCCAGCGCATGCGCATCGGCAAAGATCCGCACCTCCACCTCGGGGCCTAGCACGCCGATCAAGGTCCCGGCAGCCAGCAGATGATCGCCCGGCGGTGCCACGCGGACGCCATCGCCATCCTTGAGCGCCAGCACCAGCGGCGCGCCGGGCAGGGCCTCCAGGTCCTGCACCGCCATGCCGATCACCGGACTGGCGCTGTCCACCTGCAATTGCATCACGCTGCCACGGATGCCGTAGGTCTGCTCGAAGTAGCTCTCGGTGGTGCGTGGCGTCACCGATTCGCGCTCGCTGGGTCGCGGCAGCAGCCTGGGCAGCCACCAGCGCAGGTAGGCAAGGCCGATCAGGAACAGGCCCAGCCCCACCGGCAGCACGCTGAACAAGCCCAATTGGCGCAGCGTCTCTGCACCCGGTGGCAGGTTGCGATTGGCGGCGATGAGCAGATCGTTGAGCAGGATCATCGGCGAGTTGCCGACCATGCTCATGGTGCCGCCGAGCACGATGCAAAAGCCCATCGGCAGCAAGAGATCGGACAGCGGATAGCCGGTGCGCGCCGCGATGCGGCTGGCCACCGGCAGAAACAGTGCTGCCACCGCGGGGTTCTGCATGAAGGCGGACAGGCTGCCGGCCAAGATCGACAGCGCCAGGATCAAGCGCCGCTCGTCGCCACCGGAGAGTCGCAGCACCCAGCCGGCGGCATGGCTCATCACCCCGGCGCGATCGAGTCCGGCGCCAAGCACCATGACCGCCAGGATCGCCATCACGGCGCTGGATGCAAAACCGGCGAAGAGTCCCTCGGTGGGCACCAGCTGGGTCAGGCCCAGCACCACCAGAATGGTGAGCGCGGCGACGTCCACCGACACCCACTCGCGCACGAACAAGACCACGGTGAGGGCGAGCAGCGCCAGCACCAGGGCCATGTCCAGCGTCAGCACCAGCGAGTTGTCCATCGCCACCCGGCGGCGTTTCAGTCGGAGCTGATGCTACGTCAGCAGGGCACGCAAGGAAGTGCGCAACTGCGGGCGCTTTCAGCGAGCAGCAGTGATCAGCGCCGACGGTAGATCAGATCGCTCACCGCATGACCCAGGCGCAGGCCGCGGCGCTCGAAGTGGGTCTCGATGCGCCACGCCGGGCGCGGGCTGGACTGGCCGGAACCGGCGATGTTGACCAGCTGCGGATTGCGTTCCAGCACCTCGACCATGTGCTCTGCATAGGCTTGCCAGTCGGTCGCCAGATGGAAGAGCCCGCCCGGCCGCAGGCGGCTGGCCACCAGGGCGACGAACTCATCCTGCACGATGCGGCGCTTGTGGTGACGAGCCTTGGGCCAGGGGTCCGGGAAGTACAGGCGCAACTCGTCCAGCGTGCCCGCGGCGATGGCCGTGCGCAGCACTTCCACCGCATCGTGGGCGATCACGCTGACATTGCGCGTGCCTTGTGCATCCAGACTGCGCAGCAAGCGCCCCACGCCAGGCCGGTGCACTTCGAGACCGAGGTAATGACGAGCGGGATCGGCGGCAGCGGCGGCGGCCAGCGCTTCGCCATTGCCAAAGCCGATCTCCATCACCAGTGGCTGAGTGCCGACCCGCTGCGCCAGCGCATCTGCTGGCTGCAGCGGCCAATCCAGGCCATAGCGCGGCCACAAGGCCTCCAGCGCGGCGCGCTGCGCCTCGGTGATGCGACCCTGGCGCAACACGAAACTCTTGATCGGACGCCGTTGCGGCGCGTCCGCAGCGCCCTCGTCCTGGCTCACTCGATCAGCCCGCTCAGCGGCGAGGAGGCCGAGCCGAAGCGCTTGCGCGGGATGCGTCCGGCCAGGAAGGCTTCGCGGCCGGCTTCGATGGCTTTGCGCATCGCGCTGGCCATCAGCACCGGATCGCGCGCGCCGGCGATGGCAGTGTTCATCAGCACGCCATCGCAACCCAGTTCCATCGCCACTGCTGCATCCGAGGCAGTGCCCACGCCGGCGTCGACCAGGATCGGCACTGTGCGTTCTTCGATGATGGTCAGGATGTTGTAGGGATTGCGGATGCCCAGGCCCGAGCCGATCGGCGCCGCCAGCGGCATCACCGCAACACAGCCCATCTTGGCAAAGTCGCGCGCGGCCACCGGATCGTCGTTGGTGTAGACCATGACCTGAAAGCCTTCGGCGATCAGCTTTTCGGCCGCCTTGTAGGTCTCACGCATCTCCGGCAGCAGCGTCTTCGGATCGGCCAGCACTTCCAGCTTCATCAGCGGCGCGCCGTCGAGCAGTTCGCGCGCCAGGCGCGCCGTGCGCAGCGCATCCTCGGCGCTATAGCAGCCAGCGGTGTTGGGCAGAATCGTGTAGCGCGACGGCGGCAGCACCGACAACAGACTGGGCTGGCTCTGGTCCTGGCCGATGTTGGTGCGGCGGATCGCCACGGTCACGATTTCCGCGCCGGCGGCCTCGGTGGCCAGGCGGGTTTCCTCCAGATCCTTGAACTTGCCGGTACCGGTCAACAGTCGGGACTGATAGGCCTTGCCGGCGATCCACAAGGGATCATCGCGATGGGAGTGACTCATCTTCTGAAAGCTCGGCGTCTTGCAAAGCGGGCGCGCAGCATAGCCGCTCAGCCGCCGCCGATCGCATGCACGATCTCGACCTGATCGCCGGGCTCCAGCGCGTGCCGCACGTGCAGGCTGCGCGGCACAATCTGCCCATTGACCTCGACCGCGATGCGTTGCCCGAGCAGCCCCTGGCGTTCGAGCAAGCCGCCGATGGTGATGCTGGCCGGCAGGGACATGTCCTTGCCATTGACGCGAACCAGGATGCAGGTGGCTTCCATCACTCCCTCAATCAGTCATGCTGCCAAGGCCAGCGCGAAACGCTCGCACGGCCCCGAGGTCGAAGGCAATACGGGCCAGCCACCGTGGGTCGCGCGCTCTTGCCCGCGGCAGCGCGCGCGGCTAGATTCCGACGCGTCATGCGGGTGTAGTTCAATGGTAGAACTGCAGCTTCCCAAGCTGCTAACGTGGGTTCGATTCCCATCACCCGCTCCACTTTCTCAGCGCTCCCGCTCGCCATGAGAGCCTGCCCGCAGGCGCGGCGCGGGACGCCTCAAAGGCCGATGCAGACGCGATTGCGGCCTTCTTCCTTAGCACGGTAGAGCGCCTTGTCGGCGCGGATCACGCAGCGATCCAGCGAATCCAGGCCGGTGAACTCGGCCACGCCCATCGATACCGTGATCTGCGGGCCGCCGGCGAACAGCGCGCCTTGGTTCATCAGTTCACGGAGGCCATTGGCGCGGCGCTCGGCGTCGTTTAGCGAGATGCCCGGCCACAGCAGCAGGAACTCCTCGCCACCCCAGCGCGCCGCCGCCTCATTGGGACGCAGCGCAGCCTTGAGGCGCTTGGCGATCTCGCCGAGCACACGATCGCCGGCGGCATGGCCGTATTGGTCATTGATGCGCTTGAAGTGGTCCACGTCCACGATCACCAGCACGAAGCTGGTGTGTTGCTTGCGCGCCTGCTCGGCCGCGTGTTCCAGCAATTCCAACATGCCGCGGCGGTTGAGCAGACGACTCAGGCTGTCGGTCGCCGCCGCTTCGGCCAGCGCCGCTTCCAGCTGACAGCGCTGTTCGATCTCGCGACGCAGCATCACATTGAGGCGGTCGAGTTCCTCGGTACGTTCGCGCACGCTTTTTTCCAGCTGGTCGCGCGCCACCTTGAGGTCGGCAATGGCGCCCTCGCGTTCGCGATTGGACACCCGCAGGCGTTCTGCCATGTCCTCGATGGCGCGGGCCAGATCGGCGAATTCGTCGCGCAGCGGGAGTTCCAGGCGCTGGTCCAGACGGCCTTCGGCGATGTCGCGGAAGCGCAATGCAAAGCGCCCGAAGGTGGCCCGTGCCATGCGCGCCAGCCACATGCTGATGATCAGGGCGAGGACGACCGCAACGATGAAGGAGAGCAGCGAATTGCGGCGCAGCGTGGCCAGCTTGTCGCTGATGTCGTCGACACGCGCAGCGATCAGCACGCCGTAGCGGGAGGCATCGCTGGGCAGGCGTGCGAAGGCCTGAAACTCGCTGTTGGATTCCAACACCGTCACCGCGTCTCCGCGCGCCGCAAAGCCGGCAATCGCATCGCCAGGCAGGTAACCCACGCTGGCCCCGGATGAGTCGGCGATGGCCGTGGCGCGTTCGCCCTCGAGTCGGACCACCACCACGCGCTCGATGGCCTGATCGCCCTTCTCGATGTTGCGCATGCGCTGCAGCAAGGCGGAGTACTCGGGCCGCTGCGTGTCCTGGCTGCCGGTGATGGCGGTCATGTCCACGCTCTGGTCCAAGGCTTGCGCAGCCAGCAGGGCCGCAGCCTGCACGCGCTGGGTGAGGTTGGCGCGGAGTTCCATTTCCGCCGCGCCGTGCATGTACAAGCCCAAGGCGCTGGCCACGATCAGTGCCACCAGCAGATGGGTGTAGAACAGGCGACGCCCGATCGACAGACGCGGACCGCGAGCGGCAGGAGGGGAATCAGGGACTGCGGCCATCGCACACAGGGCCCAACACGAGGACGCGCGATGCTATCCCGGAAGCCGGGCGAGGTCACGCAGCGATCAGCGGGCGAGTACGCCAGCGTCATCTTGCTGCGTTCAAGGGCGCAGTTTGGGCAGCGGCTGCGGTTATGCTGCCGCCTCCTTGAATGATGGGGAGATGCGAGCGATGAGCGTGCTGTACACCGCCCATGCCACGGCGACCGGTGGCCGCAACGGCGAGGTCAAGAGTTCCGATGGACTGCTGAGCTTCGGCCTGTCGATCCCCAAGGAAATGGGTGGTCCGGGCCGTGCCGGCGCCACCAATCCCGAGCAGCTTTTCGCCTGCGGCTACGCCGCCTGTTTCTGCTCCGCCATCGAGTTCGTTGCACGCATGCAGAAGTTGGCGCTGAGCCATCTCGACGTCAGTGCTGCGGTGGGCATCGGCAAGGACGCCACCAGCTTCGCGCTCAGTGTTGTCTTGAGTGTGCGCATCGGCGGTCTGGATGCCGCTGCCGCGCAGAGTCTGGTGGAAGCGGCGCATCAGGTGTGCCCGTACTCGAAGGCCACCCGCAACAACGTGCCGGTGGAACTCAAGGTCGAACTGGTTTGAGCATCGGGCCTGCACGGCGCTGTCGCGTGCAGGCTTGAGATCGGAGCGCCGGAGCCACTCTGGCGCGCGCAAGAGCTGAGCGCCGCAAGCGCGGCAGGGGATGGGGTGCAATGGTCGGCAGTGTGCTTTTCGGATTCTTTGGCCTGGCGGTGCTGATCGGCATCGCCTGGCTGTTCTCGAACAACAAGAAAGCAGTGGACTGGAAACTGGTCGGAACCGGCGTGGTGATCCAGATCCTGTTCGCGGCCTTCGTGCTCCTGGTGCCGGTGGGCGCCGACATCTTCGAGGCGCTCAGCCGCGGCTTCGTGATGCTGATCGACTTCACCAAGCAAGGCTCCACCTTCATCTTCGGCGACCTGGCCAACAGCGAGAAGATCGGCTTCGTCTTTGCCTTCCAGGTACTGCCGACGATCATCTTCTTCGCCGCCTTCATGGCGGTCCTGTACCACCTCAACGTGATGCAGTGGATCGTGCGCGGCATGGCGCTGGCGATCACCAAGATCATGCGCGTGTCCGGTGCAGAGACCACCAGCGTCTGCGCCAGCGTCTTCATTGGTCAGACCGAGGCGCCGCTGACCGTGCGCCCGTACATCCCGAAGATGACCGAGTCCGAATTGCTGACCTTGATGATCGGCGGCATGGCGCACATCGCCGGCGGCGTGATGGCGGCTTATGTGCAGATGCTGGCGGGCAACGACTCGGACAAGATGGTCGAGTTCGCCAAGCACTTCCTGGCGGCCAGCATCATGGCGGCCCCGGCCACGCTGATCATCGCCAAGATCTTGATTCCGGAGACTGGCGATCCGCTGACCCGCGGCCAGGTGCGCATCAATGTGGAGAAGCACTCGGTCAACGTGATCGATGCCGCCGCTGGTGGCGCCGCCGACGGCGTGCGTCTGGCCATCAACGTGGGCGGCATGCTGCTCGCCTTCATCGCGCTGATCGCGATGATCAATGCCCCGATCGGCTGGATCGGACAGCAGTTCGGTGTCGAAGGACTGAGCCTGCAGGTGATCCTCGGCTATGTGCTGGCGCCGATCGCCTGGGTCATCGGTGTGCCCTGGGCCGAGGCCACGCAGGTCGGTTCATTGATCGGGCAGAAGATCGTGCTAAACGAGTTCGTCGCCTATCTGGATCTGTCCAATCAGATCGCGGCGGGCGCGCTCTCGGATCAGGCGGTGCTGATCGCCACCTATGCCCTGTGCGGTTTCGCCAACTTTTCCTCGATCGCAATCCAGATCGGCGGCATCGGCGGCATTGCGCCGGAGCGGCGTGCGGATCTGGCGCGCTTTGGACTGCGCGCGGTGCTGGGCGGTTCGCTGGCGACCTTCATGACCGCCACCATCGCCGGCGTGATCACCAAGTTCAGCTGAGGGCGCCAGGATGTCGACGCGTGTCGCGGTGGTTGGCAGCTACGTCCAGGATCACTGCTGGCGCACCGATCGCTTTCCGTTGGTCGGCGAGACCCGGGTCGGGCACTTCTCCACCGGTCCGGGCGGGAAGGGCTTCAATCAGGCCGTGGCCGCGCATCGACAGGGCGTGGCCACGCGCTTCATCGGCGCGGTGGGCTGTGATCCGCTGGCGGCAACGGCGCGAGGGTTTGCGGCCGAGGCCGGGCTGGACTGCGACTGGCATGCGATTGCCGGCCAGCCCACCGCCACCTCCAGCATCGTGGTCGATGCACAGGGTCGCAATCTGATCGTGGTGGATCTGGCGGCCAATCTGGCGCTGGATGCCGAGCACGCCGCAGCGGCCATCCCGGACTCGGCGCAGGTGGTGCTGGTGCAGCTCGAGACCGCCCTGGCCACCACCGCCGCGGCGCTGCGCCGTGCGCGCGAGATCGGTGCGCTGGCGCTGCTCAATCCGGCGCCGTTGCACCCTGAGCTGAGCCCGGAGCTGCTGCACAGCGCGGACATCGCCACGCCCAACGAAACCGAGTTCGCCCTGCTGCTCGCGCGGCTCGGCATCGACGCGGATCTGGGCGAGGTGTGGCAGCGCAGCGATGCCGAATTGCACGCCTTGGCGCGGCGCAGCGGTGTGCCCACGCTGGTGATCACGCTGGGCGCCTACGGCTGCTTTGTCTCGCACGGGTCGAATCAGCGCGGCGATGCCGAGGCCTGCTATCGGGTGGCCCCGGAAGACGTGCAAGCGATCGACACCACCGGCGCCGGCGATGCCTTCTCCGGCGCGCTGGCCGCCGCATTGTGTTTCGACGGCGGCCGCGCATTCCGCGAGGCCATCGTCCATGCCAACCGCGTGGCAGCGCTCAGCACCGAGCGCCCCGGCACCGCCCCGGCCATGCCCACGCTGGACGAAGTCCGCGCCCGTTTCGGCGGGTGAGGCGTCGCGCGCCTCACCTGTGGATTCGGTGGGGTGGGGCGCAAAGCGAGCGAAGCACGCAAAGCCGATTTCCCACGACAGTACGAATCGGCTCAGCCGACACCGGCTGATCGTCAATGTCCCCCGATTCGATCGGCGCGACCCAAGCTGCTCCTGGGCGAGCAGAGCTTGAGCCCGCGGATTCGTGTCTGCCGCTGCGATCAGGCTTGCAGATGCGCCTCCAGCAGCCACAGCGCCTTGTCCAACTCGCGCGACTGACCGGTCAGCAGATCCTCGCTGCCATCGTCGCCGATGTCGTCCACCGCATCGGTGGCGGCGCGGGTGCTGGCGGCCAGCGCCGCGTAGCGGTCAGCCAGCAGGCTCACCGCGTTCAAGCTGTCGCCCAGCACCTCGGGCAATTCGGACAAGCGGCTGCTGGCGACGGCCATGCGCGCGGTGCCGCGGGCGCTGCCGCCCAGCGCGGTGATGCGCTCGGCCAGGGTGTCGATCTGATCCAGCAGGCCTTGCGCCAGCTCATCGAAGAGCTCGTGCAGGGCGATGAAGTCGCGGCCCTTCACGTTCCAGTGCGCCTGCTTGGTCTGGCTGTACAGATCGAAGCTGTCGGCCAATTGCTGATTGAGGATCGCGATCACCGCATCGCGCTTGCTCTTGGGGATGTCGATCCGGCTGCTGTAGCTGACGACTTCGGTTTTCACCGTCTTGCTCTTCTTCGCCATGGTCCTGCTCCGTCGGAAATGGGGACACCTCGAAGATAGGGTCGGCCACGTCAGAATCCAGTCGTGACCAGCGTCCGTTGGCCTGGATCGCGCGGCGGGCGCCCGCAACGCCACAGGTCGAAGCGCTCTGCCAGAATGCGCGCCCCCGACCGAGACCGCGGCCGCGCGATGTCCCAGACCGACAACTCATGGCGAAGATGGCGACGCGCCCTGGGCGAGGGGATGGCACGCGACTACCCGCGCCTGCGCCGCGACCTGGACCGCGCCATTGCCCAAGGCGGCGAACTGCCGCCGGCCTTGCAGCAGGCCATCGAGGCCTCGGCGCATGAGCGCGCGCAGCGCGCGGCGCGGGTGCCGGCCATCGTGGTGCCCGAGGAACTGCCCATCGCCGCGCACGCGGAGCGCATCGTCAGCCTGCTGCGCCAACATCAGGTCGTGGTGGTAGCGGGCGAGACCGGCTCGGGCAAGACCACCCAATTGCCCAAGCTGTGCCTGGCGGCCGGTCGTGGCCAGGCTGGACTGATCGGCTGCACCCAGCCACGCCGCATCGCCGCCAAGAGCATCGCGCGCCGCGTGGCCAGCGAGCTGAAGCAGCCGGAGCTGGTGGGCTTCGAAGTGCGCTTTCAGGATCAGACCCCGGCGGGGGCGCTGATCAAGTTCATGACCGACGGCATCCTGCTCGCCGAGACCCAATCGGATCGTGCGCTGCGGCGCTATGACACGCTGATCCTCGACGAGGCGCACGAGCGCAGCCTCAACATCGACTTCCTGCTCGGCTATCTGAAGCGCCTGCTGCCGCGGCGGCCCGATCTCAAGCTGGTGGTCACTTCCGCCACCATCGATACGGAGCGCTTCGCCAGGCACTTCCGCGATGCGCCAGTGGTGTCGGTGGAGGGTCGTGGCTATCCGGTGGAGATGCGCTACCGGCCTTTGTCCGGAGATCGCGAGGAGCGCGCCGATCGCGCCCTGTATGCCGGCATCGCGCAGGCGGTGGAGGAGCTGTCGCGCGAGGACCCGCGCGGCGATGTGCTGGTCTTCCTGCCGGGCGAGCGCGAGATCCGCGACGCGCATCTGGATCTGGAAAAGCGGCGCTACGCCCACACCGAGATCCTGCCGCTGTACGCGCGCCTGTCCGGTCAGGCCCAGGATCGGGTGTTCCAGCCGGGGCCCTTGCGCCGCATCGTGCTCGCCACCAACGTCGCCGAAACCTCCTTGACGGTGCCGCGCATCCGTTTCGTGATCGACACCGGCACCGCGCGCATCAATCGCTACAGCCATCGCGCCAAGGTGCAGAGGCTGCAGATCGAGCCGATCTCGCAGGCCTCGGCCAATCAGCGTGCGGGCCGCTGCGGGCGCACCTCGCCCGGCATCTGCGTGCGCCTCTTTGATGAGCAGGATTTCGCCCGCCGGCCGGCCTACACCGATCCCGAATTGCTGCGCAGCTCGCTGGCTGGCGTGATCCTGCGCATGCTCGAACTGGAGCTGGGCGATCCGCTTGAGTTTCCCTTCCTCGATCCGCCCTCCGAGCGCTCGGTGCGCGATGGCTATGCCTTGCTTGCCGAACTCGGCGCCATCGAGGAATCGCGGCGCCTGACGCCGATCGGCAAGGCGATGGCGTGCTGGCCCATCGATGTGCGTCTGGCGCGCTTCCTCCTGGATGCACGCGAGCGCGGCGTGCTGGCGCCGGCGCTGGTGATCGCCTCCGCGCTGAGCATCCAGGATCCGCGCGAGCGGCCCAGCGAGGCGCGCGCCCTGGCCGATGCCGCGCATCAGGCCTACGCCCACGAGCGCAGCGATTTCCTGGGACTGTGTCGTCTGTGGCAGGCCTACACCCATGAGCACGAGAAGCGCACGCAGAACCAGCTGCGCGAGTGGTGCAAGACGCAATTCCTGAGCTACCTGCGGATGCGCGAATGGCGCGAGCTGCATCGCCAGTTGTTGCTGCTGGCGCGCAACGAGCTGCGCTGGCCGATCGAAGACGCGCATCTGCATGAACCCGATCCGCGCGAGGAAGAGGCGCTGCATCGCGCCCTGCTCACCGCATTCGTGACGCAGGTAGCGCGCAAGGAAGAGAAGCAGCGTTATCGCGGTCCACGCAGTCGCACGCTGACGGTTTTCCCGGGCTCGGCACTGGCACGCAGCGCGCCGCCTTGGCTGATGAGCGCCACCCTGCTGGAGACCGACAAGCTGTACGCGCTGACCTGCGCGCGCATCGAAGCTGCATGGATCGAGCCCGCCGCGGCGCATCTGCTGAAGCGGCGTTGCTACGACCCCTTCTGGGATGCCAAGGCCGGCCGAGTCTATGGCTACGAGGACCTGGATCTGTTTGGCCTGTTGATCGTGCAGCGCCGGCGCATCGCCTATGCCAGCGTCGATCCGGCCGCCTGCCGCGAGCTTTTCCTGCGCCACCAGTGCGTGCTCGACGAGGGTCCGATCAAGCATCCGCTGCTGGCGCACAACGCGCACATGCGCGAGGAAGCCAAGGCCAAGGAAGAGAAGCTGCGCCGGCGCGGCCTGCTGCGCGACAGCGAGGAACTGCTGCGCTGGTTCGACGCGCGTATCCCGGCCGAGATCATCGACTCGCACGCCTGGCTCAAATGGCTGCGCAGCGCGCCCGCCGAGCAGGTCGCCGCGCTCAAGCTCAGCATCGCCGATCTGGTCGTGCCTGAGGCGGTGGACGACGAGCGCAGTCTGTATCCCGACACCCTCAAGGTGGAGGGCGGCGAACTGGCGCTGAGCTATCGCTTCGATCCGCGCGGCGAACGCGATGGCGTGACCGTGCGCGTGCCGCTGGCAGCGCTGATGCCGCTGCGCACGGCGCAACTCGACTGGCTGGTGCCCGGCCTGCGCGAGGACAAGGCGGTGGCGCTGATCAAGGGACTGCCGAAGGCCTTGCGCCGCCATTTCGTGCCCGCCCCCGATTTCGCCCGCGCCTTCCTGGAGGCGGTGCAGCCGGGGCAGGGCAGCTTTGCCGAGGCACTGGCCGGCTTTCTGCACAAGATCACCGGCGTGGAGATCCAGGCCAGCGATTTCGCCGGCATCGAACTGCCCACGCACTTACGCCTGCATCTGGTGGTGCTGGACGCCGCGGGCATGGAGGTCAGCGCGGGCGATGATCTGGCCGCGCTGCAGGGTGCCCATGCTGCAGCCGCGCAGCGCGCCTTTGCCGAACGCGTCGATCGTGATTTCCATCGCGATGGGCTGAGCGCCTGGCCGCTGGACTCGATTCCGGTCGAGGTGGCGGCCGAAGGCGGCGCGCGCGCCTATCCGGCCCTGGTCGATCAAGGCCAGGCGGTGGGCCTTCATGCCTATGCCCAACCCGACGAGGCTGCGGCCGCTCACGTCGGCGGCGTGCGTCGCCTGTTGGTGCTGCATCTGGATGATGTGCTGCGCTACTGGCGCCGCCAGCTGCCGCTCAGCCGCGACGCCTTGCTCGCCTATGGCGTGATCGAAGCCGCCGACAGCCTGCGCGCCGATTTGGTCGACAGCGCGCTGGACGCGGTGATCGCCGAAACGGTGGGCGGCATCCGCACGCGTCAGGCTTTCCTCGCGCTCGCCGAGCGTGTACGCAAGGAGCTGGGCGGCGAAGCCACCCGCCGTGCAGGTCTGGTCGACCGCGCGCTGCAATGGATCAAGCCGATCCGCCAGCGTCTGGCGCCGCCGCTGATGGGCTACGCCGCCGCCAATCTGCAAGATGTGCGCTCACACCTCGACAGCCTGGTCTACCCCGGCTTCGTCAAGGCCGTCCCCGCCGCCGCGCTGACGCACTACCCACGCTATCTCGAAGCTTTGCACCTGCGCCTCGAACGCCTGCTCCGCGATCCCACCCGCGACCAAGCCCGACTGCTCGAAGTCCAGCCCTACGCCAGGGCCCTGCAGCGCGCCAGCGAGCGCCTCGGCCGGCACCACCCCAAGGTGGAACAACTGCGCTGGCTGATCGAAGAATGGCGCGTGTCCCTGTACGCCCAGGAACTCAAGACCGCCGAACCCGTGTCCGCCAAGCGCCTGGCGAAGATGGTCGAGACGATCGGGGTGTGAGTGGTGGCTTGGGTGATGCCAGCGCGATGCAGGGACCAGAATGCCCGCGACGGCGGAGCGCCGCTGACGCCTTGAACGCGAAGGGGCAAACGTCGCGAAGATGCGAAGGGCAAACGTCGCAAAGATCTGATCGGGAGGGCGCCGCTCCTGCGGCGCCGCTTCTCGCTTTGCGGACCAGAATGCCCGCCACGGCGGAGCTCCGCCGACGCCGTGAAGCGGCAGAGCGACGCCAGGATCCCTGCCTACGAGGCGGCACGGATACTCAAGCCCCACCAGCAACGCGCCCCAACCCCCAGCCCCCAGCCCCGCAGCCATCAACAGCCCTTCACCAAGCCCGCTCAGCCACTCCCGGACATTGACTGCGTCTTGCCTCGCTGCGGCTTCCGGCGCTGAGCGCGCCGAGGTCCAGTGCCTGGATATCGTTGTGATCGGGCAGCCAGCTGAGCACGGCGCCGCAGCGCGGTATCTGCTGACTCTCGGCGGGATTGATGTTGGCGCTGACTGGCGCGCTGATGTCGCCGTCGCCGTTCCAGTCCTGGGCGCGTCCGGCGGCCAGTCCACAAATGCCGGCGGCCTCGTCCAGGGCGGCTTCGTTGAGCGCCGGGCGCAGGCCGCCCGAGTAGCCAAAGCCGCCGTCGCCCGGCAGCTCACAGTTGTGATCGGTGCCGGCGAAGTGGAAGCGGTAGTTCATCACCGAGTTGTAGTTGGGCTTGTCGTTGCAATCCTGCGCGCCGCCGTGGCGCAAGCCCAGGTTGTGCCCCAACTCGTGCAGCACGGTGTTGCGCACGAAGGCCTCGCTGCCCAGGCATTGCAGGCTGACGATCAGATCGTCGCCCGGCGTTTCGGCTTCGCCGGAGCTCTGGTTGTTCACCGTGCCGTAGCGGTGCGCCAGGATGCCGTAGCGGAAATAGCCGGCGCGGCGCGCGTCGAAATGCTGCGCTTTCAGCGTCCAGTACTCGCCGCCCGGACTCAAGCCGCCGAGCAGGATGCCGTCGAAATCCGGCACCTGATTGCCGCCCTGCAGCAGGCCGCCCTGGCCGATGTCGATGCGCAGGTCGATGCCCTGGCTGCCATCGGGATTGGCAATTGGCAGCGTGGCGAAGTACTGCTCCAACTGGCTGACCACCGCCAGGCTGGGACGATGGCTGTGCGGGCCGCAGTCGGCCTCGTCATCGACCCAGTCCAGTTCCAGGTACAGATTGCGCCGATTGGGATTGGCGCCCAGTGCGGGCAGGTCCAAGCCGCCGAGGCTGCCGTGCACCTCATCGCCGTCATCGATGCCATCACGATCGCTGTCGGCCAGCTCCGGCCGGGTGCCGGTGGCCAGCGGACTGAGGAAGCGCCCATCGGCGGTTTCCACGCAGTCCGGCAGACGATCACCATCACGGTCCGCATCGCAGCCGGCCTCGAAGCCATTGCCGGCGATGAAGTCGGCGGCGCTCAGCGCCTGGCAGCAGGCGAGGGCGATCAGCCCGGCCAGCAGCTGCGGCCAACCACTCATTCCCCTGTGGCAACCTTCCGCGTCGCCAGCACCTTGTCCACGCGGGCGCCGTCCAGATCCATCACTTCGAAGCGCAGATCGCGCCATTCGTAGACTTCGGCCACCTTGGGGATATGCCCCAGCTGGGTGATCAGCATGCCGGCCAGCGTCTGGTACTCCTGCTCGTCTTCCTGCGGCAGTTCCTCAAGCCCGAACAGTTCCTTGAGGTCTTCCACCTTGAGCTGGCCGTCGAGCAGGTAGCTGCCATCGGCGCGGCGCACGATCTTGGCATCCATGTCATCGGCTTCACCGACATGCACGGTCTCGCCCATGATCGCGGCGACCACATCGTTCTGCGTGACCATGCCCTGGATGTCGCCGTACTCGTCCACCACCAGGGCCAGCGGCGCATCCGCTTCACGGAACTCGCCGAGCAGGGTCAGGGCATTGGTCGATTCCGGCACGAACAAGGGCTTGGACAGCTTCTTGAACAAGTCGAATTCGCCGCTGCTGCCGATCTTGTCGACCAGCGTCTTGATTTCCAGCACACCGATCACTTCCTGCTCGCTGCCGCGCATCACCGGGAAGCGCGAGTAGGGCGAGCCGCGCATCACCGCCAGGTTTTCCGCCAGCGGCGCGGTGATGTCCAGCCAGGCAATGCGATTGCGCGGCACCATCAGGCTTTCCGCAGTGCGATCGCCAAAGCGCAAGGCACGGTTGATCATGCTGCGCTCGATGTCCTCGAGCACGCCTTGCTCATGACTTTCCGCCACCAGCAGGCGAATCTCCTCCTGCGTCACCGCTTGATCCTGCGATTGCCGAATGCCCAGCACGCGCAGCGTGGCGCGGGTGATCCAGGCCAGCACCACCACGAAGGGATGGGTCAGTCGCGAGAACAGCAGCATCGGCAAGCCCACCACGGCGGCGATGCGCTCGGGCGCCACCAGGGCCAGGCGCTTGGGAATCAACTCGCCGAGCACGATGCTGAGGAAAGTGATCATCACCACCGCGATGCCGAGGCCCACCGGATCGGCGAATTCGGCAATCCAGTCGATCGGACGCAGTTGTTCGGCGATCCAGCTGCCGATGGTCTGTCCGCTGACCACGCCGGTCAGCACGCCGACCAGGGTGATGCCGATCTGCACCGCGGAGAGGAAGTTTTCCGGATGTTCCGACAGATCCAGCGCCGCGCGCGCCGAGCGCTGGCGTTCGGCCATCTGCTTGAGCTTGGTCTTGCGCGCCCGCACCAGCGCCATTTCCGACAGTGCGAAGAAGCCGTTGATCAGGACCAGGACCAACAGCAGCAGCAATTCAGCGTACATCGAGGGGCTCGTGTCGACGGACCATCACGGTCGGGTTGCGGTGATCAGCCTGTTCAATGGCCGGCGTGCCAGATGCCATTGGTGAAGTGTTCCGCGTTCCACCAGAGATGCATGGCAATGCTGGCAAGGTAACCCAAGGCCACGGCCCAGGTCCAACGCAGATGGCTCATGAAGGTGTAGTGGCCCTTGGAGACACCCATCAGCGCCACGCCAGCCGCCGATCCTACGCTCAACATGCTGCCACCCACACCGGCGGTCAGCGTGATCAGCAGCCACTGGCCATGGTCCATCGGCGGGCTCATCTGCAGTACGGCATACATGATCGGGATGTTGTCGACCACTGCCGACAGCGTGCCCATCGCAACATTGGCGGCCGTATGGCCGTACTGCCCGTAAAGCTGATCGGAGGCCAACGCGAGCACGCCGATCGACTGCAGCCCGCCCACACAGAGCAGCACACCGAAGAAGAACAGCAGCGTGTCCCACTCGGCCTGGCCGATGATGCGGAAGATGTTGTATTGCGCCTCGCCGTTGCCGCGCGCCTCGCGGCGCTTGATCAGATAGCCATACACGCTGATCAGGCCCAGGCCGAACATCATCCCGAACACTGCCGGCATGTGCAGCCACTGCTTGCTCGCCACGGTGATGGCGATGGTGATCGCGAAGAGCAGGCACACGCCAATGGCGCCGGAGCGCAGATCGGCATCATCACGCGCCAGCGGTGGCGATCCGCTGGGCACGGCGACACTCATGATTGCGGCCGGTACCAGGAAGTTGACCGCCGAGGGCAGGAACAGCTTGAAGAACTCGAAGAACTCCACCTTGTGCGCCTGCCACACCATCAGCGTGGTGATGTCGCCGAAGGCACTCCAGGCGCCGCCGGCATTCGCCGCCACCACGAGGTTGATGAAGGACAGCGCGATGAAGCGCTGATTGCCGCCGGCGCAGGCCAGGATGACCGCGCTCATGATCAGCGCGGTGGTCAGGTTGTCGAGCACCGCCGACAGGAAAAAGCTGATCACGCCGGTGATCCAGAACAGCTGGCGATAGCTGAAGCCGCGCGACACCAACTCGGCGCGCAAGGCTTCGAAGACATTGCGCTCGGTCATCGCCGAGACATAGGTCATGGCCACGACCAGAAAGAAGAACAGCTGGGCGAATTCGAGAAAGGTCTGCTCGAAGGCGTGCTTGGCGGCCTCCGGCTCCTGGCCGCCATACACGGCCAGATACAAGGCGATCAGGCCCCAGATCAGTCCGGCGCCGATCAGCACCGGTTTGCTCTTGCGCAGATGCAGGTGTTCTTCCACCACCACCAGCGCGTAGGCGATCACGAAGATGGCCACCGCTGCCCAGGCCACCCAAGTGCCGGTCAGATCGAAGTGCGCAGGTGCGGCGGCATCGCTGGCGGCAGCCAGGGCAGGGCATGCCAATGCGCTGAACGCGGCCAGCCCGCGACGGAATGAACTGCTCACGATGGTCCTCTCGGCCAGATCGCGCCAATGAGTCAAGCACCGCGCCGCCGGTCAGGATCGGCGCGCCTCTCGGCTCCAGGCATTGCCAGTGAGCCCGGGTGCGAATGCTCGCGCCCGGGAGACGTCAAGATGATGACAGTCTCTTCACATCAAGTGCGATCCCCGCCGGTCACCAGGGACTCCAGGCGGTCGGCCCAGGCTGCCAGTTCGCGCACGATATGGTCGAGTTCGCGCATGCCGAGCACGCTGTAGCTGCGGTTTTCGCAGAGATGCACGTAGGGCTCGCCGTCGAGATCATCTACCGCCAGATAGCCCAGGCGCTGATGCCAGTTGAAGCGCAGGCACTTGACTGCCGGCAACTTCGTCAACGGCGCCACCGGCGTGGAGACGCGCAGCACGCGTGGGCCTTCTTCGGTTTCCAGATCGACCAGGAATAGACTCTGCGCGCGGCCCTGACCCAGAGCGACGTCGAAGCTGAGCACGTAGGGCTCGTTCTTCTTTAGCTGGTGACGAGCAGCGAGGTGCAGTCGGATGTCTTCGAAATTCATGCGCAGAAGGTGGCCGGAGGCGTTTGGATGGCGTCGATGCTAACAGCCCGCGCGGCGGAGACGATGCGCGAGGACATCCTGCGTGTCTTGCGCGCC
>ERZ1066138.244-NODE-244-length-18639-cov-10.268080_pt1 | contig 18639 bp, 15 predicted proteins | sample MGYA00382785_ERZ1066138 | MGnify/ENA primary metagenome ERZ1066138 (study PRJEB33369, sample SAMEA5778368) | biofilm metagenome | biome: Industrial cooling water; feature: Water cooling tower basin; material: Biofilm | place: United Arab Emirates | collected... | reverse complement strand
GCGCCGCAGGTCGGCGGGCAGGCCATCAGCCGCGTCATCACGCCGGGCCACACGGCCTTGGCGTTCATCACGTCCTCGACCGTCAGCTCGTCGCGCAGCAGCGCCAGCGGGTTGTTCGCCGCATGGCGGCTGGCCTTGGCGCGGATCTTCGCGAAGGTCTCGAGCCGGGTGCCGTACTTCTGCATGTGCTCGCGTCCGGCGCCGCCGAAGTAGCGCAGCGCGAGCGGGATCTGCGCCTCGGCGCTGTCGATCGCGAGGCTGGCGCAGGTGGCGTCGAAGCGGTCGAAGGGCGAGGGGCGGTCCTCGTAGATATTGCCCAGGGCGCCCGGGCGCATCTGCTCCATGCCGAGCGCCAGCACGCAGTCGGCCGCGCCCGACTCGACCGCCTGGCGCGCGAGGTAGAGCGCGGTCGAGCCGGTCGAGCAGTTGTTGTTGACGTTGACGATCGGGATGCCGCTCATGCCGACCTCGTAGAGCGCGCGCTGGCCGCAGGTCGAGTCGCCGTAGACGTAGCCGACGTAGGCCTGCTCGACCGCGTCGTAGGCGAGGCCGGCATCGGCCAGCGCGGCGCGCGCGGCGGCGGCGCCCATCAGGTGGTAGGGCTCGCTCGCACCCGGCTTGGCAAAGGCGATCATGCCGACGCCGGCGATGTGGACGGTGTGGCTCATGGCATGCCTCTCTCGCAAGGGTGTCAGCGGCCTTCGAAGGCGGCCGGTCGGCGCTCGAAGAACGCCGCCAGCCCCTCGGCGAAGTCGTGGGTGCGGGTGCCGGCGATGAAGGCTGCGCGCTCGGCGTCGAGCTGGGTCGCGAGGTCGTTGTCGAAGGATGCGCGCAGCAGCCGCTTCATGCGGCCGTAGGCGAGCGTCGGCCCGGCCGCCAGGCGCCGCGCGAGCGGCAGCGCCTCGGCCTGCAGCGCGTCGGCCGGCACGACGCGGTTGACGATCCCGAGGCGCAGCGCCTCGGCCGCGTCGAAGGGCTCGGACAGCAGCGCGATCTCCATGGCCTTGCGCAGGCCGACGATGCGCGGAAGGTGCCAGGAGCTCGAGCCGTCGCAGCTCGCGCCGATGCGGCCGTAGGCGAGGTTGAACTTCGTGCCCTCGGCGGCGATCGCGAGGTCGCAGCCGAGCGCGAGGCTCAGGCTGCCGCCGGCGACCGCGCCGTGCAGCGCGGCGATCACCGGCGCGTCGATCGCCGCGAGGAGCAGCAGCCCGCCGTGCAGATGCTCGATCAGCGTGTCGGCCACGTGCGCCGGGTCGTCGCGCATCGCGGCGAGGTCGCCGCCGGCGCCGAAGCTGCGGCCGGCGCCACGCACGACCACCGCGCGCACGGTGGCGTCGGCGGCGATCCGGCGGCAGCCGGCGTGGAAGGCCTCGACGGCGGACACGTCGAGCGCGTTCATGGCCTCGGGGCGATCGAACGACAGCACGGCGACGCCGTGGTCGATCGAGAGCAGCACGGGGGCGGTCGATGGCATCGGCGGACTCCTGCAAGCGGCGGCGCGCTGGCCGCGCAGCGCGAGCTTACCGAAGCGCGGGTTCCATCCGCCCAGGGAAAAGGGCCGGCGCGTCACGCGCCGGCCCCTTGCGAGCCGCCCGCCTCAGCGCGTCGACGCGGCGATCACGTCGGCCTTGGCGATCAGCGCCTCGGCCATGCGGATGCTGGCGATGTCGATCAGGCGGCCGTCGAGCGAGACCGCGCCCTTGCCTTCCTTCGCGGCCTGGGCCATCGCCTCGAGGATGCGGCGCGCCTTCGTCACCTCGGCGGCCGACGGCGTGAACACGCCGTTGGCGAGTTCGATCTGCGATGGGTGGATCGCCCACTTGCCCTCGTAGCCCAGCACCGCGGCGCGGTTGGCCGCGGCCTTGAAGCCGTCCGGGTCGCCGAAGTCGCCGAAGGGGCCGTCGATCGGGCGCAGGCCGTAGGCGCGGCAGGCCACCATCATGCGCGTTTGCGCGGCGTGCCAGGGGTCGGTCCAGAAGGCCTGGCGGTTGCCGTTCTCGTCCTTGTCGGTCAGCACGACGCTGTCCTTGTTGACGCCGCCGATCACGGTGGTGCGCGCGCGGGTCGAGGCGGCGTAGTCGGCGACGCCGAAGCTCATCGCCTCCAGGCGCTTGCTCGACTGCGCGATCGCCTCGACGTTGGCCATGCCCAGCGCCGTCTCGATCAGCACCTCGAAGCCGATGCGCTTGGTGCGCTTCTTCGCGGCCTCGATCTGCGTGACCATCATGTCGACCGCGTAGACGTCGGCGGCGGTACCGGCCTTCGGGATCAGGATCATGTCCAGCCGCGGGCAGGCCTCGACGATGTCGACCACGTCGCGGTACATGTAGTGCGTGTCGAGGCCGTTGATGCGGACCATCATCGTCTTCGTGCCCCAGTCGATCTCGTTGAGGCCCTGGATGATGTTCTTGCGCGCCTGCTCCTTGTCGTCGGGCGCGACCGCGTCCTCGCAGTCGAGGAAGATGATGTCGGCGGCCGAGGCAGCCGCCTTCTCGAACATGCCGGGGTTGGAGCCCGGCACGGCGAGTTCGGAGCGGTGCAGGCGCGGGGTGGCCTGCTCGATGATGGTGAAGCTCATGGTCGGGTCCTTGGTGAAGGTGGAAAGGGTGGGGCGGGTCAGCCGGTGGCGCCGAGGCCGGCGGCGGCGCAGTTGATCGACAGCAGCAGCGCGTTGCGCGTCTCCTCCTGGCCGGTGGCGCGCCATTCGCGCAGCAGCTGCACCTGCTGGCGGCTGACCTGGTTCATGGTCTTGAAGCGGCGCTCGAGGCGGCGGCGGTACTGCGGGAAGCGCTGCGCAAGCTGGGCTTCGCCCGAGACGCGCAGAAGCATCTCGCGCGTGAGGTGGAACTCCTGCTCGATGGCGGCGAAGATCGGCGCGCGCACCTCGTCGTCGTCGACCAGGCCGGCGAACTCGCGGGCGATGTCGAGGTCGACGGTCAGCAGCGACTTCTCGGCCTCGTCGACGACCAGGCGGAACAGCCGCGCGTCCTTGAACATGCGGCGCAGCAGGTTCAGGCCGGCGTCCTTGCGCACGTCGATGAAGGCCTTCAGCCCGCTGCCGATGCCGTACCAGCCCGGCAGCATGTGGCGGTTCTGCGACCACGCGAACACCCAGGGGATCGCGCGCAGGTCGGCCAGGGTCTTGGCCGAGGTGCGGCGCGCCGGGCGCGAGCCGATGTTGAGCAGGCTCAGCTCCTCCAGCGGGCTCGAGCCCTGCAGGTAGGCGAGCATCGTCGGCCGCTCCATCAGCTGGCGGTAGGCCGTCCAGGAGGTGCCGGAGATGGCCTCCATCGCCTCGTCGAACTCGTGCGTCGGGATCAGCGCGGTCTCGCGCTCCGACTTCAGCATGTGCTCGATCACCGAGGACGCCAGCAGCTCGACCTGGTAGGCCGCGGTGCCGCGGTTGGCGTACTTCAGCGAGACCACCTCGCCCTGCTCGGTGGCGCGGAACTGGCCGCGGATCGAGCCGGCCGGCGCCGCCGCGATGGCGCGCCCGGTCGGTGCGCCGCCGCGGCTGACCGAGCCCCCGCGGCCGTGGAAAAAGGCCACCTGCACGCCGTGGTCGCGGCCCAGCCGCGTGAGCTGGGCCTGGGCCTTGCTGAGCTCCCAGTTGGCGGCGAAGTAGCCGCCGTCCTTGTTGGAGTCCGAGTAGCCGATCATCACCTCCTGCACGTTCTGGTGCTGGCGCAGGCTGCGCTGCACCAGCGGCACGGCCAGCAGCTCCTTCAGGATCGCCGGCGCGCGCCGCAGGTCGGGGATGGTCTCGAGCAGCGGCACCACCGGCAGCGTGCAGCGCTCGACGTTCTGGGCGTCGGTGAACAGCCCCGCCTCCTTGGCGAGCAGGTAGACGCCCAGGACGTCGGTGGCGCTGTGGGTCATGCTGAGGATCAGCGCGCCGAAGGCTTCACGGTCGATCTGCTCGCGCATCTGCGCGATCGTGCGGAAGGTCGCCAGCGTCTCGCTCGCCTCGGCCGACAGACCCTTGAGCTGGCGCTCGCCCTCGCGCGGCATCGACAGCTCGGTCAGCAGCCAGTCCTTCCAGGCGGCGCTGTCGGCGGCCGGCGCGGCGCTGCCGCGCGTGGCCTTGTAGATCTCGGCCAGCGTGCCGTTGATGCGGCCGGTGTTCTCGCGCACGTCCAGGCGCACGGTGCTGAAGCGGAACACGCTGACCTCGCGCTTGAGCGGCGCGAGCAGCGAGGCGGCGAGGCGGTGCGAGCCGGCCTCGCAGAGCGCGTCATGCATCAGTCCGATGTCGGCGATCAGCTGGTCGGCGGTGGCGTAGCCGCTGATCGGCGGGGCCGGCTGCTGGCGCTCGGAGTGCAGGATCGTGATGTCGATGCGCGCCAGCATGCAGGCGATGAACTGGCGGAACAGCTCGCCCGGGTTGCGCTGCGCGACCTCGTCGCCCTTCGGATGGTTGTTCAGCGCCTCGGCGACCGCGCGGCGGAAGTGCTCGGGCAGCGCGAGCGAATGCTCGGAGATGCTGAGGATGCGGATCAGCTCGACCAGCCGCCCGCGGTAGCGCCGCAGACTCACCAGCCGCGTGTCCCACAGTGCCGTGCGCGTCACCTCGCTGGTGACGAAGGGGTTGCCGTCGCGGTCGCCGCCGATCCACGAGCCGAAGGAGAACAGCGTCGGCAGCTCGAGCTCCTCGCCCGGGTAGGCCTTGGCGAACGCCGCCTCGGCCTTGGCGTAGAGCTGCGGCACGACGTCGAACAGGTTCTCGTTGAAGAAGTACAGGCCCCACTGCACCTCCTGCTCGACGGTCGGCTTCTCGAGCTTGAGCTCGCCGGTCAGCCACAGCAGCTCGATCTCGTCGGAGATCGCGTGCAGCAGGTCCTCGCGCTCGCGCTCGGTCCAGCGCGGCGCCTCGAGGTCGAGCAGCCGCAGGTAGATACGGCGGTGGCGCTCGAGCACGGTGACGCGCTTGGCCTCGGTCGGGTGGGCGGTGATGACGGGCCGGATGCGCACGCCGGTCAGTGCCGCCCGCACCTCCTGCGCGGAGATGCCCGCGGCGGCGGCGTTCGACAGCACGTGCGCGAAGGTGCCCTGCACCTGCTCGTAGCCGCGCTCGCGCTCGATCGCGCGGCGGCGGCGCATGTCGCGGTTCTGCTCGGCGATCGCCATCAGCTGGAACCACAGCGCCTCGGTCTGGATCGTGCGGGCGAGCACGCGCGGGTTCATCGGCGCGTCGCCGGCTTCGTGGCGCAACGCGCGGGCGACCTCGGGGTCGTGACGCTCGAAGACGCCGAGCAGCGCGGCGCGCAGCAGGTCGGTGCGCGAGAAGCCGTCGGCGCCCGGTTCGGCTTCGGAGGTTTCGGCGGTCAGGTTCTCGGTCATGGCGTCCTCGCGGGGTGGCGCCGCCCCGCCGCGCGCTGCCAGGGCAGCGCGCGGCGGTCGGACGGGGTCAGCGTGCGGCGGCCAGCGCCTTGGCAACCGTCTCACCGAGCGCGGCGGCGCTCGGCGAGACGTGCAGGCCGTAGGACTTCATGATCTCGGCCTTCTCGGCGGCGGTGTCGCCGGCCGCGGAGATGATCGCGCCGGCGTGGCCCATGCGGCGGCCCTTCGGCGCCGTCAGGCCGGCGACGTAGCCGACCACCGGCTTGGTCATGTGCTCCTTGACCCAGGCCGCGGCCTCGGCCTCCTGCGGGCCGCCGATCTCGCCGATCATGATCACGGCCTCGGTCTCCGGGTCCTCCTGGAAGCCCGCCAGGTGGTCGAGGAAGGACGAGCCGTTGATCGGGTCGCCGCCGATGCCAACGCTGGTGGTCACGCCGATGCCCAGCGCCTTCATCTGCGCCGCCGCCTCGTAGCCCAGCGTGCCCGAGCGCGACACGATGCCGACGTTGCCGCGGATGTAGATGTTGCTCGGCATGATGCCCAGCATGGCCTTGCCGGCGCTGATGATGCCGGCGCAGTTGGGGCCGACGATGGTGGTGCGCTGCTCCTTCGGGTAGCGGCGCAGGTAGCGCTTGACGCGCATCATGTCCTGCGACGGGATGCCGTCGGTGATGATGCAGACCAGCTTCAGGCCGGCGTCGGCCGCTTCCATCAGCGCGTCGGCGGCGAAGGCCGGCGGCACGAAGGCCAGGCTGGCCTCGGCGCCGGTGTGCTTGACGGCGTCCTTGACGGTGTTGAAGACCGGGCGGTCGAGGTGCTTCTGGCCGCCCTTGCCGGGCGTGACGCCGCCGACGACGTTGGTGCCGTAGCCGATCATCTCCTTGGCGTGGAAGGTCGCCTTGTCGCCGGTGTAGCCCTGGACGATGATGCGGGTGGTTTCGTCGATGAGGATGCTCATGTCGTGTGCTCCTTGTGCGAGGCCGTTCAGGCCTTGAGGTCGCCGCGCGCGGCGGCCACGGCCTTGTTCGCGGCGTCGGCCAGCGAATCGGCCAGGATGATCGGCAGGCCGCACTCGCGCACGATCTTCATGCCCTCGTCGACGTTGGTGCCGGCCAGGCGCACGATCAGCGGCACGCGCAGGCCCTTGGCGGCCTGCACCACGCCCTCGGCGACCCAGTCGCAGCGGTTGATGCCGGCGAAGATGTTGACCAGGATCGCCTTCACGCCCGGGTCGGACAGCACCAGGTTGAAGGCCTGCCCGACGCGCTCGGGCGAGGCGCCGCCGCCGACGTCGAGGAAGTTGGCCGGCTCGCCGCCGGCGTACTTGATCATGTCCATCGTCGCCATCGCGAGGCCGGCGCCGTTGATGATGCAGCCGATGTCGCCGGCCAGGCCGACGTAGTTCAGGCCGTGCTGCGCGGCCTGGGCCTCGCGCGGGTCTTCCTGGGACACGTCGCGCATCTCGGCGATCTGGCGGCGGCGGAAGATGGCGTTGTCGTCGAAGCTCATCTTCGCGTCGAGCGCCATCACCTTGCCGTCCTTGGTGACGACCAGCGGGTTGATCTCGAGCATGGTCGCGTCGAGGTCGCGGAAGGCGCGGTAGCAGCCCATGATGGTGCTGACGGCCTGGCTGACCTGCTTGATGTTCAGGCCCAGGCCGAAGGCGATCTCGCGCGCCTGGAAGGGCTGCATGCCGACCGCGGGCTCGACCTCGATCTGCATCATGTCGTCGTGGGCGATCTCCTCGACCTCCATGCCGCCCTGGCCGGAGGCGATGACGAGGATGCGCTCGGTCTTGCGGTCGAGCACGAAGCCGAGGTAGATCTCGCGCTCGAAGGGCTCGGCCGCCTCGATGTAGACGCGGGTGCAGAGCTTGCCTTCGGGGCCGGTCTGGTTGGTGACGAGCCGGCTGCCGAGCAGCGTGCGCGCCACGTCGGCGACCTCGTGGTAAGTGCGGCACAGCTTGACGCCGCCGGCCTTGCCGCGGCCGCCGGAGTGGATCTGCGCCTTCACGGCCCAGTGCCAGCCGCCGAGCTCGGTGGCCGCGTAGACGGCCTGGTCGGCGCTGTACGCGACGCTGCCGCGCGGCACCGGGACGCCGAAGCCGGCGAGCAGCTCTTTCGCTTGGTACTCATGGATGTCCATGTCGTGTCTCCTTGGACGTTGCGTGTCGGTGGGGCCGGAAGCGGCCGGAACGGGGTCGCGCGGAGCCTCTCGTGAAGCACTCGGTCTCGCGCGGGCGGATCGGGATGGCGCCGGGCTCGGTCAGCCCAGTCGCCCGAGAACTCGGGTGTGCACCTGCTCGCTGAGCGGGCCGCATTCGGCCAGCAGGGCGTTCAGTTCGGTGAGCTTCGCGTCGGCGAAGTCGCGGTCCTTGATCGACGGCGCGTTGATGTTGACGTTGAGCGCGGCGCTGCGCAGCGCGCCCCAGGCGGCCAGCACGCCGACGCCGGCGTCGCTGATGACGTTCTGGTTGCCGATCTCGGCGCAGCGCCCGGCCAGGCGCACGACCTCGGCGCAAACCTTGGCGCAGTCGAGCGGCACCTGCGTGGCGCCCTGCAGGCCGCGCTGGATCGCGGCGCTGCGCGCCAGCTTCTCGGCGTCGCTGGCCTTGGGCAGCTTGTAGGCGGCCATCAGCGCGTCGAAGGCGGCGATGTCCTCGGTGACCATCTCGGTGAGGCGCCGGCGCAGCGCCTCGGACTCGTCGAGCAGCGCGCGCGCCTGGGACTCGACGTCCTCGTAGCCCTTCTTGCCGATCGTCAGGTTGCAGACCATCGACACGAGTGCGGCGCCCATCGCGCCCATGATCGCGGCGGCGCTGCCGCCGCCGGGCGTGGGTGCGCCGCTGGCGAGTTCGTCGAGGAAGGTGGTGACGGGGCTTTGCGTGATCATCTTCGGTCTCCTCCGTGGCCGGTCTCAGCCGACCATCGTCTTGGCGATGGTGTGGATCTCTTCGGCGTCGAGCACGAGGTCGTTCTGCTCGAACAGCCGCGCGACGCAGGCGCGCTGCAGCGCGATCTTCAGCGCGCCGAAGCCGATCGCGCCCCACACCGTCTTGCCGTGGCGCACCGCGCCCTTGTCCATCATGTCGATGCCCTCGATGCCGAGCGTCGGCGTGGCGTTGGCGTCGGAGATCAGCTCGAGCGTCGCGTTGTCCTTCCAGTGCCTTTCCTCGAGCAGCTGCACGCCGCCGGCGCCGGTGGCGAACACGACGTGGGCACCCTCGATCGCGCGGCCGCGGGCGTCGTGGTCGGCCGCCTCGACGGCGTTGACCTCGATCTTGAAGCGCTCCAGGATGGCCTTGGCCGCCGCCTGGGCGCGGTCCAGCTCGCGCGAGGTGATGGTGACCAGCGCGCCTTCGCGCGCCAGCATCACCGCCGCACGCTGCCCGACCGGGCCGGTGCCGGCCAGCACCACGGCGCGCTTGCCAGCCAGCGAGCGGCCGTGCGCGAGCCAGGCCACGCCGGCGGCGGCGGTGGTGTTCGAGCCGTTGCTGTCGAGCATGACCGACACGCGGAAGTTGGCGAAGAACTTCTTGCGCACCGCCTTGAACAGCGCCTCGCCTTCGGCCATGTTGGCGCCGCCGACGAAGATCGCGGTGTTCTTCTTGTCCTTCGGCGCGCGGGTGAAGATCGCGCCGTCGACCAGCGCGCCGACGTTGGCCGGCGTGATGCCGCCGAGGGCCGTGATGTGGTCGGCGCCGCCGTCGTAGCAGACGACGTTGTCGAACACCGAGGGGATCGCGTCGGTGTCGAGCTGGTAGAGCAACTTCTTCATGCCATGTCTCCTTCACTGCCGGTACGGCGGGCAAAGCTCCGCCCTGCGGTTGCCCGCATGTCTTTCGAAATCGAACCCGCTACGTCCTCAGGTCACCAGATGCTGGGGCTTGCCAGCGGCCCACAGCTCGATGTTGTCGATCAGCTGGTCGGCGAGGAACTGCATCGCGCCGTCCGAGGCCCAGGCCACGTGCGGCGTGAGGATGAAGTTCGGCCGCCGCACGTCGAGCAGCGGATGGCCGTTCTTCGGCGGTTCGGTGGTGAGCACGTCGAAGCCGGCCCCGGCGATCAGGCCTTCGTCGAGCGCCTGGATCAGCGCCGCCTCGTCGACCAGCCCGCCGCGCGCGGTGTTGATCAGCAGGGCGTTGCGCTTCATCTTGCGGAACTGCTCGATGCCGATGAGGTTGCGCGTCGACGGCGTCAGCGGGCAGTGCATCGAGATCACGTCCGACTCGGCCAGCACCTGGTCGAGCGGCGTGAACTCCACGCCCTCCATCTTCGGCGGCTCGTGGTCGGCGAACAGCACCTTCATGCCGAAGCCGCGGGCGATCTTGGCGGTGCCCTGGCCGAGCGCGCCTTCGCCGATGATGCCGAGCGTGGCGCCGTGCAGGTCGCCGATGTCGTGGGTGAAGAAGCAGAACTGGTCCGACTTCTGCCACACGCCGGCCTCGACGTCCTGCCGGTAGGCGAGGATGTTGCGGCGCAGCGCCAGGATCAGCGCGAAGGCGTGCTCCGGCACCGTGTGCACCGCGTAGTTGCGGATGTTGGCGACCGCGATGCCGCGCTCCCGGCAGGCCGGCACGTCGATGACGTCGTAGCCGGTGGCGGCCACGGCGATCATCTTCAGCTTCGGCAGCTGGGCCAGCACGTCGCCGCGCAGCGGCACCTTGTTGGTGATCGCGACCGTGGCGTCCTTGAGCTTGGCCACCACCTCGTCGGCCGAGGTCTTGGCATGCTCGACGTACGCCCCGCCGAAGGCCGGCTTGCGCACCTTGGCCTTCAGCGAGTCGCGGTCGAGGAAAACGACCGTGTGCGTCATGATGCCGGCCTCAGGCGGTCACGCCTTCGTTGGACCCGGTCGAGTGCGAGGCGTAGACCACCTCGCTGCGCGACACGCGCTTCTTCGGCACGTTGTCGTGGGTGCGCCAGTACTTCTGCGCCGCCGCCACGCCCGAGCCCGGCTCGATCTTGATGCCGACGTCGAGCATCGCCATCTCCGCGCCGGCCAGCGCGCCGAGCACCATCAGCTCGTTCAGGTCGCCGAGGTGGCCGATGCGGAAGACCTTGCCGGCCACCTTGTTCAGGCCCGCGCCGAGCGACAGGTTGTAGCGGCGGAAGGCGACGTCGATCACGTGCGCGCCGTTGATGCCCTCGGGCACGACGATCGCTGAGACGGTGTCGGAGTACCACTGCGGCGCCTTCGCGCACAGCTTCAGGCCCCAGCCTTCCAGGATCGCCGCCCGCACGCCGCTGGCGAGGTAGTTGTGGCGCCAGAAGATGTTCTCGAGGCCCTCTTCGTTGATCATCGTCAGCGACTCGCGCAGGCCGTACAGCAGCGGCAGCGCCGGGGTGTAGGGGAAGTAGCCGGTCGCGTTGGCCTTGATCATGTCGCCGAAGTCGAAGAAGCAGCGCGGCTGCTTCGAGGTCTCGCGCGCGGCCAGCGCCTTCGGGCTGGCGCAGACGATGCCCAGGCCGGCCGGCAGCATCAGGCCCTTCTGCGAGCCCGAGACGCAGACGTCGACGCCCCATTCGTCCATGCGGAAGTCGATGCTGCCCAGCGAGCTGACCGCGTCGACGAAGAGCAGGGCGGGGTGGCCCGCGCCGTCGAGCGCCTTGCGCACGCCGGCCACGTCGGAGGTCACGCCGGTGGCGGTCTCGTTGTGGGTGGCGAGCACGGCCTTGATCTTGTGCTCCTTGTCCTTGGCGAGGATCTCGGCGTACTTCTCGACCGGCACGCCTTCGCCCCACTCGCAGTCGACCACCTCGACCTGGAAGCCCAGGCGGGTGACCATGTCGATCCACAGGTGGCTGAACTGGCCGAAGCGCGAGGCCAGCACCAGGTCGCCGGGCGACAGGCAGTTGGTCAGCGCGGCTTCCCAGCCGCCGGTGCCGGTGGACGGGAAGATCACCGGCGTGCCGGCCTCGGTCTTGAAGACCTTCTTCAGGTCTTCGAGCACGGTGCGGGTGAGATCCGGGAACTTGGACGAGCGATGGTCTTCCATCGACACGACCATCGCGCGCTGCACGCGCTCGGGCACGTTGGTGGGACCAGGAACGAACAGGAAATTACGACCGGCCATGTTGGACTCCTACGAAGCTGAATGAGGGAAGGAAGGGTCTGCGCCCGGGGCGGCGATCGGTGACGCCGCCCGGCCGCCGACACCGCGCGTCGTGGGCGCCGGTGCGTCGGACCGGACGCCGTCGGTGACGACGGGGCATGCCGGGCCGCGGAGGATGGGGTGCTTGACGGGTGCGAACACGTTGTCTCCTAATGTGTTCTTGTTTGCCGTTTATGCGGCTGTTTGAATCAGTCTAGGGGCCGCGTAAGAAAGCAATAAGCTTTTCATTGCATAAGGCTTCGCGGCCCGGGTGGGGGTGGCTCAGAACAGCCCGGACACGGTGCCGTTCTCGTCGATGTCGATCTTCTCGGACGAGGGCACCTTGGGCAGGCCCGGCATGGTCATCATGTCGCCGCAGATCGCCACCACGAAGCCGGCGCCGTTGGCCAGCCGCACCTCGCGCACATTGAGCGTGTGGCCGCTCGGCGCGCCCTTGGCGTTGGCGTCGGCGCTGAAGGACATCTGCGTCTTGGCCATGCAGACCGGGAAGTGGCCGTAGTCCTTGTTCCACTCGTCGAGCTGCTTCTTCACCGCGTCGGCGAAGGTCACCTGGCCGGCGCCGTAGATCTTGGTCGCGATCGCGGTGATCTTGGCCTGCAGCGTGTCGGTGTCCTCGTAGACGTACTTGTGGGTCGCGCCGCTCTCGGCCATCTCGACCACCGCGCGGGCCACGTTCTCGGCGCCCTTGCCGCCCTCGGCCCAGTGGCGGGCGACGACGAAGCGGCCGCCCAGGGCCTCGATGCGGCCCTTCAGCAGCGCGATCTCGGCCTCGGTGTCGAAGGTGAAGTGGTTCACCGACACCACGCAGGGCAGGCCGTAGTGCTCCTTGATGTTCTTCAGGTGGCGCTCGATGTTGACGATGCCCTTCTCGAGCGCCGCCAGGTTCTCCTGGTTCAGCTCTTCCTTCTTGACGCCGCCGTGGAACTTGAGCGCACGCACCGTCGCCACCAGCACCACCGCGGCGGGCTTGAGCCCGGCCATGCGGCACTTGATGTCGATGAACTTCTCGGCGCCGAGGTCCGCGCCGAAGCCGGCTTCGGTGACCACGTAGTCGGCCAGCTTCAGGCCGGCCTTGGTGGCGGTGACCGAGTTGCAGCCGTGGGCGATGTTGGCGAAGGGGCCGCCGTGGATGATCGCCGGGTTGTTCTCGAGCGTCTGCACGAGGTTGGGCTTGATCGCGTCCTTCAGCAGCGTGGCCATCGCGCCCTGGGCCTTCAGGTCGCTGGCGTAGACCGGTTTGCGGTCGCCCATCGTGTAGCCGATGATGATGCGGCCCAGGCGCGCCTTCAGGTCGGTGAGGGACCCGGCCAGACACAGGATCGCCATCACCTCGGAGGCGACGACGATGTCGTAGCCGTCCTCGCGCACGAAGCCGTTGGCGGTGCCGCCCAGGCCGATGGTGATCTTGCGCAGCGCGCGGTCGTTCATGTCGACGACGCGCTTCCACTGGATCAGGCGCGGGTCGATGCGCAGCTCGTTGCCGTGGTTGATGTGGTTGTCGATCAGCGCCGACAGCAGGTTGTGCGCCGCGCCGATGGCGTGGAAGTCGCCGGTGAAGTGGAGGTTGATGTCCTCCATCGGCACGATCTGCGCGTAGCCGCCGCCGGCCGCACCGCCCTTGACGCCGAACACCGGGCCCAGCGAGGGCTCGCGCAGGCAGATCATGGTCTTCTTGCCGATGCGGTTCAGCGCGTCGCCCAGGCCCACCGTGGTGGTGGTCTTGCCTTCGCCGGCCGGCGTGGGGCTGATCGCGGTGACGAGGATCAGCTTGCCGTCGGGCCGGTCCTTCAGGCTGTTGAGGTACTCGAGCGAGATCTTGGCCTTGTAGTGACCGTAGGGCTCGAGCGACTCCTCGGGCACGCCGACCTTGGCGGCCACCTGGGTGATGCGCTGCATCGTGGCCTGTTGTGCGATCTCGATGTCGGATGCCATGAACTGTCTCCTGGTCGTTATGGGAAGGCTCGGGGTGGTGGCGGCTGCATCAAGCTGCATGCGCGCCGCACGGCACACCGCCGTGGTTGCGAAGAATTCTGGGGTCGATGTCCAGCAGGGCATCGCAACGGATTGCCGAATGCAGAACAGTGCATGCGGCCGGGGCGGCCGCGGCGGGGCTCAGCCGTAGGTGTTGGCGAGCGTGCCGATGCCGTCGATCACGACCTCGACGGTGCTGCCCGGCTTCATCGGCAGCACGCCGAGCGAGGTGCCGCAGAGGATCACGTCGCCGGCGTCGAGCGTCATGTCCTGCGAGATGCGCGACACAATCTCGGCCGGCGCGAAGAACATGTCGGCGAGCGGGAAGTTCTGCCGCTCGCGGCCGCCGACCAGCGTGCGAACCGAGGAAACATGCGGGTCGAAGGCCGTTTCGATCACCGGGCCGAAGACGCCGAAACCGTCGAAACCCTTCGCGCGCGTCCATTGCGCGAACGCCGGGTCGCGGTTCAGCAGCTCGATCGCCGTCACGTCGTTGGCGCAGCTGTAGCCGAAGATGTGGGCCGGCGCGTCGGCCACCGACACGGCCTTGCAGCGCCGTCCGATCACGATCGCCAGCTCGCCTTCGTAGGCCACGCGGCCGACCTCGGCGGGCGCCGCCGGGATCGTTCGTGCATGGGGCGCAAAACTGTTCGGCGCTTTCAGGAAGTAAAGCGGCTCGCTCGGCACCGCCCAGCCGTTCTTCTCGGCGGCGGCGCGGAAGTTGTTCCACAGCGCCAGCATCTTGCCGGGCACGCAGGGCGTCAGCCATTCGATGTCGGCGACCGCGACGCGTTCGCCGGTCGGCTCGTTCGCGCCGAACATCTCGCCGCGGTGCAGCACGACCTGCTCGCCGTCGAGCGTGCCGAAGCCTTCGTGTCCGCCGTGGCGGAAGCGCAGCCATTTCATCGCGGGTCTCCTTGCCGTCTCGTCTCAGGGGCCCGCAGTGTCGCCGCGCAGCTGCGCGCGCACCAGCGCCGCGGCGCGGTCGGGCTCGACCTCGTGCAGCAGGTGGCCGCCGGCCCAGTGCAGCAGCGTCGCGCCGGGCAGGGCCGCGGCGATCGCGCGCTCGAGCGGCGCCGTCGGCACCCAGCGGTCGGTGCGGCCGAGCACGAAGGTGGTCGGCGTCTGCAGGTCGCGCACCTCCTGCAGCAGCGCCGGCAGGTCGGCCGCGGCCATGAAGCCCATCGAGCCGCGCACATGCTCGCTGCGGCCGAAGAGCCGGGTGTAGAGCGCGCGCTGTGCCGCAGGCAGCGTCGAGCCAGTCGAGTCCAGCAGCGCGTCGACCAGCTGACTGCGCGCGCCGACGGCGGCCAGCAGCGCGGCCACCGGCCCCGAGGTCGCGACCGGGTTGACCAGCGGCGCCAGCCACTGCGTGTAGAAGGCCGGCGGCGCCACCAGCGAGGGGTTGAAGCCGAGCAGCGCACGCGGCCGCAGCGGCGGCGGGTGGCCGAGCGCCCAGCGCAAGGCGAGCGCCGCCCCGGCCGAGTGGCCGACCACCAGCGCCGGCGGCGGCAGCGCCAGCGCGGCCAGCAGCCCGTCGAGCGCGACCGCGATGCGCGGCAGGCTCAGGTCCGCCGGCGTGGCGCCGACCGTGTAGCCGTGGCCCGGCAGGTCGGGGGCGACGACGGTCGCGACCTCGGCCAGCGCCGGCAGCAGCCCGGCCCAGGAATGCGCCGAGGCGCCGGTGCCGTGCAGCAGCAGGAGCGTCGGGCCGCGGCCGGCGACCTGCACATGCCAGTCGATACGGCCGGTGCGCACCGCGCGGCTGTGGGACCGATGCGGCCAGTCCGGCGGCACGCGATCCGGCGCGGCGCTGGTCATGGCGGGCCGCGCCTCAGGGCTGCACGCGGTCGATCACGAGCTCGAGTCCGCTGCGGCCCGGCGCCAGCGGCTCGGTCTGCGTCAGCAGGTCGCCGCTCTGGGGCAGGGCGTCGCCGGACTTCGAGATGCGCGCGCCGACGACGACGCGGTCGAAGCGCGAGAGCTTGAGCTCCGGCGACATCGCCGTCGCGTCGTCGAGCGTGAAATCCAGCGGCAGCGCGCTGGCCGGAAAACGGCGGATCGCCAACGGCATGCGCGGCCCTTCGGCGGCGCGCGCGAACACGAACACGGTGTCGGTCGGCGCGACGCGCGCCGCCAGCGCCGGCGCCAGGCTGACGCGGCCCGAGAGCGTGGCGGCCGGTGCACCGCCCAGCCCTGCCTCGGCCGCCGCCTGCGGCGCGGAGGCCGCAGGGGCGGCTTGCGGGGCAGCTTCCGGCGCGATGGCGATCACTTCGGCGATGCTGCGTGCCATCGCCTCGCCGATCGGGCTGTCGGGCGGCGCGAGCGCCCTGGCGCGCTGCCAGTAGGCCAGGGCCGCGGCGCGGTCGCCGCGCTCGAAGGCGTCGCCGCCGGCGATCGCCAGCGCCTTGACGTTGTCGGGGTCGAGCTTCAGCGCCTGCTCGACCAGGCGCATCGGCTCGCCCTCGGTGCGGTTGCCCTGGGCGACGGCCAGCACGTCGGCGTAGTCGGCCATCAGCTGGGCATCGTTCGGCAGCATGGTCATCAGGCGCGCGTAGGTGCGGCTCGAGTCCTCGTAGCGGCCCATCGCCGCATAGGTGCGCGCCAGCAGGCGCCAGCCGTTCGGGTCGTCGGGCTGGGCCTCCATGCGCTGCGCCAGCGCTTCGACGAGCCGCTCGACCTCGGCCGCGGAGGCGGCGGGCTCGGACGCCACCGCGGCAACGGGCGGCGTCAAGGCCTCGGGCTCGCCGAGCTGGGTGTACAGGCCCGCAGCCAGCAGCGGCACGCCGAGTGCGACCGCCAGGGCCGTCGGCCCGGCGCGACCTGCGGCGGAGGGCGCCTCGGCGGCGGACTCCTCCTCGAGCACGCGGCGCTCGACCTCGGCGAGCGCCGCGCGATGCTGCTCGGCGGTGAGGCTGCCCGAGGCGAGCTCGGCATCGAGCTGGGCGCGCTGCTCGCGCAGCACCGCCAGGTTGGCGCCGTCGCGCGTCGCGGCGGACGCGGTGTCGCGACGCAGCAGCGGCGGCAGCAGCCAGGCCAGCGCCAGCGCCAGCAGCACGGCGGCGAGCACGGTGAACAAGGTCATGGGGACGGTTCGCCTGCGTCGAGCAGCGCGCGGGCGCGCTGGCGGTCGGCCTCGCTCGGCGCCGTGGCCGGAATGCTGCGGCGCCGACGCCGCACCGCCAGGGCGAGCGTCAGCCCGCCGATGGCCAGCAGCGCGAACGGCCCGACCCACAGCAGCAGCGTCGCGCCCTTGAGGGGCGGCCGGTAGAGGACGAAGTCGCCGTAGCGCTGCACCATGAAGTCGAGGATCTCGCGCTCCGACCGGCCGGCGCGCAGCTGCGTGCGGATCTGCTTGCGCAGGTCGACCGCGAGATCGGCGTTCGACGCGGCGATGGTCTCGTTCTGGCAGACCAGGCAGCGCAGTTCGTCGGCGATGCGCAGCACCTGGGCCTCGAGCACCGGGTCGTCGGCCAGCGGCCGCGCTTCCTGCGCGCCGACGCCGAGGCACAGCGCGGCGCCAAGCGCCGCGATCCAGGCCCTAGGCGCCACCGGGCAGCCTCAGCTTGTCGACCAGCGGCAGGATCGTGCCCTGCAGCGCCTCGGGTGTGACCGGGCCGATGTGCTTGTGGCGGATCACGCCGGCGGCGTCGATGACGAAGGTCTCGGGCACGCCGTAGACGCCGTAGTCGATGCCGACCAGGCCTTCGACGTCGGCCACCGACGTGCGGTAGGGGTCGCCGTGCTCGGCCAGCCAGGCCAGCGCCTCGTCGCGCTTGTCCTTGTAGTTCAGGCCGATCAGCGTGACGCGGCCGCTGCGGGCCAGGTCGACCAGCAGCGGGTGCTCCTGCCGGCAGGCCACGCACCACGACGCCCAGACGTTGAGCAGCCAGACCTGGCCGCGCAACTCCTGGTTGCCCAGGCGCTGCCCCGGTTCGCCCAGTGTCGGCAGGCTGAAGGCGGGTGCGGGCTTGCCGACCAGCGGCGAGGGCACCTCGCGCGGGTCGAGCTTGAGACCGGCGGCGAGGAAGCCGACCAGCAGCGCGAACACCGCCAGCGGCAGCAGGTAGCGCTTCATCGGGCGGCGGCCCCGCCCGCCAGCCCGGACGGCAGCGCCGCCCCGGCGACGCGGCGCGCGCGGTAGCGGCGGTCGGCTACGGCGAGCAGGCCGCCGAGCGCCATCAGTCCGCAGCCGCCCCAGATCCAGCCGACGAAGGGCTTGTAGTAGACGCGCACGCTCCAGGCGCTGTCGCCGACCGGCTCGCCGAGCGAGACGTAGAGGTCGCGCGCGAAGCCGCGGTCGATCGAGGTCTCGGTCATCGGCATCTGGCTCACCGTGTACAGGCGCCGCTCGGGCTCCAGCACCGCATAAGGCCGGCCGTCGCGCAGCACGGTGAGCGTGCCGCGTGCGGCGCGGTAGTTCGGCCCCTGCACCTCGCGCACGCCGTCGAAGCGGAAGGCGTACTCGCCCAGCGTGACGACCTCGCCACGCTCCATCCGCACGTCCTTCTCGACCTCGTAGCCGTTGACGATGGTCACGCCGACGACGAAGACCGCCACGCCGAGGTGCGCCAGCAGCATGCCGTAGTAGCTGCCGGGCTGGGCGCGCAGCGCGGCGCCGAGCGCTGCCGGGTGCTCGCGCAGGCGCTGCACCAGGTTGGCGACGGTGGCCGCGGCGATCCAGGCGGCGAGCAGGAAGCCGAAGCCGATCATCGGCGACCAACGGCCGAGCAGCAGCGGCGCGACCACCGCCGAGACCAGGCTGACCGCCGCCGCCCAGCGCAGCCGACGCGCCAGGTCGATCACGCCGGCCTGGCGCCAGCGGGCGATCGGGCCGACGCCCATCAGGAACAGCGCCGGCGCCATCAGCGGCACGAAGACGGCGTCGAAGTAGGGCGGGCCGACCGAGATCTTGCCCAGGCCCAGCGCGTCGAGCAGCAGCGGGTAGAGCGTGCCGAGCAGCACCGCCGCGGCGGCCACCACCAGCAACACGTTGTTGGCCAGCAGCGCCGACTCGCGCGACACCGGCTCGAAGCTGCCGCCCACGCCGACCTTGGGCGCGCGCCAGGCGAACAGCGCCAGCGAGCTGCCGATCACCAGCACCAGGAAGACGAGGATGAACAGGCCGCGCGCCGGGTCGGTGGCGAACGCGTGCACCGAACTCAGCACGCCGGAGCGGACGATGAAGGTGCCGAGCAGCGACAGCGAGAAGG
>ERZ1066138.243-NODE-243-length-18679-cov-5.529371_pt1 | contig 18679 bp, 21 predicted proteins | sample MGYA00382785_ERZ1066138 | MGnify/ENA primary metagenome ERZ1066138 (study PRJEB33369, sample SAMEA5778368) | biofilm metagenome | biome: Industrial cooling water; feature: Water cooling tower basin; material: Biofilm | place: United Arab Emirates | collected... | reverse complement strand
CTTCTTCCCAGAACCCGTCGAACCTTCCGCATGCAACGTAAGCGAGATCGATCGCTGCCGAACCATCGCGGCGAACTCCGCGCGATGTCAGTAAAAACTCGGTGAGGTGCCGGGCAAACTTCTCGCGGTGCTTGATATCGTACGGGAAGCCGGTAACAAGCAACGCATTCCCCAGCTCGTCGGTCCTTGAAACCCGGATCGGCTTCCCGTTAAGTGTCGCTCCGCGGCCCTTTTCGGCGGTAAAAAGCTCGTCGCGGGTCGGGTCGTAGGTCACCCCGAGCACGATCTCGCCTTCATGCTCAAGGGCGATCGTCACACAAAAGCACGGATAGCCGTGGGCGTAATTCGTCGTCCCGTCAAGCGGGTCGATGATCCACTTGTGCCCGCCGTCCTCACCCGTGACGACCGCGTTTCCTGCTTCTTCGGCCAGGATCGCGTGTCGCGGAAAATGCGACTTGATCCGTTCGACGATCAGCGCCTCCGAGGCAAGATCTGCTTCGGTAACAAGATTGATGTCGCCCTTTTTCGTGACGCTCTCTATCCGTCCGAACTTCTCAAGTAAAACACGCCCGGCATCCCGGGCGGTTTCGATAGCAAAATTGAGCATAAAGATACTTTAGCGGAAATAGATGTCCACATAGTCGGTCACGCCATCGCACGGGTTCTGCATTTCCTGCAAGCGCCAATATTTCCTCGTGCCCGTGACCCGAAATGTGAACGTGCCCTCGCGGACGCACGGCTCGCCGTTGTTGATGTGGCTGACCTGAGTCGTGATCGTTCCGTTCATCGTGAATTCGCGGGCCTTTATCGTCTCGATCTCACCGATGATGGTCACAAAGTCTGTGTTGCCGCGGCCCTTTTGTTCACCTTTGATCGAATAAAGGCCACGCCGAAGCGTTACATTCGCCGACCCAAAGTAGTCCCAACTTATCCACTGGAGGGAGAACAAATGCCTGCCGAGCAGCCGCCGTGCCGCGGCCCGGTCCTGAACCTCGGTCCGCGGCTGGGCAAATGCCTCCGCAGTTCCGAACAAAAGCAACGCCAATGCAAAGATCGCTAGTTTCGTTTTCATATATTTACTTTGTGGTCAAAAAGCCTTCGGCCATGCGCAGAAACTCGCGGACCTGCTTATCCCAATAGGGCCAGTTGTGGGCACCGGGAAGCTGCCGATACTCGTGCGGAATTTTCTTCTCCGCAAGCAGGGCAACAAAATCGCGGTTGTTCTGGATCAAGAAATCCTCGTTGCCGCAATCTACGTAGAGAAAGGGCATCGCCTTCACCTTTTCCGGCGTGGCCTCGCGAACCATCTTGAATATGTCGTTCGCTGCCCGCGTTTCGCTGTCCGCCGGCCCGAAGACCTCGGCGATCGACCGGATCGAGGCCGTGCTTCGCCCGTCGGCACTTATCGACGCGGCACCCAATGCCCCGCTGAAGCTTCCGGCAAGCGAGAACATCTCCGGATACTTCAACCCGAACTTAAGGGCTCCGTACCCGCCCATTGAAAGCCCGGCGATGGCGCGTCCGCCCCGTGTCCCGATGGCCCGATATTTCTTCTCGACCTCAGGGATCAGTTCCTTAATTATGTAGCTTTCGTATTTCTCCTCGGGCTTCGTGTAGCTGTCCGTATACCAGCCGTTGGCACCTTCGGGCGTGACGATAATGAATTCATGCCCCTCTGCATATGCCGGGAGCTTGGTCAGGTCAGTCCAGTTCCGGAATCGTCCCGTCAGCCCGTGAAGAAGATAGATGACCGGATACTTCCTGCCCTTCTCGGCCGAGTAGCTCTTCGGCAGCACGACACGATACGGCATCGGCCGCGTCATCAATTTGCTGTCAAGTTCGTGATCCGAAACATTTGCCGGCAGCGGTGCCGGGGCCGGCGACTGCGACAAAATGCCGTGGTGCAAGCCAAAAAGTCCGACGCACACTAACAGCAGCCGGAATAGGGACTTGTTTGATCGTAGATTGTTCATTTCGTATTACGAGTCTGATCGGTGAATTGAACGCATCCGCTGCCGCGCCTTCTTTGACCGGCGAAGCGTGCCGCCGCGGCCGCGGAAAGGCCCGCCGGCCCAGTCCGAGACCTGCTTGAGCGGGTGCCATTCAAAGTTCTCGAGCGGCAGCACTTCGGATGAAGCGTCCCGAAGTCGAAGCGTGCTGAACGCGACAAAGAATATCGTGAAATTAAAGATCGCACCGATCGCGATCACAACCCAGCCCGGAGCAAGTCCGACCGTTGCCCGATTGAAGAACAAATCCCAAAATCGCTCGCGGTCGGCCGGCGACGTCGTCGGGATCGGCGAAGGGTGCAGATAGACCTTCAACGCCCACGAAAGTGCGAGAAGGATAAAGATCCAAAGATAGTTTGCCCTCAGCCGCCGGCCCAGAGCTTCCCAGATGCTGATCGTAAAGTGCGGCGAAAGAAGGTCCGCCGAGATGTGGTCAGCCCATTCCTTGTCCGGAGGTATCGTCCGTTGCGAGAGCATCGGTGCAAAATATCCCGTCTCAAGCACCCGCACGCGGTTCGCCCAGACCTCGTAGTACCTATACCGCCTTGCCTCCATAAATAGAAAAATCGAGACAAGTATCGTATTGATCGGGATGGCGAAATGCGGGTTGTCCGGCGAACTGAAAACGAATGAAAGCGTCGCACCCGCCGTGATGACCGCCCAGTTCGTCGTCGCGTCGAGCCGGTTCCGCCAGATATTCGACCGCGCCACTTCGCCGCGATAGAAGTGCACCATCGCGGTGTTGAATTCCGACAGGGACAGCTTTTGCGGGACCTGGACGGGTGAGGTCTGCTTTTTCAAGTTCCGCTTCCGAACCTCCTCGGCCAATGCCTTGAATGATTCAGGAAGCGAACTCGTGTGAATATCTTCTTCGGTCCGTGCGGCACCGAACCGAATTTCTTCGTTCATACTTCGAGATCGAACCTCAAAATTAGCGGGCGGAGAGCGAATCCATTCTTAAGATTATTCTCAAACTACTTTGGATGCAAGGATTTCGGGCAAACCCGGCCACGTCTCGCCATTTTGGCAAGACCGCTTGCGGAGTTTAGAATCTCACTCGATGTCATTGGACGACGAACATTGGATGGGAATTGCCCTTGAGCAGGCTCGCGTTGCAACGGCCATCGACGAGGTCCCGGTCGGGGCGTGTGTCGTCTCCGCCGAGGGCGAACTTCTCGCGGCCGCCTCTAACCGGACGATAACGGACAACGACCCGACGGCCCACGCCGAAGTGCTAACAATCCGTGCCGCGGGCGAGCGGCTCGGCAACTATCGCCTGACCGGGACGACGCTCTACACGACCATCGAACCCTGTGCGATGTGTGCCGGAACCTTGGTCAATGCCCGCGTTCGCCGGCTCGTCTTCGGTGCCCCGGATGACCGCTACGGAGCCGTGATCACACACTTCGGGTTGTGTGACAGCCCGCTGCTCAATCATCGGCTTGAGATCACGGCCGGAGTGCTGCTCGAGGAATGCCGAGCGCTGATGAAGGAATTTTTCAGGAAAAAACGGCTTTCCACTTGATATTTTTTCGGCTTGCCACGTATTATTAGAAGTTCGCGGAGAGGTGCGAGAGTGGTTGAATCGGGCGGTCTCGAAAACCGTTGTACCCTAACGGGTACCGTGGGTTCGAATCCCACCCTCTCCGCCACAGTTCTTTTTCAGGGTTCTTAACGTTCGGATTTTCCTACACGGGTTCGTCCATGCCGGATCGCTGGTCAAGGATCTGGATTTTTGAAAACTTGCTTTACCGTTCGAACTCGGCCAGACATTATCACTTTCACTGACATTCAATTGGAGGAATTGGTATGCCTATTAGCAAGAGGTTGGCTGCTGAGTTCATCGGGACTCTTTGGCTCGTTCTTGGCGGATGCGGAAGTGCGGTCCTCGCGACCAACTACCCTAATCTCGGGATCGGCTTTGCCGGGGTTTCGCTCGCCTTTGGCCTTACGGTTTTGACCGGAGCTTATGCGCTCGGCCACATTTCCGGTGCACATTTCAACCCGGCCGTTTCGATCGGGCTCTGGGCCGGAAAGCGGTTCCCGGCGAATGAGCTTTTGCCGTATATCGTCGCCCAGGTACTTGGTGCTTTGGCGGGTGCCGGAATTCTCTTTCTCATCGCCACAGGCAAGGACGGCTTCTCGGCGGTGGCCGGCGGTTTTGCATCGAATGGTTTTGGGGCAAATTCGCTCGGGTCGCCCGGCGGATACGCTGCACACGCGGCGTTCGTCTCCGAAGTGGTAATGACGTTCTTTTTCGTCGTTGTTATCCTCGGGGTTACGAGCAAATGGGCACCGAAGGGCTTCGCCCCGCTTGCGATCGGGCTTTGCCTGACCTTGATACACTTGATCTCGATCCCGGTCACGAACACCTCGGTCAACCCGGCACGAAGCACCGGCCCGGCCTTGATCGTTGCCTTTCAGGGCGGAAGCTGGGCAGTTTCGCAGCTCTGGATGTTTTGGGTCGCACCGATCCTTGGTGCCGCGATCGCCGGATTCTTTTATCTCTGGCTCTCGGGTGAGGACGGAGGCCCGGCCGCTAAACAGGCAAGTGCAGATTCCGACGGAGACGCAGGAACTCATCATTCAGATGATGACAACGGCGATGCGGGCTCCGATGGCGGAGACGGCGGCGGCGATTAGGCCAGAGCGTTTCGGTCAGTAGTTCTTTGGTTTCTTTGACAATTTAGGATAGTGCGGAAAGGTGCAGGAGTGGCTGAACTGGCAGCATTGGAAATGCTGTGAGCTCGAAAGGGTTCCGTGGGTTCGAATCCCACCCTTTCCGCCAGAAGTAAAGGCGAAAGGCGAAAGGATAAAGGAGAAAGTAATCCTCATTATTCAGCCTTTCGCCTCTTTTGTTTTTGTATGGCTGAAAATCTAAGATCAGGACAAAAGATTTCGCAGTAAGAGTTATAAAACTCTACGGAAGTCTGCCCACAACGGTCGATGCGCAAGTGATCGGCAAACAGATCTTGCGCTCGGGAACGTCTGTCGGAGCTCATTACAGAGAAGCTCAGCACGCAAAATCGGATGCCGATTTCATAAGCAAGATCGAAGGTGCTCTTCAGGATCTCGAAGAAACGACATACTGGCTGGAGCTGCTCGAGGAAATAGAGGTCTTTGAAAAGATGAAGATCGCTCCCCTGCAATCGGAAACAAAGGAGCTAACCGCAATCTTCGTTTCAATAGCCAAGAAAGTTAAATCTAGGCGGTAATTTTCGAACACCTCGCCTTTATCCTTTCGCCTTTATCCTTTATCCTTTTATTTGGCTCCAGGCTCCGCACAAGGGCTGTGGTGTGAACTCCGCTAGGCGAGGAATCGAGCAACGGTAGCATTTTCACCCTGTGTTGCGGTTAAGTCTGGGGCCATCAATTTTAGGAAAGCCGGAGCGGTTGCGTTCCGGCTTTTTCAATTTTTTCGGCCATCAAGGTTTTTATGGATAGGTGACCTTCAGGTAATCAACCACGACCTTCATTGTGTGATTCAGGTGAAAGCCGATGCCACCAGAAAAGTCTTCGAACGCTGCTGTGCCAACCATTTGATCGTTGATATAGATCTCCAAAAGGCCGCCTCTCTTCTTCACGGCGAGCTTATTAGAATTCGAATGGGTTTTAATGAATGGCGACGGCCTGTAAGAGATCACTTCGCTCCATGCACCGTTGATCAATTTCCGATAGGCGTAGTTCCCGTTTGCAGTGACGCCGAAATAATAAAAATTATTCGCGTCCCTTCTGCCCCACATGAAGCCGTAGAAATTTCCCTCGTCGCCGCTGATGAACTTAATCTGGCTCTCGATCGTAAAGTCCCGGTATGTCGCTATCGCCGCCATTTTTGAGATATTAAAGTTCGTGCCGACCTTCCGGTGCTCAAAGAAAAGCTTTCCGTTGGCGATCTCAGCCGACCCGTCGGGATTTCGAAATTCCCACCCGCCGACCTTTTTTTCGAACTGCTCATCGAAACCGGTCGAGTCGGATGACGGCACGAGTTCAAATTCGCTTGTCCTCGTGACCGTATCTCCGCCCAGCGCCCAATATTTCCAAAGGCCTACAGCTTTGACCTTTACCCGTGTCGGGCTAACTACTTCAAGCTCGACCTCGTAATCCGTCGTGATATTTCCGACGTTCTTTTTGTCCATCAGGACAGTCGCATATCGAAAAGTGACCTTCGGGCCGTCCACTTTCAATTCTCTGTGAAATACATCAGGTTCCGTTCTACCTTGCTTCCAAAGGATGCTCGAAGGCACTTCGATCGAGTTTGGTCCCTTAGGGCGAAAATATTTGTGGAATCCGGGACTCTCCTTTGCGGACCAGGTCGATAGCTGTCCGAGAATGGCGACGGCCTTTGCCGCCGTGATCACGTTCTCCGCCTTGTAAGCGATCTTGTTGATCATGCTCCTGACCGCATCGGCATCGGGCGCATTCGGTGCGAGTTCGAGATAGCGTTGCAAACTGGCGATCGCATCGGCAAATTTCTCGGCGGCTTCCTGCACCTTGCCGAGATTGAAAAAGGCGTCGGGCCAGTCAGGAGCGAGGATCGTCGCCTGTTTGAATTCATTGATGGCGATCTGAAGGTCCTCAGGCGCTTTTGCCAATTCGACCGCTGCCATCCCTCTATCGAAGTGCCGGCGGGCCTCATCGGACTGCCCGAGTGCAGGAATAGAAAACATCAGCACGGCCGTGATTAAGAACAACATTGCAAGATTCCTGCCCATTTCACACCTCACTTTTTCGGGATCGGCGGGAGCTTATTCGCCTCCCATTCCTGCAGGTTCTTTTCGTATTGCAGCATCGAGTGGCAATCGAGGTTCGGTAGCTTCGAACATTCGAACTGAACAACCTGTAAACCGTTTGCTCTAAGGTCTTCCGGCACTGCTTCTGAGGTGCCGGCCCCCAAGACCGCTCCCATGACCTTGGCAACTGCGACCGGGTCGGTCATTCGGTTGTCAACCCATGCACCGACCCGTGTTCCGACCGTTCCCCGCTCCGGCGATGCAAATACCCAGGACGCAGCCGGCACAGGGTCGCCTTTATTTATAAATACCGTTACCTTTACGTTGTTCTTCACCGAATACGCGTACCACATCTCGGCAGCTTCAGGGTTTATCTGCGGGCCGAAAAGCCGGACCTCTTTTGTCTTCGTGTCGCCGCTTCGTAAGGCCGCAAGGCAGAGCATTGCTCCGTTGCTGTGGCAATCCAGAACGTCAAAATTCTTGCCCTTGATCTCCTTGAACATCTCCTGGTTCTGCCTAGTGAATTCACCGAAAGTGGCACTGTCAAAAACGACCCTTGTCACGAGGTCTTCAAGTGGAGTGCTGTATCGGGCAGCCGACATTGCAAAGGAATAAAGATCGGGCGTGAACGGGATGGGTTCATTCACACACTTTTCGGGCTCCTCTTGCTGCTTGCAGCGCTCGAGATGGTCGAGATAGGCCTGCCTGCGCATCTTCGTTAGGCAAGCCTCGTCGCAATCCGCTTTAGGCCGTTTGAAGCCGTATGTCCAGGTCGTGCCGCCTACTAGTCCTCTGCCGTCCGTCGGCGGCCGGCTCGTATCGATCACCTTGCCGCCGCTGTTCATTGGCTCAAACCTGTTCATTTGCAGTGCGTAGAGAAAATCGGACGCCTTGATCGGCGCATCCGCAACGCAGTTTCCCGCCCTCAGTGTTGTGCCCGCCGGACAATCCGTTTGCGTCGCCGTTCCGGGTTTAAGCCCAAGGTTACCGGTATTGCTTGTAATGACCGTACTGCTCGTACGGCCGCCTTTCAGCGTCGCAAGCAGTTCACGCTTCTTTGCCTCGAACTCCAATTGCCGTTGCCGCCGCTCGGCCTCGGCTCGTGCCGCTGCGATCGCATCGGAATTTACAGTGCTTCCGCCGCCGGCAGGCCCGGTCGGCTGCGGTGCGTTTGGGTTGCTTGGCTGGGTCCTTGGAACACACCGCGGCTGGCTGTTCGGACTTGGGCACGTACATGTGTGCGTCGCCAGATAGTTCTGCAGCTCTCTGTCACCTGTCGCCAATTTCCACGCCCGGATCGTTCCTTCGCAATCTATCGTTTGTGCCGCGGCCGACACTCCCGCAACGAGCATGAACGCCGTCATTAAGAATCCGGTAAAAGCTCCCCAAAAATGCCGCCTCATTGTCATCCCCTTATCACTGGCTCCGTCAACGATTACCTTCGGGCTATTTTCCGCGAATGCATGCGAAAATTCCCGCGAACTAGTTGACTTAAATGCCTCTCAAGAGCCCGCTATCGCTAACCGCAAACCTCATACCATATTGGATTTGCCGACGACTGAGATGTCCGCCACTGGGCCCGATTGAGGGCTTTTTCGACTATGGGATCCGGGCACAAGAAACGCGGGCCGATTTACTAATCCACCGTTCCGAATTACAATCTAGTTCTCACGATGTCTTATCAGGTTATCGCCCGAAAATGGAGGCCGCGAAACTTCGAGGAAGTTACCGGCCAGGAGCACATCACTCGTACGCTCAGCAATGCGATCGAGCACGACCGGCTCCATCATGCCTATTTGTTTTCGGGCGCACGCGGAGTTGGCAAGACCACATCGGCCCGCATCTTTGCCAAGGCATTGAACTGCCGGCGGACGGACCGACCGACCGCGACGCCTTGCTCGTCAGAGACGGGCGATATCTGCGACTCCTGCCTTGAGATCTCCGAAAGCCGCTCGATCGACGTGCTTGAGATCGACGCCGCCTCGCACACCGGCATCGACGATATCCGCGACACGATCCTCGAGAACATCAACGTAAACCCGGCACGCGACCGCTTCAAGATCTTCATCATCGACGAGGTGCATCAGCTTTCGCGGTTCGCTTTCAACGCACTTCTCAAAACGCTTGAGGAACCGCCGCCGAACGTCGTGTTCATAATGGCGACGACCGAGCACCACAAGGTGCCGGAGACGATAACTTCGCGGTGCCAGGAGTTCATTTTCCGCACCATTCCGCAGCAGAAGATCTTCGAGCGGCTTCGGCTGATCGCCGACGCGGAGAAGATCGATATCGCCGACGAGGCACTTCGCGAGATCGCTCGCTCGGGCGAAGGCTCGATGCGCGATGCCCAGTCGAATTTTGACCAGGTGATCAGCTTTTCCGGAGCAAAGATCGGCCGCGAGGACGTGGTCTCCGCTCTCGGCATCGCCGGTTCCGATAACCTCTCCGCCGTCATCAATGCCGTCGCAGACAACGACGCCGCCGCGATCCTTCGCGTAGTCGATGACCTCGTCTCCGCCGGCCACGACCTCCGGAATTTTTGCCGCGACCTGATGGGATTTGTCCGCGATCTTTCGGTTCTTAAGGTCTCCGGCTCGGAAGAGTTCATCGATGGCTCGGCCTTTCCTGCCAACCAGATGAAGCAGATGGCCGACCGGTTCGAGGCTTCGGACCTATTTCGCATTTTCCATTCGCTCGCCGATACCGAAGTGCGACTGAAGGATGCCCTTCAAAGCCGCTATGTGCTCGAACTCGGGCTCGTCCGCCTCGCCGAAATGAATCGCGTCGCCCCGGTCGAGCAAATACTCGCTCGGCTTGCCGATCTGGAATCCTCGCTCGGTTCCGTTGAACCGCGGGCCGCGATTGCTGCTCCATCTCGGCCCGAGCCGGCCGCCCCGGAAAAAAAAACTTTGAAAACCGAGCCGGCTAGCGTCTCCGCACCACCGCCGCCCGAGGAACCGCCCTTTTATCCCGAAGAGCCGCCGTTTGAGCCGCCGCCGTACATCGACGATCTGCCGGCCGAACCGGCTCGGGCCCGGACGGAATTCGCCGTTCCTGAAGATCTGCCGTCCAAGATCCGCCCGCGGAAGCCTGAGGAACTTGAGCACTTTGAAGTCCCCGCTCTCGATTCGGCGTTCGAAGAAACGCTGCTCCGTTCGGGCGAAAGTGCGGTCTTCTTTCGTGTCAGCTCCGAATTGAAAACGCAGTTCCTCCCTGCCGCCGCGGCCGCAGCCCAAGCCGTTGCAGCCGGATCGTACCGAAACTACGAACGCGACCGTGAGCGCGTGATTCCGGACTTTGCCCGCCCGCCCGAAGAGCCGGACGAAGACCTAACGATGCCGGAACTGCCGCCCGAAAATGCCACCACCGAAGAGCTGCTCGACTACGCCAAACGCAGGCCCGACGTTCGAAAGGTGATGCGGCTATTTCGTGCGGAGCTCGTCGATATCCGCCGCGCGGGTGATTGAACCGCTATAAAAGGCTTTGCCGATCCGGCGTTTTCTGCGACAATCAGCGGAAAGGAATGACTCTGAAAAGCCACGTCCCGCTTGCCGCTTTTTTTCTGCTCATTTTCCACCTTGCGGTGGCTTTGCCGGCCGTTGGACAGGACGGCGAATTCTCGATCAATCGCTCGCCGCTTCCCGCTCCGACCGGTTTTGTCAACGACTTCGCCGGAGTTATAAACCCGGAAGACAAGAATAAGATAGAAACCCGTCTCCGCGAGTTTCGGCAAGCGACAGGAGTTGAGATCGCCGTTGCGGTCGTCCGCACAACCGGCGAACGCGACATCTTCGATTACTCGCTCGCGGTTGCCCGCGGCTGGGGCATTGGGCTCGATCAGGACGACAATCCTGCTGCCCTGCTTTTTATCGCGGTCGATGACCGCAAATATTTTACCCACGTAAGCAAGGACCTCGAGGACGAACTCCCTGATGGGCTCGTCGGCGACCTTCAGCGGCGATATCTGGTGCCCGAATTTCGCAAGGGCAATTACGGAAAAGGCATCGCCGACACGGTCGAAATGTACATTCGCACCTATGAGGCCCGGGGCAGCGGCTCGGTGCTCGGCCCAACGCAGCCCACCCAAGAAAACGGCTCGAACGTTCCGCTTTTCAGCATCTTTTGTTGCCTTGCCATCATGCTGTTCCTGATCCTTGTAGCCTGGTCAAACCGCAACAAAGGCGGCAAATCAAAAGACGATAATGACCGCTGGGGCGGCGGCGGATTCGGTGGCGGCGGCGGTGCATTGCCGTGGATCATCCTCGGTGGCTCGGGCAGCGGGTCTTCAGACAGTTCATCCTCTTGGGACTGGGGCAGCTCGGGCGGTTCCGATTGGGGCGGATTCGGCGGCGGCGGCGATTTCGGCGGCGGCGGCGCAGGCGGCGATTGGTAACGGAAACATTTATGCAGAATCAATTTTCAGCATTTATTGACGACCTGAAGGCGACTCACGGAAGCAACCTCGCCTCGGTCATCCTTTACGGCTCGGCGGCCGCGGGCGATTTCATCCCGGCACGATCGGATTACAATACCCTGATCGCCCTGCACGAGATAACGCCGAAAGACCTCCGCAATGCCCACGCCTGCGTCCGCGAATGGCACAAGCTCGGGCATCCGGTGCCGGTCTATTTCACGGTCTCCGAACTCAAGAACGCTGCAGACGTTTTCCCGGTCGAGTTTCACCAGATGGAGGTCGCCCATAAGGTGCTCTACGGAACCGATGTCCTCGCCGGCCTCGAGATCCGCGACGATTTCCTCCGCCATCAGATCGAATACGAACTCCGCAGCAAGCTCTTGCTCCTGCGGCGGCAATATATTCCCGCCTCGGCCTCGCCCGAGGGGCTCAAGCGGCTGATGGGCGAAAGCCTGACCAGCTTTTCGGCACTTTTCCGGGCCATATTGTTAATGCTCGGCGAAAGCCCGCCGAACAAAAAACGCGGCATCGTTGACCGCGCCGTCGTACGCCTCGGGCTCGACCCCGAGGTCTTTGAAATGTTGTTCAGAATAAGGGAAAATGACCGAACACTTGAGATGGATGACCGGGCAGCCGACGATCTCTTCGGTCGCTACCTTTTGCAGGTCGAAAAGACCATTAACTCGATAGATAGTATCGGAAAAAGCTAACGGCGATTGCCGGGGAAGGAGAACAGAATATGAAACGAGCGATCTTATTGACAATAGCGGTGTTTTCGGCAGCTTTCCTTAGCGGCTGCAGCTACAACGAACTGACGGCAAAACAGCAGAACGTCAAAGGCAAATGGGCGAACGTTGAAAGCTCGATGCAGCGACGGGCCGACCTTATCCCCAACCTGGTCGAAACGGCCAAGATGGCGGGCGTTCAGGAGCAGGAAGTATTTGGCCAGATCGCCGAAGCACGCTCGCGGCTTCTAAATGCTCAACAGCAGCCCGGCCAGGGCGTCGAGGGCGACAAGAGCCCCGAACAGCGGCAGGCCGTCATCGAGGCCAACAACAGCTTTGGCGGGACGATCGGACGCCTCCTGATGCTTCAGGAGCAATATCCGCAGCTTCGCTCGAGCGAGGCCTTTATGAAGGTACAGGATGAACTAGCTGGCACCGAGAACCGGATCAACACCGCGAGGCTTGATTTCAATCAGGCCGTGACGGATTACAACACGACCCGGAATTCGTTCCCGGCTGTGATAACCGCAAGCCTTTTCGGGTTTAAAGAGGAACCGTTCTTCCAGGCTGATCCGGATGCGAGGCAAGCACCGACGGTAGGGGATGCGAATAGGCTTCGGCGGCAGCAGGCACCGGCCGCGAACAACTAAGCCGTTTCAAAATCCTCGGGAACTGCACATTGAACAATGATCGCAAGGCCTGTCGTTCGGCTCGAACTGGCAGGCCTTATTTTCACCGATTCCCTCGAATATCATGTCCGCGATCGCCTCTGCGATCGAAAATTGATCCAAACTCGAATGGCCCGAGCGGATGTCCGACTCCGGGAATCGCGACTCATCTTTTCGTGGTAATTCAGGAAGCATCATGTCGGGTCGTCTTCGCGATCGAAGCGGTTAGCTTTATCAACTCAATACAATTCTCGCTTATCGATCGATATTCATTTTCCTCAAGGAAGCCGCCCTCAAACAATAACAGCAGCCAAAGTTCAGTATCGGACGCCCTCTGCATTGCCAAAAACATCTCTGACGAAAACCCTTGCCGGTCCGCTGCTACGGTCGCAGCTTTTACGTGTTTTGCGATAAATGTTCCCGAGATCAGTAACTGACGGCTAAGAACGAACTCCTTCTTTTCCTCATTCAAATACTTCGAGAGCCGAACAACCCGCAATGCAAACTTGATAGCCTTATCCAAGGTAATGCTCTTGCTCATATGCACACGTACTACAACTAAAAACTACCAACTTAAACCTGATAACTGTTAGAAAAATCCGCAGCTCTTTCTCCAACTAAAAACTACCAACTTAAACCTGACAACTGTTAGAAAACTATACGTGTAAAAAACTCTGTTCTAACAGTTTTTAGTTTCAAGTTGAAAGTTAGTAGTTTATGAATTATTTGTTCAGATCGACCCGATCGACCACGCCAACGATCGCTGAATCGATCGCGGCTCCGGGCTTGCCGGTCGAGGCGGTCGAGGCTGACCAGCCTTCCTGGGCGATGATGACGATGTCGCCCTCGCCGGAATCGACCGAATCGAGAGCAAGGCAGGTGTAGTCCATGTCTTCGCCTTCGGGCGTGATCTGCCGGCAAAGCATTATCCGCGAACCCTCGTAACGCTGGTTCTTGTGTGTCGCCACAACGTTGCCGATAACCCTTGCAAGCAGCATTTTCTTCCAATTGATCGATTGGCCAATTGACAATTGCCAATTGGAAAATCAATGGCTAGCTCCTATTCAGAACATGCGAGTCTGAATCGATTATCCCGACTATCGTACAATCCGTCGGTGTCTCATCGCGTTTGAATGGGAACGAAGCCTCTTTCCCGCGGCACCAGAAGACAAGCTCGCCCTCGCCTGCCCCGACGGCGTCAAGAGCGACCATCGGCTTGCCTTTTTCCTTTAGGTCGGCGTCTAGCGTTTGGACTAGCAGGAACTTCCGACCCTCAAGTGCCTCGTTCTTGACGGTAGAAACAACTGTCCCAATTACGCGGGCGATCTGCATCGTGTCTTAGTTCTCTTGCTGGCCGAGTTTACCTAACTCTTCAGTAACTATCTCATCGACGATCTTCAGGAACTGCGGCTCAAGGTGTTTCGAAGCGGCCGCGAGAGCCTCACGAAGCACTGTCGGCATTGAATCGATCGATTTTTGCCCCGTTGGAGTCTTATAAAAGGCGATCAGGTCACGTATTTCCGAGATCGTGAAAGCCCTTTCGTAGATCGGAACGATTTGTTCACGGATAAAGGACTTATAATCGACCTCGCGGGAGATTCGAACCCGAAACTCCTTAGAAACATTCGTCATCATCACCCTTGTCCGTTCTTCCAGCTTGGTTCGTTCGGTCGCCGAAAGCCCGGTCATCCCGTCGCTCATCCGTTTTATTATTTCCGGTGTCGACGCCTCGAATGATTCAAGATAGGCGTTTGTGCTGTCCTTCATTTGTTCCTCGGTCTTCAGCAATGCGACCAACTCAAGGATCAGCCCGGTCTTTTCGTCGGAGCTTTCGGACTGGGCCGCTGCTGTGAGCCCAAATAAAAAAAGCACCGAAAACATCGCTGCCGGCAGGTATGGAAGTTTGAACACAACTACTCTCCTTTGACGAAATCGATCGTATCGATAACGCCGATTATCGCCGAATCGACCGGGCAGTCCTTGTTCCCTTCGGCCATACGGGCGGAGGAACCGCCGACGACGATGACCTTTTCATGAAACCCTGCCCCGACCGTATCGACAGCAACAACATAGCCGCTCTGGTCAGTCCCGTCGAGATTGATGGGCTTGACGATGAGCAGCTTCTTTCCATGGAGCCGTTCGTCCTTTTGGGTCGAAACGACCGTCCCTAAGATGCGTCCGATTATCATAAGTGAGCAGTGAGCGGTCAGCGGTCAGCAGTGAGCAGAAACCGAGCGAAACTGCTCGCCGCTCACTGCTCCCTGCTTACTTCAAAACGACCGGCAAGGCTTCATCCACGCTCGAGTGCGGACGCGGGATCACGTGGACGCTGATGAGTTCGCCGACCCGCCGAGCGGCCGCGGCCCCCGCGTCGGTCGCCGCCTTTACCGCCGCAACGTCACCGCGGACGATGGCCGTCACGAATCCGGCCCCGATCTTTTCATACCCGACCAACTGCACGTTCGCCGCCTTTACCATGGCGTCCGCTGCTTCGATCGTCGCTACGAGACCTTTGGTCTCGACCATTCCCAATGCTTCCTGCATCTAGTTAATTTCTCCTGATTTCCGAAGGATCAGTTACTGAACTGAAACGTAAGTTTACCCTAAATTCGCCGCCTGGCTCAAAAGCTCGATAAGTTCTTCTCTTGAAAGCGAGATCTTCTGCCCGTTCGCCTTATTCGCGGCAGGGTAGTTTACATCCAGCTCGCATGTGATATTCGCTTCGTGCAGATACCCGCATGCCTGGCAGCGGGCGTTCTCTTTTAGGTAACCCGCCTTTTCTCTGATATTTATGAGCTTTTCGATGGCATCTTTCGGCAGATCGTTGGCACCGCCGAGCGCTTTCGCGAGTATCGCGATGCGGGCCGTGTGTTCGAGTGTTTCGAGCCGATCGAACGCCTGCCAGAGGTCGTCGCCGTAAGCGACCGCACCGTGATTTGCCATCAATAGCGCATTGTGATGGGTGACGAACGGCTTCATCGCCTCGGTCAATTCGTTCGTTGAAGGCGTTCCGTAGCTCGTTAGCGGCACACAGCCGAGCGTCAGGATAACCTCGCTCAAGATCGGCTTATCGATAGCAAGGCCCGCCACGGCAAAGGCAGTTCCGTGCGGCGGATGGGCGTGGCAAACTGCCTTGACGTCCGGCCGCATCTTGTAGATGAGCAGGTGCATCGCCAGCTCCGACGAAGCCCGCTTGTCCGAGAGCGGCTTGCCGTCCATGTCCGTCAGGGCAAGGCAATCTTCGGTCATCCGGCCCTTGCATGTCATCGTCGGCGTTGCGAGCACCGTGTTTTCGTCGAGCCGGATGCTGACGTTGCCGTCTGATGAGACGACATAGCTCCGGTCATAGAGCAGCTTGCCGATCTCGACGATCAATTTTCTGGCCGATGATTCGTCCATAAAAATAAGAATCCACAGATTAACACAACAGCATCGCTGGGTTAACCTGTGGACCCGAAATTCTTGCCGGAACTACCGGACGCGCTCAAAGGTGACGCGGCCATCCGAAACCGGAGGTGCCGGAGGTGCAGGCGGCATCTCGGTGCGTTCCCACGCATTGCCGCTCTGCCTCTCTACCGTCATCCGCAGTTCCTCGTTCTCCATCGAGAGCCGAATGTTCTCGCGGCGAAGTTCGCGCATCTCCCGTTTGAAGCGTTTGCAGTCATGCCGGCTCTTAAAATTGCTCTTAAAAGACTCGGCCGGTGAAGAAAGCGGAACGAAAATGCTTGCGATCAGCACACCCACCGTGACGGCAAAAACGAAAGGAACGACGCGTTTGATAACGGAAAGAAATTGCATACTACACCTCAACTACCTCAGGAATGAATACGTCGGTTCGCCGGGAACGGTTTCACCTTGCAGGCAAAACGCGGGGGAAAGGCCCGGTGGCCGCTGCCTGTTTTCATTCTAAAGGTTTTATGCCCCGATGTGAAGGTTTATATTCCGGGTTCGGCACAAAATCGCGATTTTTTTTCTACGAACCGGCCGCTTTTGCGAACAGCACCGCAATCCCTTACTATTTTCCGACAGGCAATTCGCTCGTTTTCGTCTCGCAAGCAAGCTATGATCGCATTTCTCTCGGGAAAGATCCTCGAAAAGCACCCGGCATCGGTCGTCATCGACGTCGGCGGCGTCGGATACGATGTCGCGATCCCGCTTTCGACCTTTTACGAGCTCGGCGAGCCCGGCAGCGATGTGCAGCTCCGCATCTACACGCTTGTCCGCGAGGACGCGATCCAGCTTTACGGTTTCCGGACCGAGCGCGAACGCGAGCTCTTCCTGAAATTGATCGCCGTTCAGGGCTTCGGGGCGAAAAGCGGCATCTCGATGCTCTCCGGAATGAGCGCCGATGAGATCATCTCCGCCATCCGTGCCGGAAAGATCGAGCGGCTCACCTCGATCCCCGGCGTCGGCCGCAAGACCGCCGAGCGGCTTATCGTCGAACTCCGCGACAAGGTCGGCGAGATCGCCCATGCGGCCGCGGCCGGTTCGGGGACGCAGCCTTCCGCCGGTCTTGAGGGCGACGCGGTCGTCGATGACGCGCTCTCCGCCCTCGTCAACCTTGGCTATCAAAAGAACGCCGCCGAAAAGGCACTCCAGCAGGCTCTTCAGGACGGAACCGAGCTAAACGTGCAGAAATTGCTCCGTGCCGCCCTGCAACGACTCGCCAAGTGACCCGCGGTTCGATGATCCACAAAACCCTCACCAGTTTGCGTGAAGACCTTGGCGGGCTGGACCGGCGAGCGGTCGTCGCCTTGGTTTACGCGGCGTTTGGGCTCTCGTGCATTTATTACTTCAAGCATCAGCCGAGCGTCGCGGCGTTCCTTGAAGGCACCGGGTTTGCGAGTTTTGGCCGATGGATCGCCTATTCGCCGGACAACAACCTGCCCGGGCTCGGTTGGTGGGTTTTTGTCGTGACGGTGTTTTATTTTGTCATTCCGGCTGCGATCATCAAGCTGCACTGGCGGGCGGACCTGCGTGATTACGGCCTGCGGTTGGGCATCGAGCCCAGCTTCTGGAAGCTCCTGGCCATTTCATCAGCGATCATGCTGCCGCTGGTTTATCTGATGTCGCTGACCGAAGGATTCGCGGCGAAGTATCCATTTTTGCAGATCTACAATGGCGAGCCGTACATCGGGCAAACGCTTCTCGTCTGGCAACTGATATACTTTCTCCAGTTTTTCGGGCTCGAGTTCTTCTTTCGCGGCTTTCTGGTGCACAGCCTCAAACCGTCGCTCGGGCTCTATTCGATCTTTGTGATGACCGTGCCGTATTGCATGATCCATTTCAGCAAACCGATGCCCGAAACGCTTTCGGCCATCGCCGCAGGCATCTTTCTCGGCTGGCTAAGCTACAAAAATGGCAGCATCTGGCTGGGGCTCGTCCTCCATTGCATGGTCGCATTTTCAATGGACATCTTCGCCCTGCATGCGAAGGGGCTACTGTTTTAGAGTGATTTTTTAACGCTAAGCCGCAAGGTTGCAAGGACGCAAAGTTTCTTGGTGAATTCCTCGCTGATCCTAATTCCGTCGCGCATCAGCCGAACGCCCTTTGCGTCTTCGCGACTTTGCGTTAAAAATTAGTTACGTGACAACAGCCGCAATGATCGATATCCGCGATGAGACGCTCTCGGCCGACGAAAGTAAATTAGAGGCGAGCCTGCGGCCTGCCCAGCTTGCCGAGTACATCGGCCAGAAAAAGGTCAAGGATAACCTTCGCGTCTTTATGAAAGCCGCGCTCAAGCGGCGCGAGGCGCTCGATCATATCCTACTCACCGGCCCGCCGGGCGTCGGCAAGACCACGCTGTCGAACATCGTCGCCAATGAAATGGGCTCGGCACTTAAATCCACCGCCGGGCCGATCATCGAAAAGGCCGGCGACCTCGCCGCGATCCTGACCAACCTTGAAGAAGGCGACGTGCTTTTCATCGACGAGATACATCGGCTCAATCCCGCGATCGAAGAAATTCTATATCCCGCGATGGAGGATTACAGCCTCGATATCATGATCGGCCAGGGTACCGCCGCCCGCTCGATCAAGCTCGAACTGCCGAAATTCACGCTCGTTGGCGCAACCACCAGGCCCGGAATGATCACCGCACCGCTTCGCGGCCGCTTCGGCATCATCTTTCATC
>ERZ1066138.242-NODE-242-length-18749-cov-7.981812_pt1 | contig 18749 bp, 16 predicted proteins | sample MGYA00382785_ERZ1066138 | MGnify/ENA primary metagenome ERZ1066138 (study PRJEB33369, sample SAMEA5778368) | biofilm metagenome | biome: Industrial cooling water; feature: Water cooling tower basin; material: Biofilm | place: United Arab Emirates | collected... | reverse complement strand
CGCGCTCCTGCAGGGGCTCTTGAAGAAGGTGTTGATTCAGGGACTCGGCAAGTAACGGGATCCAGGCAATCCGGGCACCGCGAGCTTGCGACCCAGCCCCCAGTCCCACTTTCCAACGCCACCGCCAGGACTCGCACCCCACGCTCGGGTCCGCCACTGCAGCGCACCGCTCAGGAATGCCACCAGCGCCAGCCCTGGATCAGGCTGAGCACGATGACCAGGATGCCGACTGCGGCCATCACCGGGCGCGCCGGGAGGTAGCGCACCAGCAGCGCGGCGATCGGGGCGCCGATGAGGCCGCCGAGCAGCAGGCCGAGCACCACATCCAGATGCTGGATGCCGAAGGCGGTGAAAAAGGCGATCGAAATCGTCAAGGTCACCGGAAACTCGGAGGCATTGACGCTGCCGATCACGAAACGTGGCTCATGCCCGCGCGCCATCAAAGTGGAGGAGTTGAGCGCGCCCCAGCCGCCGCCACCGATTGCATCCAGCAATCCGGCAACGAAGCCCAGCGGCGTGACCTTGGACGCCAGCGGCAGAATTGCCTGCGTGCTCGGCCGCCAGGCCCGCACCAGCACCAGCACGCCCATCGCCAGCAGATAGATCACCACCAGAGGCTGGATCCAGTCCAACGGTGCGTGACTGAGCAGCAGCGCGCCGATCAGTCCGCCCAGCATGCCGGGCAAGGCAAGGCGCCAGAACAGCTTGCGGTCCACATTGCCCAGGATGGCGTGGCTGGCACCGGAAATGCCGGAGGTGAAGGTCTCGGCGGCGTGCACGCTGGCGCTGGCCATGGCCGGCGGCATGCCCTGCGCCATCAGCACTGAAGCGCAAGTGAGCCCATAAGCCATGCCCAGCGCGCCATCGACCAGCTGACCGAGCAGGCCCACCAGCACGAAAATCGCAAAGTCTGCACCCAGCTCCATGGCCGTCAGCGCGTGATCGCAGGCGTCACCCGCAGGACGCGGGTGACCAGATTCGATGCTCGAAGCGGAGAGGTCTGCATGCGCAGAGCATGGGAAAGCCGGGCACCGCTCGTCCAGTGCACGGCGGAAGCACAGCGCAGGCGAGGCTCGGATGCGTGGCCAGCAGTCCAATTTGTCCGGACAAATTTCGCGCGGATGGCTATGCTTGCGCGGCACCAGACTGCCGCCGGGAGCGTCCTCGTCATGTTGAAACCGCTGCTTGCTGTCACCTTGAGCACCATGCTTTTCAGCAGTGTGGCCTGGGCCGAAGCCCAGCCGCTGGATCTGTCGAAGCCAGAGGACAATCTTGAGGCCTTTCTCAAGATGCGCGCGGACACCAGCGGGGCCGATACCGTGACCTGGTGGTCCGGGCAGGTCTTCGCGGCGGTGCCGGATGAGCGGCCAAAGCTGCTGTTCGGCTTCGAGGGCATGAATGTGGCGCGCGTGGAGAAACAGGCGGATGGCAGCTGGCGCATGTATTCGCGCGAATACGCGGTGTACAAGGATCCGCAGACCGGCGCCATCCTGGAGCAGTGGAACAACCCCTACACCGGCAAGGAAGTGAAGGTTTTCCACGTGCAGAACGATCCGGTGAACACCACGCTGGGCACCAAGGGCCCGGATGGCCAGCAGCGCCTGCTGCCGCTCAAGCTGATGGGCGATGACGTGATCCTCGGTCTGGACGTGCCGCTGGCCTATCCCAATCCGATCCAGCCGGACCAATGGCCGCAGCATTCGACGGGCGCCACCTATGTGGGCTCGGAGCACTTCGGCTTTTACTCGCGCAAGGCTGATCTGGACGATCCGAAGCAGACCAGCGTGCCGATGTCCATCGCCTGGTTCCGCGAAGCACCCTGGCTGCCGTGGATGGAAATGGGCGATCACCCAGGCCTGCTGATCTACTCGGGCTACGGCAAGAAGCTCAATGGCGTGGACGAGATTCCCGAAACCTTCCGCAAGTACATCGAGACGCATGCGCCCGAGTACCTCAAGGCGCCGACGCACTGGGTGCAGCCCAATGCCACCAGCTGGACGGTGTACAAGCGTCTGGTGCTCGACAAGAAACAGGAAGCGCCCAAGGACGAGGACGCCAAGCCGTGAACCCGCAACGGCGCCAGTTGCTGCTGGGCCTGGGCGCCCTGCCCTGGCTGTCGACGGCGGGCGCGGCAGTCCGTGAACGCGTCGATGTGGTGGTGATCGGCGCCGGACTGGCGGGATTGGAAGCGGCACTGCAGCTGTCAGCTCGCGGTGCCAAGCTGCGCGTGCTGGAAGCCAGCGAGCGCGTCGGCGGTCGCCTGCGCACGGTGGAAAGAGGCGGCTTGCGCTTCGAAACCGGTGCCACCGATGTGGCGGCGAGCTACCGACGCACACTGGCGCGCATGAGCGAGTTGGGCATCAAGCAGCAACTGCCGGCGGGCCAGATGGCGACCGCGCTCACCCTCAATCTGGGTGGCGAGAACGTGGCCGTCACCGATTGGGCCAGCACGCCCTACAACCGCCTGCAGGGCGAGGCGCGCGCCTTGCCGCCGCCGCAATTGCTGCCGGTGCTGCTGTCGAAGACCAATCCGCTGGCGCAGGCGGCGGCGTGGACCGATGCCGCCCACGCTGAGCTGGATCGCCCGCTGGCCGCTTATCTGAGCGAGCAGGGCGTCGCTGGCGAAGCCCTGCGATTGGCCGAAGTCGGCGCCAATTACAGTTCGCTGTGGCGCACCTCGGCGCTGGATGCCTACCGTCGCGATGCCTTGCGCAAGCAGGCCGGCAGCGTCGGCGGCGTGTACCAGATCGAGGGCGGCAGCTCGCGCCTGCCCGAGGCCATGGCCGCCAAGATCCGCGATCAGATTCTGCTGGATAGCCCGGCGCGGGCGGTGCGTCGCGAGGGCCGTCGCTGGGTGGTGTACACCGACCGCGGCAGCATCCAGGCGCGCGCGGTGATCATCGCCGTGCCAGCGGCCTGCATCGGCGATCTCAAGCTCGAACCGGCGCTGGACCCGGTGTACGCGCCGCTGATGCAGCAGCGTCTGTGCACCGCCATCACTCAAGTCCATCTGCGCCCGCGACGTGCGTACTGGGAGAGCGATGGCCTGGCCCCGGCGATGTGGTGTGACGGGGCGCTGGAGCGCGTGTTTTCGGTGAATGATCGCGAGGGCCGCCCCGAGCGTCTGATCGTCTGGCTGAATGGCGCTGGCGCCGAACGTCTGGACGCGCTCAGCCGCGAGGATCTGCAGCGCTACGTGCTGCTCGAGATGCAGCGCCTGCGGCCGGCCAGCGCCGGCGCGCTGGAAGTGCTCGAGGTGCATTCGTGGAGCAAGGCGCCGTGGGCGCGCGGCGCCTACGTCGAAATCGGCGCCGGACAATGTGCGGCGGTAAAGGAGGCGCTGGCGGCCTTGCCGGCGCGCCTGACGCGCACCCATCCGGGCCTGGCTTTCGCCGGCGAGCATCTGTGTTTCGATGAACCCGGCATCGAGGCGGCCATCACCAGCGGCGAGGCGGCCGTGCGCAGCGTGGAGCGCTCGTTATGAGCGACTGCCGCTTGCCTGCCGGTGCAAAACTCGGATGTTATTCTCGATTGCGACTGCGGACTTGCCCGCACTCTTTTTCCTGGCGTGCCCAGCGCGCCCTTCAAGCAAAGACCCCGACGAGCAGAGGTAGACCATGAATCAACCCCGCCGATTGACCCTGGCCGTAGCGGCCGCTCTGATGAGCTGGACCGTGGCGCCGATGGCGCTGGCGCAGGACGAGCAAAGCGCCGCCCAGGACGAAGCCAGCGAGCTCGACGTGATCAAGGTCACCGCTCGCCGCGTCGAGGAGACCTTGCAGGAAGTGCCGCTGTCGATCTCGGTCTTCGACGACCGCCGCCTCGAAGCGCAGGGCATCGAGAGCATCAATGACATCGCCAAGCAGACGCCGGGCCTGTCCTTCCGCTCCGGCTTCGGCCGTGAGGGTGACCGTCCGGTGATCCGCGGCATGTCCAACATCCAGGGCGAACCGAATGCCGCGTTCTTCATCGATGGCGTGTTCGTTTCCGGCAACATCTCGGGCTACGGCCTGGACAACCTCGAGCGCGTGGAAATCATCCGCGGCCCGCAGTCGGCGCTGTTCGGCCGTCGCACCTTCTCCGGCGCGGTGAACTACATCACCCGGCGCCCGACCAATGAGCCGGAAGGCAAGCTGTCGATGACGGTGGCCTCGGATTCCGAGCGCGAGTTCTCGTCGAACTTCTCCGGCGCCCTGGTCGAAGACCTGCTGACCTTCCAGGCCAATGCCCGCTACTACCGCTTCGGCGGTCAGTACGAGAATGCCCTGACCGGAACCAAGGACATGGGTGGCCAGCGCACCGCGTCGGCCGGCGGCGCGCTGTACTTCACGCCCACCGACAAGCTCGACTTCACCCTGCGCTTCAACTACGCGGAAGACCAGGACGAGCATTACGCCATCGGCCGTCTGGGTGATCCCCTGAACCGCGTTGCCAATGGTCTGCCGGCCAGCGACATCAACGGCTTCAACAACTGCTTCCTGCCGCAGGCAGCGGGCGGCACCTTCGCCGGCTCGACCATCATGCGCACCCGCACCCGTGGCTACCTGTGCGGCACGGCCTCGCTGCCGGATGTGTTCGCCTTCAACTACAACGATTTCGTCGCCGCCGGTTTCCGCCCGGGACTGGAGCGCGAGAACATCCGCACCAGCCTGCAGTCGAACTACACCGCCGACAACGGCTGGACCATCACCTCGACCACCGCCTACAACCACTTCGAAAGCTACAGCGCGGTGGATCAGGACTTCAGCTCGATCCGCGGCTTCAACGGCGCCTTTGAGACCATCGATTTCGGCACCGGCCGCGATTGGTCGCAGGAGTTCCGCATCGCCACCAATCAGGACGAGCGCCTGCGCGGACAGGTTGGCTACTATCACTACAGCGAAGCCTCGGGCATCGGCTGGTCCTCGAACCTCGGCGGCTTCAACACGCCGCCGGCCTTCAACCGCACGCGCCCGGTGCAGAACCGCACGCGTCCGGGCATCGACATCACCAATGACGCCATCTTCGGCCTGGTGGAATACGACTGGACCGAGCAGCTCACCACCACGCTGGAAGCGCGCTACGCCGAAGACGAGATCAAGAACGCCGGCCGCTCCACCAACACGCTGACCGTCGCCGGCCGCCCGACCACCTTCGTGCGCGACTACAACCTGAGCGCCACCTACGACAACTTCCTGCCGCGCGGCACCATCCGCTACGAGTTCACGCCGGAGCTGTCGGCCTACGCGCTGGCCGCCAAGGGCAACAAGCCGGGTGGCTTCAACCTCGGCGTGCAGTCGTCAATCCTCACCGAAGCCGCGCGCAACGAGCTGACCGGGCTGGGCCTGGATCGCTTCGATGAAGAAGAGGCCTGGACCTACGAGCTGGGCCTGAAGTCGCAGTGGCTGGACAACACGCTGACGCTGAACGCAGCGCTGTACTACATCGACTGGGACAATCAGCAGCTGACCGAGACGCGGCCCACGCCGCGCGTCGATGGCGGCATCTTCATCACCTCCTTCACCTCCAACCTGGGCAAGTCCAAGGTGCAGGGCCTGGAGCTGGAAGCCGACTGGCAGCTCAACGACGCCTGGAATGTGCGCGCCACCTATGCGCTGCAGGACAGCGAGATCCGCAATTTCAGCAGCCAGGATCAGGCCGATCTGTTCTGCGCCGACGCGCGTAACCTGAGCCAGCCCTGCGCCAATGCCCGCGGCAACGAACTGCCGCGCGTGCCCAAGCATCAGGCCGCGCTGGGCGCCACCTACAACGGCACCCTGGACAACGGCTGGGGCTGGTTCGTGAATGGTCTTCTGTCCTACGAGTCCTCGCGCTACGGCCAGGTCGACAACCTGCTGGAAACCGGCGACTCCACCATCGTCAACCTGCGCGGCGGTGTGTCGATCGGCGAGAACTGGGAGGTCACCGCCTTCGTGCGCAACGCCACCGATGACGACACGCCGGAAGACATCCTGCGCTACGTCAACCCGGCGCTGTTCATCGCGGTGCCGAACGTGCTGCCGGCACCGGCCGCACCGCTGACCCTGACCAACCCGCGTGACTTCGTCATCACCGCGCCGCGCCAGCGCCAGTACGGGCTGACCGTGAACTATCGCTTCTAAGCGAAAGTTCCACGCGATCTGCAAACACGGCGGCCTGCGGGCCGCCGTGTGCGTTTGTGGCGCAGCAAAAGTCCTGAGCGGCGAAAGCGCTGCAGCTTGCGCGGGCCTCGGCCATCATCTGCACATCCCTTCCTGGCGATGGCGATCTCATGCTGCTGGCCTGGTGCCACTTCGGTGCCCAACACGCGGATCCCGCACGCTGGCAGGCGGCGCTGGACGCGAGCCTCAAGAGCGTCGCCGCACAACATCTGCTGGAAGATCACGGGCCGGGCTGGCGAGTGGCTTGGATCGGCGCCGGCGCGCATCCGCGCGGCGGGCTCAAGCGCGATGCGCGCGGCACCTGCCTGGCACTGGACGGCTCGCTGAGCCACCCATCTGGCACGCCTTGGGACAGCACGGCGCCCGCCCAATCGACGGGTCCGGCTCAGCTGATGGGCTGTGCCGGCGATTGGGCCGGGCTGTGGGTGGATCCTGCCGCCGCCCAGCTGAGCCTGTTCCGCGATCCCTTGGGCCAGCGTCGCCTGGTGTACCTGCGCCACGATCAGGAACTCTGGGTCGCCAGTCGCGAGTCGGTGCTGCTGGCCGCCTTTCCCGCGCTGGCGGGCGCCTGGGACGAGGAATATCTGGCGGCCTACTTCGCCGCCGCCGCACCGCCCGCAGGCAGCACGGTGTATCGCGCCATTCGCGAGGTCGACAGCGGCCAATGGATCCGCTGGCAGGACGGTCGGCTGGCCGTCCACACGCATCCGCTGCAGCCCGAGCCCTGGCAGACCTGCGCCGATGCCACGGCGGTGGAACTGCTGCGCGCACGCCTGGACGAGGCCATCGCCGCTTGTGATGGTCCGGCGCTGGGGATCAGCCTGTCGGCGGGATTGGACTCACAAGCGCTGGCCAGTCTGCACCCGGAACCCGCCCGGGTGCGTGCCTACACCTATGGCTTCGACCATCACCCCGACATCGACGAGCGCGCGGCCGTGCGTGCGGAGGCTGCACGCCGCGGCTACGCCCACGTCGGGCTGGCGGTGGACGCGCTGGATCCGCTGAGTGCCGCAGGCGAGCGGCCGCTCAACCTGGATACGCCGCTGGCCAATCCCTATCGCGAGTTCAAGTCCCTGCTGTACCGCCAAGCCGCTGCCGATGGCGTGTCGACGCTGTGGAACGGACACTTCGGCGACCATCTGCAACCGGCGCATGGGGAATGGTTGCGCGCCGCCTGGCGCGAGGGACGGCGCGACCTCATCGCCCAGCAATGGCAGGGTTGCTGGCGCCGCGACGGCTGGCGGGGCTGCTGGCGCGAACCCGGCTGGCGCGCACAGCTCAAGTCCTGGCTGGGCCTGCAACCGGCACCGCGTGCGCTGCCGGGTCTGCGCGCCGAGTGGCTGCATGCCATCGAGGCGCGACGGCGGGAGACGCTGGATCGTTATCGCGAGTGGCCCAATCCCGCGCTGGCCGCCACCGCCCTCGGCCGCTATGCCGCCTTCGATGCCGGCGGCGAGCGCGTCTACGCCGAGGCGCATGGCCTGGATCTGCGCTATCCCTATCGCCATCTGCCGCTGGTGCGCAGCGTGCTGGGCATGCCGGCGCACCTGTGGTGGCGCGATGGCCAGGCCAAGTGGGCGCTGCGCGAATGCCTGCGCCCGCACCTGGCCCCGGCCTTGCGCCTGCGCGCCAAGGGCTCCGATCTCGCGCCGGTCTTCGTGCAGGCCTGGAAAGTGCGCCATCCGTCCGTCTTCGAGCGCCTGATCGAAGGCGGTCGCCCGTGGTGGCGGCGCTACTTCGATGAGGAGCGCGTGCGCGCGGCGCTGTCCCAGCCCATGCCCGAGGGGCCGGCCCAGTTGCTGGCCTGGCAGCTGGCCGCCTTCGGCTTGTTCTGCCAAGCGCATGACAAACTGGATCTGCGCTTGCCAGCACAATGACTTGCCACCTAACATTCCCCACCGATACTTCGACTCCGGCACGGCCATGAACAATCAGTCCGAGATTCTTCTGCCGCGCGCTGCCGATCCGCAGGGCAAGCAGCCTTATGAGGCTCCACAGCTGCGTGAACTGGGCGATGTGCGCGACCTGACGCTGGGTGGCTCGCCCGGCACCGGCGATTCCGGTTCAGCCGCGACGCAGCAGTTCTGATCCACTCGTCAAGCTTCGATTTCGTCTGCCATCACGCCAGCGGCTCGCACCGCTGGCGTGGTCGTTTATGCGGTCTGGATGTGGCGCTACCGCTCCCGCTGCCCGGCTGGACCGCCGCCGAAATGGCGTCTGCCACCATGCCGCCGTGGCCGGGTGACGCCGAAGTGCTGGTTGGCGATGCGCTGCTGGTGGAACGTGCCTTGCGCTATCGCGTGGCGCGCAGCACCGAGGGTGCGCTGGACATCGACCTGGCCGCCGCCGGCCGATTTCGTCTCGATTCTGCCGCGCGCGAGGCGTGGATCCTGCGCGCGCCTGAGGCCGAGGTGGATCTGGCCAGCCTCGTCTGCGGTCCGGTGATGCTGCTGGCGCTGGCCGCACGTGCCTGCTATGCGCTGCACGCAGCGGCGCTGCGCTGGCGCGGGCAGGCGCTGCTGGTGCTGGCCGACAGCGGCGTGGGCAAGTCCACGCTGGCGCGGGTGGCGCAGGCGCTGGGCCACGAGCGCCTCGCTGACGATGTGGCCATCGTGTCGATGCCGGCGGGTCGGCCGCAACTGCGGCTGCCCTATCCGCAGCTCAAGCTGGAGCCCTGCCTCGCGCCGGGTGCGACTTCTGCCACGCTGCCGATCGGCGCGCTGGTGTTCCTGTCGCGCCGGCCCGATTGCGCACGACAAGGATTGACCCCTGCCGCCACGCTGCGCCGACTGCTCGCGCACTCGATCGCCGCGCGCCTGTATCCGGCCGCCTGGCAGGCCGCCCATCTGCACAGCCTGGCGCAGGCGGCCGAGGCTCTGGCGGGGCGCAGCCACGCCTGCGCCATGCGCGAGGATCGGCAAGACCCGGATGCGGCCGCGCGGGCGCTCTTGCGCGAACTGGACACCCTGCCATGAGCCCCGCCGCGGCGCCGCCGCTGCCACTGCTGCCACTGTTGCTGGTCTGGTTGAGCCTGTCCTGGCGCCTGCGTCGGGTGGGCTTTGCCGCCGCGCTGGCCGAGCTGCCACGCGCCTTGCCCGCATCCAGCCGCGTGCCCGACACCGCGGCGGCGAGCACGCTGGCGCGTCGCTTTCATCGCCTCGCGCGACGCGTGCCAGGCAGCGCCTGCCTGGATCAGGCGCTGGCCCTCAGCTGCCACCTGCGCCGCCTGGGCGCCGATGCACATCTGGTGATTGCCGCCACCCGGCAAGCGGGCTTTGCCGCGCACGCCTGGGTGGAGATCGCCGCACAGCCGCTCGACGAGCCCGACCTCGATTCGGCAGGCTACAAAGCCCTGTCGCGATGGCCCGAAGCATGAGCGAGCCCATGTCATTCCAACTGGACACCGGCGTCGTGGCGCAGGCCATCGGCGGCGAAATGGTGCTGCTCGACACCCGCTCGGGTCGCTACTACGACCTCAACGCCAGCGGCACGCTGATGCTGGAGGCCTTGCTGCGCAGCCAATCGCTGGCGCAAGCCGGCGCCGCCGTGCAGGCTCGATTTGCGGTCAGCGAAGCCCAGGTCACAGCCGATCTGCACGCGCTGATCGAATTGCTGTCAGCGCGCGGCCTGCTGCGCGCACAGCCTCGCGCGCCCTCCGTACAACAAGGCTAGAATCAAGCCTGTACGGATCTGTCACGGATCGCCAATGAATCGGACAGCGGCCTCGGCGGCGGACTTTCTGCCCTTCGCCAAACTGACTCGCGTGAGCATCGCGCCGCGGGTGCGCAGCTTGCTGGAAGGCGCCTATCTGCAGCTCTGGCCGTCGATCGAGCCAGCCTTGAAGCGCGCGCTGGACGATCTGGACGGCGACATCTTCAAGCAAGCCGATCGCGCGCCGAACTCAAACGAGCAGCATCGCCATCTGGAAGCCATGCGCGAGTTCCGTCGCCGTCGCGGCGACTTCGAGCACGCCTTCCGCGAGTCCTTCCAACGCGAGGTGATTTCGCTGGTCGATCCCAGTCTGCGCCCGCATGACACGGCGGCCAGCAACAAGACCGGTGCGGTTAAGGCCGGCCAGTTGTCTCTGGTGGATCCCGGCGAGCTCGAAGAAGAGCTTGCGCTGAGCGAGATCTCGGCCCGCGCCGAGATGCGCAACAGCAGCATCCTGCACGGTTTCGCCTACCGCCTTGCGGTGATCGCCGATGCGCCGCCGCTGGAGCCGGAAGCGATCCCGATCGGTCCGCATCGATTGTGTGCGGTGCTGCGCATCGCCGCGCAGCGCTTCGAAGTGGGCGTGAAGTATCGGGTGATGCTGTTCAAGCAGGTCGAACGCCTGCTGTTTGGCGATCTGGGCAAGGCCTACGAGGGGCTGCAAGCGTGGCTGATCGCGCACCGCGTGCTGCCCAATCTGACGCTCAGCCAGTCGCGCGGACGCGTGGTCGAACCCGGCGCCGAGGCGGCCGCCAACACCAGTGAGGCCAGCCCCACCGCCGACAGCCCGGCGGCCGAGAACGCAGCGGCCAGCCCGCGCGCCGCAGCACGCGAGCCCGCCGCAGCACCCCGGCCGGCACCGGTCGCGGCGCGTCCGGAAGCGCAATCGCCGGCGGCGGAAGCGCCCATGAGCGCCGCGCCGCCGGAAGCTGGCGCTGACGAAGACTGGACCTTGCGCCCGGCCGCGCCGCGGCCTGATCCGCACGCAACGCCTGCGCTGCACGCCTTCCACAGCGCCTATTCGGCCAGCGCGCCCGCAGCGCCGCAGACCAGCCCGTCCTCGCCCTTCTCTTCGGAGTCGATCGACGCGCAGTTCTTCAGCACCCTGCGCGAGCTGCTGTCCGGCCGGCGCATCGCAGCGGGCGCCGCGGAGCCCGCCAACGACACCTCGCGGCCGGTTGCACATGGCAGTGATCTGCAGGCCGTGCTCACCGTGCTGCAGGCGCAGCCGGCCAGCCCGGTGCTGGTCGGCGGCAAGTGGATCACCCGCCGCGTCAGCCATATCAAGCAGGACATCCTCAATCAGCTGCGCGCCTTCGCCTCCGATGGCCAGCCGCCGCGGCTGAGCCCGGAGGACACCGACACCGTCGATCTGGTCGGCATGCTCTTCGACCATCTGCTCGGCGAGTACCGCCCCAACAGCGTCAGCCACTCGCTGATGTCGCGCCTGCAAGTGCCCTTGCTCAAGGTCGCGCTGAAGGACAAGAGCTTCTTCACCCGTCGCAACCATCCGGCGCGTCAGCTGTTGAACGCGATCGCCGAGACCAGCGCCTTTTGGGTGGAAGACGAGGAGCAGGATCGGCCGGTCATCGAGAAGATGCAGGTGGTCGTCGATCGCGTCATCAACGAATTCGACGACGATCTGCACGTCTTCGAAGACCTCTTCGGCGATCTCAGCAAGCACATCGGCAGCCTGCAGAAGAAGGCCGAAGTGGCGGAACGTCGCCATGTGGAAGCGGCGCGCGGTCGCGAGAAGCTGGAGCTCTCGCGCGCGGCGGCGATGGAGGCCATCCAGCAGCGTCTGTTCGAGCGCGAGCTGCCGGAATTCGTCAAGACCTTGCTCGAAAATGCCTGGGTGGACGCGCTGGCCTTGTCCATGCTGCGACAGGGCATCGAGAGCCCCACCACGGTGGCGCGCGTCGAGTTCATCGACCGCCTGGTCGATGTGTTCGCACCGGGGCGCGACAAGCCCAGCGCACGCGGTGAACTCAACGAATTGCGCGCGCCGCTGGAAGAAGGCTTGGCGGCAGTCGGTTTTCACGAGGACGCGATTCGCACCACCTGGGCCGATCTCTCGCGTCTGGTGGTCTCGCCCACCGACGAGGCGCCCAGCCCCGAACGCGATAAGCTGGTCGAGCAGATCAAGTCGCGCCCGCGTCTGGGCGAAGACCCGAAGTCGGGCGAGAGCGCTGCTGCCACCACCACCTCGATCCTGAAGAAGCTGCAGCGCGTCGAAAAGCTGCCGGTGGGCCCGCAAGAGCAGGCCATGATCGAGCGCATCAAGCACCTGCCCTTCGGCACCTGGTTCGAGTTCACCGTCAATCAGCAAGGCGAGAAAGCGCTGCGCAAGCTGTGCTGGTTCTCGCCGGTCACCGGTCGCTGCGTGTTCGTCAACGCCAAGGGCGCCAAGGCGGAGGAGCGCATGATCGACCAGCTCGCCCGCGACCTGATCCGTGGCAATGCCCGGATCTACGAGGAACGTCGCGAGTCACTGCTGGACAAGACCTGGAAGTCGATCATGGGCTTCCTGCGCGGCCAGCCGGCGCCCGGTGGCGATAACGCCGTCGCCGATCTGCAAGGGGCGATCAAGGCATGACCACGCGCCGCTCCATCCGCAAGAAAGCCACCGAAGTGGTGATGGTCACCAACGGCATGACCGGCGAAACGCTGGGCCGGGTCGGCAATCTGTCCATCGACGGCTTGATGATCATCGGCCAGCGCCAGCTCGGCGAAGACCACATCTACCAGATCCAATTCGCCCTCAACGATGCCGATCACTTGAGCCATCCGGTCGAAGTCGGCATCCAGTGCCTGTGGAGCGAAGCCACGCGCTCCTCTGGCAGTTTCTGGAGCGGCTGCAAGATCATCGACATTGCGCCAGAGCACTTGAACCTGCTGGCGGCGTGGATCGAACGAGCGCCGGAACTGGCTTGATCGATCGCCGCTCCCGGCCACGCGTAGACAGGAATTGGGTCATCCTGGGTTGAGTCTGACCCAGGATCGATTGTCGCTCCCACGCGTGATGATGGCCGATCGAGTTCGCACGGCCATCCCACGCCCCCATCGCCAGGTCAAAGCATGCAGGCTGGTGCAAGGAACTCCGCGATTCGTGTCGGCTGCGCCGCCCTGTTGATGATGGCTGCCGCGCAGGCCGACCCGCTGTGGGAAGTCAGCGATGAGCGACAAGTCCCCTTGCTGGGAAGCGTGGCTGAGTACGATCCGCAACGCGGCCTGCTGGTGAATCCGCGTGGCGCTGGGCAGCACCTCATCACCGCCAGCGAGACCTTGCGCCTGTTCAACACACCAGGGCAACAACTGGCCGGCGCGGATGGCAGCTGGGCCTATCTGAGTCTGGATTCGGCGCCGGGCAAGTACCTCGTGACCAGCGCGCAGACCAAGTCCTTCACTCACGATGCCTGCCCGGACCTGATCGCTGGCGCGGCCCTGCTGTCGGGCAACCGACACTGCCACCACGGCAAGATCCGGGTGATGAACGGCCAACAGGTGACCCGGCTGCTGGAAATGCCCGCCGGTTACATCCTCAAGGACATCCTCCCCAACAATCGCTACTTGCTGCAAAGCTCGGCCGGCGGGCAGTACGCGCTGGGTCATCAGATTGGCGACGGCGCGATCAGCGTCGAGTTCACCTTCAGCGCCCAACTGCCGGCGCCGGTGGCGCGTCTGGCGGCCATCCCGAACCCGATCGGGCCTTACTGGGTCTATCGCACCAACACCGGCTACCTGGTCTACACCGGCGGATTGTCGCCGCAGCATGTGGACTCAAGCGGACAGCCGCTGCCCGGGCAGCAGTGCGCCAACGGCTTGTTCGGCGCCAGCCTGGCCAGCGTGGAAGACGACAACGGCGCCCGTGTGCTCAAGGTCTATCTGCTCGGCCCCACGCCGCAGTTGCGCCAGAACCGCGCGCTGGCGGCCACCGATGTGCTGCACTGCCAGGCCAACAACCCCGGCGCTTCAAGTTATCTGATCCGCCCTGACAATAACGGCGATGTGCTCGAGCGCATCAATCTGGACGATGCCCAGGTCGTGTATCAGGCGCAGGATCCGCAACGCGGCAACGGCCGGATCTATTCCACGCATGGCGGCCTGGTCGTGCACTACGCCGATGGTAGCTTCTGGCGCATCGGCAATGCCGGCGCCGCAGCCAACCAAAGCGCCTTGACCCTGCGCTCCAACGCTGCAGCGCTGAGCATGGAAGCGAACAGTCCGCTGCTGCTGCACTCGGTCCAGCCCGGCGCCAATCGCAACGACCCAGCGGTGCTGCTGAGCCAGACGCTCAGCCACGCCAACGGACAAGTCCTGGGTCAGAACGTCGAGAACCTGCCCTTCAACTGGATCCAGGACGGCGTCAACGCGATCACGGCAGCCTACGAGCATCCCTCCTGGAGCAACGACAGCCGCGTGCTGCAGTTGTCCTTGAGTGCCTCGCCGAACTTTCCACAAGGTGCCCAGGTGCTCTTGCTGCAGCGGCAAGGGCTGCCCACGCAGGTGCTACGCGAGAGTCCTGATCGCATGGCGCAGGTCACGCTGCGAGACGTGGGGCCGAACTCGATCTGGGCTACGACTGGCAGCGCCCCCACCCTCACCCTGAGGCGCTGGGAGCTGGACGGCCAGCTGAGCGCATCGGTGCCGATCGGCAATGCCCAGGCCCTGCGGACGCTGAGCAATGACAGCGTGCTGGTGGAATCCACCGACGGCAACCTGCTGAGCTTACGCAACTACTTGGGCGCGAGCTTGCGCTGGGAACTGATGGTTCCGAGCACCTGCCGCACCCACGCCCTGAATTCGGTGCTGCTGGTCGCCTGCCCGCAAAGCGGCTCCGCCGTGCTCAACCAGGTACAGCGCGTGGACATCGCCAGCGGCCAAAGCCTGTGGTCGCGCAGCATCGAGCCGCTGGATCCCACGCTGCAATTCGACACCCGCTTTGCGCACATCCAGGATGGCGAACTGGTCCTCTTTTCGTACCAGTCTTCCCGCTTCAATGCGGCGCGCCTGCGCAGCGACGATGGCACGCTGCTCGGATTCAGTCAGAACACCTTGTTGCTGCCGGGCAGCTTGTTCTTGCGTGAGCAGACCAGCGCACGACCCTTCGGCCTGACCTGGCACAAGATCTGGATCGTCCAGGGCAGCGGCAGACGGCGTGTCCTGCTGTACCTCGATGAACAGCGGCGCCTGATCGCCGCCAACCTCGGCTACAGCTCGGTGGCGCTGGATGCGCTGACCGAGGCCTACGGTGATCTGCTGACCGACGATCGGCCGCGCTGGTTCGTGCGGGCGAGCACGCAGAAGCAGACCACCATCCAGGCCCGCACCTACGACTTCGCACGGCTGGCGCAGCCGCTGCAATTCGAAACACGGCTGGAGCCGATCCCGAACAATCCTGAGGCGCAAACGCTGGTGATCATCGTCAGCAACCCGAATCCAGTGCCTGCGCTGGACGCGCGCGTCCACGCACCGCGCCTGCAGTGCGCCAACCTCGATGCCCACACTGGCACCACGATGTTCGACGTGCCGGCACAAGGGCGCGTGGAGTTTGCCTGCCGCGTGCTGCTCGCGGATGCGCAATCGCTGCCAGAACTGGTGCTGCGACAGCCCTTCAACAGCGATTTTGCGCCGGTGACGCTGGCGATCAACGTCGGCCCCATCTTCGCCGGTGGCTTCGAAAGCAACTGACGCGAGGAAGCATCGGACCCTCGTCAGTTCCTGCCGATTGAATAGACTGGTCGGCGCCGCACCGCATTGGGCGGCCTCGTCGACGGCCATCGAGGAAAGCACATGCGCACCCTGCTTTGGATGCTGGTCTGCTGCTCATTCGTCCCGCTCTCGCTCAGCGCAGAGGACAACACGCGCACCGCCCTGGTCCGCGACTTCATCGCGGCCTACAACGCGCACGACAGCGCGGCGATGGCGGCGCTGGTCACCGAGGATGTGCAGTGGTTGTCGATCGCCGGCGACAAGATCGCGGTCGAGACCGATGGCAAGGCCGCCCTGGTGGCTGGCATGGACAGCTACTTCGAATCCTGTCCGAGTTGCCAGTCCAGCCTGCGTTCGCTCATGGCCAGCCGCGATCGAGTGAGCGCCATCGAGGTCGCCACCTGGGACGGCAAAAACGGACCGCAAGAGCAAAGCGGGATGAGCGTGTACGAGTTCTCGGGCTCGCTGATCCGCCGGGTCTACTACTTTCCAGCGGAGAAGTGAGGCAGCGGACCGATCCTGGCTCACTTCCTGGCCTGACGGCGCTGCTGGCGAACACGGGTCTGTGCTGGACAGCAAAGCAGCGCCGCAGGAGCGGCGCCCTCCTTCACTCAGCCGGCTTGGGCGGCTGCAGCTTTGCGTGCAACTCGTTGATCAGCATCAGCGCCGCGCTGCCGTAGTACTTGTGCAGTTCGGGCACCATCTCGCCTTGCGCGACCACGGGATCGGTGGCGACCAGCGCGCGCGCCTCGTCCAGATCGTCGACGGCCAGCACGAAGAGGCCACGCCAGCCGTCCACACCATCGAGCGGGCCGGCGAGGACCAGCTTGCCCTCCTTGGCCAGGCGCTCCATGTTGGCGAAATGACCGCGGAACATGGCATCGCGGGCTTCGCCCTTGGGCACCGGCGTGCTGCTCGATTTCAGGATCACCAGCACGTACGAGCGCATGCCGCGCGCGTCAGCGCCGGTGCGCGCGGCCAGTTCGGGATCGTAGGCGGGCGCGGCCTGCCTGGCCTCCTCCGCACCGACGCCGCTGCCAGCCAACAGCAGGCCCAAGGCCAGTACACGCAGCCATGAAGTCATGACGTCCTCCATCGGTGGGTGGGCCGAGGATAGACACAGACGCAGCGTGTTGCTCACGGAATCTTGACGTCAGCGCCCAGCCAGGCGCTGCTGCTCGCGCCGCGCTACGAACGGCCAACGCGCCACCGCTCAGTACGGCTCGCAGTACGCCGTCGTCAATGTCCCCGGCGCGAGGGGAAGGCGCCATTCCGGCAGCCACTCGCCGGGGACGGCCGAACGCACCCAGCCGGCCAGGATCAGTCCCAGCACCAGCGCGATGGACACCACCAGCACGCGGTGGCGGCGCTGCCGGCGATAGCGCGTCCAGGCCTCGCCATCGAAGCTGTATTGCCCGGTGTGCGTGCGCTGCAGCACGCCGGCGTGCTGCAGGCGATCGATCAGGCGCTGCTGACGCGCGCTGTCAGGGCCCATTTCGGCGCGGCTCAGACTGACGTTGGGGTGATCGGCCATGTGTTCGATCAGCGCCTGCTCACGCCGCCGCCGCGACAGCAGGGCCACCAGGAGGATCAACAGAACGGGCGGAATGCCGCCGACCAGCCACACACTGGTGTCCATCACGATCTCCTTTGCATGGCGCGATGGCAGCCAATACGCAGGCTGCCCGCGCCAACGACATCACGCCTCCGACCAGACGATCTCCATGCCTTCGCGATCGCCCAGCGCCTTGCCCAGCAAGTGCAGCACCTGCGGATTGCCGCCGCGCTCGCCAAGGAAGGCCAGCGTGTCGGCATCGATGTAGTAGTCGCGATCGTCCGCCGTCTCCTCTTCCAGCTGGGCGATCAGAAAGCGCAGATCCTCCTGCTGGATCTCGCCAATCACCGCGCCGCTGTCTTTGTCTCGCAACGTGACCATGAGCACTCTCCGACTGGGTCCGGCCATGATCTTGCCGGAGCCGCGCGCAAATCGGAACAGCTCCGGGCAATCCCGGGCATTCGAGCGGTTGCTGCGAAACTCCCCCGCTATCCTGCGCGCCGCCCGCGCCGACCGGAGACCCACCATGGCCGACGAACAACGCTACGAACGCAAGAGTCGCCAGCTGCGCGTGCTCTCGCAGGCGCTGGACAGCGGACGCCTGGCCCCGGTCAAACGCATGCTGGACACCCTGACGCCCGGCGAAATCGCGCGGGTGCTGGAGTCCTTGCCGCAAGACAAGCGCCGCGTGGTGTGGGGCATCGTCGATCCGGAAGACGATGGCGAAGTGCTGGTCCACGTGGCCGAGGAAGTGCGCGACGGCCTGCTCGCCGACATGGATCGCGAGGAGCTGATCGCCGCGGTCAACTCGCTGGAAGTGGACGACATCGCCGACCTGGTCGACGACCTGCCCGGCCAGCTGCAGGACGAGCTTCTGCGCGGCATGGATCGCCAGGACCGCGAGCGCCTGGAGCAGGTGCTGTCCTACGACGAGGACACCGCCGGCCGCCTGATGAACACCGACGTGGTGACGGTGCGCGCCGACGTCAGTGTGGACGTGGTGCTGCGCTATCTGCGCATGCGCGGCGAGCTGCCCGAACACACCGACCATCTCTTCGTGCTCAACCGCAACGGCCGCTACATCGGCCGCGTCGCGCTGACCCGCCTGCTGACCAGCGACCCCGAGCGCGACATCGCCGAGATCATCGACGACTCGCTGCCGGCGATCCGCGCCACCGCCACCCGCAACGAGGTGGCCGAGGAGTTCGAGAACCACCGCTACGTGTCAGCCCCGGTGGTCGATGCCGACAACGTGCTGGTGGGCCGCATCACCGTCGACGACGTGATCGACGTGGTCCGCGAGCAAGCCGAGCACGACATGATGTCGATGGCCGGCCTCACCGAGGAAGAAGACATGTTCGCCCCGGTGATCGGCGCCAGCCGCCGCCGCGCCGTGTGGCTGGGCATCAACCTGCTCACCGCCTTCCTCGCCTCCTACGTGATCGGTCAGTTCGAAGCCACGCTGGAACAGGTGGTGGCGCTGGCTGTGTTGATGCCGGTGGTCGCCAGCATGGGCGGCATCGCCGGCACCCAGACCCTGACCCTGATCGTGCGCGGCCTCGCGCTCGGCCAGGTCTCCGCCGCCAACCCCTGCGTGCTGCTCAACAAGCAGGTGCTGGTGGGCTTCGCCA
>ERZ1066138.241-NODE-241-length-18828-cov-10.507697_pt1 | contig 18828 bp, 17 predicted proteins | sample MGYA00382785_ERZ1066138 | MGnify/ENA primary metagenome ERZ1066138 (study PRJEB33369, sample SAMEA5778368) | biofilm metagenome | biome: Industrial cooling water; feature: Water cooling tower basin; material: Biofilm | place: United Arab Emirates | collected... | reverse complement strand
CCAGCCGATGTGCACATCGCCGGCCGCGTAGGCATCGCGCATCGCCACCGGATCGTCGATCACGACCAGTTCCACCTTGAAAGGCTGGCCACCCGGCGCCTGCCACAACTTCTTGGGCGCGAAGCCGCCGTTGGCGTGGACGAGCGGCGCCCAGCCCGGCCACACATTGATGGAGAAGCGCACCGTGCGCTCGTCCATTTCCTTGTAATTGGAGACGCCCTTGACGTCCGGCAGCCGCTGCGAGGGGACGTAGGCGTATTCCTTCACCGTGGTGATGCTGGCGGTGTCGGCCGCTTCGGCGGCGCCGCCGGCAGCCGCTGTGGAGGTGTCGGCCTGATCAGCAGACGTCGTCGCCGCCGCCGGCGTATCGCCGCTGGAATCGGTGCTGGGGCTGCCCTGCAAGCGGTACATCGCGTAGCCGACCAGCGACAGGATCACCAGCAGGACCACAAAGTAAAAACCCGGTTTGGGTTGACCGTTCATGACGGACTCCTCTTTCGATTGCGATGGACGCCGGCCTTACTGGCTCTGCGCCGGACCCAGTTCCTTCTGCACCGGTGCCTGCGCCTGCGCGCTGCTGTCGGCGGTGAGCACACCCATGTCCATTTCCAGACGCTTGAGCGCGTCCTCGGCCATCTGCTTCTCCATCGCCTCTTCAGCCTGGATGCTGGCGATGCCTTCCTGCGACAGATCGGCGGCGACGCGCACTGCGCCGCGGTTCTTGTCGATGCGCTCCTGCACCACCTGCTCCAGCTGGCCGAAGTCGGTGGTCACATTGAAGTTGAAGCTCTCGGAGAGCTTGGCCACTTCCGCCTCGGCCTCGCTCATTTTGATTTCGGCGTCGTACTTCTGGATCTTCGCCTTGACCTCGCCGAGCTTCTTGGTGGCGTGCTGGATCTTCTTCAGATTGTTCTGGTACGAGGTCTCGTGCATCGCCAGCTGCTCGCGATTGCTCTCCAGATCCTTGCGCACCTTTTCCATCTCGAGCGCGAACTTGGCCGCGGTTTCGCGATCGCCGGCCTTCAGGTAGGCCTTGGCCTGCGCTTCCAGCTGGGCCAGGCGGCGCTCCTCGTCCTTGACCTGACGACTGACCTTCTCGACCAGCCCGCGGTACTGCTCCAGGCCCACGCGGCCGGACTTCAGCTCTTCGACCGAACGGTCGTACTCATAGCGCATCTGCGCAATCGGATCGGCCTCCCAGAAGAAGTTGGCCAGCTTGTTCATCTGTGCCCGAAAGGCAGCCCAGAACTTGGAGAGGATCATCGAATCGCTCCAGTGGAGGTGACAGGGAGGGTAACTCAGCGCTTCTTGCGCGCCAGCAACTCGTACAGCGCGCGGTATTCCTGCGCCAGCTTGTGCCCGGGATCGAGGTACACCAGCGGCTTGGCCGCTTCATGGCTTTCCTTGACCTTGATGCTGCTCGACAGGTACTGCGGCAGCACCGGCAGCTTCTCGGCGATCAGTTCCTCCACCACGCGGGTGGGCAGGTTGGATCGCGCGTTGAACTGGTTGACCACGATGCCTTCCACCTTGAGCTTCTTGTTGTGGTCGGCGCGGATCTCGTCGACGTTCTCCAGCAGCCGGTACAAGGCCTGGCGCGAGAAGTCGTCGCAATCGAAAGGCACAAGGCAGCGGTCAGCGGCGATCAGCGCCGACAGCGTGTAGAAGTTCAAGGCCGGCGGCGTGTCGATCCAGATCTCGGCGAATTCCTTCTTCAGCTGACCCAGCCACTCGGCCAGCTTGTAAATCTTGAGCTTGGTCTCGAGCTTGGTCTGCAGATCACCGAGCTTGGGACTGGCCGCGACCACGCACAGGTTCTCGAAGCGGGTCGGCGTGACGTACTCGGCGGCGGCGCGACTGCGCAGGCGATAGGACAGCGTTTCCTCGAAGAAATCGGCGATGCCCAGCTCCACGCCAGCCTGATCTGCACCCAGCAGATAGCGCGTGGAATTGCCCTGCGCATCCAGATCGACCACCAGCGTGCGCTGCCCGGAAGCGGCCGCCAGCGCTGCGAGATTGCAGGTGATGGTGGACTTGCCCACCCCGCCCTTCTGGTTGAACACCACGCGGATCATCAACGCAACTCCGAAGCGAACCGCCGCGAGTATAGGGTTCGCTGTCTTGGGGTTGTGCACGACGCGTGAGGGCGCGGGCCTCCCGGCTATTCGAAGCCGTTGGCGTAGACGATGCCGCTCGGACGCTCGAATGCACCGAGATCCAAGGGAGTCGCGCTGGCCGGCGGATGCACGAGGACCACGCGGCTTTCGCCCCGGATGTCGCGGCTGCCGGCGCCGTTGCTGTTGCAGCGATCGATCAGCAGCGAGCTGCTGCTGGGGCTGTAGTCGGCCTCGAAGTCGGCAGCGCTGACGGTGGGACCATCGAAAACCGGATGGGTGCTGCGCGCTTTGCCGTTGCAGCTGCCGCTGATCTGGGCTGCGGGCCCGGCCAGCAACTCCTGCAATCCGCTGGCAATGGCGGCGAGCACCGATTGGTGCAAGCGCAGTTCGCCGGCCAGATCCAGGCGGATCAGCTGCCGCTCATCGCTGCGTTGGCCGTACAGCGTGGAGCGGCGCAGGTCGAGGTCGGCGCTGTCGCTGATCAGCAGCACATCGCGACCGTTGTCGTTGGCCTGCCGTGGTGCCTGCACCAGCAGGATCTGATCGAGGTTAACAACCGCACCGCCGCGCGCCGCCAGCACGGTTCCAGAGAGTGCGTTGTGGTCGGTCAGGAACAGATCCTTTCCGCTCAGCGTGGCGTCCTGCACGAAGAAGGCGCCGCCTTCGCCGGAGAGAAAGCTGCTGTCGGCTGCGCCGAGGCGATTGCTGAAAATCGCATCACAGATCCGATTCAAGCAGCTGCTGCGGTCGTAGGCCGGAAACTGCGGAGCGAGGCCGCCAATACGCAGCTGCGACTGCTGTTCGAGATGCAGCGCGCCGCCGCTGATGGTCGCGCTGTTGTTGGCGATCTGGACGAAATGGGCGTCCATCTCTGCCTGGGCGGTCAGAAAGGCCGCGCCGCCAGCGACTTCGGCGCGATTGCCGGACATCAAGGCCAGTTGCCCAGGGCAGGCCGAGCCCGGGTTCACCGTACACAAGGGGCCGCCGGCGAAAGTGGCAAAGCCGCCTCGCTGATACAGGCCGCCGCCACGGCCGGCGGCCCGATTGTCGAGCACGCCTGCCGGGCCGCCTTGCGTGCCGGGGATGTTGCGCCCGTTCGAAATCCACAGACATTGCTGCAGATAGGCCCCGCCGCCGTTGCGACTGGCCTCGTTGAGCCGCAGCACGCTGGCAAAGTCGAGATTGATCTCGCCAGATACGCAGTGGACGCCGCCGCCATCGCGGGCGCGGTTGTCGTCCAGACTGCTGCGGATCAGTTGCAGCCGCCCCAGACTGACCACCACACCGCCGCCATCGCCGCCACTGCGAAAGCCCGAGACGCGGCTGCGCAGCAGGATGGCATCCAAGGCGCCCCCGACCGCAATGCCGCTCCCGGTGCTACCCAGGGCAGGGTTTGGCCGAATCCACAGCTGTTCCAGCAGGATGTTGCGTCGGCGCACTGCTGACTCCACCAGGATCACGGCCGCGCTGCCCGCTGCGCCCGGTTCCAGCTGGGTGCGCACTGGCACGGTCGGCAGGCTGCCGTTGGCCGCGCCCGCGCAATCGGCAAAGCCACCGCGAATGCTGACGTCGGCATTGCCAGCGACCACGATTGAGCCGGTCAGCGTCTGCCCACCCACCAGTCGGATGTCGGTGTGCCCGGCATTGAGTGCGGTCTGGATCGGATTGGGCGTGGCTGCGGTGTAGGTGCAGTTGGCCTGCGGACCGATGGTGGCAAAGGCAACGGCCTCGGCACTGCAGACGAGTGCGGCCAGCACGAGGAGCAGACGAATCAGGTCCACGACATTCTCCAGCGTAGGCACCGCTACGGCGCCGGGGAGGCGGAGTGCAGCACGCAGGGCCGGGCCAATCGCGGAAACATCCTGAAAGCGCCTGAATAAGCCTTACCGATGCGCCACTGGCCGGCCAACGGTGTGGTCTGGGCGATCGGCGCGATGGGCGCCAGCCATCGGCTATCGTCCGCACATGTCGACGCTTAGCCTGCAAACTCCCCGACTGCGCCTGCGCCGCGCGCGCATGGACGATCTGGCCGATATCCACGCCGTGCTCAGCGATCCGCTGGCGATGCGCTACTGGTCCACGCTGCCGCACCAGACGCTGGCACAGAGCGAAGACTGGCTGCGCGCCATGGTCGCGGCCGATCCCGCGCTGAGCGACGACTTCGTCATCGAGTTCGAGGGCCGCGTGATCGGCAAGGCGGGCTGCTGGCGGCGCCCGGACATCGGCTACGTGCTGCACTCCAGCCACTGGCGCAAGGGTTTGGGCCGTGAGGCGCTGCAGGCGGTGATCAGCCACTTGTTTGCCGCGCATGTCGGGCTGCAGGCGCTGCGCGCCGACGTGGATCCGCGCAACCAGGCCTCGCTGGGGCTGCTGGCCAGTCTCGGCTTTGTGGAGACCCATCGCGCCAGTCGCACCTGGCACATCGGTGATGAGTGGTGCGACAGCGTCTATCTCGCCTTGCCGCGTGATGCCTGGCCGGCAAGGCGCTGCGCATGAGCGAGCCGATTCGAGCGCTCGATCGCCTGCTGCGCGAAATGGCGCCCGAACTGCAGCCCGGCGTCTACGCCTACGTCAGCCTGCCCCTGCAACCATCGCCACCGTGGTCGCTGGCCGTGGCCACGATCCGCGAAGCCGAAGGCTGGTCGCTGATCGTCGATGAGGCGGAGGCCAGGGCGCGCCAGTGGCCCATCCACGCGCGCTGCGCCTGGATCAGCCTGCGCGTGCATTCGGACCTGCACGCCGTGGGCCTCACCGCAGCCGTGGCACAGGCTCTGGCCGCGGCAGGCATCGCCTGCAACGTCGTCGCCGGCGCCCTGCACGACCATCTCTTCGTGCCGGTGGAGCAGGCCGAGCTGGCGCTGGGCATCCTGCGCGGATTGGGGCGCCAAGCCGATTCCTGATCGGAACTGGCAAGGGGTGAGCGCGCATTGAGGTAGGGGCGACCGGCCGGTCGCCCGCGCTTGCGATCGCCAATCCAAACCCGACCCCGCGGTCGCCTGTGGCTGGGATGACCGTGACCTGTTTGGCACATTGACGGTGACCAGCCTCTCTCTGGCCTCGAGCATGTCGTCGCCCAGGCGCACCTGCGTACTCCCAGCTAAGCCGGCCCTGCGTGCCGGATAGCAGAGGAGCGTCAAGCCATGTCCAAGTCGACCAAGACCACCACCAGCAAAGCCAAGCCCGCGAAGGCGCCCGATCTTGCGCCGAAGAAGTCGGCCAAGGGCGGGATCCTGATCGGCCTGTTGTTGCCGGCGGTGCAGAAGGTGCGCGAGACCAACGGCCCCGGCGGCCCGGGCGGACTGAGCGGCTGATCCGCCAACCGCCCTCGTCTGCCGCAGCGAGCGCGCCAGGCGCCCGCTGCGGCAGGGCGGCCGATCAAGGACTCAGCGGCAGCGGCTGACCGTTCTCGTCGACGCGTTGCACCACGCCCAGCTGCAGGGCGCGCAGCTCCGCTTCGATCTTGGCCAGATCGCCCACGATCACCCAGGTCAGGCGCTCGGGTTGGATCACCTCGCGCGCGGCGGCGTGGATGCGCTCCAGGCTCTGCGCTTCGATGCGGCCCTTGAGGCTCTCGATGTAGTCGTCGGGGCGGCCGAAGACCAGGATGCTGCGCACCGCACTCATCACCGCATTGGCGGTTTCATAGCCGCCCGGCATCGAGCGCACATCGCGGGCCACGATCTTCGCCAGTTCCTCGGCATTGGCCGGGGCGGCGCCGATGTAGGCGCCGAGCTCCTTCTGGATCTCGCTGATGGCGGCTGCGGTCTTGTCGGTCTGCACCGGCGCGTAGACGAACCACGGCCGCGGCCCCAGCGCGCCGGGCAGGCTGCTGCCGGCGCCGTAGGACCAGTGCTTGTCCTCGCGCAGGTTCATGTTGAGCCGGGAGGTGAAGCCGCCGCCGAGGATCGAGTTCATGGTGCTGATCTCGATCTGGTTCTCGGCCTTGCTGCTGGGCGCCAGCAGGCCGGCCAGGATCAGGCTCTGATCGGCGCCCGGGCGATCGAGCAGGAACACGCGTGCCTGTTCCGGCAGCGCCACCGGCGCCAAGTTCTTCTGGCCCTTGCTGGCGGCCGGTGCGCGCCAGTCGCCGAAGTTCTCCTCCAGCAGCGGCAACAGGGCGTCCAGGGTGATGTCGCCGACCACCAGGATGCGCGCGTTGTCGGGACGCAGGAAGTCGCGATGGAAGGCAAGCAGATCGGCGCGCTTGAGCGCATTCACCGAGGCCTCGGTGCCAGTGCCGCTGAAGGGCGCGGCATACGGGTGATCGGGCGGAAACAGGAGCTGCGGCATCAAGCGCAGGCCCAGGCCAGTGGGCTGCGCCTTTTCCTGCGCGATGCCGCTCAGCCACTGCGCACGCAGGCGCTCGATCTCCTGCTCCGGGAACTCCGGCTCGCGCAGGATGGCGCGCAGCAGTTCCACCGACTCGGGCAGGCGATCGGCGAGGGCGGAGACGCCGGCATAGGTGGTGTCGAGACCGGTCGAGGTGTACAGCTGCGCGCCCAGCGACTCGGCACGCGTGGCGATTGCCACCGAGTCCATGCCGGCAGCGCCTTCGTCGAGCATGCTGCCGGTGAAGGCGGCCACGCCGCGATGACGGCCGGCATCAGCCGCCGAACCGGCATCGAAGAGCAGTTCGATGTTGACCACCGGCACTGCGCGACGCTGCGCCAGCACCACCGGGATGCCGTTCTTGAGCTGGGCGCGTTCGAGTTCCGGGAAATCGACGCTGGGGAAGTCGCTGGGCATCGGCGGCCCGTCCTTGCGCGCCACCGGATCCTGCGCGGCCGCCTGGAACTTGCCGAAGGGCTCGATCAGGAGCGTGTGATCGCCACGCCCCAGCCAGCGCTGGGCCGCGCCGCGCAGGTCTTCCGTGCGCGCCTCCAGCAGTGTGCGCAGGCTCTGTCGGAAGCAACCGGGATCGCCATCGTAAAGCTGGCATTCGGCCAAGACCGCGGCCTTGCCGTAGAAGCCGCCCACGCGTTCAACACCGCGGATGAAGCCGGCGCGGATCTCGGTCTGCGCGCGCGCCAGTTCCTCGGCGGTCGGGCCTTCGCGCAGGAAGCGCTGCACTTCTTCGTGGATCGCCTGCTCGACCGGCGCCACCTCGCCGCCTTGCTTCACATCGGCGCTGATCAGGAACAAGCCAGCCAGCTCGAAACTCATGGTGCTGGCGGACACGCTGTCGGCCAGACCTTCCTCCAACACCAGGCGACGATAAAGACGCGAAGTCTTGCCGCCGCCGAGGATATTGGCGGCGAGTTCGAGGTATTCGGCATCGGCCTGACCGCGTTCGGCGATGTTCCAGCTCTGGTAGATGCGAGTGCGCGGCACGCGGTCCTGCATCACTTCGCGCGTGGATTCGTGGCGCGCCGCCACCCAGGCCTCGCGCCGGCTCAGCGGTGGGCCGGGGCGAATCGCGCCGAAATAGCGCTGCACTTTCTCGCGCGCGGTGGCCAGGTCGATGTCGCCGGCCAGCACCAGTACCGCATTGGCGGCGCCGTAGTGCTCCTCGAACCACTCCTTCACATCGTCCAGCGTCGCTGCTTCCAGATCTTCCATCGAGCCGATGGTGGTCCAGCGATAGGGATGGCCTTCAGGGAAACTGGCGCGCTGCAGGGCATCGAAGGCACGGCCATAGGGCTGATTCTCGCCCTGGCGCTTTTCGTTCTTGACCACGCCGCGCTGCTCATCCAGCCGCGCCTGATCGATGGCGCCGAGCAGATGGCCCATGCGATCGGACTCCATCCACAAGGCCATGTCCAGCGCGGTCTTCGGAACCGTCTGGAAGTAGTTGGTGCGATCCAGCCAGGTGGTGCCGTTCATGTCGGTGGCACCGACCTGTTCGAAGGGCTTGAAGTACTCGTCGTTGTAGTGCTCGCTGCCCTGGAACATCAGGTGTTCGAAGAGGTGCGCGAAGCCCGAGCGCCCTGCGGGCTCGTCCTTGGAGCCCACGTGGTACCAGATCGACACTGCCACCACCGGCGCCTTGCGGTCTTCATGCACGACCACGGTCAGACCGTTGTCGAGCTGGAAGCGCTCGTAGGCGATGTCCGGCAGGGCGGGCGTCGCCGCCCCTGCCAGGGCAGTGGCCAAGAAGCCTAGACAGAGCAGTACCAAGCGCATGGGCAGCCTCCGCGTGCAAAGCTCGACATGCTAGCCCGGCGCATCGCTGAGGATGCGTGGACGCTGGCGCAGTGCCTTGCGCCCACGCCGACTGCGGTGTTCGTTCACGCGCGCAACTGAGTTCTAGCTCGCGGGCTCCGGGCGCCGCCATAACCAGATGCCGACCACCGCCATGATGCTGCTGCCCAGCGCGGCCATCCACCACTTGGGCGCGGTCAGAAAGAAGATCACTGCGCACAGCGCCATGGTCAGGATCGCGGCGCGCTTGGCCTTGCGGCTGACCGCGCCCTCGCGTTGCCAGTCGCGCACCATCGGGCCGAACACGCGATGCTCGGCCAGATAGCGATGCAGGCGCTTCGAGCTGCGCGCAGCCGCCCAGGCGGCGAGCAGGATGAAGGGCGTGGTCGGCAGGCCGGGCACGAAGATGCCGATGATGCCGAGCGCCAGCGCGAGCAATGCGAGGATGAAGTAGAAGCCCTGCAGCATCAGCCATTCACATCGAAGCCGGGGCGCCATGATGGCAGGCGCAGCGGCTGCCACGGCAAGCGCAGGTGCTGAACGTCACCACTGCCGGACTATTGGAAGCGCGGGCGCGGCTGGGTTACAGTGTCGGCGCCTTTGGCGTTTAGCCGCGATTTCTTTCGGGACCGATGGAGCGCTGTCGCTCTCCAGGTTCAAGCCTCGCGAAGTCGGAACGCAAAGGCCGGGCCGCATTCATCGCCTGGCTTCTCTCGAAGCTTGGCCCGTGACCACACCACATCGCCGACGCGGGCATCACGTAGGGAAGGAACCGCGGCGATGGCGTGAGACTGATTGCCTGGAAGCGATCAGCACACGAAGCTCTCTCGCAGGAAGAATCAATGAGTTTTCAAAGCCTCGGGCTGCATGACGCCCTGTTGCAAGCGCTGCTGGACATCGGTTACGCCGAACCCACGCCCATCCAGGTCGAATCCATCCCGCTTGCGCTGGCCGGTCGCGACCTGATCGCCGGCGCGCAAACCGGCACCGGCAAGACCGCTGCCTTCGCCCTGCCCTTGCTGCAGCGCCTGGGTGCTCACGATGCCGCCGCTGCCGGGCCGCGCGCGCTGATCCTGACCCCGACGCGCGAACTGGCCGCGCAGGTGCATGAGCGCATCCAGACCTACGGCCAGCACAGCTCGCTGCGCGTGGCGGTGATCTTCGGCGGCGTGGGCATGAATCCGCAGACCGAAGCGCTGGAGCGCGGCGTCGATGTGCTGGTCGCCACGCCGGGCCGTCTGCTCGATCACCTCGACCAGGGCCACCTCGATCTCGCTGCGGTGAGCGTGCTGGTGCTGGACGAAGCCGATCGCATGCTCGACATGGGCTTTCTCCCGGATATCGAACGCATCCTGCGCCAGCTGCCCGCCGAGCGGCAGACCTTGCTGTATTCGGCCACCTTTCCGCAGGCCATCCGTGATCTGGCGCGCGACTTCATGCGCGAGCCGGCCGAGGTGCAGGCAACGCCGGCCAACAGCGTGGCGCACAGCATCCGCCACCGCGTCTACCGCGTCGACAAATGGCGCAAACGCGAGCTGCTGCTGAAGACGCTGAGCAGCGATCCGACGCGTCAGGCGCTGATCTTCACGCGCACCAAGTTCGGCGCCAACAAGCTGGCCCATTCGCTGCAGCGCGCCGGGATGAAGAGTCTGGCCATCCACGGCAACAAGAGCCAGGGCGCACGCACGCGGGCCTTGGCCGAATTCAAGAGCGGCGAGGTCACTTTCCTGGTGGCCACCGACATCGCCGCGCGCGGCCTCGACATCGCCGAGTTGCCGCTGGTGGTGAACTACGATCTGCCGCAGGCGCCGGAGGATTACATCCACCGCATCGGCCGCACCGGCCGCAAGGGCATGGACGGCGAGGCCATCTCGCTGATGAGTCCGGACGACGACGCCCTGCTCGCCGAGATCCAGAAACTGCTGAGCACGCCGATCGAGATGGAGACGCCACCCGGCTTCGAGTTGGGTTCGGTGCCGCCGCCCGAGCCGCGCGAGCCGCGTCCGCGCCCCGAGCGCGCGCCGCGGGTGACGGCCGAAGGCGAAGCCGACGAAGGCGAGGACGCGGAGGAGAATGCCGCGCCTGCCGATCCGGCCGCCGCGCAGAGCGCGCGACCGGAAGGTGGCCGTCGGCGTCGGCGTCGGCGTGGCCGCGGCGGCAAGCCCGGTGCTCAAGCCGGCGCGCAGAATGGCGCCCCGCGCGAGGCGGCAGAGGGCGCAGCCGAGGGCGAGGCGGGCAATGCCCCGCCGCGTCCACCGCGAGCGCCACGGCCGCCGCGCGAAGCGCGTGAGTCGCGCGAGCCGCGCGAGCAACGTCGTGGCCGGCAAGCCCGCTCCAACGCGAATCCGAACCCGCGTCCGCCGACGCCGGATGTGGATTTCGACGAGCAGCAGCCCACCGATTACCGCGACCAATGGACGGCTGATGCAGTGGGCACGGATCGCCCGGCGTGGACCTATCTGGAGCACCACGAAGCGCGTGGCACGCGCGACGGGCGAGAGCGCAGCAAGCCCGGTGCAGCGCGCCCGGCCGGCGCCAAGCCGGGCGCCGCCCGCGCCGCCGGACCTTTCGAGCGCAGCGGTGAGCGTTCCGGCAAGCCCAAGGCCGACAAGCAAGGCAAGGCTGCCGGCAAGCGCCGTCGCAATGGCAAGAAGCCGCGCACCGAGCGCCGCATCGGGCCGATGTCCGATCGCGGCAGCATCGGCTGGGCCGGCGAGAACAGCGCGGTCGGTTTCGTCACCACCAAGAGCAAGCCGGTGACCCTGATCATCAAGCGCAAGTCGCGCCTGCCTGCCGATTTCCAGCCACCGCCGGCGCCCACTCGCGAAGACGGCTAGCAGGCTGTTGAACAGCAGCCGGCGACGCGAGCCAGGGATGGCGCGCAGCGCCGAGCATCACGGCAAGTGATTGATCAGCCGGGAGCGAGTCCGGACAGGTGCCGGACTCGCAACTTGAAGAGCGCACAGGATGTGCGTTTCTCGACGAAGTGCGAGCTCGCTTGCCTGCTTGCGCGGTCGTGCATGAATACGATTGCGCCTCCACAAGAGACTCCCCGCGACGGGTTAGCCTCGCCGTCACGCGGGGAGCGCAAAGGCAAGAGCGGCGATGAGCACGCCATGGTGGCGCGGCGCGGTGATCTATCAGATCTATCCGCGCAGCTTTCAGGACAGCAATGACGATGGGGTCGGCGATCTGCCGGGCATCCTGGCGCGCCTCGATTACGTCGCCAGCCTGGGCGTGGACGCGATCTGGATCTCGCCTTTCTTCAAGTCGCCGATGGCCGACTTCGGTTACGACATCGCCGACTATCGCGCGGTGGATCCCTTGTTCGGCAGCCTGGAGGACTTCGACCGCGTGCTGGCGCGGGCGCATCAGCTGGGCCTGAAGGTGATGATCGATCAGGTGCTCAGCCACAGTTCCAAGGAGCACGCCTGGTTCAAGGAGAGCCGCGAAAGCCGCGACAATCCGAAGGCCGATTGGTACGTGTGGGCCGATGCGCAGCCCGACGGTACGCCGCCCAACAACTGGATGAGCATCTTCGGCGGCGTGGCCTGGACCTGGGAGCCGCGGCGCTGCCAGTACTACCTGCACAACTTCCTGTCGGCGCAGCCCGATCTGAATTTCCATTGCCCGGAAGTGCGCGCCGCCACGCTGGACAATGTGCGTTTCTGGCTCGATCGCGGCGTCGATGGACTGCGCCTGGATGCGATCAACTTCTGCTTCCATGACGCCGCCCTGCGCGACAACCCGCCCAAGCCCGAAGCGCTGCGCACCGGGCGCGGCTTCAGCGCCGACAATCCTTACGCCTTCCAGTTCCACTGGTACAACAACACGCAGCCGGAGAACCTGGGCTTCCTGGAAGAGCTGCGTCGCTTGCTCGACCGCTATCCGGATGCGGCCGCGCTGGGCGAGATCTCCAGCGAGGACTCGCTGGCGACGATGGCCGAGTACAGCGCGCCGGGTCGCCTGCACATGGGCTACAGCTTCGAGCTGCTGACCCAGGACTTCTCAGTGGCGCATCTGGTGCGCACGGTGCGCGAATTGGAAGCTCGCGGCGGTGGCGGCTGGCCGTGCTGGTCGATCTCCAATCACGATGTGCAGCGCGTGGCCTCGCGCTGGGGCGGCGAGGATCCACCGGCGCATCTGGCCGGCATGTTGACCGCGCTGGTGTGTTCGCTGCGCGGCTCGGTGTGCGTGTACCAGGGCGAGGAACTGGGACTGCCCGAAGCCGATCTGCCCTTTGAGGCCATCCAGGACCCGTACGGTCTGGCGTTTTGGCCGAACTTCAAGGGTCGCGATGGCTGTCGCACGCCGATGCCCTGGACCGCCGCCGATCCTGCCGCAGGCTTCAGCGCGGGCCCGGCATGGCTGCCGGTGCCGGAATCTCATCGCCAGCGCGCCGTCGCGCAACAGGAGCTGAGGGGCGACTCACCCTTGCAGCGCTTCCGTCAGTTCATGGCCTGGCGCCGCGCGCAGCCCGCGCTGCGCTGGGGCGAGATCGAGATCCTGCACGAGGCCGAGCCGATATTCGCGATCCGCCGCCGCCATGCCGGTCAGGAACTGATCGCGCTGTTCAATCTCTCCGGTGCACCCTGCAGCCTGCAGCTGCCGCAACTCGCGGGTGCACAGCCGATGAACGGACACGGCCTGGTCAGCGGCCAGCTGCAAGGTGATCGTGCCGAGCTGCCGGGCTACGGCCTGCTCTACGTGCTGGCCAGATAACGGCTCAGGTCGGCGGCGTCGAGTTCGGTGAGATTGCGCTCCACCGTGGCACTCAGGCAGGCGCGCAACTCCACTCCCAGCAAGCCGCGCAGCACGCGCAGGAATACCGGCGGCGCCACCAGCACCAGGCGTTCGAAGGCGCGCTGCTGATGGGCAGCGACCAAGGCCCGCAACAACTGTCGGCCAAAGCGCTCCAGCGCCGGTCGTCGCGCAGGCAGGCTCCAGCCCGCCCCCGCGCTGTCACGCATGGGGTTGAAGAAGTCGACGATCGCATGCAGCGGTCCAGCTCGCGCGTCCTGCGCAAAAATCCGCCCGCAGTGAGAGTCGGCCACCAGGATCCAGGTACGCATGGGTGGCTCCTTGCGGCCCCGGCTTGGCGGGGCCCATCTGTTTCGCCGCCCACACTAAACCTCAAGGGCGAGGGCATGTTGACGATCGTCAAGCGCTGGCGATGGCGCATGGCGCGAGCAGGGTGCTGCGACCGCGATCAATCCGCGCCGGCTGCCCAGCCGCCAGCGACCGTCTGGCCGGCACTGCGCAGCCAGGCTTGCTCCACCGCATCGAAGTCGCGATTGCTCTCCGCCATCAACCACAAGGCGCCATCGCCGTAAGGCAGGCTGCGCACTGCAGTGGCGTCCTGACGCAGGTCCATCCGCTGCGCATTCGGCAGCGCCGGCATGTACAGCACGGTGACCGGGCCATCGGCTTCCTGCATCACCATGTGCACGGTCCAGCGCCCGGCGACCAGGCAGCGCTGCAGGTATTCGACCGGCACCGGTTCGCTGGCCGGCTGCAAGCCGTGCTCGATCAACATGCGGCGTACCAGTGTGGGCGGCACTTGGCTGCTGCGGGTCAGCGCATAAGGTTCGCGGGCGAGATGCGCGACCACCGCAGTGGCCAGCTCGGCCATCGGCAGGCTGCGCAGCTGCGACCACCACAGGCCCAGGCCCAAGCTCAGCAACAAGGCGGCCGCCAAGGCCATCCACCAGGGGCGAGGACGCAGCCCGCTGGCGACGCGGTCGCGCTCCTGCGCCAGCCGCGCCTCGATGCCGGCCGCCAGATCCGCGGGCAGCGGCAGCGCCAGGGCCTGCTGCAGGCGCGCCTCCAGCTGCACGGCCTGGCTCAGGCGTTCCGTGCTGTCCGCGGACAGTCCCTGAGCCGCTGCGTGCAGCGCCGGATCGGTGGGATCGATCAGCAGCCGGCGGCGGAACTCGGCGTAGTTCATGCGCGGTGCCTCAGGCGAGCTCATACACCCTCCCGTCAGCTGCAGGGTCCAGCAAGGCCTTGAGCTTGGCGCGTGCGCGGAACAGCTGGGTCATCACCGCGCCGCTGCTGATGCCAAGCTGCTCGGCGATCTCCTCGCACGAGAAGCCGCCGATGACCTGCAGCAATAGCGGCGTGCGGTACTTGAGCTCGATGCGGGCGATGGCCGCGCGCACCAGCTCGGTGTCGCCCAGGCTCTCGGCGCTGGGCTGCGCGGCATCTTCGATCGGCAGCGCATCGAGGTCGGTCAGTTCCGGCTGCACCCGCTCGTACAAGCGCGCGTGCTCACGGCGCACGATGGTCATCAGCCAAGCCTTGGCCGCGCGCGGATCACGCAGCTCGGTGCGCGCGCGCCAGGCCCGCACGAAGGCTTCCTGCACCAGATCCTGCGCCTGTGCCGGATCACGACACAGCCAATAGGCGAAGCGATACAGCTCCGCACTCAGTTCGCGCGCCCACTGGTCGAATTGCAGTCGATACGGGTCCATGAGGGAGGAGACCGGCAGCAGGGCGCGGAGCTTACAGGCGCGGGCCGCTGTCGTTCATGGCGGTGCCGGCTGTTGCATGACGATCAGTGCCGAAGTGGCGATGACTGCCGTCACCTTATGATTCGCGCGAGTGGCGACACGAGGGTGGAGGCTCATGCTGAAGCTGCTGAGCACATTGATCCTGGCGGGTCAGCTGTGCGTCTGCATCGTTGCAGCCGCCTACTTCTTGTGGAGCGAACTCGAGTTCCGCGCTCGTGCGGTGGAGGTCCCCGGCCGCCTCATCGAGGCACGACCCGTCGCGGGCATCCAGGACGCGTGGCAGCCGGTGGTGGAGTACAGCATTGGCGAGCCGCCACAGCCCATCCGCATCACCGGTCTGCTGGTGAGCCGAGGAGCGGTGCTGCCGGGCACGCCAGTCACCGTCCGCATCGACCCGCAAGAGCCCGCAGCCGGCAGGATCGCAAGCTTCACGGAGAGTTGGGGACTGGTCCTGCTTTGCCTGTTGCTCGCCGCGATCCATGCGCTCAGCCTTTGGTGGAAGTGGCGCCGCGCGCCCGCGCCGGCAGGGCGGCTTCCGCGCCCTGACGCCCAGAATCCGGATCGGCCTGCCAGCGCGCCCGCGCCGGAAGGCCTGCGTGCCGAGCTGAGGCGGATCAACGATCAGGCGCCGCCTGTGCTGTCGCTGATCTTGGCCTTGCTCCTGACCAGCCTTCTGCCCCAGGCCGGGCATTACGCGTGGACGGCCATCGAGTCCATTCGCGGCACCGTCCGCGTCACAGGATGGATCATTGACAACGTTTCCGTGCGCGATGCGGACGGCCAGCTGATGTTCCAGGTCGTGGTGCGCTATCGCTATGGCGAGGGGACGGCGGCCAGAACCTATGAGCTTCGCGGCAGCCACTTGTCGTCCCGGCGCTCCGCGCTGGGCTATGAGGTGCCGGTTTACGTGCGGCCCGACACGCCGCACGCGGGAATCATCGGCAGCTTCTCCGAATTGTGGGCTGCACCCGTTTTCATGGGGGTGCTCGGTTCCATTGGTCTGGGCTTGCTGTGGTGGCAGCTGCGAGGGCATTGGCAGCGTTGGCGAGTGGCGCGCCACTTGCGCGAGCATGGCGTGCCGATTCGTGCACGCCTGATCGAGGTCGAGTACCGATGGTTGATCCGGGTCAACGGGCATTCGCCCTGGGTGATCCATGCCAGTTGGGGCGACCCGGACCGGGGACGGCTGCATCGCTTCCGCTCACCGCAGATCTGGCGCGACCCGCAACCGGCCCTGCAGCGCTTGGGCTATGTGCCCATGCAGGTCGATCGCGCCGATCCCGATCGCTTTCATCGTTTCTGTGTCGAACTGCTGCAATGAACCTGGGGGCACACGACTGATGCAGAAATGGGGGCCAGCGCTGTTCCTGTCGATCTTCGTCGTGGTGTTCGGCGGCGGCGCCTGCTACATGCTGTGGCAAGAGTTCAGCGCAAGAACGGGCGCCGTGGCGGTCAAGGGACGCGCGATCGACTTCGTGGTCTCCCAGGACAGCGACGGCGATGCCAGCTATCGGCCAGTCGTCGAGTACCACTACGGCGATCCGCCGCAGCGCCATCAGGTGACGGCCAAGGTGGGCACCAGTCCCGCCGCCCCCTTGGGTAGCGTCTACACGGTGTACGTGCGGCCGGAGCAACCGGCGAACGGGCATGTCAGCAGCTTCGCGCAGAGCTGGTTGTTGCCGCTGGTGTTCGGCTTCTTCGGCGTTGCTGCCAGCATCGCCATGGTCAGTAGCTTGCGCCAGGCGCCGACGCCGGACAGCGCCGCGCCGCGTCGCCCGCGGCGTGTCGAGCGCGTCGAGCAAGTGCTCGCCGCCACAGCGCAGACCGCATCTGCCAGTGTGTCCGCGCCGGCACGCATCGACTACAGCGCTGGCCATCGCGGCCAAGCGCTGAGCACCTTGGTGTTGACGCTGTTCGGATTGATCTTCGGCGGCATCGGCGCGGCCATGGCCTGGCCGGAGATCAGCGCGAGACGTGGCGCCATCGAGCTCAGTGGCACCGTGGTCGAGCTGATTCGTTCGCGCGGTTCCAAGGGTGGCACGCTGTACACGCCGGTGGTCGAGTATCACTACGGACCGGGCGAAGCCGCCGCGAGCTATCGCGTGCGTGGGCGGGTGGCCTCGTCGAGTGCGCCCGAGCTGGGCGAGCGCCTGCCGGTCTTCGTCAAGCCCGAGACGCCGGAACTCGGCAAGCTGGGCGGCCTCGTCGAGAGCTGGCTGTTCCCGCTGGTTTTCGGCGGCGTGGGGCTGGCGATGCTGAGCGTGCTCAGCCTGCTGTCGCTGCGCCGCATGCGCCGCGCGCGGGTCGCCCGCTATCTCAAGGATCACGGCATGCCGATCCAGGCCAGCCTGATCCAGGTCGAATTCAAGACGAATGTGCAGGTCAATCGGCAATCGCCCTGGGTGATCCACGCCAGCTGGCGGCATCCCTTGTCGGGCGTCGAACATCGCTTCACGTCGCACTGGCTCTGGCATGACCCCAGCGACGCCTTGCAGCGGCTCGGCCATGTGCCGATGCTGGTGGACGCCGATCAGCCCGACCGTTATCACCACTTCTGTCTGGACCGTCTCGAATGAATCTCCTGTTTGCGCCCTTGCCGATTCCGCGCGTGCCCATCCAGGGCGGCGATCACGAATTCCCCGTCCATCGCATCTATTGCATCGGCCGCAACTACGCCGAGCACGCCCGCGAGATGGGTCACGCACCCGACAAGGGTCAACCGATCTTTTTCATGAAGCCGGCCGATGCGGTGCTGCCGTTGCCAGCGGAGATCCGCTATCCCAGCGCCACGCAGAACTTGCATCACGAGGTGGAACTGGTGGCGGCGCTGCGCGAGGGCGGCGAGGATCTGCACCTCGATCAGGCGCGCGAGGCGATCTATGGCTATGCGGTGGGCGTGGACCTGACCCGGCGCGATCTGCAGGCGGCGGCGAAAGCCAAGGGCAATCCCTGGGACACGGCCAAAGGCTTCGACGCCAGCGCGCCGATTTCGGCCATCGTGCCGCGCCCGGGTCAGCTGCTGGGCAACGCGGCCTTGTGGCTGTCGGTCAACGGCGAGATGCGGCAGCGTTGCGGCATCGGCGAGATGCTGCACAGCCTGCCGGAGATCATCGTCGAGCTGTCGCGGCTGTACCGCCTGCGCGCAGGGGATCTGATCTTCACCGGCACGCCGGCGGGCGTGGGGCCGCTGGTGGAGGGCGATCGCGTGCACGCCGGGCTGGAAGGCATCGGCGAGCTCGACTTCAGCGTACGGCCGAGGTGATTCGATGATCGACAATGCTGCGACTTCACTGGCCGGCTTGCCTGCCTTTCTCGCTTACTTCGGGCTGGCCGTCGGGTTGGTGCTGGCTTACGCCGTGATCTACACGCGCCTCACGCCGCATCACGAGTTCGCCCTGCTGCGCTTGAACAACACTGCCGCGGCGACCGCTTTCGGGGGCTCGCTGCTCGGCTTCGCCCTGCCGCTGCATGCCGCCATCACCAATGCGATCAGCCTGCTCGATTGCGCCCTGTGGGGTGGCGTGGCGCTGGTCGTGCAGATCCTCACCTTCGTCGTGCTGCGTCTGGTCTTGCCCGGCCTGCCCGAACGCATCACCCGCGACGAGCAAGCCGCCGGCGTGTTTGTCGCCGCCGTCTCGATCAGCGTGGGTCTGCTGAATGCGGCGTCTATGACGTATTACTAGGTGGGGTCGGAGCGGGGGAGCAACAGGTTCCGCGCTCTGACCAGGCGAGAACGTGCCCCCACAACCCCGCCTCGCTGCGCGAGGCGCGTATCGGTGGTGCTCCGCTCTGCACTGTGCAGTCCGCGCTCTGACCAAGCCAGAACGTGCCCCCACAACCCCCGCCTCGCTGCGCTCGGCGCCCCCTTGACTCAAGGGGGCTGGTGAAGCCGCTTCGTAGGGTGGGTGGTACAGCCGCTTCGTAGGGTAGGTGGTACAGCTGCTTCGTCGGCAAAACTGGAATGGGGTGATTCGTGCAACCTGGTGAGTTCCGTCTCTGACGAAAGCGGGAATCCATCGCCTTCATCACCAGCAAGGCCGTCACTCTCGCGCCAACGC
>ERZ1066138.240-NODE-240-length-18884-cov-6.988050_pt1 | contig 18884 bp, 7 predicted proteins | sample MGYA00382785_ERZ1066138 | MGnify/ENA primary metagenome ERZ1066138 (study PRJEB33369, sample SAMEA5778368) | biofilm metagenome | biome: Industrial cooling water; feature: Water cooling tower basin; material: Biofilm | place: United Arab Emirates | collected... | reverse complement strand
CACCGGTTCCGTTTGTGACCCTGCACGATGTAGGCACGCGCTGGGTATGGGGCTGGACCAATATCAATGATCCGGCCGCCAGTTCGGGCAATCGCAACATCAGTTCAATATCTGGCTCCGTATTCGGCAGCTTCCGCTTCGGCACTAGCGGCGATGGCGGTACCGAACTGAGCCTACCGCTCCCAAGTAGCGATGACGGCGCGGAACAGTCGGTAGAACTCGACGCAGCCGGCACACCAGTCGACATCGACGTCGCAGTCACCTTGCCCGATCTTTTCATTACTGGAAACATGCGCCAAGGGGACACGATATCGATCGGAGGTGCCTTCACTTACTTCTTCGGCAGCCCGGGTCCCGAAATCACGGGCGGCTACGATGCAGTGATCACCAATCTGGGATTCGCGGCTGACCCACTGGCTCAGAGTTATTCTGCCAACACCTCCATCATCTTTACGCATGGCGGCGAGCCTGCGGCAGGCTGGCCGATTAACTTGGTGGTGATGACGATCACCCTGCACAGCGCTGAATTTTGGATCAGGGTATTGGATGGCAAGGTTTCGGGCGGCATCGCCGGCGAGTTTGCCCTAGAAGACGCTGCCCCCGACGATTACGAAGCCCCCAGGATGGTTGTGTCGGCTGAGTATCCCGTGCAAGACCCAGAAACACCACAGGGCTGGTTATTCGGAGGCCACCTGTATCCGGGCACTTCGATCAACCTCACCAAGCTAGTCGCGGAGTTTCTTGGACTTGATAGCGCACCCGGCTCGGTACCGCTGGATCTCATGGTCGATCGCTTGGACATTGATTTCGCCACCGGCAGCGGCGACTACGTGCTTGGCGGCACAATATCAGCGCGGTGGACACCTGAGCTGTTCGGTACGCCACTCAAGGTCTCGGCTGCAGCAAGCATCGATATAGCGCGCAAAGCCCCTGCCACGTCTGCACAGGGACGCCTTTCCGGCCTGTTCGCGATCAACAAGATCAGCATCGAAGCCGCGATGGATGTGGGTGTCGACGAACCGACCTATCTGCTCAAGGTCATGGTCGACTCAATCTGGCTGCAAGCGACGACGTCCTGGCGCGGCAAAGATGCAAACCGCCATCAGGCGATCAGTTTGCAGTTGGGAGGCACCACGCTCGGCGACATGCTGGAGTACTTGGTCAATTTGGCCGCACCAACGCTCGGTTTCTCACTGGATTCGCCATGGGATATCCTCAAGCGGGTTGAGCTTTCGGCCTTCGTATTGACGCTGGATCCCACGGATAATGTGGTTGAATTCATCTATCGAGCGAACATCGACCTCGGCTTCGGCACACTGAAATCAGTGGGGGTACGCTATACCGGTGGTGGCCAGGGCAAGGTGGACCTTATTCTTGAAGGCTCGATCCTGGGACAGTCCTATGAGGGCGAGGACGCCCTGGCTTGGGACGTGATCAACGATCCACCGCCTGCGGTTCCAGGCACCGGCGGAGCACTGATTGATCTGCGCTATCTCGGCATTGGCCAGCGTATTCGCATCAGCCAGCCGCCTGACACGGTCGCCGGCACGCTCGACATGCTGAAGAAGTTCATGACCCCGGTTGATAATCCGAACAACCTGCCGGGCACCAGTGGCGCGATTGCTTTCTCTGCCGATAGCCAATGGCTGATCGGCGTGGATGTCGGCCTCATGGCCGGCACGATTGACTTTGGCTTCCTTTTCAATGATCCAATTCTCTACGGCCTCTCGATCGGCCTGAATGGTGAGAAAGCCGGGCCGTTGGCGGGGCTGCGCTTCGAGATTCTGTACAAGAAGATCAGTGACGATATCGGCATGTTCCGGGTTGAACTACGGATACCGGACGCTTTTCGTACATTTAATCTGGGAGTGGCGTCTTTCACGCTGGGCATTGTTGTGGTCGAGATCTACACCAATGGCAATTTCAAGGTCGACTTCGGCTTCCCCTACAATCGCAACTTTGAGCGCTCCTTCTCGGTGCAGGCCTACGTGTTCATTGGCCGCGGCGGCTTCTATCTTGGCGTGCTGAATGGGACCACCTCGAGCCGGGTGCCGCGCATCACCAATGGCACGTTTTCGCCGGTCATCGAACTCGGGGTCGGTCTCGCCGCCGGCGTGGGCCGCGAGATTCGCGCAGGAATTCTCGGAGGTGGCGCCTACATACAAATCGAGGTGATCTTCGAGGGCGTACTTGGCTTCTTCAACCCGAGTAGCGCCGGAGTCGCCTCCGCTACCTATTTCCGGGCTCAGGGCACGGCGGCTCTACACGGCAAGGTTTATGGCTATGTCGATTTCAAGGTGATCAAGGTTTCGGTCACCCTGGAAGCCTACGCTCAGGTCAGCGCCATTTTCGAGAGCTATCAGCCTACGGTGCTGATGTTTGAAGTCTCGGTGCGCGCCGAAGCCAAGGTAAAAGTACTCTTCTTCAGCATTAGTTTCTCCTTCAGCGTCACCCTCGACCTTAGCGTGACACTGGGCAGCGCCTCGCAGACGCCATGGATCGTCAGCGCCGATCAGGGTCCCCCGGCAGCACGGCAAGCGACCTTCGCGCTGGCCCCCAACCGGCGTGCGCCAACGGGACTGGCGCCAGCGCTGCGTCTACGACGTCGCGCGTTCCGGCGCAGCTTCGCCCTGCGCCAGACGTGGCTACGCAAGTCGGACACTCTGCGTGGTTTCAGCCTGGGCCAAGCGGAGCAGCCGATGGGATCGCTTTGGAACTGGAATCCCGAGCAAAAGGTTTTTCCGGACGGCCAAACACAGACTGCGCTGCTGCATCTGCTGCCGATGATCTCGGTTGCAAATGTATCCGTGGCGTGGACAGGCAGTGCATCGCAGAATCAAGCTCCGGCCTACCGCGCTGCATTTGTGCTGACCGCCGATACAGGCGTTGATGCAAAGGCGATCAGTGCACGACAGACTTACGTCCGTTCGGCGCACATGAGCCCGCTGGCGCGCGACCAGGGCGATACTGACGCACTCACCCCTGACCTCTGGGTGGAGTTGTTGCTGCGTTACTGTCTCTACTCGATTCCGGACGGACCGAGCGCAGACAACTCACCGGTGACCTCGGCGCAACTGGTTGAACTGGCTGCAGTATTGAACACCCCGGCAGGGGCTGACGCAGGCTTCTCGTGGGCGGCAATCAATACGCTGTTTACGCAGAACTTGCATTTTCAGATTGGCGGCGACCCAGGGAATGACAACGGGGATCCCACGCCGCTGGGTGGAATGGTGGCACCGATTCCGCCCGGTTTAGCTTGGACGGCGAGCCCGGGCGGCGACGTGGATTTCGCGACCATCAACCCGGTCGGGCCTTGGTATGAGTGGGGCATCGCGAAGTTGCTGGGGAGCTATCTGCCGGTCGGCGGACAGGCCGGTCCACGCCCGGAAACCGACGATTCGACGGCCTACGAGTCTTTCCCGACCTTCATCTTCCGGGACTACTGCCTGATGATCGCCAAGGCGGCGGTTCAGGAGGCACAGGACCTGATGGCCGAGGCCGCGACCACCGTTGGCGAAGGCCAGACCCTGGACCAACTTGCGCGGAGCTTCCCGGCTGCTGCCGTCGACTACGCCGTGCGCTCTGGCGACACGGTCGACAGCGTGGCGCTCGCGCTCGGTGCGACGCCGGCTGAGCTTGAGTTCCTCAATCCAGGCCTTGCGGCGACGCTGGCGGCTGCACGAGTCGGTTCGTCGATCCCGGTTCAACTGGGCATCGCGCCTGAAGTGCTGGCCGATGACAATTCAGCGGCGCCCTTTGCTCTCTCCACCCTTGATCTCGGCGACGTCCTGCACCAGGTCGCTGATGGCGAAACGCTTAGTTCGATTGCGACGCTGTTCAATGTTCCCAGTGTTGCCAGCCTGTTCACGCGAGACGGGACCGACACCGGGCTCGGCGCTTCAACGCTGCTGCTGAAGGCGAAGGCAGCTTTTGACTATCCGGCAACGACTTGGTCGAACGGTCCGGCCACCACGCTGCGCGCGGCTGCCACCGCGTACGTCCGCTATGCAAGGCCTGATCTGAGTCCCATTCTGCCGGCAGTACCTGAGAAGTTTGAACTCACGCCGGAGTCCCCTGCGGATTGGTATGCGCAGGCCGTGTTCGATCTCAATCGCGATGCGCTGGCGGCCATGTATCCGGACCAGCAGATCCCGACCACGCTGGAGCTTCCGCCCGGTCAGACGCTCCAGGTCCCTTCGGCCTTTAACGACGTTGAGAACACAGAGAACTACACCACGGTTGCCGGCGATACCTTGAACCGCATTGGCGCAATGCTGACGCTGGAGCAGATCTATCCCGACAGCAACCCGCCGCGCGCTGACAGTTGGCAGGCCTTTCTTGCCGCTGTGACCTCGCCTGCAGCCGGGACCTACGCGCTGCCGGCTTGGACTGGCGTGAGCGTGATCCCTGGTGAGAGTGTGGAGGCTCTGGCGCGGCGGCTGATCGTCGCGGTGGCGTGGACCTCGGCGGCACCGCCTGCAAGCGCTGGTGTTTGGCGCTATGACTGGACTGCTATCTCCGCCTGGGCGGGTCCGGCACCCTTCCTGTCAGCGCTCGCCGTGGTGCCCGTACCTGGCGCGATCGCGAGAGCAGCAGAAGGCGGCCATCTCAGCTTCAAAGTGTTGACCGACACCTACGGCATGCCAGTCGCAGACGCAGCTGAGAGGCTGCAGAACGTGGCCGGCCTGTATGCGCAGGGGAGCACGCTCACGGTCACCTTGCTGCCGGTATCCACCGTCGCTGACTTGGTCTCCGGGGTGCTCGGCGGCGCTGGCTTACCGAGGGTGGTCAATCAAGCTTCACGCTGGCTGATGGCCGGCTTGCGCTTGCCGAACCTGAAGATTGAGGACGGCCACACCATCCCCGATCCATCAGCCAACTCGCCGCTTTACGACCTCACTGGGCAGCAACTCGACCTGACCGTCAACACCGACCCCGGTCATAGCGGTGACACCGCCTTGACCGTGAGCGTCTCCTCAAACTCCGCTTGGGTCACGCTGACCAGTACCGAGGTGACAGGCGGTGGTGAACTTGGGCTCCTGACCAGTCGCTTCGGCGATGGCTTCGCGGCGCGCAATCCTGGCCTCGCCAGTCGCCCTGCACCCGCTGGCATGGTGGTGTTGGCAGCCGCGACGAACACCCTGAACTACGCGTACACCAACGCGCAGATCATCGCGATGGGTCCGGCAACCAGCTACAACATTCCTGTTGCCGAGCCACCGGCCGCACTACCGGTCGCCGGCCAGTCACCGCGTGTCTACGGGCTCGAGCATCGGGTCGAACTGCAGACGCCCATTGCATTGCCGATACCGGGGTCCGAGCAGCCGCCGTTGAGTGCGCAGCCGAGTCTGTGGCCATTCCCATCCGACCTGCGGGCCCGCGCCGCCGCTGGCGCCACCAATCCCTACGAGATCTTGGCAGCCAAGCCGGAACAGGAAGCCGGTCGCCGCGCGAGCGCGATCACCAATTCGACCTGGGCGAGCACCATTCCGGTGCGAGTCAAGCAAGTCGGTGACAGCCTGAATCTGTTCGTACTGTTTGGCATCGACGAAGCCGATCGAGCCGTTTTGCTGGCCCTTCGCGAATGGCTGTCTACGGCGATCACGACCGGTACCGTCTCCTATGTGCTGGTCGCACCGGCGCCCGATGCCGGCAATCCACAAGGCTTAAGCCTGCTGAATGGGCCAGCCTCCGGCGTTTTCCTGATCCAGACCAACCTTTCGACTGAAACCCTGCCGCAGCCGCCACAGTCGGCCGCACGTCGGGCCTCAAATCTGCACTCAGACGTCGATCCACCGAAGAACTACGCGTCGATGGACCAGCTGCTGGAGTTCTCCACGCTGTTGTGGGAAGGCAGTGTGGTGGGTGGGACGGGCTACTACATCGGCATTGACGAGGGCCTGCCCGCCAGTGCGTTTGACAGCAACGGCCTGGCACAGATCGAACTTCTGATCATCGCTGGCAGCCAGCAGTCCTCAGCGCCACACGGACGAGCCTTGCTGCCTTTCAATACCTGCGCCCTGATCGGCCCGGGACTGGATGCGGCTGCCAGTGCCTTGTTCGTTGAAGACTATTCTGGCCTGGACGTGATCGTGCAGCCCTTGCTGCCGGCGGGCAGCTATGGCTTCTCTCTGGCGATCAATGCGCCTCACGAGGCCGATGCGACGGAGACACCCGAAGACCTTTTGCGCCAGCAGTTCAGTCTGCTGAGTTTCGAGGTGCCGGTCAGTGGCGACTCGCCGTACGCCATGCCCGCCTCCGGCATGCCGACGCCACCTGCTCCGAGCACCGAGGGCGAACCAGGCGCCGCCGAGCGCGAGCGGCTGATTCGACGTGGCCTGATGAGCGATCCACGCGATGCGATCGATCCGCAGGCACTGTGGCGCTTTGACCAAGTGCTCCCGCTCTATCGCTTCGCACCGGCTTCACCGCTGCCGGTCGTCGACGGTTTGCCGGCAGCAGCGGACGACCCGTACCGGGGCTTCGGAACCGCAAGCACTTTGCCTTCGGCGACGGCTTCGCTCGGTTGGGGCGATCTACTCGGCAACCGCACCGAGGCGCCGCCGTCGGGCCAGGGACTCGCGTCGATGCCGACCGGGTATACGGATCCCCTGATCGGCGTCAGCGAATGGCCTGCACTGGTCTCTGTCTATGACGTCCGTGCCAATTCGGGCGCAGCGCAGCTGGTCGTCGCGCTGACCCCGCGCGCTTCCACAGTTCAGCCCTCGCCTTCTCAGCGCGGCGTGGCCGCGGCCGATGTCGCGGACCGCCAAGCTCAGACCTACGGCAAGTCCTACTATCAACTTGGCCAGACAGTCAGTACCAAGCTGGTCACCACCTTGCACGCCGCAGACAATGGCGCCTTGGATATCGATCCGGCGACCCTCTGGCGTTTCGTCGCAGCGAACTACGCTTACGCCAGCACGGCGGCAAAATTCGACAGCGTTCTGCCGGCTGAGGGAACCAAGCTGAGCGAAGTCGTCTCCAGCTACAACGTGCGCTATGCCGAAATCGCGGCGGCCAATGCCGACATGCCCATGGCGAGCCTGTTCGGTTCATCACGTCTGATTGTTCCCGCATACGCCGTGGTCGCGGAACACGACAGCGCGACCAGCATCGCCCTCACGCCACGCCCGGACGGCTGGCCGATACCTGACGCCCAAGCAATCCTCGCCGATCCCGACAATGGCCAGCTGCCACTGCGAGTCGGTGCGGTGCTGGCGGTATCCCCAGCGCGCAGCTTGGCCACCGGCAGCGGAACCGAGACATTGGCAGCACTGGCCCAGTCCGGCGGGACCACGCCGGCAATTCTGGCGACCGACAATCGTGCCGCCGAGGTTCTCGCCGAAGGCTTCGTCTTTGCCGTCGAGGTCAGTGATGACACCTTGGTGACGGTCACTGTCACGGCGCCAAATGCAGAACCCGCCATCACCAGCTTCGATGCCGTTGCTGCCCAATTCGCGAACGCGGGTGTCAACCTTAGCCCAGCTGATCTCGGCGAACTTGCGGCCGAAGAGCCCGGGATGTTCCGGCCCAATCAGAGCCTGGCAAGCACGGTTTGGGTCGTTGCGGAGGGCGAAACACTGGCCAGCAATGGCAGCGGCCTGACCCAGGCCCAGCTGGCCCCGCTCAACGTCCACACGCGCGACCTTTTCGATGTGGGCGCACTGGTCAGTCTGGGCAAGTTCGGCAACAACAGCGGGGTTGCACCAGAGCCCGACCAGACCCTGCGTGAATTCGCCGAAGCTTATGCCTGTCCGGGTGAGTTGGTGCTGGCGGCGAACCCAGATCTGGCGCTGCCAGCCAGGAACCGACTCGCCGTGCCTGGTGTTGTCGCCTGGCCGGAGGACCCGAGCATCCTGCGCGGCCCCTGCTTGGTTCTGGCGGGAGATTCCCTCAACGGTATCGCAGCACGCTACAACTGGCCTGTTGGTAACCAAGCGCTGAGTCTGGCCAACGCCAACGCCGCCATGCCCGATGTACTGAAGGGCGGGACGCTGCTGACCGTGACGGTTGCGGGCAATCCCTACCAAATCACCACGCCTGCCGCCGGACAGTCCTTGGCCGGCGCACTGCTGCAGGTGCAGGCCGAGGCCCCGGGCGCCACGATGAGCGATCTCGTCGACTCCATCGGCGCACTGACGAATGTGCTTCAGACGGGCGCGCTACTGTTGTGTCCGCCCGCCAAGCTTGTCTCCGATCTGACCCCAGCTGAAATCCCGGGCACTTATGGCGTGTCCGCGCCTGCTTTTGCGCTTGCCAATGCTGGCACACCTGGGCTGATCGCTGCCGACAAGACCGTCTGGGGTCCGAAGGGAATCCATAGCGTGCAGACTCTGGATGGCGACACCTTCAACTCACTCATCGTGCGCTTCGCCGAACTCGGCGAGCAAACCGATGCCGGCGAGATCGCCGGCGCGACCAAGAACCAGGACGTGCCCCTGTTCCATTCCGGAGCCTTGGCACTGGTGCCGCCGACACCTGCGGTCATGACTGCGAGTCTGGGCCAAGGCGGTCCCTATCCCGGCCCTGTCTTCCCGTTGTCAGTGGAGTTGCAGATCACGCGGCCACAGGCGCTGATCAATCCGGCTTTCAACCCGGGAAGCAAGAGTCTGATCGAGCAGGTCGTCTCACCCATTCCTGCACCGTTGGAAGGCGCGGGTTCTGATGGCCAGGGCAGCCTGACTTACAATCGCTTCATTGCTGATATTCGCGCGGCCCTGCCTGATCTGCGCATTGCCACGGGGCGTGCTCCGGACAAGCCACAAGACCTTTGGGCCGTGAATTTTGGCGCGAATGGCATCACCTCTTTGACCATTCAGGGCGGCACGAACGTACCCGGCCAGACCGATCCACAACCGCGCTATTTCGCGCTGAAGCCGCTCTACCAGCGATTGGTCACCCGCGAGCAAGTGCCGATCAAGTCGCTGAACGAGGATGGCAGGCTCTCGCCGACCGGCTCGCCTACCAACTTCCAAGGCATTGATGTCGAGCCCTGGGCCGGGCGCTTCCTGTCTGACATGGATCGCTTCCTGAATGCTGCGAACGCTGCGGCGGTGTATCGCGACCCGGCGACACGCGAGTCACTTCAGGGCGTGATCGACGCCAAGGCCCGACTGACCCAGGTGATTCCGGACGGCCTGGGCGCTGTGCTGGACATTGAGGATCCGCATGAGGCGGCGGGGCTGACCGCCGCTGTGGCCACGCTGCAGCAACAGCTCGGCGTCAGTCTGTCGCGAGCCTGGAGCGCTTCGACCGTGGTCCAGTTTGACCGTAGCGTGAGTTCGCCCTGGCAAGATCCGGGTTCTACGCTGAAGCCAGCCAACTTTTTCGGCCAAGCCAGCGTGGTCGGAAACACCAGCGAGAACCGGTCATGGACGATGACCGCGGGCAAGTGCTGGCTGGAACCGGAAGCGACCCCCTTCGTCACCTTACTGCTGACGGAGTCCGATCCCGCGACCCACCGCAATGTCTCGGCCACCCTCGCGTACAACTTTTCGGACATGGAACACCAGATCACGGCGCAGGGCATGCCAGATGGCTACGTTGCCTCCAGCTGGCTCAGCTTCACGCCGCAGTTGGCCGGCAGCGACCGCCCTGCCGCCATGCACACGGATCTGGGCGTCGTCACGGTTCCGATCCCTCTGCGCAACTTCCCAGGCCTGCCCGTGGTGCAAGGCCAGACCGCGACAGCCTCAGCGGCATTTGATTTGCCGGCACGGCGCCCGCGCAGCTTCACAGCCACCCGTGCCGAGGGCGCGACGGCACTCAACGAGATGTCGCTGTGGGATCACAGCTTCACCTACAGCCACGAGCATGCTGAACAGGACGATGTGACGCTGTCCATTCAGTACAACTTGGCAGTCGGCGTGATGGCGAAGTTCGCCGATCAAGACCGTGATCTCTTCACAGAACTGGCCCAGTATGTCGCTGTCGCCGACCAGCTGTGGTCGGCCCTGGAAGGGCTGAACAAGCGCGATGGGATCTTGTCCCAGACGGTAAAGAATGCCGTCGCCACGTTCAACACGCTCGCCACCAATGTCGCTCACTACTGGCCAGATCGCATTGCCACACCGCTGGGAGAGGACGCAGGCGGTCCCATTGCAGGCGCGACTTTCAACTTCCAGGCGCGCGTCACCGACCGCGATTCAGCGACGCTGGGCCGGGAACTGGACTATCTGACGCTCACACGGCTCGACGCCGAGCCAGGTCCGAACGGCACCTGGCCCGTGATTGTGTGCCGTGGCCCGGATGGAACGCCGGTCGTACTGGTCGCCAGCAGCCAGGGAGAGGATGCACAGCGCTACCAGGTTCCTGCAGACATCCACATCGCCCCGACCTGGCCGGTCTTCACTCTCATCTGGCGCCAGCTCAATGTGTCGCTATGGCAGAACGCCACCGGCTCGGTCTACGTCCAGCGGAACCAGAAGCTGCTCGGTCCCAATGGCCCCGATACCAGAGCCGACTTTGTGTTCCAGACCGAGAGAGTTCGAGCCGCCAGCATCGTGACGCCACTGAACGTCTTCAGCGAGCGCACGCCGCTGCAGGGCGAAGCCGGCCCCGACTATGTGAAAACGGCACTTCAGAACGCCTTCGACACGCTGTTCCCTGGCGCCATGTCGTTTGCCACGCCGCTGCAGATCACCATGTCGGCGTCCTATGCCTATGAGCTGGCGACCGATCCGGAAAATCCTGCGCACAGCCTGGCAGCGGAGGTTCCTGTCTACCTCTATCCGAACCAGCAGCTGACATCGGCAACCGCGGGAGCGCTGCAGGCTGCCGTGGAGCACTGGCAGGGCATCGAGGACCCGGAAGTTGAGGGTGGAGAATGGGTGTTCTCGCTCACCCTCTATTCGTCAATGCAAGGCGAACAGCGCCCGCTTTTGCTGGTCGAGCGGATGTTCTGCGCGGTGCAAGCCCGCACGTGACCTCTGCTTGCCGGCCGGCATCGATGGGGAGGGTCTGAACACGTCCTACGCGGGCGTGTTCAGACCCCACAGGCATCCTGCATCCGTAGTGACGTCGACTGGACCAGCCAGCCCTGTGTCTTGTCCCCAGATCAGTGAGTTCTCGCTGGCGCCGCCCGTGACTTGATCAAGTCGAGGACCGACACGCCTCGGATCGTTGCACGCGACTCGGCCACTGTGCATACTGTGCATATTATAGATGCACAGTGAAGCCATCTTGAGCCATCTGCTCCTGCTCTCGGCCAGCGATCCGCGGCCGATGTACCAACAGATCGTCGACCAGATCACCGCCCGCGTGATGGCGGGCGACTGGCGGCCTGGCCAGGCCTTGCCCTCGATCCGCGAGTTGGCGGCGAGCAGTCAGGTCAGCGTGATCACGGTCAAGCGCGCCTACGAAGAGCTGGAGCGCGCGGGCGTGATCAGCACCCGACACGGCAAGGGCTCGGTGGTGGCGGAACGCTCTGAACAGACTCGTCTGCTGCTCGAAGCTGCACTGCAGCAGCACCTCCACGAGGCCATCGCGCAAGCGCTGCGTCTCGGTCTGGACCGCAACAGCCTGCATCGACAGCTGGATGCCGCGCTGGATGCGCACCCTCAACTCCAAGCCTCAGAAGGATCCACACCATGACGGCTGCATTTGCCGTATCCGGCTTGTGCAAACGCTATCCGCAGTTCGAACTCAAGGACCTCAACCTGAGCCTGCCTGAAGGCACGGTCATGGGTCTGGTCGGGGTGAACGGCGCGGGCAAGACCACTTTGCTGCGCCTGTTGACCGGCATCGCCGCCCCTGACGCCGGGCAGGTCGAGGTGCTGGGCCGACGTCTGCCCGAGGCCCAGGTCGCGGCCAAACGCGACATCGGCTTTGCCTCGGAAGACATGCGCCTGTATCGCAGCCAGAGCCTGGACTGGCACATGCAGCTGATGCGCCAGATCTACCCGGCCTGGGACGAGAGCTATGCGCAGCACCTGATCCAGCGCTTCGACCTCAATCCCGCGCAGGCACTGGCCGGCTTTTCGCACGGGCAGCGCGTCAAGGCCCTGCTGATGTTGTGCCTGGCACGCAGGCCACGGCTGTTGCTGCTCGATGAGCCCACCACCGGCTTGGATCCGGTGGCGCGCATGGAAGTGCTGGAGTCGCTGGCCGATGTGCTGCGCGATGACCAACGCAGCGTGCTGTTCTCGTCGCACAACACGCACGACGTGGAACAACTCGCCGACAGCATCGCCTTCCTGCATCGCGGCCAGCTGATCGCGCATGCCGACAAGGAGAGTTTCCTCGACAACTGGCGCCGCCTGCTGTGCCTGGGCCAGGCGCCGGGGAACCTCAAGGCCTGGCCGGAACTCGCCCAAGTGCGTGCCGCCGGCAGCCAGATCGAGATCAAGGTGCGCGCCTGGCGCGAGGACTTGCCGCAGCGCCTGGATGCCATCGGACTGTCCGTGCAGCGGGCCGATCCGATGACGCTGGAAGACATATTCGTGACCACGGTGCGCGCAGGAGGTGTCGCATGAGCCAGGAACTCAACATGCCCTTGATCCGCCTGTTGGTGGTCAAGGACTGGCAACTGTTCCAGAAGCAACTGGCGGCGCTGGTGCTGGCCGGCATCGTGGCGCTGGCACTGCTGGGCCTGGCCAAGCCATGGTCCTTCTACCTCGGTTCGCTGCTGTTGATCGTGGTGCTGGTCGCTGCGGCATGCTTTGCGATCGGCACCTCGCTGCTTACCGAGCGCAAAGAGCAGACCCTGGCCTTCGTGATGAGCCTGCCGGTGTCGCCCCTGGACATGACGGTGTCCAAGCTGGCCGGCAATCTGATCACCTTCGGCGTGCCCTTTCTGGTGCTGCTGCTGGGCACCCTGCTGGTGATCCTGGGCACGCCCCTGCCCGATGGCCTGTTGACCATGGCGATCCTGCTCTTCGGCCATGTGCTGCTGGCCTACTGCCTGTCCTTGACCGTGGCCATGCAGGTGGAATCGGAGGGCTGGAACCTCTTCGTGATGATCACCAGCATGGTGCTGATCAACCCCTTCATCATGCTGCTCGGGCAGATCGATTCGATCCGCGAGCCAGCGCGCGGCAACGACATCGTGTGGAGCACGCCGGCGCTGGCAATCCTCGCCGCGCAGATCCTGCTCAGCCTCGCTGCCCTGGGCTACATCCTCTGGCGCCATCGGCGCCGCGCCGCCTTCTACTGAGGACAGCACCATGCAGAGCCCGACTCCCGGTGCGCCGCAAGGCGCGCCGACCGACACGCGCGTCCACGCCTTGGACCATCTGCGCGCCCTGGCCATGCTGATGGGCGTGGTATTTCACGCGGCGCTGGCCTACAGCCCACTTGTGCAACCGATCTGGCCTGGCGCCGATCGCCAGAACTGGTGGGGCGTGGATGCAGCGATCTGGCTGCCGCATCTGATCCGCATGCCATTGTTCTTCCTGGTGGCGGGCTTCTTCACCGCCTGGCTGCTGGCGCAGCGTGGCGGCGCCGGTCTGGCGCGGCAACGGGTGCGACGCATCCTGCTGCCCTTCCTGCTCGCCTGGCCGCTGGTGCATGTCGCGACCTCCTTCAGCACGCAATGGGCGATGCAATATGTCGACCATCCCGCGCCGCTGCTGGTGTTGTTTCGCCAGCTCATGGCCATGCCCGATCCGCCCTCGCTGCCCTTGAGCACCGGGCACCTCTGGTTCCTCTACTACCTGCTGCTGTTCAGCCTTTTGCTGTGGGGGGCGCGCAGCCTGGATTGGGACCGATTCCTCGGCAAATGGCTGGATGCCGGCCCCGCGGTGGTCAGCCTGAGCCTGCCCTTGTTGCTGTGGCCGGGCTTCATGCTGACCGGCGCGCCGCATCCGGCCCCTGAAGGCCTGCTGCCGCAGTTCTGGGCGATGCTGATCTACGGTCCCTTCTTTGCGCTGGGCCTGGGTTTGCATGGGCGGCTGCACTGGCTGGCGCCGCTGCAGCGCTGCTTCTGGCCGGGAGTGCTGCTCTGCCTTGGTCTTTATGCGCTCTTCCTGCTGCGCCTGGCAGAAGGCGCCACTTTGACCAGCACGCCGTGGTGGTGGGCCGCCATCGAGGCACTGATCGCCGGCTGGGGCAGCTTGCTCGCCCTGCTCGCCGGCTTGCGCTGGATGCAGCATGCCAATGCACTGATGCGCTATCTCGCTGCCAGTTCGTACTGGACCTATCTCTGGCATCTGCCGATCCTGCTGACCCTGCAGTACCTGTTGATGGACCACAACTGGGCCTGGCCGCTCAAGTTCGCCCTGTGCTTGAGCGCAACCCTGGCGATCTGCCTGCTGAGCTACGAGTGGCTGGTGCGGCGCACCGCCTTGCGACGGTATGTGGGCTAGAGATGAGGCCGAGAATCAGCGCGGCAATGACGCCGCGCTGACCCCGTGTGCGCAAACTGTCCAGGTGCGTAGCAGGTCCGCTGGCACAGTACCCAGGCTTACTGCGTCAGCTCGCTGCCGTCGTCAACCGAATTGCTCGGAGGCACGCCGTTCAACACATTGGCGCAGGTCTGACTCCTAGTCAGCGACAGGAAGCGCGGCTTGTGGGCGTCGGTGCATTGCACTTGCAGGAAGTGATGCGTGGTGTAGCTGCAGCTGCCGCCGAAGGTCATCGTCACGGCACTCGCTGAGACGTCCTCCCAATGATTGCCCGCCGAATCCTGGGCAGAAATGGACTCAACGGTCGCGGTCACCGAGCGGTAGACGGAAAACGGGAGCACACCGCCAGGGCCGAAGTTGAGCCAGTTCAAGCTGGCGGATACGCGTGGCGTATCCACAATGGCAAGGCGGGCGGTGAAGCTCGACTTCAGCAGGAATTCCTGGGTACAAAAGAGTCCGCTGCTGGTTTCCACGTTCTGCGTGAAGACGAGCTTCTCGTCACCCTCGGTCGACGGCAGTGCCTCGATCTCCGCGATCTGCCGGCGCAGGGCTTCGACCGAATGCTGCGCTTCCTGCGCCTTGTCATGCGGTGCCAGCACGGCACGGCCTTCGGCTGCTTGTAGCGCCTTGCGCAGCTCGTGCAAGGCGATGCGCTTGCCCGACTCGCCCAGGTATGCGCTGACCACTTCACCGTTGTCGCCGCGACCGCTGTAGTAGCCTTCGCTCAGCGCTTGCCACTGGCTCACGTCCGGCGCCAGCGTCTTGAGCGCATCTGGAACCTCGGCGTTTGCGGCCAGACTTGATCCGGTGGGAATGAAGGCAAGGCCGATCAAGGTGGCAAGCGTTGCTGTCAGGATGGATTTGGACATGGAATGATTGCTCCGGAATTGGGACTGGGGATCAAAGCCCGCGCTCGGCTGAGCGCCGGCAACACAGAACCATCGGCCGACCATCTCTTTGCAGTCGGTCCCAGCGGTTCCAGAGAGCTACGCGGATTCGGGATCGAGCATCGGCCATGGCATGTCTCAGCCCTTTGCGGCACGGCCATTGAACTGGCACCGTGGCAGTCCGGCGACTGCGCCTCAAGAAGGCTCTCGGCGGGCACCGCGGCACATCAAGGTCAGCATCGGCCGCACGAACGGAACCCATAGCGGGTGCTTCCATCCGCAAGGCCAGGGAGAGTGGATGTCCATTACCGAGGAACTGAAGCGCTGGCGCAGCAGCGGTGAGGCTCCGAGCGCAAGCCTGGTCGAGGCGGTGTATCCCCAGTTGCGGGCGATTGCACACCAACAATTGCGTCGGCAAGCCGGCCGCATGACCTTGCGCGCCACCGAGGTTGCCCACGAGGCCTATCTGCGCCTGCTCGGGCAGCAACTCGACGGCTTTGCCAACCGGCAGCATTTCTTTGCACTGGTTGCGCTGCTGATGCGCCGGGTGATCGTCGACTATCAGCGCGAGCGCCTGGCGCAGAAGCGTGGTGGCGATGTGGATCTGGTGGAACTCGATGGCCTTGCGTGTGATCAGCATCCGCAGGTCGGTGACGCCATCGACTGGCTGGCGCTGGAGCAAGCACTGCGCGAGCTCGAGCAATCGCTGCCCGAGATCGCCCGCATCGTCGAGCTGAAGCTTTACTGCGGCCTGGAGGCCGATGCGATCGCCGAGCTGACCGGGATCTCGGTGCGCAGCATTGGCCGCCATTGGCAGTTCGCGCGCGCCTTCCTGCGCGAGCGTTTGGCCTTGCAGGACGAAACGGGCGGCGCATGAGCGCCAAATCGAGGTCCACCCCAGAGCTGGCGGGTCTGGCGCTCGAGTTCGATCGCCTGCTGGACATGGATCCGCCGGTGCGCACGGCGCATCTGAGCCGCATCGCGGCGGCGGATCCGGATCTGGCCACAGCGCTGCAGCGACTGTGGCAGCACCACGAAGCCAGCGATCACGCGCTGGAACAGGCCGCGGCCGCGACACTGAGTGCGATCCTGCTGCCGGAGAGCAAGCCTGCCTCGATCGGCTCCTATCGCCTGGGCGAGGAACTCGGGCGTGGCGGCATGGGCATCGTGTACGCAGCCGAAGATCTCGACCGTCCCGGTCATCCACTGGCGCTCAAGCTCTTGCAGCGTGCGCCCCAGGACGCCGCAGCCAGAGAGCGCTTTCAGCGCGAGGTCGACAGCCTGCGCCGCTGTGTGCATCCGGGCATCTGTCGATGGCTGGACAGCGGTCTGACGCAGAACGGTGTGCCCTTCGTGGTCATGGAGCGAGTCGAGGGCGTCTCGATCCGCACTTGGTGTGATGCGCGGCAACTGGATATTCCGGCACGACTGCGATTGCTGATCGAAGCGGCACAGGCCATTGCCCACGCGCATGCCAACCTGATCCTGCATCGCGATCTCAAGCCCGAGAACGTGATGATCGACCGTCACGGCAAGGTCAAGCTGCTGGACTTCGGGATTGCCCGCTGGCTGGACGAATCCAGCCACGCCACCGCCACCCAGGATCGACGGCTGACGCCGGCCTACGCGGCGCCGGAACAGCATCTGGGTGGACCGATGACCGTGGCGGTGGACATCTACGGCTTTGGTGCCTTGATGTACGAACTGCTCAGCGGAGCCTTGCCGGTGGATGTGGAGGGCTGCTCGGCAGCGGAGGCAGAGCGCCGCGTGCGCGACAGCGTGCCACCCTCGCTGCGCGCCCGCGCTGCACAGGCGGGGCCAGCGCTCGCCCATGCGCGTGGCTATGCCAGCACGGCCGAGCTCCTGCGTCGCCTGGATCGCGATCTTGAAGCCATCGTGCAAGGCTGCCTGCGCAAGGAGCCTGGCGAGCGTTACGCCAGCATGGCCGCGCTGATCGACGACCTGCAGGCCTATCTGGCGCAACGCCCGGTGCGGGCCCGTGGCGGCGCGACCACTTATCGAGTGTGGCGCTTCCTGCAGCGGCACCGGCTGGTGGTGTCGCTGGGCGCCGCCTTGTTGGCCCTGCTGGTCGGTTTTGCCGTCAACACTGCCCTGCAGGCCAGGGCCCTGGCCGCCGAACGCGATCGCGCCCAGGCCGCACTTCGTGTGCTGCGCGATGCCTTTCTCGCCGCCGATCCAGGCCAGACTGCCGGTGCCACGGTAACCGCTCGCGACATCCTGCGCGCAGCGACCCCGCGGCTCGATTCAGAGTTTGCCGCGCACCCGCTGCTGCACGCCGAGTTGAACCAGATGCTGGCTGAAGTCCATCTGGCCATCGGCCAACCTGGCGAGGCACGGATCCGTATCGACCGCGCCATCGATGCCGTGCGTCCGATGCCTGAAGCTGCGGCGATGCTGCCCGACCTGGAGCGCTTGCAGGTCGAAACTCGCCTCGATGGCAGCGACCTGGCCGCAGCTGGAATCCTGCTGGACCAACATGCCGAGCGAGTTCGCCTGGATCCGGCATGGGCGCTGCTGCGTGGGCGCTGGCACAACCAAATGCTGCAGCCCGAGCAGGCCATTGCCGTGCTGCAGCCGATGCTGGCGCAGACCGCGGCCGCGGATGCGCACGACCGCCGCGCCACTGGCTTGCGTTGGCAACTGGCCGATGCGTGGCGTTTGTCCGGCCGCTACGACGAAGCACTGCGCATCCTTGATCAGTGCATCGCATGGCAGGCCCGCAGCCTGCCGGCCGAGCACCCCTCGCTGGCCCTGACCCGTCTGCGCCGGATCGATCTCTTGCTCCGACTTGAGCGCACGAACGAGGCACTGACCCAGGCACAAAGCTTGGATCTGGAGATCCGCGCCTGGTATGGGGAGGACAACACGCTGGCGGCACGGGCTTCCAACAGCTTGGCCCTGGCCCTCAAGCATGCGGGCCAGGTCGAGGCATCGATTGCCGAGCAGCGACGCAGCCTGCAACTGTGGCTCCGCAGCACCGGGCCCAGCCACATCAACACCTTGCGCGTGCGCATCAATCTGGCCCAGGCCTTGCGCGAACAGGATCCACAATCGAGCACCGCCGGCGCGATGCTGGATGAAGCCCTGCGCGACGCGCTGGCCGGGCTCGGTGCCAAACACGACACCACCATGGCGATCCGTCTGTTCCTGGCGCAGTCGCTGCTCGATCGTGCAGAGCACCAAGCCGCGCTCAAGCTGCTGGAAGAACCCGAAGGCCGCTTGATTGCTCAGCAAGGCAACCGTAGCAATGCGCGCCGCTACGCCTCTTTGCTGTCCACCGCACGCTGCGCGGCAGGGCAGGAATGTACCGTTAGTCGGGAAGTGTGGCCGACACCCGCCACAGATTCCGCGTCTACATCGACCGCGCAGCGCGCGCCATCGCAGGGCCCGTGACACGGCCTGTCCCGGCCGCAGTTGCTGACCCCTTCGACGACCTCTGGAGTGTCCTCATGAAGCATCTGATCTTGGCGCTGTCCCTCGGCTTTGCCGGTACAGCTTCCGCCACCGACGACTGCCATCTGCAGAGCGCTCCGCAGATGTGTCCCACTGGCCACCAGTGGTTCATCCTTGCCGCGACCGGCCCCACGCAGAATCCAGACCCCGACCCCGAAATGTGCGGCGGGATATGTCT
>ERZ1066138.239-NODE-239-length-18887-cov-10.143320_pt1 | contig 18887 bp, 16 predicted proteins | sample MGYA00382785_ERZ1066138 | MGnify/ENA primary metagenome ERZ1066138 (study PRJEB33369, sample SAMEA5778368) | biofilm metagenome | biome: Industrial cooling water; feature: Water cooling tower basin; material: Biofilm | place: United Arab Emirates | collected... | reverse complement strand
GATTTTCAGACGCACACGCCGAAACGTATGGCCGGCATGACCCTGATGCAGAAGCTGTCGATCCGTCGATTGGGGGCGAAGGCTGGCTGACGGTCGTCGAGGTCAAGAAAGCCTATCGGAAGCGGCAAGTTGTGAAGGGCGTGAGCCTCGCCGTCGGGCGTGGGGAATCCGTAGGGCTGCTCGGACCGAACGGTGCGGGCAAGACGACGGTTTTCTATATGATCACTGGGCTTGTTCCCGCGGATGACGGACGGATCACTATCGACGGCCGGGACGTGACACGGCTGCCCATGTACCGCCGGGCGCGCCTTGGCATCGGCTATCTGCCGCAGGAAGCCTCCATCTTTCGCGGGCTCTCGGTCGAAGACAACATCATGGCGGTTCTCGAACTCGTCGAGCCCGACAAGCGCCGCCGAAAAGAACAGCTCGATAGCCTCCTGGAAGAGTTCCGCATCACGCGGCTTCGTAAGTCGCCCTCGATTGCACTGTCCGGCGGTGAGCGGCGGCGATGCGAGATTGCTCGCGCCCTGGCGTCACGGCCCTCGTTCATCCTTCTGGATGAGCCGTTTGCGGGTATCGATCCCATTGCCGTGGGCGATATTCAGGAGCTCGTTCGGCACTTGACGGACCGTGGCATCGGGGTCCTGATCACGGATCATAATGTGCGCGAGACACTGAGCCTTATCGACAGAGCCTACATCATCTACGATGGTCAAGTTCTGACACACGGTAAGCCTTCGGAAATCATAGAGAACGAGGACGTCCGGAAAGTGTATCTGGGAGATATGTTCGTTAACGGGCGTTGATTATAGATCGCGACGCGCGTTTCGTAGTGGTGCCTCGAAGAAGTCATGGCGATCTCGACAAAATTAGAGATGCGGCAAGGCCAGCAGCTGGTGATGACACCCCAGTTGCAGCAAGCCATCCGGCTGCTTCAATACTCGAATCTGGAACTTAGCCAGTACATCGAAGGCGAACTGGAACGCAATCCGCTGCTTGAAATCGAAGATGCGGCCACTGATGCCCCGGCCGGTCCGGAACATGACGGGCGCGAGAGCGCTGGCGACGTGGTCGATGCCGCCGCTCACAGCGACAGCGGTGAGAGCGACGACTGGCTCGACCTTGAGAAGCCGAGCGCAGCGGATGCCACCGACAGTTTCGATACCGAGTTCGAAAATGTCTATCCGGACGCGGCGCCGTCCGACGGGCCCGATCCCAACGGCTCACAATGGTCGCAGGTCAAGCAGCGGGGCTCATCGTTCGAGGGCGACGATAGCAATCTTGAAGCCTATGCAACGGCCGACATCTCGCTGCGGGAGTACCTCGTCGAGCAGGCGGCGCTGGCTATCCGCGATCCCGCCGAGCGGTTGGTGGCGCAGTATCTGATCGATACCGTCGACGAGGCCGGCTATCTGCATGCCGATCTTCGAGACATCGCTGGGAAGCTTGCCGCGCCTGAAGGCATGGTCGAGCGGGTGCTGGGCGTTTTGCAGAGCTTCGAGCCTGTCGGCGTGTGTGCGCGTTCGCTCGCAGAGTGTCTGGCACTGCAGCTGAAAGAGCAGAACCGGTACGACCCCCAAATCGCAGCGCTCCTTGATAATCTCACACTGCTTGCAACGCACAACTTCGCGGCGCTGCGGCGCGCCGTCGGCGTCGATGCCGACGAACTGGCCGAGATGATCGGCGAAATCAAAACGCTCAACCCAAAACCGGGACTGAAGTTTGGATCCGTGCAGATGCAGCCGGTGGTGCCCGACATACTCGTTCGGGCGGGGAATGACGGTAGTTGGCTGATCGAGCTCAATTCCGACACGCTGCCGCGCGTGCTCGTCAACCGCGTTTATTATGCCAAGGTCTCAAAGACGGCTCGCACCGAGAAGGACAAGGGGTACCTTCTGGAGTGTCTGCAGACGGCGAACTGGCTCGTGAAGAGCCTCGATCAACGCGCGCGCACTATTCTAAGGGTGGCCGAAGAGATCGTGCGCCAACAGGACGCGTTCTTCACCCATGGCGTGCAGTACCTGCGGCCGATGAACTTGAAGACCGTGGCCGATGCGATCTCGATGCACGAATCGACCGTGTCGCGTGTCACCTCGAACAAGTACATAGCGACGCCACGGGGAATCCTGGAGCTGAAGTACTTCTTCACGTCCTCCATCGCATCCGCGGATGGGGAGGGCGAGGCGCATTCGTCGGAGGCCGTCCGGCACCGGATCAAGCAGTTGATCGACGGGGAAGTGCCGAACTTGATCCTGTCCGACGACATGATCGTCGAGAGGTTGAAGAGTGATGGTGTCGATATCGCCCGGCGGACGGTCGCCAAGTACCGGGAGGCGATGCGCATCCCGTCGTCCGTGCAGCGGCGCCGCGACAAGCGGATGGAGCGCGCTGCTCGCGCCTAAGGGCCCACGGATGGCGGATCACCTCGGCAGGGGGTGATCCTTGTGCGGTGCACAAGGTTGTACACTCGACAAAGGTTTGACAGATGGCGCGACACAGACTAGCGTTCGGGGATGTTGGGTTTCGCGACGGGCGTGCGCGTAACCTATTATAATTCCTACTTTTCGTGCGACTTCGTGGGGGAGCGAAGTTGGCCAGCGGGTGGGTGGCGTAGAGACAACTTAAACCTTGATGTGGTAGCGGCGGGTCCTTAAGGGATCGTGCTGGTCAGCGTATTTACGCAGCTGCGTGCAAACGCTGACGGCTCGACGCAGGGAACTGGTATGATCAAGCAGCCGTTGGTATCGGACCATGCCCGTATGGCAGAGTTCGAAGGCAAATGCGGGTGCGAGGCGAGCATGAGTCCGGCGGTGGTATCGCCGGGCAAAAAACTTGGCGCGCGGGATATGGGCATCCCCGGGCAGGTCAGCATCAAACGAGGCTTCGGGCAGGATCGGCGCGCGTCACGACAGCAGCGGCCGCACCCCATTGAAAGAACCCAAACATGGATTTGACAGACATTCTGTCCGCCGATGCGATCATTCCTTCGCTTGACGTGACCTGCAAGAAGCAGGCGCTCAATGAGCTTTCCATGAAGGCCGCACTCATCACAGGGCTCGAACAGCGCGATATCTTCGATGCGCTGCTGCAACGCGAGCGCCTAGGGTCGACGGGTCTGGGTCGCGGGATCGCCATTCCCCACGTCAAGTTCAAGGCGCTGACGCGGATCGTGTGCATCTTTGCGCGGCTTTCGAGGCCCATTCCATTCGACAGCCAGGACGATCAGGACGTGGACCTGATCTTTCTTTTGCTCGCGCCAGAACACGCGAGTGGCGATCATCTGAAAGCGCTGGCGCGGATTTCGCGTTTAGTGCGGGAGCCTGCAACGCTGGAACAGCTCCGCAGCGCGCCGGATGGTGACATGCTATGGCGGCTACTTTCGGGCACTGTGGCTTCGCATGCGGCCTGAGCCAGGCGCCGAGGCCTAATGGCTCGCGTAGAGCGCCGCTAGGCCGACGGTTCCAACGATGATGCGCCACCATCCGAACGGTGCATATCCGTGGCGGCTGACGAACTCAAGCAGGACGCGGACGACAGTCAGCGCGGCAATAAAGGCGGTGATGAAGCCGACCACAATCGGGGTCGTGTTCGAGAGGTCCAAAGTCGTCCAGTTCTTGTAGAGATCGAAAGCAAAGGCGCCGGCCATCGTCGGCATGGCGAGGAAAAAGCTGAATTCGGCCGCCGAGCGCTTGTCTGCTCCGAGTAGCAGTCCTCCAACGATCGTGGCGCCGGAGCGTGAGACACCGGGAATCATGGCGAGCGTCTGAAACAAGCCGATCTTAAGGGCAAGGCGGGGCGGGAACGCCATGGCATCGTTGTAGCGCGGCGTCACGGCGAAGCGATCCACGGCAAGGAGCACGAAGCCACCCAGGATCAGCATGATGCAGATCAGGCCCGGTGATTCGAACAGGACGCTCTTGATGAAGCCGTGCAGCGCAGCGCCGACGATCGCGGCGGGGAGGAAGGCGATCAAAACCGAGAGCGCGAAGCTGCGGGCCTGGGCCTTGTAGGGCAGGGCTGCGGCCGTGGCCCAGAGGCGGCCGAAGTAAACGGCCAGAATGGCAAGAATTGCACCGAGCTGGATCAGCACCTCGAAGGCGCGCCCTGGGGAGTGGACGCCCAGAAAGTGGCCTGCGAGCAGGACGTGACCGGTCGAAGAGACGGGAATGAATTCGGTCAAGCCTTCGAGAATGCCGAGCAAAACGGCTTGCCACGTTTCCATCCCTGTGCTCAGCCTCCGGCTTTTGCCTTACGCATGGCGACTCACGTACCGGTGAGCCGGCCGCTTTCCGCTACGGTGTATCCCTACGCTCAAGCGGCAGCGTAAAGTGCTGCTTCCGGTGCCGCAGGGCCAATAAACACGACAAGTGTTGCGGATTCGCGTAGATGCAGGGGACCTGTCAACTCAAGGCTTGGTCGAATTGCGGCGATGACTGTACTCGTCCATTACCCGTTCTGCCCACGCAGCCGGGCCGTTCGGATCGCGCTGGCCGAACTGGGTCAGGATGTGGACTTGGAGGACGAACTCCCCTGGGCGTGGAGCGAGAGCCTGCTGGCCGTCAATCCCGCTGGGGAACTGCCGGTACTCGTCACATCGCAGGGCGGGGTCGTGGCCGGCGCTTATGCCATTTCCGAGTATCTCGACGAGCAGGGGCTGGCGCAGACCAGCGATGCCGGACATGGCGGACTGTTTCCGGGTACGCCAGCAGAGCGCGCGGAGGTTCGCCGGCTCGTCGATTGGTTCGTCAACAAGTTCGACCGAGAGGTGTCGCGCGAGTTGATCGACATGAAGATTATCAGTCTGCAGGCGCCCGGAAAGGGCGCGCCGCCGGATGCTGAAACCCTGCGCGCCGTGCGGCACAATTTGCGATACCACCTGCGCTACATCGATCATCTGGCGCTGAACCGCGACTGGCTGGCAGGGCCGCGATTGAGCTTTGCCGACATGGCGGCGGCCGGTCATTTGTCGGTGCTGGATTATCTCGGCGATATCGATTGGGAGCAGCATCCGTCGGCCAAGTCCTGGTATATGCGACTGAAGTCGCGGCCGGCTTTTCGGAGTTTGCTGAGCGACCGGCTCACGGGGCTGCCGCCGCACCGAACCTACGTCGATCTCGATTTCTGATGTGAAACGCTTGCACACATCTCGCTCCGTTGTCGAACCGCATATCCGAGTCGAGCAGCGCATTCGCGCAATGGCGGTGGAGCTTGGCTTCGATGCCGTGGGAATTGCGCGGCTTACGGCGGGCGGTGCACAGGGGGAGCGGCTGCGCGCGTTTCTGGCGGCCGGCCGGCATGGCGACATGGACTGGATGGAAACCCGCGCGCAGCAGCGCGGCGATCCCCTGGCGCTGTGGCCACAAGCCAAGAGCGTGGTGATGGTGGCGATGAGCTACGCGCCGCCGACTGACCCGCTGGAAGTGTTGCAGATGCGGGAGCGTGGCGCGATCTCGGTCTATGCGCAAGGCAAAGACTACCATGAGATCCTCAAGCCGAAACTCAAGCAGTTGGCGCGCGATTTGGTGTCGGCGACGGGTGCAGATGCGAAAGTGTTCGTCGATACCGCCCCGCTGATGGAGAAACCGCTGGCTGCACTGGCGGGTCTCGGCTGGCAGGGCAAGCATACCAACCTCGTCTCGCGCACGCACGGCTCGTGGCTGTTTCTTGGTGCGCTGCTGACGACGGCCGAACTTGTACCGGATGAGGCGGAGGCTGATCACTGCGGGTCGTGCCGCCGGTGCCTCGATGTCTGCCCGACAGCGGCGTTCCCCGCACCCTATCAACTCGATGCGCGGCGGTGCATCGCGTATCTGACGATTGAACATAAAGGACAAATCGCGCGGGAGTTTCGCGCTGCGATGGGCAATCGAATCTATGGCTGTGACGATTGTCTGGCGGTCTGCCCTTGGAACAAGTTCGCTGAAGCATCGCGGGAGATGCGCTTTTCGGCCCGCGCGGAGACGGATAACCCGCCACTGGGTGAATTGCTGGGCCTGGACGACATGGCATTTCGGGCGCGGTTTGCGGGTACGCCCGTCAAACGGACCGGCAGGGACCGGTTTGTGCGCAATGTGCTTGTGGCTGCGGGTAACTCGCACGATCTCACATTGATCGAGAGCGTTCGCCGCCTGCTCGATGACGCATCACCCCTGGTGCGAGGCATGGCGGTTTGGGCGTTGGCGCGGCTCACAACAGAGAGTGAGTTGCGCGCCGAGTTCAAGCGATATTTCGAGGACGAACGCGATGAGAGCGTGCGTTCAGAATGGATGATGGAGTTGATGTGATGCCGACGCTTTTTTGTTTTGGATTGGGCTATAGCGCGCGGCATCTGGCGGCGAAACTCGAGGAAGAGGGCTGGCACATTGCCGGAACTGCGCGTTCGGACGATGGCGTGGAGCGCATTCACGATCTCGGCTACACCGGCTTCATCTTTGACGGACTGAGCCCGAGCAAAGGGGCAGGGCCAAGTCAAGGTGCAGGGCCGGCAGTGCGGCGGGCCTCGCACGTATTGATTTCGGCGCCGCCTGATGCCGACGGCGATCCGGTTTTGCGGCACCACGGAGACGATATCGCGCAATCGAATGCGGAATGGGTCGGGTATCTCTCGACAATAGGTGTCTATGGTGATCATGGCGGAGGGTGGGTCGATGAGACGACGCCCGCCACGCCGTCTTCGGAGCGGTCGCGGCGGCGTGCGCTTGCGGAACAGCAGTGGCTGGACTTCGCAAAAGCGTCTGGCAAGCGCGTTGAGATTTTTCGGCTGGCTGGAATCTACGGACCTGGCAGCAGCGCCATCGACGGGCTGAAGGCGGGCACCACGCGGTCGGTTGTGAAGAAAGATCAGGTGTTCAACCGCATCCACGTCGAGGACATTGCGCGGACCTTGATTGCGGCGTTCTCCCGGCCGCACCTGCACGCGATCTACAACGTAACTGATGACGAGCCGGCACCGCCGCAGGACGTCAATGCCTACGCGGCTCAACTTCTGAACCTGCCGCCGCCGAATGAAATAGCTTACGAGGAGGCCCAGCTTTCAGAAATGGGTCGGAGCTTTTATTCAGAAAACAAGCGCGTTCACAATGATCGGATCAAAAACGATCTTGGCGTGAAACTCGCTTTTCCCACCTATCGAGAAGGTCTTGCGGCGATCGCCAAAGGTGCCGTCTAAACGACGTCGCTGTCCGTTCAGCCGACATTCAGGAACCATCCGCTTTCCTGCCAGAATTGGATGGGAATTTAGAGCTCTGTTTGCAGGGGCGGATGGTCGAGATGCGCGTGTCGCCAATTGCACATTTTGGTTTGGCGGGTCTGATCGCCCTTATTGCTGCGATGCCGGTGAGAGCTGAGAACGCAGCCCATGACATCGCCAATAAATTTTCGGAAGCATCTTCGAAGGCGGCCGAACCGCAAGATGATCTGCGACGCAAAACTTACGAGGCCGAGATGCTGGAGCGCGCGCGGCAGGAAGCCCGCGAGCGCGCAGAAGCTGAATTGCGGGCCGCGGCTGAGGCGGAAATGCGGCGCAAGGAGATGGAGGCGCAGCGCGAGGCTGAGTCTCTTGCCCTTGCAGACAAGCTGAAGCGGGCGCAAGAGGCTCGCAAGGCCAAGGCGGCGGACGCATCGGAAGAAAAACCGTTCAAGCCAGCGCTAACGAACACGGATAAGGCGGCAGTGAAGCCCGCAACGGGAACTGTTGCGGCACCGATCGTGGTCACGCCGCCGATGGCGCCCACGCAGCCAGCAGATGTCGCGCGTGAGAGTGCTCCTGCTCCGGCAGCTCCTGCTCTTGCGCCACCGGTCGCCGCTCCTCTAGCAGAGCCTGCAACGGAGATTGCGAGCGAGCCCGCGCAAGTCCTGCCGCCGCCCATGGCGCTGGGTCGTCCGGTTCCATCTTTGCCGCCGATTGCGGCTGTGCCGGCCGATCCGCGAGTTACAATTCTGCTTGTGATGGAGCCTGGAACCAAGGGCATCCGGCGCTTCAACAAGACGGCTGATCCCGTGATCTGCGAAGGGACGTCGTGTTTTGTTTCGAACGGGGCCGGCGCGCCCGCGCGCGTGATGGCGCTGCGCAAAGCGCTCGGTCCGGGCAACACGTTCGGCAAGCGGGCGGGAGCATGTCGTGGAAAGCTCGCCTGCGTCTTTCGCGGTGTGACGCTGACGGGTGCCGCGCCGACGATACAGCCGGTGGATCTCAAAGTTCTAGTGCATGACCGCCGGGAGGCGCGGACAGTTTCCGGAGACGCCTCGTGCCGGGTGATCGCGACCCGCCTTGCGTGTGGACGCACCGTGGTGGCGCAGGGGTATCGCGCGTGGATCGTGCCGGAGAGTGTCGCGGAAGTGGCAGGCCCGGCGGCACTGGAGGCCGCTGTATTGCGTGGTCTGGTTGCGAACCCGATGCGGGAGGCTGCCATCAATCGATGAGGGCTCGTGTCGACGCCTCTTCGATCAACTGAAGGAGCAGGGCGAGGTCCTGGGGTCGGGACAATCGATGATCGCCGTCGGCGACTTCGGTAATGCGAACGTGGCCGCCGTCGAGAAGGGTCTCCAGTCCGCGAACATGCTCTGCGGGGACCACGTCATCTTGCAAACCTTGCAGAATGAGAATGGGCCGTCCGGGGTTAAAGGTTTGGCCGACGAGCTGATGCTTGCGGCCCTCCTCGATGAACTGACGCGTGATCGTATAAGGTTCGCCGTAATCCGACGGCTTGAGATAGCGTCCGTTGGTGAGAATGGCCTGACGGGCGTCTTCGGAAAATCGTTTCCACATCAATTGCTCGGTGAGGTCCCAAGCGGGCGCGATCAAGACGAGTGCCATGATCCGCCGGGCTTCGGCGGGGTCGTTCTCCAAAAGGTACTTCAGCAACAAGAGAGCAACATAGCCGCCGGTACTCGAGCCGACGATGATCCGAGGACCCGGCGCGATTGTCCGGAAGATCGTGACGGCTTCTTCAAGCCACCGTCCAATCGTTCCTTCTTCGAACGGCCCGCTTGAGAGCCCATGTCCGGAGTAATCGAAGCGGACACAGTCAACTCCGGCTTTTGCGGCGTAATCCGCCAGCGTTGACGCCTTGGTGCTGGCCATATCCGATTTCAGACCGGCCAGCCATAATAAGCCGGGACGGGGCGAACCGGAGCGCGTCTCGCGCCGGTAGGCGATGCGTCGGCGGGCGTCGCCGGTTCCGATGTCGATGAATTGCGGTTCTGTGCCGGTCATCCTATGAGTGCCTATCATTTCGCAAGTGTGCGTTACACCGGAGCTGCCGCCCTTGGCCGATCGTGCCACAACCATATTGCAGATTATCCCCCAACTCGACACGGGAGGCGCAGAGCTCTCGACGATAGAGATCGCGGAGGCCGTGATCGTGGCCGGCGGGCGGGCGATCGTGTTGACCGAAGGCGGACGCATGCTGGACCGGCTGAAAGCCACCGGCGCTGATGTGAGGATCTTTCCCGCGGCCACGAAGAACCCGGCCAAGCTACTGGCGAACGCCGCGGCCATCGCAAGAATGATCGAGGCGGACGGCATCGATCTGGTCCACGCGCGCAGCCGGGCCCCGGCGTGGAGTGCACTGCGCGCGGCGCGGGTGACGAGACGGCCATTCGTGACGACCTATCACGGCGCGTACAACGAAACCTCGGCGCCGAAGCGGCTCTACAACAGCGTGATGGCGCGTGGCGATCTGGTGATCGCGAACTCTGGATATACGCGCGATCTGATCCGCTCGCGATACGGCACGCCGGACGCGAAGATCCGGGTCATTCATCGTGGGGTGGACGGCGCGACGTTCGATCCGGAGCAGGTGTCAGCCGATCGGGTGGAGCGGCTCAGGTCGGCATGGGGTGTGGCGCCGGGCCAGCGTGTCATTTTGCAGGCGGCCCGGTTGACCAACTGGAAGGGTCAGCATGTCGTCGTGGAGGCGGCGCGGCGGCTGCACGCCGACGGGCGGCTCGACGGGATCGTTGTACTCGCGGGTGACGCGCAGGGGCGGGATGCCTATGCCGAGGGGCTGAGAGAGGCCATCAAGGCCGGAGGACTCGAAGGGCGGGTGCGGCTCGTCGGGCATGTGGATGACATGCCGGCCGCGTATTTGGCGGCGGACGCATCGATCGTAGCATCGATCGAGCCGGAGGCTTTCGGGCGGACGGCGGTGGAAAGTCAGGCGATGGGATGTCCCGTCATCGCAACCCGGATCGGGGCGCCGCCGGAGACGGTGCTGTCGCCGCCGGAGCACGGGCCGCGCTCGATGACCGGCTGGCTGGTGCCGCCGGGGGACGCGACGGCGCTGGCGGAAGCCCTGCTTGCAGCGCTCAGTCTCGATCAGGTGGCGAGGGCGCAACTGAGCCTCAAGGCGCGGGCGCATGCGGCCGGCACGTTTTCGCTGCGGCAGATGCGGCTGAAGACCCTCCAGGTGTATGACGAGATCCTCGGGACGGGGCTGGCTGCTCGATACGTGGCCGTACGTCCACAAAACGATGGTTAAGTCGGGTTGTAGGGTCCCGTGACGGCTTGACTTGAAACCTTTTCTTCTCGATTCTCTCTATTCATTGCCGGAATGGGGTATTCAGCCAGCCGGCAGGATGTAACCGTCTAGACGGGCATTGAAACAGCAAGAGGAGTTCGACCCATCCGCAAACCAATGCGAGCCGCGCCTACGCGCGAGCAATCCGGGCCCAAGATCAACGACCAGATCCGGGCCCGCGAAGTACGACTGATCGACGAGACCGGACAGAACGTCGGAGTCGTCGGCAAACTCGAGGCCCTGCAACGGGCGACCGACGCGGGTCTCGACCTCGTCGAGATTTCACCCGACGCGGAACCGCCGGTCTGCAAGATCCTGGACTACGGTAAGTTCAAGTACCAGGAACAGAAAAAGCAGGCCGAAGCGCGCAAAAACCAGAAGATCGTCGAAATCAAAGAGATCAAGATGCGGCCGGGCATCGATGATCACGACTACGACGTAAAGATGCGGGCGATCCGACGCTTCTTCGAAGATGGTGATAAAGTCAAAATCACGCTGCGGTTCCGCGGGCGTGAAATGGCGCATCAGCACTTAGGGATGGACGTATTGAATCGGGTTAAGACCGAGACCGAAACGGTCGCGAAGGTCGAGAGTGAACCTCGGTTCGAGGGTCGCCAGATGGTGATGGTGCTGGCGCCGAAATAGGCCGCTCGCCCAGCGTCGCAGCTGATGTGAACGAAAGGACGCTCGCTCTCAGGTGCGGCGTCCTTTTTGTTTGGTCGGTTTGTGTTTCGGTGGCGGAGATCGGGCGTTCGAGGGGTTCTGTCGCACCGGATGTTGACGGAACCCGGCGGGGTCACCATGTGTTTTTCAAATCGACCCGCGCGTGGCGCTCCGGATTGTCCGGGGCGCTTTCGTGTCTCGGGCCTGGGATCGGAAAGGAACTCGCACGATGTCAGTTCGTTCGCTTGTGGGCGCCGCCGTGGCGGCGCTGCTGGTGCTGGCGGCCGTTCCAGCCAAGGCCGACGGGCCGGATCTGATCTTTAAGAAGACGACGGTGTGGAAGCTGTTATCGCCGGATGCGAAACTCGCAACGTTTGCGATCGACGATCCGGAGGTGGAGGGCGTGACGTGCTACTTCACGACGCCGGAGAAGGGCGGTTGGGCCGGATGGGCTGGGCTGGCGGAAGAACTGTCCAATGTTTCGCTGTCGTGCCGCCAAGTTGGTCCGATCAAGTTCAAGCGCAAGCTGGAACAGGGCGAAGAGGCGTTCAGCCAGCGCCGATCGATCTTGTTCAAGCGGATGCAGATCGTGCGCGGATGCGATTATAAGCGCAACGTGCTCGTTTATCTCGTCTACACGGACAAGATTATCGAAGGCAGCCCGGAGAACTCGACCTCAAGCGTTCCGATCGCGCCGTGGGGTGAGGCCACACCGCCGCAGAAGTGCAGCGATTACATTTCCGGCTAAGGCGACCAATCGCCGACTGATGAGCCGGCGATTGGTTGGTCATTTCGTCTCTTCCGGGGCGCGGCGATAGACGTCGTCAGTCCGGATAATGTCGTCTTCGCCGAGGTAAGTGCCGATCTGGACCTCGATCAATTCGAGAGGAACCTTGCCGGGGTTCTCAAGGCGGTGCCACTGTGTGGCGATGATGTAGACGCTCTCGTTTTCGCGCACGAGCTGTTCGGTTTCTCCGATCACGACCTTGGCCGTGCCTTGCACGACGATCCAGTGCTCTGATCGGTGGTGGTGCATCTGCAGGGACAGCTTACCGCCGGGCTTGACGTGCAAGAGCTTGACCTGGAAGCGCGGACCGATGTTGAGCGTTTCGAAGTACCCCCACGGACGGTAGTTGCGAAGGTGCTGTTCCTGTTCTTTGCGATTGGTGCGCTTCAGGGTGGCGACGATTTTTCCGACGTCCTGCGCGCGGGATTTATCGGCGACGAGAAGTGCGTCGGGCGTGTCGACGATGATGAGATCCTTAACGCCAATGGTCGCGACGAGCCCGCGTTCTGAATGCACGTAGCAGCCCGACGTGTCTTCGAGCACGCTGTCGCCTTGCGCGTGGTTGCCGTGGGCGTCTTTTGGCGCGATCTCCCATAGGGACGACCAGGAGCCGACGTCATTCCAGCCGACATCGATCGGGAGCATCGCGGCGGCTTTGGTCTTTTCCATGACCGCGTAATCGACGGAGATGTTCGGGCTAGCGGCAAAGGAGTCGCGGTCGAGGCGCAAGAAGCCGAGGTCATCGGTGGCGAGTGCAAGTGAAGCACGAGCGGCTTTCAAAACCTGAGGATCGAGCGCTGCGATCTCGTCAAGGAACGTGTGAGCGTTGAGAACGAAGATGCCGCTGTTCCAGAAGTAGTCGCCTTCGGCGAGGTAATTCGCGGCGGTCTTTGCGTCCGGCTTCTCGCAAAACTTGTCGACCATGAAGGCTTGGCTCTTAACGACACCTATGCCATCGCCCCGCTTGATGTAGCCGTAGCCGGTGTGGGGACTGTCGGGCGTGATGCCGAACAGAACGAGTTTTCCCGTGGCTGCTACTTCGGCGGCATTTCGGACAGCTTCTACGAAACGGGCTTCGTTCTTGACCGCGTGATCGGATGGCATCACGACGAGAACAGCGTTGGGCTGTTCGCGAACAGCCGCGAGCGCTGCGACTGTGATGGCTGCCGCGGTGTTGCGCGCGACGGGCTCCAGGATGATGGCTTTCGCCGACTGGCCTGCGCGATCAAGCTCTTCCTTCACCAGGAAACGATGGTCGTTGTTGCACAGGATGATGGGTGGAGCGAACCCGGCATCGGGTGTGAGGCGGCGCAATGTGGCGCCGAGCAACGTCGTGCTGCCACCGTTGAAGAAGTTAATGAACTGTTTTGGAAACATCGAACGCGACAAGGGCCAGAGGCGCGTTCCGGATCCACCCGAGAGGATGACGGGAATAATGGGGAGCATGTAAATACCTCGTTAGCGGCCGCGAGGCTGGAAACTCTGTTTACGCGCGCTCGCCGTCCCAGGCGCGAACAGGTTGGCCTTTGTCCCACTAAACAGTGAAAATGCGAAGCGGCGGTGGCCGCTAGTCGTTAAGACAATCACCCACCGCCGCTACGGCATCCGGATACGCGGTACAAAAAACCGGCTGCTTCGACCATATGAACGTCAAATCGTTTCAAAGCTGCAAACGAGATGCGAAAATCAGAGCTGCGGCGACGATTTATCTTCGTCGGAGCGTAGAGCTGGCCGTCCGGTATCGAGAAGCCAGTTCACGATGGGAACAGAAACGGCATGGGGCAGAATTCGCAGAAAGGGCACCGCCACGGTCGGCACGAAGCCTGGTGCGATCACACGCCGGCCAAGACGGTAACTGCGTACGGACAGAGCGGCGACACGCTCGGGCGTCGCTGCTGCAAGAAGGTGACGATAGAGCGAGCCTTCGGCGTCCATGCGCGCATGGAATCGCGTCTCCACAGGTCCCGGTAGAACAACGGCAATGCGGACGCCCCGGCCGGCTGCCTCCGATGCGATGGCTTCGGTGAGGGAGAGTGCAAAGGCCTTGCTGGCATAATAAGCCGCTTGGTGAGGTCCCGGAATAAGTGCGCCCAATGATGATATGGTGAGAATTCCACCGCGTCCGCGCGCAATCATGGCTGGAAGCACGGCGCGTGTGAGGCGAGCCACTGCGGCCACGTTCGTTGCGATGAGCGCTTCGAGTCTCGCGGTCGGCGCAGCCGAAAATGGGCCGGAATGTCCGATCGCGGCGTTGTTGACAAGCACATCGCAGTAGAGGCGTCGTTCTGCAAGCCAGGAACTTAATGCGTCGATCGCTTCTGGGCTGCTTATGTCGAGACTCAGTTGTTCAACACGCACATTGGGATGCCGCTGACCAATTTCTAAGACAGCGGCTTCAAGACGACTAGGCGTCCGTGCAATCAGGACGATGGCTTGCGAATGGCGTGCAAATTGATGAGCAAGTGCCAACCCGATGCCGCTCGAGCCACCTGTTACGACCACGGCGGGGGTGAGATCGCGCGTCGCTTCGACCGCGTCGAAGCGGGGCTCGGCCCACCGACCGATCCAGCGTGTCGCGAGAGATTCAAGACCGTCCATCATCGGCATCTAATGTGCCGATGAGGGCTGTGGGATACAACCCTGTCTTTGGGCCTCGTTTCGTGATCATAAGTAACGGACGCTCGTGACATCGCGGCGGGCGCGGTTGCGCGGGCGGCGTTCCCAAGATAAGGGACGCACGTGTTCAAAGTCGGTTTGGGTAACCTGCCACAGATCGTATTGCATCTGGAGCGCCAGCCAGTAGTGGGCCCCTTGGCCGAGTGCGCGGCCCAGCCGCTGCGCAATATCTGGCGTGATCGAGATGCGTTCTGCGAGCAAGCGATCGAGAACCGCTCGCGGAAGTCCAAGGTGCGCTGCGAGCTCCCCCGGTGTCATGGACAAATAGGGGAGCATATCCACCCGTAGAATTTCGCCCGGATGGAGAGGGGCTGCGTCGGTGCTGCTCAAGGATCTGTACATTGGCCCATGCTGTTCGGTTGCGGACATTTGCGGCACGCACGATGCGCGACGTGGTCCGTTGTGAACAGCACAGAGATTCACCTGTTATTTCGACGGCTTTTAGGCTGACGATTTGTTCAGAAACGCGACTGCTGAGCGCCGCAATTTCGTCACGACGGCGGCGTGGGGGTGGAGGTCTTGACCTCAGTCGTGATGTCCTCGATGGCATTGTCCGGATTGTCTTCGGGCGCTGTGCGGGCCGCTGAGGGCAACGGTCCGCCTCCGTTCGTGCTGCCAGACCTGGTGGCTTCAATCAGCTTCGCGTCGTCGAGATCCACGGCCAGAAGATCGGCGATTTCGGCGGCAAGCGTTTCAGCGTCGCCATCGGGTCCCTTCATGGGCGGGCGCCACTCCACCGCGTCGAGCGTTCCTTTCGGCGAAACGGGCGACCACGCATCGAGTATGATGCCGTCGGCTGTCCATACGGGATCGCGTTCGGCAGTGGCGGCGCGGGTAATCCACTCACGGGCGCGGCCTGCATCGTTCTTGTCGGCAAGCTCGACGCGCGCCATGAGACGTGCGACCCGGCGAGTGAGTTTGTTTTTCAGAAATGGCTGCAATGCGTGGCGGGCGTCACCGAACTCGCGTGCTTCAATGGCAGCCGTCGCCCACGCAACACCGCTTTCGACATTGTGCGGCTTGAGGAGCGCCAGCTGCTTAATGCGGTCGAGGCGATCGCGTGGGCTGTCGCCAATGCGGGCGTAGGCGTACGCGGTCGCCAGATCAGGATGCGGAGACTTGGACCAGGTGCGCTGAATGATCTTCGCGGCTTTGGCCGTCTGGCCACGTGCTGCAAGGATACGTCCCGCCACGGCGGCGGCGGGGATGAGATCGGGGGCGAGCGTATGGGCTTCACTGGCGAACGCGAGGGCTTTGTCGGGATCTGCGTCTTCGATCTTTTGGGCCTGCGCTGCGAGCATCAAGGCGCGGCGGCGATCGGCAACGTGACGGTCCAGATGTCCATGGCGCTTGGCGAGTGACGTCGTCTCGGCGGCGCCGGCCCAGTCGCCAACTTTCAGCTGCATTTCAAATTGCGCTTCCAGCGGCCAGCCAAGTCGTGGGTTCAGCCGAGCCGCGCGTTCGGAGAACTGCATGGCGGCTTCGGCTTCGCCTTCGCGACGGGCTTCGAGGTACAGGCCGCGAAGTCCGAGTTGTTCGGTATCGGGCGAGGCGAGCATGGCTTCGAAGATCCGCCGGGCCGTGGCGCGGTCGCCGGTCAACTGGGCGGCCTGCGCCCGCAGCAGATGAGTGAGAGGTTCGTTCGGGATCGCCTTACGGGCCTGGATCGCGGCGCGGCTGGCGGACGCGCGATCGCCCGCGCCAATTGCGATCATGCCGCTCGACAGCGCATCGAGACCGCGCTGCTGGCGGCGACGGGTCAGTTGTCGGCTGATCATGGCGGGGCTCGACCAGATCTGGCGCAGGAGCGACCATGAAGCGATCGCTGCGCCTACGAGGAGTGTGAGAATGACGATGGCGCGGAACACGCTCGTCTCGATCTCGTAGCCTTCCCAGGTGACGAGCAGATTGCCGGGGCGGTCTGCGAGCCAAGCGAGGCCGGAGGCAAGAAGAAGGACCACCACGAAAAATAAAACAAGCCGCACCATACCCACTCGCTCCTACTCGTTGGGGGCTGCGGGCGATGCCGCGGCCGGCGCCGTGAGCGCAGCTTTCAGTTCATTTTCCACGGTGGCGATGGCGTCGTCGACGCTGTTGCGGGCCGCGACTTCTTTTTGCCACTGCCCGAGTTTGCTGGCGGACTCCGGCGGCAGGTTCTTGATCTCGGCGAGGACCTCTGGAAGGCGGTTTTCGTTCAATGCTTTTTCGATTCTGGCGATGGTGGCTTCGAGGCCATTGTCATCTTCGGGAGCGTCGATTCTGCGGATGCGAACGACGGACTTTGCGCTGGTGAGCAGGCGATCCCAGACGGAGGCTTGGGGGTCAACCGATCCGGCGTCGAGTGCCGCGAGGAGGGCAGGGCGAGCGCGCTCCTTCAGGTCTGTCAGAGATGGCACGCCGGTGGTTTTGAACTGCTCGAGCGGGCTAAGGTCGAGGCGTCCGTCGGACGAGGCGTTGACCGCGTCGAGTTCCTTTGCGAAGTCCTTGCCGCTTTCGATGGCACGCTTGAGGTTGCCGAGTTCAAGGGCGGTCACGATGCGCTCAGTGTTCGATTGGCGCTCCTGTTCCTTCTGGAGGACGCCTTCGACGCTGCCTTCGATCTTCGAGATGAGGCCGGTGACGGGAGTGATGGCGGCCGCCACCTCATCCTTCTTGGCGAAGGTCGTGTCTTGCTGCTCGATGGTGGACCGCAAATCGCCGATGCTGCTGGCGACGCGGCCGGTCTCTTCCTGGGCCGCCTGCACCGACTTATCCAGCCGCTCTTGATCGGCCTTCAACTTTTCGACGGATTGAGTGAGACGCGCGAGATCCGCTTTTGCACTGTCTTCGCGGGCGGCGAGGCGCTGGTCGATCTCGACGGCGAGTCTGTCGCGAATAGCATTGGCTTCCGCTGATACGCGCGCTTCGGATTCGGCAATGCGGGACGTGACGGCGGCGATATCCGAGATGCGGTTTCCGCCCGTATCGGAGGCGGCGGCGGCAGACAATGTCTTTAGCTGATCTTCGAGGGCGGCGATCCGTGCGTCGACGGCTGCAAGTCCTTGGGCACCTCCCATGGATGTGGCGAGGCTCTCGGCCTTTTCAGCAAGTTTTGTCTGGTCGCCGCGCAAGGCTTCAAGGTCGGTTGCGAGCTGATCGACTTTGCCGAGGCGGGTTTCGGCCGAATGCAGGAGATCATAAGCGTCGGACTTGGGAGCGGCTTCAAGTGCCGCGATGCGCTTGTCGAGGTCGGTCGCGACCTGGTCCAAGCGGGCGGCGGGCGTGGGGGTGCCGGTCAACTCTGCGATGCGATCACCACCGAAGAGGACGAGCGCGCCGCCTGCAACACCGGCGGCCAGATGGGTCACGAGGCGGGTGAAGGCGGAGGGGGAGCGCGCGGCAGGTGCGGTGGCAGTGGCTGGCTTTTGCGGTTCGGTTTTTTTTGAATCGCTCGGTTTCGACGCGGGGGCAGCAGGACCAGGTGCGGCATTCGCCGTGCCGGTGTTTTTCGCACTTTCCTTGCCGGCATCCGGCTTGAGTTCCGTTGCCTTCAGATCGAGTGTCGCGTGCGGACGCTTGGGGTCTGTCGGGGGCTGATCTTTCTTGTCGTTCGGTTTGTCGTTCGATTTTTCGGTCATAGGATCAGCCTCGGGGCGGCAGGAGCGCGGACGGTGCTTCAGAAGGTTATGGCTCACGTGCCGCAAAGCCGGAAAATACTTGGATTGTCCGGAGTTAGCGACTATCGGCCGAACTTGACGATAAGCGGGCGACGAGGGCAAGCATTTCTTCCTCGTTGGGCTTAACGGCGATTTCGATGCGTGACGGGTTGAGGGACCCGAGAGCATCGGCAACGCCGGTGGACAAGCAGAGATGCACGAGGCTTTGCGCTTTTTCGCCGAGGCGGGCAGCATCGACGAGGGCGCACCACGCGGTGGCGGTGCGGGGGGACATCAACAGTACTGCGTCGAGATCGCCCGCGCGCAAGGATGCAGAAACGGCTGAAGGCAGCGCTTTGGTGGGACGGCTGCTGTAGACCACCGCGCGGCGGACCGTGAAGCCTGCGGGCGCCAGAGCCTGTTCGAGATCGAAGGCGATGGCTTCGCCGCTGATGTGGAGAAGGGCGCCAGCGCTGGGGTCTAGATCGTTTGCGATTCTTGTGGCCAGGTCCGCGCCGCCGGCATTGCCCTCGAGCGCGACCCGGAAGCCCGCATCGCCGGCGGCGGCGGCGGTGCTTTTGCCAACGGCGAGAACGGGCAGCGCGG
>ERZ1066138.238-NODE-238-length-18888-cov-10.145808_pt1 | contig 18888 bp, 18 predicted proteins | sample MGYA00382785_ERZ1066138 | MGnify/ENA primary metagenome ERZ1066138 (study PRJEB33369, sample SAMEA5778368) | biofilm metagenome | biome: Industrial cooling water; feature: Water cooling tower basin; material: Biofilm | place: United Arab Emirates | collected... | reverse complement strand
AATCAACTTCTCATCCTGATCGTCGCGCAACTCTCACCTTGAATGTCGCGCTACATCCGCGTCGACTATGGCAATGGGCGTAACCGGCGCACTCGGCGCGATCGGCGGAGCCTTGGGGACGCAGGCCGTCTTCGAATATGCGAACGCTTGGACGCGGCTCACGCGCTCGATCGACGCGAACTCGTCCATCTTCGGGATCGCGCTTCGCTCCGCCCAGGACTTGACGGATCTCGCGAACGAGGCCCGCGTCGACGTCGAGGCTTACGGGAAGCTCTACGTCCGGACCTCTGCGGCGATCCGCGACTATGGCTTCGAGGCCGGAACCGCGGAGAAGGTGACGTCGACGCTTGCGAAGGCGTTGAAGCTCGGCGGCGCTGCGGCGTCGGAGCAGGCGTCCGTCCTCTTGCAGTTCTCGCAGGCCTTGCAAAAGGGCAAGCTCGACGGCGACGAGTTCCGCTCCGTGATGGAGAACGCCGGCGTCGTTCAAGAGCTTCTCGCGAAGCGGCTGAACGTCACGAAGGGCGAACTTCTCGACATGGCCGCAGCCGGGAAGCTGCGGATCAACGATCTTGTTGGAGCGATGGTCGACGGCGCGAACCAGGTCGACCGCCTCTACCAGCGGATGCCGGCGACGATCGACGAAGCCTTCGCGGTCCTTCGGAACAACGTCACGCGATTTATAGGCGAAGCGGATCAAGCCGCCGGAGCCTCGCAGGCCTTCGCGAACGGCATCGTTACCCTTTCTGAGAACCTCGAGAAGCTCGCCGTCGTGATCGGTGCCGTCCTTGGAGCGGCAACGGTTCGGATGCTTGCCTTCGCGGCGGCAACGGTTGGAGCCGCGAACCCTGTCAGCCTTCTTGCGGCGGCGGTCGGCTCTCTTGCGACGGCTTACGTCGTATATGGCGACGACGTTTCACTTGCCCAGGACAAGACAGTTACGCTCCGCGATAGCGTCCAAGCCTTCGCAGAGATTGCCGGCGGAGAGGCGAAGGAGGCCGTCGGGATCCTGACGACGCAGATCCGGGAGCTTGCCTCGTCAAACGCGGAGGCGATCAAGTCCGTCCAGGAACTAACGAAGGAGACAGCCTTCTCGTTTGCTGGCTTGATCGCGCAGGGCTTGATCTTGCAGGACAAGCTCTCGATCGGTCCTTCGATCATCGACGGCCTGCTCTCTCTCGACGCCGCTCTCGGCAAGGTCCAAGACCGCGCCGCTCAGATCTCCGCCGCGAAGGCGCTCCCGGACTTCGGGAAGCTGATCCGCGACGCGGAGGCCGGGAAGCTCGAGGATCCGTCGAAGCGCGGCAAAGCAACCGGGACCGCAGAAGCCGTAAAGGCGTCGGAGTTTTCCCGGACGATGAAGCAGATCCGGGAGCGGACCGCGCTCCTTGAGGCGGAGGCGACCGTTATCGGGCAGACGGTCTTCGCCCAAGAGCGGGCTCGCGCTGCGGCAGACCTTCGCTTCGCCGCGGCCGAGACCGCTGCAAAACAGAACCGGAGCGTCACGCAAGCCGAGATCGACGCGATCGACACGCTCGCAACGAAGTACGCGGAGGCGCAGGCTCAAGCGGAGTTCCTCAACGCCCTCCAGCAGGCACGGGAAGCGGAGATCGCGCTCCGCAACGAGATCGAACTCGTCGGGCTCTATGGTGAGGAGCTTTATCGGGCACGGAACGAGCAGGAGCTTCTCAACGCGGCTCGCCGTGCCGGCGTGAGCCTGACGCCGGAGCAGGAGGAGCAGATCCGGCAGCAAGCCGCTATCAACGCGATGCTCCAGCGCCAGCGCGAATTGCAGGTCGAGATCCAGGCAACGGCGAAGGAAGCCCTGACGAGCTTCATCTCCGACATGCGCCAAGGCATGTCTGCAACGGAAGCGCTGGGCAACTCCCTCAACAAGCTCGCTGACAAGCTGATCGAGATGGCCGTCTCCGGCCTCGTAGAGAGCGCGCTGGGGGGCCTCTTTCAAGGAGGCGGCGGGGGTAGTAGCGGGGGGAGCCTCTTGCGCGCGATCGGGCTTGCAGACGGCGGGCTCGTTCGTGGTCCGGGAACCGGGCGCTCCGATAGCATCCCGGCTCGGCTCTCCGATGGCGAATACGTCGTCAACGCCGCGGCGACCCGTCGGAACTTGCCGCTCCTCGAGGCGATCAACTCCAAGGGCGCTGCGAAATTTGCCGACGGCGGTCTTGTGTCACCGATCCCGGCGGCCGTCATGCCGAACCTCTCCCGGCCGGCGACGAGCGCACCCGCAGCCCCGGCCGTGAACGTCGCGCTCTCGTTCAACGTCCAGAACGGCACCCCCGAAGGCATTGAGAAGCTCAAGTCCGACGTCGTCCCGCAGATCAAGTCGATCGTCCGTCAGGAGGTTGGCCAGATCTTCGACCGGCAGCGTCGCTTCACGCGGTCCGGCTTGTGAGGGGGGCGAACATGGAAAGAACATCAACCGAGGCCGTAGCCTTGGCGGCGCTGGGTCTCGTTACAGAGCTTTGCATCGCCCTGCGACGCGCCGGAGCGCTGGGCCAGGCCGATCTCGACCACGCCTTCGACAGGGCAGCGGAGGATCAGGCCGCGATGGGCTCTGCCCTCAACCTCGAGGCGTCTCAACTGCTCGAGCAGGTCCGAACGGCGGTAAAGTACGTCTGCCTTGAGCCGCCGGCAGACCCGGGCGGGCCGATCCGCAATATTCGGAAATAACGGACCGGGAAATCCGCAATAACCGGAAATTAGGGACGCCAGACAGCAAGTAGTGCCAAAGTCCAAACTAGCCAGTTTGGCGTGTATAGGCCTCGCCGGAGATGTTCTTGCAGCGACGGCCTATGTAAATCGGTCGCGGATGCAAGTATATAGGGCCGGTAGTCAGCGATCTGGCGTCAGCCCGATTGAGGGTTTTTCTCGCTTCGGGTGGGGGTCCGAACCGTTGCTCGATCTTGGCGTCGAAAAGCAGGCCGGAAGGGGAGATAGACTTGACCGGTCCAGTATTTCTAATCGACGAGCCGACGCCATTCGCCCCGCGTGCCGATTGGCTTGAGCATCGCGCATCCCTGGCGGAGATCGCCGACGAGTACGGCCTAACGCCGGAGCTTGAGAGGATGATCCAGAAGGCCAACGACGCGCTTGCTGCAAAGGCCGTAGGAGGGCCGGAGACCTGAAAGGCGGCGGAGCGTTCGCTCGGGCTGTGTCCTCCTCCAACCTGATACTGCTCGATCTTTTGCCTATAGACCGGACGACTTCCGGCGGACTTGTCGAGGAAGTCCCGTCTATCTCTGGCGGTTTCAACTCGGGAGTTTCAGGGGAGGTTTCAACGCCGGTGCTTCCCGATCATGCCGGCGTTGACCCCGGGTTGACGCATACAAGACGACAGGCCCACGACCGGGGCCGCTCTTTCGTCGGAAATATCGTTCGACTGCCCACTGGTCCGCGCTCCCCGCCGAAAACCGCCCGTCAACCTCTTATGGACGGTGATACAAAATCGGATTATTGTGTCCGCTAAGTAAAGTTAGCGGACACAGAGGGGCGGCCGTGACCAATAGAGACGTAACTGCAACTGACGGGGCGTCGAGCGTCCAAGCAGCACTCCCAGACCGGCTCGTCGCCGGGGCTCGGCAATTCATTGCTGCCGCCCGGGCGGAGCGAACTCGGACGGCCTACGCGAAAAGCTGGGCCGCCTTCGTCGGATGGTGCGGGGCCCACGGGCGAACGGCGCTCCCGGCCTCCGCCGACACGATCGCGGCTTGGATGACGGATCTGGCCCAAGCCGGTCGCGCGGCGTCGACAATCAACGCGATGGTGGCGGCGGTCGCCGTGGCTCACCGGACGGCCGGTCATCCTCTCGACCGGAAGTCGCCGCTGATCGCCGACGTCTGGAAGGGGATCGCCAACGAGACCGCCCGTGCGCCGCGCCAAGCCCGGCCGATGCTCGCCGGCGACCTCAAGGCTCTCCTCGAGGATCTCCGCTGCCGCGCGCCCAGCGATGCCAGGGACGCCGCCTTGCTGGCTCTTGGCTGGGCAGCCGCTCTCCGCCGATCGGAACTCGTCGGCCTCGATTGGCAGGCGACCGGAACCGGGACCGGCTCGCTCTCGATCGACGAGCGGGGTCTCGTCGTGACCCTCAACCGCTCAAAGGCGTCTCAGGGCGAAGCCGTCACCGTTGTCGTCCCGTGCGCCGACATGCCGGCGGCCTGCGAAGCGGTCCGGGCATGGGTCGACCTAGCGAAGCTCGAGCCGGGAACTCCGGTCTTTCGTCCCGTCGACAAGGGGCAACATATCGGCACGGACCGGCTGACGGATCGAAGCGTCTCGCGGATCATCAAGGCCCGGATCTGGGCGCGGGCCGTAGCCGCCGGCAAATCCGAAGTCGAAGCCGACGCTATGGTGGAGAGCTTTAGCGGTCATTCCCTTCGCGCTGGGTACGCGACCGCCGCAGCGTCGGCGGACGTTCCCGCCTACCGGATCCAGCAGCACACGCGCCACAAGACGGCGGAGATGGTCAATCGGTACATCCGCGAGGCGGACAAGTGGACCAAGAGCGGGCTCAAGGGCGTTGGGTTCTGATCTTGGATAGGGAAAACCGCTGCGCGTCCACTTGTCGAAGCCAGGGCCTCTGCTAGCGTGTTCGCATTAATTTGCGGGGGCCTATTTCCGATGAGATTTATTTTTGCGGCTGCCTCTCTGCCCCTCATAGGATGTGCAGCGCAGCCACCACTGCCGATGCACAGCAACCAAATCCAACCCCCAATATCAACCTCTGCGACGGCAAACGGGGCACCTGTCGCGAACGGCTGGCAACCTGACGAGAAGCTTATTCCCGCGAGACCCGGTTCAGAAATCGGCCCATCTAGGCGGGGCACCACACCTGACGGATGGATTTATACCTACTACTCTGATGGAAGCGGTTCTGTAGAGCCGACCGCAGAAGCGGTCATGGAAGGGTGGTCGATCGGCTGCCACAACGATGCCATGACAGATAAGCGCAAATGTCAGATACGATCTTCGAACGCGCGGCTTTCCATAAGCTACATCAACAGCAAATCACCCTCATCGGTCTGCATAATCGGCCATGACTATCCTGGGCGATTTGGAGCGATCCGCATTGATGAAGCTAGCCCCATCGCGACAAACCAATACGGCTGTCTTCCCGGCGGCATGGCAGCCAAGATAGCGAAGGCAAAAACCTTCACCACACGGCACGTCGAATGGCCCTATGACGAGAACCTCGATAAGAAAAGCGAGAGCACGGGGCTCGGTGCCGCTATGGAGCTTTTGGCGCACATGGAAGCCAACCGTGGGAAGCTGACTTTCTAAGATATCGTGGGGTCTAGTGCCGGCGTTGCAGGCAATTAGCCGGCCCTTAAAAGGAGGGCGAAGACGTGCTCGAGACACTCTCGTTTATCGTTTCGGGATACGCAGGATATGTCGGTTGGCCATGGTGGATCGCGACCGCATTGGGCGCGGTTGCGGGAGCCTATAACGCTGCTCGCCGATTTTACGTTGGGCCTTGGCGAGACAGACTTCTCGCAGACGGCAGTGATGGCAAGCAAGCTTTCAAAGCACTCATCTTCGTGGTGCTATGGACCGGGAGCATATCCGCGGTTCTGATGACCGGGATCTGGGGGGCAGCGCGCCTGATAACTTCCTATATGTCTGGCTGAAACGCATTCTAATCTCGTTCCGTCCTTCACAACTCCGGACCAATGACGGAAAATCTCTCCGATTCGCAAATTGAGGGTTTTTCATGAAGGCGCTATTTTTCACCCTGCTTACGGCGACGCTTCTAGGCGGCTGCAAAGACGGCGAACCTCGCTTTGACACGTCGACCGCAGCGGCTTACCGGCAGAGCCTTAACGCCGTGCAATCGGCACTTCCCGAACCTGAGCGCCCTAAGCTTATGAAGGCGCTTATCCAGCTATCGTTTGCCGGCGTCACCGATGACGACAACCCCTTCGCAAAGCTGACAGCGATGGCGAACGCCGCGAGAGACGAGACGACGATGCTCGCCGTACTTTCGCCGGTTCTTCACGGCCGGACCGGTCCAGAGGTCATCCAACTGGCGAGCGATCAAGCGGAGCAAACCCGTCAGCGCCAGTTGACCGCGGTCAGAGACGAGATCGCGACGATTGAGAAAGAACTCGCCGCCGGGGTAGCGAAGGCGACCGCAGAAGGCGCGATATTGTCGAAGATCCATTTACAGGGTGCGCGCTATTTTTGGAACGAGCAGGGCTATTCTGACGAGCCGATCATTGCCTTCAAGATCACCAACGGCGGCGATAAGGCGATCCGAAAGATCTACGCTCGAGGCATCCTTGAGACCCCCGGCCGCTCAGTCCCGTGGCTCGAGGAGGATTTCAACTACGAGATCAGCGGCGGCCTCGAGCCGGGGGAGAGCCAAGATCTTCGTTTGGCCCCGAACCGGTTCAGCAAGTGGGGAAATCAGGACCTCAAAAAGCGCAACGATCTGGTCCTGACGCTTATCCTGCGCGACGTAGAGGACGCATCCGGAAACCGTGTGGCCGGTTCCGCGGACGATTCCGATCGGAAGCGCGAGCGTCTAAAGATGCTGCGTGAGAAAGAGGGGAAACTTTCGAGAGGCGAGGTCATCTAGCCTCGAATCTCTCGCTCGACGCTCACAGCTTCAAGGGCGTCTTATCGGGAGGACGATCGTCCTCAATTTGTTTCCGCCAACGCTGGCTCTCCTTCTCGTACCGCTGTTGGTTCTTCGCGGCGCGGGACCGATTGGTCCAACCTATTGCGATGTGCCGGCGGCCTCCGAAAAAATCTGCGTGATCCTCCATGATCCAGACGCGGATCATACGCTCGCCGGAGCAGTCGTCGCCTTTGCAGCCCCAGTGCAGATTGTCGGGAATAATGTCCCGGGCGGGTTCGCCATACCCTGCGAATTTTTCGGCTGCCTGACGCAGCGCTTCGTCGTCGGTCATGCCATCAGGAAGGGGAACACGTCGTTCAAGGTCGTAGATCACGCCGTCAGGACCGTACCCAATTTCAACGTGCTGGGTGGCGTCCTGAAACGTCCATTCGCACCAGTGCTCGGTAGGATTGGGCGGCCAAGTCTTGCAGTAACGCTTTCCCGGGGCTCCTGCGAGGCGGTCCGCCTCCTCCAGCGTCATCGCCGGATGGAAGCCACCAAGGTCAATCCGATCATCAAGGGCGGCTGCGCTAGCGGCGGCGACGGTTGTCAGACTGACCGCCAAGAATACTCCGGCAAAAAGTCTCACGTTCGTTCTCCAGTAGCATCTCGCAAGCATCGACAGGCCTCCTGCCAATACGCGGCGTCAAAACGGCAAATCGTCGACACGTTGGGCCGGAAGTGTCGACGCCGGCGACATAAAGGCCCGCCGGAGCGCATACCCCGGCGGGAGAATGCCTCGTCAAGCGGCACGGCCTCGGATCATTCGGTCGAGGTCATCCACTGCCGCCTTCGACATGTTGAAGGTGACGTTGACCCCCTCGTAGCCGCGCGCATCGATGTGCGTCTTGTATCGAAACCCAGCATAAACGGCAGCAACGATCAGCGTGCCGTTGGCCACATATTGAGGCTGGATCTCCACGCCGCACGGTAGTCGGCATGAAGATTTTTCGGCGACGTGCTTTAATCGGTAGCTGCCGGTCCCTCCTCTTATCGTTTGTGTGGGGGTTATCCGCTGGACGAGGCCCAATGCAAGCAAGAACTCGTCGACTACAGATTCGGACTTGAGCAGTTCCCGTTCAGACCGAAAACGGTCCTGATGTTCCAAGGCGCTTTCCCATTTTCCGTCCGGTCGCCGCTTCGGCGGACCAACGTGGTACCCCCAATAAGATAGCTGGGGCTCCCGCTCCATCACCTGGGCAAGCGCAGCCGCACCGACGGCTCTGTAAAAATGGATGCCGTCGACGAAGAAGCCTTGATCTGCGAGATATTCACAAAAACCAGTCGCATCCGCGCCGGGAGAGGACGCAGGCGTGAGAGCCTGCGCCTTCATGGCGGCATAGGTTCGAAAACCTAATCCACGAGCAAGGCCTTCGACGCGATGTGACGACTTCACGTCAGGCAGCGCCCTGGTCAGGCGGAGCTTCATTTCGTCGATGGCGGCGGGAGAAATTTCGACGCGAAGGTCGAGCATGGGTTCACTCCTTCTCAGGGGCAAAGCCGTTCGCCGATTACGCAGCCGCCCATGAAAGGGTGAGCCGTCCGCCGACGGCGCTGCAAAGGGCTGAGCGTTCATGCGCGCGGCCATCGTGGCGTCCGACTTGCCGCAGACGCTTTCGCACGGGATACCGTCGTTGTCGGCGTCGAGCCGACCCAGACCGCATTGATCGAGAAAATACTTGGCTTCGGCGCAGGTTGTCATTTCCTTGCAGAGCGACTTCGTCCCACAAAGTTCCTGACCCGAAGCAGGGGCCGCCAACAGCGCCATCAAACTCGCAACGAGAACCGGCAACATCACGCAATACCTCAAGCAGTCGAAACACCACTAGGGTAGCGGATGCTCCGCGATGAGCAAGCGCGGACGCAGTCGATTGAGGGCGCGGATCCTCGTCGTCGATGACACATGAGCCGCCGGTCATGGGTAGATGCGGGCGCGAACTTTACACGAAAAAACCCCGGACAACGGGTGTCCGAGGTTTGTCGAACTTAGCCAGTTCATCGAGTTTACGCGGCGCGGACCGCCTTGAGGTTGATCCGCGTCTCCTTGCCGTTGCGCTCGATCGTCAGAAGGTGGGCAACCTCACGAACCCGTTTGCTCGCTTCGCCCTCCGTTACGCCCATGAGCCGGGCGAGATCGCGATTGCTGGCAGCGGTGCCGCCGTTTTCTGAAAGGGCGCGCAGAACGGGGTGGCGACCGGGAAAGGCCAACACGGTCGCCTTGCGCTTCGTCCCCCGCTTGCCGCGAGGCTTGGGCGGGTTGGTGTCCGGGTCCGGGGTGACGGCGGCGAAAGTCGCTGCGGCGGCCGGGAAGGAGGTCTGGGCCGTGTCGCGGGTCGTAGGGTGCGAGACGCGCTCCGGTCGACGTTCTGCCGGAGCATGGGCACCGTAGGCGATCAGGACCGCGCCCAGGCCGTTCGCCGCCAAAGAGCCGAGAACCGCGACAACGAGATCGAGCGTCGTGCCGTCGATGCCGAGACGATCGGCAAGCGGCGCGGCAACCGGAGCCGCTGGCAGCGCGCTAAGCGACGTGCGAGCCGCCTCGACCTCTTTGGCCGCTTCCTCCTTGGCTTGCTCGAGGAGCGCGCGGCAGTTCTTTGCGCAATCGCGCTGGGCGGCCTTCTCGAGCGCCGCCGTGTCCGCATCGGCCTTGGCTGTCTCTGCCCGTACCAGACGCGCTGCCGCGCTCTGGCGAGCTTCTGCGGCGGCCCGGGCGGGCACTTGAGCGGCTTCCCGATGCGCCACGATCCGATCGGCAGTCGAAAGAGCGGCATACGCTTCGCCGAAGACCAAGCCGAGCGAGAGGGCAACTGCCCACTTCCAGCTTGAGTGTGCGACGGCAACCGAGCCCGCGATCACGGCCAGCGTTGCGGCGATGACCATCTTCGCATGAGGTTCGTGGATGCCGCCGCCCGCCTCAATAACGGCGTGCGCCGCGGCGGCGAGGATCCCGACGCCGGCGACTAGCGCGAGCGCACGGGGGATGATAGGCGTTTTCATCGTCGATGCTCCTGGGTCTATCAGGGGTGGAGACAAGGCCCGGCCGGTGCTCCAACACCGCGTCCGGGCCACTTTGTTTGTCCTGCCTTCCGGCTTGACAGTTATAAATTAAACTCATATGCCTTATTCGTCAAGTTTGCATTTAAACTCATGGGAGGCTATGGCATGGAGCGGAACCAAACCGACACCGGGACGGACGCTGACATGGCACCAAAGAAAGACAATCGGGAAAGCTACCTCCAGCCCAGCCGGGAGGACCGCAAGGCCCTGCTGCTGTGGCTCCCGGCAGACTTGCACAAGGATCTGAAACGGGCGGCTCTCGACGACGACACGACGTTGCAGGAGTTAGGCGAGAAGCTCATCCGTGAGTTCATCGCCAAGCGGTCAAAACCTAAGCGCTAACCCAGGAGAGGGACATGACAACCACCTACAAGACGAAGCCGACCATTGAATTGCTCGACCTGTTTCAAGCCTACGGCGCGGCCACGGCCGGCTTCGACAGCGTGCTCAACCGGCCCCGGACCACCGTCGCCGCGGCCGAATTGATCGCCGGGGAGAATGACCGCTTAGGTGGGCTTCGGATGCAGATTGCCGAAGAACTTTCGACCCGGCCGGAGCCCGCCGACGAGCATCACGCTTACGAAGTCATCGAGGCTTTGCTTGCCACCGCCACGCCGTTCCCGGCATGGGTGATCGGCCTCGTGACGAAGAACGCCGCGTAAGCCGTTCTAGCACGCGAAAGCTCCCGTTCAATTTCCAGCGAACAGTCTGAAACAGCTTAAGAAAACGTCCCGGTTCGATTGCCAGCGTAACCGACCAACCCGGCAACTGAAATGTGGGACGGAATGTGGGACGCTGAAACCATCGGCCTGTTTCGGGCAGTCATATGAGATAGTTAGGCCGTGATGTGAGAGGACACTCTCTCCGCCATCTAATCTATTTCATGCATGAATTGCAAAAATTTTGCATATTATGTTTTTCTCCGAACCCTTTGTCAGTCAGCCTCTATTCCAATTAGATCGGCGGTTGAAATTCCTACGCAGGACGACGTGCGCTTTCATGGATCTCAGTCGATAAATCGTCGACAACACGAGCGCCACTCTCGCGGTCTACTGTCCTTGCGCTCTATGCGTGAGTCTCGAAGCTTGCCGAAAGCCTCGCGACGCTGATCAAGATGAGCGTCGTCCTGCCGACGGGGAAGCGTCACGCCATACCAGTTTGGGTCTTAGTGCGGCACCGAGTGGTTCGGTGACAGCGAAGACTGCAGCAGATTTCCCCCGATGAAGACGACGGCGAGCAGCTTGAGAAGCCGTCCCGAAAGGATGCCCTTACTAGGTGTCATCCAACTGTCGCATAACGTCTTCACGATATTCAGCTGATGTGCGACGTCTTGTTCGACTTGTATCCATGCGTGGGCTGACTATTATCCCAAGAACGTCGTCCTAGCAGGAGCCAGCATATGAAGAAGTACCTTGAAGTTTTGACACCCCAGAACAGCCAGCTGATCTTTATCGATCATCAGCCGCAGATGGCATTCGGCGTGCAATCAATCGACCGACAGACGCTGAAGAACAATGTCGTCGGGCTCGCAAAGGGTGCGAAGGCCTTCAAGGTTCCGACAACGATCACCACCGTCGAGACAGAGTCGTTCTCCGGGCATACCTACCCGGAATTGCTAGCCGTCTTCCCCGACGTCCCACTGCTGGAGCGGACCTCCATGAACTCGTGGGATGATCAAAAGGTCCGCGACGCGCTGGCGAGAAATGCGCGCAAGAAAGTTATCGTATCGGGTCTTTGGACCGAAGTGTGTAACACCACCTTCGCTCTCTCGGCCATGCATGACGCAGATTACGAGATATACATGGTCGCCGACGCATCCGGCGGAACGTCGCTCGATGCGCACAATTACGCGATGCAGCGCATGATCCAAGCCGGCGTCGTCCCAGTGACCTGGCAGCAGGTTCTGCTCGAGTGGCAGCGGGATTGGGCGCGCAGAGACACATACGAGGCCGTTACCGGCATCGTGAAAGAGCATTCGGGCGCGTACGGCATGGGCATCGATTACGCCTATACCATGGTTCACAAGGCTCCGGAGCGTGTTGCGCACGGGCCGATCCTGGCGCCTGAAGCCGCCGAGTGACGCATCCGCGAGATCGGCGGACTATGTTCTGCCGGTCTTTATCGAAGGACTTGCCAATGGCATTTCAGCGGCGAACGTTCGTGACCGGGCTTGCGGCATCGGGCGCTGTCGCCGCCGTGAAAAGCCCGTTTGCTTGGGGGCAGAATGTGACCAGAAGCGCAGACATCATCCTCCGCAATGGCCGCATTACGACGCTCGATCCCAGCCAGCCTGAGGCTGCGGCGATCGCAATTGCCGACGGCATCGTGATCGAGGCGGGTCCGACAGATGCCGTGATGAGGTTGTCGGGACCGAAGACACAGATCATCGAGTTGAGCGGCAGGCGCGTCATACCCGGACTAAATGACAGCCATACACATCTGATCCGTGGCGGGCTCAATTACAATATGGAACTGAGGTGGGAAGGGGTTCCTTCGCTCGCGGATGCCTTGCGTCTGCTCAAGGATCAAGCCGCCCGGACGCCGCCACCGCAGTGGGTTCGGGTCGTCGGCGGTTGGTCTGAATTCCAGTTCGAGGAGCGGCGCCTGCCCACGCTCGATGAGATCAATGCAGCGGCTCCCGAAACGCCGGTTTTCATTCTGCATCTTTATGGACAAGCCCTCCTCAACAAGGCGGCGGTCGCCGCGTTGGGCTTCAACCGGGATACGCCGGACCCGCCGGGCGGCGTGATACAGCGGGACAGCGCTGGCCAGCCCACAGGTCTGTTGATTGCAAAGCCCTCAGCGCTCATCCTCTATTCGACACTCGCACGCGGCCCCAAGCTCGCGCCCGAAGATCAAATCAATTCCACGCGCCATTTCATGCGTGAACTCAACCGCCTCGGCATTACGTCCGTCATCGATGCGGGCGGCGGCGGGCAGAACTATCCTGAAGATTACGACGTCATCCAAAAGCTGCACGATAGCGGCCAAATGACGGTTCGGGTCGCTTACAACCTATTCGCTCAGAAGGCCGGCTCTGAGCTATCGGATTATGAGCGCTGGATCGCGATGACCCGACCTGGCACAGGCAGCGCGATGCTCCGCCTCAACGGTGCGGGTGAAAATTTGACATGGTCGGCTGCGGACTTCGAGAATTTTCTCGAGCCACGCCCCGATCTCAAGCCCACGATGGAATCAGAACTTGAACCGATCGTGGAACTGCTCGCAACGAACGCTTGGCCGTTCCGGATTCACGCGACGTACAACGAAACGATCGATCGCTTTCTGTCTGTGTTTGAGCGCGTGAATGGGCGACAACCGTTTAAGACGCGCTTCATCATCGACCATGCCGAGACGATTACGCCGCGCAATATCGAAAGGGTGAAAGCGCTCGGAGGTGGGATCGCAATCCAGCATCGCATGGCGTTTCAAGGCGAATATTTCGTCAGTCGCTACGGCAAGGATGCGGCGGCCCTGACGCCGCCCATCCGGCGGATGCTGGATGCGGGGCTCCCGGTCGGAGCCGGCACGGATGCGACGCGGGTCGCTTCTTACGATCCGTGGGTTGCTCTTTCCTGGTTGACGACGGGGCAGACGGTCGGCGGACTGCCGCTCTATGATGAAGAGAATGTGCTCGATCGAGAGACGGCACTCAGGCTATGGACCGCCGGCTCGGCTTGGTTCTCGGGCGACCAAAATGTCAAAGGAACGCTCGCGCCCGGCATGTACGCCGATCTGGCCGTGCTCTCCTCTGATTTTATGACGGTGCCGTCCGCGGAAATCCGCAAGATTGCGTCCGTTTTGACAATGGTCGGCGGCAAGGTGGTTTTTGGATCCGGAGATTACGAAGATCTCGCGCCGCCCCTGCCGCCGGTCTCGCCATCATGGAGTCCTGCAGGCGCTGTTCCCAGCCCGGCCCAGCGTGCGGATATGCGAACTCAGCCAAACCACGCGAGAAGTTGCCATGACGGCTGTCGTAACGGTTGCGGTATTCATGGACACCATCATGCCATTGCGTGGACGGTCCCAATTCCGGTCGAGGAAAAGGCGTCCTTTTGGGGAGCGCTTGGTTGCTCATGTTTTGTAGTTTGAACAGCCGCAGGCCAGTGGCCGTTCTCGGTCTTCTTGCTTTCTCGACCCTTTCGACGATTGAACCGTCTTATGCACAGGCGACGTTGGAGTTTGAGTTCAAGGGCCGTGTCGAACCGCGTCAACGCGTGCAGATCGCCAACCAAGTCACGGGCGTCGTCGAGCAAGTCCATGTCGAGGCGGGTCACATAGTAAAAGTCGGAGATCTTTTGTTTTCGATCGATGCCTCCAGCTTTCGCCTGGACGTCGAAGTGGCAGAAGCAGAGGTCTTGGAAGCGCGCGCCAAGCTTGAATTGGCGGAAGACATTGCAGCGCGACGAGCATCACTCGAACAACGCGGTTCTGGTGCCTCGGCGGCAGCCAAACAAAGTGCTCTGGAAGCCTCGATGGCGAGGGCTGTTCTCAAGAGAGCGGAGGCTCAGTTAAGCCTTGCCAGCTTGGCGTTGAAGAGAACAGAGATTCGATCGCCGATTAACGGAATTGCACAGCGACCGAGAGTATCGCCCGGGGCCTTTGTCGAGGCGGAAGGTGGAACCGTGCTGGGAGAGATCGTGCAGACGGATCCCGTTTTGGTGGCATACCAGATCACATACGCCGATCGACAGGCGGTGCTTTCGGCTACTGGCACGACGCTGGTCGTCGACCTCTACCGTTCAATCAAGCTGAAGCTCAGGCTTCCCTCGGGTGCACATTATCCGGAAGGCGGGCGCGCGCTCTTCGAGAGCGCGGAAATAGATCCCGCGACCCAGGCGATCACTGTGTGGGGGGAGTTCCCAAATCCAACGGGAGTGCTGATACCGGGATTGGACGTGACCGTTCTGTCGTCGTTCGAGCGCTAGCCGCATGGATCCCGTCAAATCGTCCTCAGGCTCTGCCTGGTCGCCCTTCGCCCACACATCTTTTGCAGTGCTGTGGGTCGCAACGGTGATCTCCAATATTGGCACATGGATGCATGATGTTGGGGCAGGTTGGCTCATGACGGAGCTCTCCAGTTCGCCCCTGACGGTCGCGGCGGTTCAAGCGGCCACAACATTTCCAGTCTTTTTGTTCGCGCTTATTGCCGGAGCCGTCGCGGATATCGTCGATCGTCGGAAACTGTTGATTATCGTGAACCTGGTCCAGGCGACCACTGCGGCTGCGCTTGCCAGTCTCGTTTCACTGGATCTCGTTACGCCGCTCGTGTTGATAGTCTTCACGTTTGCACTCGGGACCGGCGCTGCGTTCGTCGCGCCGGCATGGCAGGCGATTGTACCATCGCTCGTCCCTCGTTCCGAACTCTCATCGGCTATTGCTCTCAATTCGATGGGCATCAACATTTCGCGGGCTATTGGACCAGCGATAGCCGGCTTTCTCATCGTAAGCGTCGGCCTCTGGTCCCCGTTTGCGCTGAATGCGGTCAGCTTTGTGGGTATCATCGCCGCGCTGCTGTGGTGGCGCCCCGCCGCTGCTGAGCCGAGGCGCTTGCCGGCAGAGGAAGTGAGTACTGCCGTAATCAACGGTTTGCGGTTTGCACGATATAGTCCGGCTGTCCGAGCGACCCTCCTGCGCTCGCTGGTGTTCTTCCTTTTCGCAAGTGCCTTCTGGGCCATGTTGCCCTTGATCGCACGAGTTCTATTGTCGGGCGGTCCGACCCTTTACGGGCTTCTTCTCGCCTGCGTCGGAGTCGGTGCGGTCGGTGGTGCATTCATGCTTCCTGTCCTGCGCAAGCAGTTTGGGCCCAGCCGGGTGGTCGCATTCGGAACCCTCGGAATTGCGCTATCGCTTGCAGCTATCGCTCTCCTTCCCGTGGCGCCTGTGGCTATCGCAGCCGCGCTCTTTGCCGGCCTCTCATGGATTTTGGTGCTCTCGACCCTCAATCATTCCGCTCAAACGGCGCTGCCGGACTGGGCGCGGGCGCGGGGGCTCTCCATTTTTCTCACCGTCTTCTTCGGTTCCATGTTTCTCGGCAGCCTTGCCTGGGGACAGGTGGCGAGCATCTACGGCATTCCATCGGCGCTGTTGACGGCGGCAGGTGGCGCACTCGTCATGATCCCTTTGACCGCGCGCTTTCAGTTGCAGCAATTGGCTGGGCATAATCTCGCCCCGTCAATGCACTGGCCTGCGCCCGTTGTTTCCGAGCAAGAGGCTGACCTTGACAGGCCTGTGATGGTGGAGGTCGCCTATTCGGTCATGGCCGAGAAAAAGCCTGAGTTTTTGAAACTTATGGACCAGCTCGCCAATGCGCGGCGCCGCAATGGCGGTTACGGTTGGCGACTCCTGCAAGATGCGGCCGACCCCAGACGTATGTTCGAGATCTGGCACGAAACGTCCTGGACCCAGCACCTGAGGCACCACGAGCGCGTATCCGAGGATGACCACGAACTCCAGGACCGCATCAAAGACACTCTCGAAGGAGAGCCTGAGATTAAGCATCTCGTCGCCCCTTTTACGCAGACACGAACGTAACGTTTTTCGGCACCCCATTTGAAGTGTCGCTAGGTTGGGCATGCTGCAGCTGGATCGCCTGACCAGAAACTGGAGCAACATCCAAAATCACCCTACGCGCGTACCGCAATGACGTGCGGCGGTAGCCGCCTGCGCAGCGCCACGCGTTTTATCGATATCAATTATCGAGATTCGGCGCCGGGCGTCGACAAGCCGAATTCGACAACATTCGACCCATGAATGATCGCGAGCACGTGCTGTAATCCGTGCTCGATCGGAACCCCCGAAGCGTGGCGGGTTTGTGCGACATGGTCGAGCAGCAAAAGCACGCAGAGCGCGACGCGTCTCACGCAAGACACTGCCACAGCACACTGCAGCTCGGTCTATTTGGTGAAGTGCGCAGTCCTTGCGTCGCCATTGGCAAGATTGGAATCACGCCCGCGATACCGCTCCAAGAGGAAATTTCAAGTGTGCCGGTTTGTGTGGATGACTCCCGAGAGCGGCGTTAACCGCTTTTCCGAATCGTAGGCACATGGACAACGGCAGGTCCGCAGCACCAAACGCTTTGGCTGGCGTCGTGCGGTTCGTCGCCTGAGCACTGGTCTCCTCGGTGCTCTGCGGAGTCTAGGACCGATAAGCCACACCAAATAGGGGAAGCGTGGCGGCACGCCCCACTGTCACGTACCCGTAACATTGGGTGCATAACTGAATCGCCGGGGACTTGGACCACAAGGGGGTTTTCACCATGCACTCACACCGACTTGCGCTGCTCAGCTCATCGCTGGCTCTCGCACTCGTAACTGCCGTCCCGGCCGCACATGCACAGGGTGCCAACAAGGAACTGCTTGACGTGCTGCTCAGCAACGGTGCGATCACGCAGAAGCAATACAATCAGATGATAGGCAAGGTAGAGGCCGAGGCGAAGGAGAAGGAGAAAGAGCCCGAGGTTACGCTGGATCAGCGCGGGTTCAGGGTCAAATCCGCGGACGACAAGTATGCGATCAAGATCGGCGGGCGTCTGCACGCGCAAGCCGCCACGCACCTCAATGAAGGCGGCTTGGAGTCAATCGGGGTAAACCCGACAGACGGAACCGAGCTTCGCCGCGCCCGCATGGAGATGAGCGGCACGATTCAAGAAGACTGGCGCTGGGCGGCCGAAGTCGACTTCGCCGACAACGGCTCTAGAATATTGGACTTCTGGCTCTCCTACACGGGCATCGAAGACACAGCTCTAACAGCAGGACACCAGAAGCAGCCCTACAGTTTGTCGCTCGAAATGAGCACGAACGACATCGCCTACATTGAGCGCTCGATCGATAACTCTCTTGTGGTGCCGTTCGTCGATCGAGCGATTGGACTGCGCATGGACACGAACGGGGAGAACTGGTTCTTCGCCGGCGGCTTGTTTGGCGAGTCGGTTGGACCTAACGACAACGGCCAACCCGATGGTAACGAGGGCTGGGGTGCGGCGGGCCGTTTCATCTACGCGCCGGTGATCACCGATAACAGTATTGTGCACCTGGGCGTGCGTGGCGCGCATCGCCTCCCTGCCGATGACCGGCAATCTGTCCGTATCCGGACCGAAACCACCAATTTTTCAAACACGTTCGTCATCAACGCCAACGTCAACGACTTGGATAGCGTGACGCTACTCGGACCTGAAATCGGTTTGTCCTACGGGCCCTTCACGCTTCTGGGCGAGTACAACTTCGCCGAGTTCGAACGCGAAGTTGGCTCCACGCTGGATTTCTCCAGCTGGCACGTTGGTGCGACCTGGTTGTTCGGAGCCGCGCCCTATGCGAAGGCCTACCGCATCGACGCGGGAGAGTTCAAACGGCCGGTCCCACTGCACGACTTCAGCATGCACAGTGGTGGTGGATGGGGCGCGTTGGAGCTTGGAGCCCGCTACGCCTCCATCGACATGAACGACGGAGACTTCACCGGCGGATCGCAGGACAATGTCACGGTATCTGCAAACTGGTACATCAACAACAACGTCCGGCTGATGTTCGACTGGACGCACATCCTCGAAACGGACGGACTAGGGCTGAACCAGACGCAAGCCAATATAAACAGGGAAGCCGAGGGTTTGGATATCCTGCAGACCCGCGCCCAGTGGACCTACTAGTCAGGAACGGGATCCCGGTTTGCGCTTAGCGAAAGCCGGGATCTCGCTAGACTGACAAGTTCCCCATCGTGAAACTCTTTCCCCGGGATGACGAGCGATTCGTCATCCCAATTCGCCTGACGTCCAGCGCGGCTGGGTGCGCTTCCGACGTAGACGCGTTCTCGTGTTGCCCTTCTAGTCTTGCTTTCGCCCGTTATCGCAGGCTTCGACAAGAACTAGTTTTGCAGCATCTCATACTGCCAGAAATCGACTGTGTTCTTGCGCAACTTTCTGCTGCAATCGCCCGCACAATTCACCCACTTACCACCCGGCAACTGAACCTGCTGACCGTAAGCCGTGTTGCGCACCGCGCCTGTTGCACACTTGTCGGTTATGGGGCTGCAAGCTTTGACCTTGCCGAGGTTTCCCTCGACCGCAAACGAAGATTGCGCGGGCACCAAAGCCGCTAAGAAGCCAATGATCGCCATCGCCTGAAACTTAGTCATGTCAACACCTCCTTCAATTAGGTTTCGTGGACAAAGGGTATCCATAGTTTGACTGAGGCGAGCGCGACGAA
>ERZ1066138.236-NODE-236-length-18936-cov-10.182088_pt1 | contig 18936 bp, 15 predicted proteins | sample MGYA00382785_ERZ1066138 | MGnify/ENA primary metagenome ERZ1066138 (study PRJEB33369, sample SAMEA5778368) | biofilm metagenome | biome: Industrial cooling water; feature: Water cooling tower basin; material: Biofilm | place: United Arab Emirates | collected... | reverse complement strand
TGTTGCCGGCGAACATCGGCTGGCCGCCCTTCCAGATCGACTGGTGAACGTGCATCCCAGAGCCGTTGTCGCCGAAGATCGGCTTCGGCATGAACGTCGCGGTCTTGCCGTACGCCTGTGCAACCTGATGCACCACATATTTGTAGATCTGCATGTGGTCGGCCATCTGGATCATCGGCCCGAACTTCACGCCAAGTTCGTGCTGGGCGGAGGCGACTTCATGGTGATGTTTTTCCACCGTAACGCCCATTTCGGTAAGCACCGAGAGCATCTCCGAGCGCATATCCTGACAGCTGTCGATCGGTGGGACCGGGAAGTAGCCACCCTTGACGCGCGGACGGTGGGCAAGGTTGCCCATTTCATACGAGGTGTCGGAGTTTGACGGCAGCTCCGAGCTGTCGACCTGGAACCCGACCTTGTACATGTCGGTTGAAAACTTCACATCGTCGAAGATGAAGAACTCAGCTTCGGGGCCGAAATAAACGGCGTCGCCAATACCCTGCGAGAGCATGAAGGCCTCGGCCTTCTTGGCGATCGAGCGGGGGTCACGCTCATACGGCTGTCCGGTCGAAGGTTCGAGCACGTCACAGAAAACGGCGAGGGTCGACTGGGCGAAGAAGGGGTCGATGTGTGCCGACGCTGCGTCCGGCATCAAGAGCATGTCGGAGGCTTCGATGCCTTTCCAGCCGGCGATCGAGGAGCCATCGAAGGCGTAGCCGTCGCTGAACATCGCTTCATCCACGCAGGAGACGTCGGCGGTGACGTGCTGCATCTTGCCCTTGGTGTCCGAGAACCGGAGGTCCACGAACTTCACGTCCTTGTCCTTGATGAGCTTCAGGACGTCGTTGACCGTCTTCATTAGAACTCCCCTTGAGATCCCAGTTGAATGGCAATGCGCAAGGCTCTTCCGGCCCGCTGCATTCCTTAGATCGCGTCCGCGCCGTGTTCACCGGTCCGGATGCGAATGGCTTCCTCGACGTTCGAGATAAAGATTTTCCCATCCCCGATGCGGCCGGTCTTGGCCGCTTTCTGGATCGCTTCGACGGCCTTATCGAGCATCTCGTCGGCCAAAACCACCTCGATTTTCACCTTGGGCAGAAAATCAACGACATATTCGGCGCCGCGGTAGAGTTCGGTGTGCCCCTTCTGGCGGCCAAATCCCTTCGCTTCAATCACGGTAATGCCTTGCAGGCCGATGTCCTGGAGCGCTTCCTTCACTTCGTCGAGCTTGAACGGTTTGATGATGGCTTCGATTTTTTTCATGATTCCTCGGCCTCCCCGGCGGATTGGCGCCTGCCCCAATCCCGCACGCGCGATGGTTAGCACGCCACATGCCAACTTCTGTGGCGCTAATTTTATTAATGCAAGTCAACCAACTAGCTGGAAACCGCCTGTTTTTTGGCTGCCGCCGGCCCGGTGAATAGACCAAAAGTTAGGCGTTTCGCCAGTCAAATGATCACTCCGAGGAGCCTCCCGCTGCACTGCGAGGGCACCCATGCCTTTCCCTCTCCCCATGCGCATCATCGCAAAGGTAGACTAGAAAATCTTGGCCGACACCACGCGATCAGCGTCTGCCCCGACCCACAAGGAGCCGCATGCCGAAGCTGGAAGTGCTGACAAATGATCAGATGTCTCGCGCCGACCGCGCGGCCGTCGCCTCAGGCATCGCCTCGCAAACGCTCATGGAAAATGCCGGTCGCGCCGTCGCCGAACAAGCCATGGCAATGGTCAAGCCGGGTTCGCGCGTTTCGGTTCTTTGTGGTCCCGGCAACAACGGCGGCGACGGTTTCGTGGCAGCCCGTCTCCTGAAACGCGCGAGCTACGACGTCCGCCTCCACCTCATCGGTGAGAAATCGACGCTGAAGGGTGACGCGGCCGATGCGGCCCGCCGTTGGGACGGCCCGGTTCGCGCCATGGATCCAGATGCTCTCCAAAGCATGCATCTCGTCATCGACGCCCTGTTCGGGGCCGGTCTCAGTCGGCCGCCCGACGGGGTGGCCGCTTTGATGATCGAGGCCATGAACACGAGTGGCCTTCCCGTACTGGCCGTCGATGTCCCGAGCGGGCTCGACGGCACCACCGGCCAAGCCCAGGGCGCAGTCGTCCATGCAACCCGCACCATCACTTTCTTTCGCAAAAAGCCCGCCCACCTGCTCCTCCCGGGACGCGCACTCTGCGGAGAGGTCGTCCTGAGCGACATCGGCATTCCCCCGTCCCTGCTCGCGGGCGATCTGGGCGTTGCGACATTCGAGAATGCCCCCGCGCTCTGGACGGCGACCCTTCCTCATCCGCGCCTGGACGCTCACAAGTATGCACGCGGTCACGCCCTTGTCGTTTCAGGGCCGGCTTTCCACTCTGGCGCCGCGCGTCTTGGCGCGCGTGGGGCGTTGCGCGCTGGTGCCGGTCTGGTCACGGTCGCAAGCCCCCCGTCGGCCTTGCCGGAAAACGCAGCCCATCTGACGGCCATCATGATCGCGCCCTGCGAAAGCGCAGCCGCGCTGTTCCGGCTTCTCGAAGACAAACGCAAGAACGCCATTCTGATCGGCCCCGGCGCCGGCATCGGGCCCGAAACTGCCGAGTGGACCGCAGCAGCGCTGCGCTCGGGCGCCGCCGTTGTCCTCGACGCCGACGCGCTGACGTCGTTCGCCGAGACCAAGCGCGATAAGGAAGACAGCGTCGGCTTCGGTTTCACGAGCGCACTCACATCCGCCACTTCGCGCCCCGCCTCCCTGTTCGATATCATTCGGGAAATCCCCACGCGCCCGGTGGTGCTCACACCCCACGAAGGCGAATTTGCGCGCCTGTTCCCTGACAGCATCGGCTCGAAGCTCGAGCGCGCCCGCGCAGCCGCTCGACACGCCGGAGCGATCGTTATCCTGAAAGGCGCCGACACGGTCATCGCATCGCCCGATGGCCGTGCCGCAATCAATGCAAACGCACCCCCGTGGCTCGCCACCGCCGGATCAGGCGATGTTCTTGCTGGCTTCGTAACGGGGCTGCTCGCCCAGGGCATGCCGGCTTTCGACGCCGCCTGCGCCGCCGTCTGGATGCATGGCGATGCCGCGCACCGCTTCGGCCGCGGGTTGATTGCGGAAGATCTTCCCGAGGTGTTGCCTCAGGTCCTGGCACAGTTTACGTGACCCATTTTAGTTCCCGGCATGCTCCGGAACGCGTTGTCTCTGCCCAGGACCAGCCTCAGTGAATGCTGCCCGACGCCTCGCGGCAGGCCGCCTCGCAGCGTTTGCAGTTCTCGGCGCAGATGCGGCAATGTTCGTGCATTTCTGCATGGGACTCGCATTCCTGTCCGCAGACGCGGCACGCCATCGCGCAAGCTTCCAGCGCAATACGGATCACGCCCTCGTTCGAGCCCGTCCTGCGGCTAGCGACTTTTCCCGCTGCCTCGCATATGTCGGCGCAATCTAGGTTGAGCCGAATGCATTGCGTGAGTTCGAAAACCTGCTCCTCCCCAAGGCAAGCGTCTGCACACGCAATGCAGGACTGCGCACAATCGAAACACTCTTCGATGCAGCGGATCAGGGTTTCGTTGGTCGAGCCCTTGACGTGCGGATGGGTGCTGATCATCGCCTGAACGTGCATGGAACGCCTCCAGGTGAGATTTGGTGCGCCCTCTTAACCGGAAGCTACCCCCTGAGTTCCCCGACCGAAAACCTGCCGCATCGCATCGTCCGCCGCGAGAAACGCTACCACGTCCGGCGTCAAGTTAGGGCTTTCCGCCTTCACATTGGCTTCGATCATCAACCGATTGACGTCGATAAACCGGCGCTCGGCGCGGTCATATAGCCCGCCTTTGAACAGGGCGATGGCTGCAGTTTGCCCGGCATAGGGGCCGGTCTCGATGACGAACCGCTGCTCCATGACAACGAGATGCGTTTGCCATCCCACAAGCCGCGTTTCAATGCGGAAGGTCTGCCACAATCGCAACTCCCGCCGGTATCGAATCTGGATGCCGCTCGCGATGGGCGTCCAGCCGTGTCTCCACGCCGCCCGCAACAGCCCGCTTCGCGCCAGGACATCGAGCCGGCCAAGGTCCATGAGCGTAAGGTAGCGGCCGTTGTTCATGTGCAGCGACGGATCCAGATCGTGCGGCCACACACGGAACGTGAGCCGCGAGACCCCCTGTCCGGGATCGAGCGGACGACCAAATAAAGCGGCAACAAGGCACCGCAACAACCGCAGCCAGAGGTTCATAAGTATGTGGTCTCCGTATTGCTGGGGCGGATCGAAATACACCGTGCCACCTTGATAGCCATATTCGTGACTTAGGTTCCCTGGCAGTATTGACCTGGGCGGCGGAGTCGCCCAAACCGGTGTCTAATTTGGTGACAAGATCGATCAGTAACCTGAAAGGATCCGGCGTGCCGGACGACCTCGCAAAAGGTTGGAACACGGTGGGTGCCTGGATCCGTGGTGTCGCCATCGCCACGGCACTCGGCCTTTGCTCGCCAGCGTTGGCGCAAGGGGTGGCAAGCCCCGCGTCGAGCCTCGCCGATACGGCCGCCGGTCACCTTGCTCGCGGACAGACGAACGAGGCGATCAACGCCTATTCGGCGGCGCTGGGCGATAACACGCTCACAAATGATCGCCGCGCCACCCTGCTCAATGATCGCGGTGTCGCCTATGCGCGGGCCGGTCAGGTCAAACTCGCCGTCGAAGATTTCAACGCGGCCGCGGGCCTCTTCCCCGAATATGCAGCCATCTACAATAACCGCGGCAATCTGCTCGTCTCCCTTGGTCTCTTAAAGGAGGCCTTGAAGGATCTCGATCGTGCCATCGTGCTGGCGCCGGGGTACACGTCCGCGTTTAATAATCGCGCCGGTCTTTACGTGCGCCTCGGCCAACCCGGCGATGCCATCGCCGATTACACGCGCGCAGTGCAATTGAGCCCCCAGATGCCGGCACCGCTCGCCGGCCGCGGCCAAGTCTACCTCGCCATGCTGCGCCCGCATGCGGCTGCACGCGATTTCACCCGTGCACTCTTGGCCGACAGCCGCTTCGTTCAAGGCTATCTCGATCGGGCTTCAGCAAAACTGATGATCGCCAACTATCAGGAGGCGATCGAGGATGTCTCACGTGCCGCCGCTTTCGATGTCGGCAACCCAGAGATCTACGTTTTGCGCGGTGAAGGCTATCTGGCGCTGCGCGATCTTCCCGCTGCCCTGAAAGACTTTACGCAAGCGATCACGCTCGATCCCAAGAACGTCGGAGCATATCTCGGACGCGGCCTGACCCAGGCGCGCGCCAGTACGTTTGATGAAGCTTTTGCAGACCTCAATCGCGCGATCGAGCTTGACCCGCGCTCCGCGCGCGCGTTTGCATATCGAGCTTTCGTCTACAAGCAGACGGGACAGATCGGCGTCGGTCAGAAGGACATCGAGACCGCGCTGAAACTCGATCCCAAGAGCGGCGACGTTCTCTGGGCAAAAGCCGAAATCGAAGAGGCACAGGGCCAGCTCGATCAGGCCATCGCGGATGCAAAACTCGCGCGCGCGTGGCGCCCTGGCTCGAAAGATGCGATTGAGCTTCTCCAGCGGATTGATACGGCAGGAGGCAGTAACCGCATTGATGTCGCCAAAGCCGGCGAAATCGAAGGTTGGCGGGTCATTCGCAATGGCACTCAGTTCGAAGCGATCAACGACGCGCTCCCGCGTGTGGCTGTGCCGATTGAAATGTTCAGCGACGGCCTTCCCAAGTTGAGCGGCTGGGATGTTCAACCGGCTCCGCACGAGAGCTTCGGCATCTTGAAGTTCGCCGCCGGCCAATTGCAGACGAGTCGCGGCGCTGACGATATGGAAATGGCGGCGCTGATCGATATCTCCGGCCAGCGCGTGGTGACGATCGTGCCCAACAGGCGGTCAGGGAATGACGGCAGCAAATCCACCTCCTGGTCGTTTGAAGACCGCCGCATCACGGTGACGTCGGTCGATGGGTTGACGGAAGAGTTTCCTCTCGATGCACCGGCCAATGTCGGTGCCCTGGCAGCCGGGGCCGCGATCGGGGCTGCGGGAACCCGCCGCCTGTCCTCGGGCGCGCCGACGGGAACCGCGTGGGCGCCGTGGAATGACCCCATGGGCCTGCCTCGCGCGAATGCCCCCTCGTCATCCAAGCCGATCCGGACAGTGCAGAAAAAGAAGAAGCCGAAGAACATCTTCGAACTGCTCTTCAACTAGCGCGTTGAGCGCGGGGCATCGGCTGATCCACGCGGGATGGATAGACGTTGACCAGATACGTCGTCGGCTGCTCGCCACCGTGTCTCGTCTCACTGGGATATGAATGTCCGCCAAACCCATCATTGTCTGGTTCCGCAACGATTTGCGGCTTGCCGACCATCGGGCCTTATCAGCAGCCGTCGCCAACGGTGCAGCGGTCGTGCCGGTCTACATTCATGACCTGAAGGCCGCAGGTGACTGGGCGGCGGGCAGTGCCTCGCTCTGGTGGTTGCATCATTCTCTCTCCGCGGTCACCGCATCGCTTTCTGACATCGGCGCACCTCTTGTGCTCCGCAGCGGCGACACGGAAGACGAACTGGCAGCGATTGCCGCCGAAACAGGTGCCACTGGGCTCTACTTTTCGCGCGCTTACGAGCCTTGGGCACGTGCTCAGGAAGAGCGCGTAAGGGCTCGGTTCAGCGGCAGCACTGGCATCGCAGTCAAACGCTTTGCCAGCGCCATACTGCGTGAGCCCGAAGACGTGCGCACCAAAGCCGGCGACCCTTTCAAGGTCTACACGCCGTTCTGGCGTGCGCTCACCGCTCTCGGCCCGCCGTCCGCTCCTCTTCCAGCCCCAAAGACGGTCACCAATCTCGACAAGAAGATCATCAGCGAAAAGCTCGCAGACTGGAAGCTGCTTCCCACAAAGCCCGACTGGGCAGGCGGAATGCGCGAGACGTGGCAACCTGGAGAGCAGGGGGCTCATGCCCGCCTCGAAACGTTTCTGAAAACCGCTCTCGATAAGTATTCGGACCGCCGCAATCTTCCTGCTGTCGACGGCACATCCCGTCTGTCGCCGCACCTGCACTTTGGAGAGATCTCGCCGCACCTCTGCTGGCACCGTGCGACCGCCGCGCGGGAAAAAGCCGGGAGCGGTGACGCTGCGCTGGAGACGTTCCTGAAGGAACTCGTCTGGCGCGAGTTCTCCTATCACCTGCTTTTCCATTGGCCGACCTTGCCCGAGCAGCCCTTCAAGGCGGAATTTTCGAGATTCCCCTGGGACGAGGATGCAGTCAGACTCAAAGCTTGGCAGCGCGGCCAGACCGGCTATCCGATCGTCGACGCCGGTATGCGCCAGCTCTGGCATACCGGCTGGATGCACAACCGCGTGCGCATGATCGTGGCGTCGTTCCTGATCAAGCATCTCCTCATTCCCTGGCAGTCTGGAGAAGCGTGGTTCTGGGATACGCTCGTGGATGCCGATCTGGCGTCCAATGCAGCAAGCTGGCAGTGGGTCGCGGGCTCGGGCGCCGATGCAGCTCCCTACTTCCGCATCTTCAACCCCGTCACGCAGGGTGAAAAATTCGATGCGGAAGCAGCGTACGTTCGCCATTGGGTTCCCGAAATCGCCAAGCTGCCCGACGATGTCATCCACGCGCCATGGACCGCTTCCGCCACCGTCCTGGCCAAGGCCGGCGTCGTTCTCGGCAAATCGTATCCGTTGCCGATCGTCGACCACGCCGCCGCCCGCCAGCGCGCGCTCGACGGCTACGCGGCAATGCGCGCCTGATCGATCCCCTAGAGCCAAGACCCTCAGGTATGATGCGTATCTCTTTTGTGCCGGAACCGGCGCTGGCGGCAGCAGCGGGTAAGGTTATGCTAACCACACCCGTCTCATAGTCGGCCAACTGTGCCGCACCCTGGGCGGTCGATCGTGTCGTGCATTTCCGGGGAGGAGTACCGCGTGCGTAATCGCTCATCTGTCACGGTGGTCATAGCCGCCGCCTTAGCCATGTTGTCGTCGCTGCCGGCGTCGGCCGATGTTCGGGTCCGCGTTGATAAAAGCTCTCAGACGATGACCGTCGCCGTCGATGGCTGGGTCCAGCATCGGTGGCCTGTATCCACCGCCAAGCGCGGCTATTACACACCCACCGGCAGTTGGCGGCCCTTTCGGCTCGAGCCCAATTGGTACTCGCGCAAGTACGACAATGCGCCAATGCCCAATTCCATCTTCTTCACCGGCGGCTATGCGATCCATGGCACCGTTCACGTCAGCCAACTGGGACGACCAGCCTCGCGCGGCTGCATTCGGCTGCATCCGGCCCATGCCCGCGAACTCTTCGCCCTTGTCCGCCAGTACGGCATGAAGAACACGCGCATTTCGATAACCAACTAAAATCACCCCGCGCCCGGCCACCCGCCCGCGCGGTATCTAATTCGACACCGGTCCATTAAGTTTTGCGTAGCTGGAGCCGATTCTGATGCGACGCCGCATTTCCCGTCTTGCCGTCCTTGGCTGGATCGCCTTGATCCCGCTGTCTGTGGCTGCGGACCCGGCTCCGGAGACTGCGAACGGGCCTCCCGCTAACCAAGAACCGTCCGCCTCAGCCACTTCTGGCGCGACGCCGGCAGGCAGTGGTGCGAGCACCGGAACGGCGACGTCATCCGATGCTGTGCCATCGGAAAAGACGATCAACGACTCCGAGAAAGCCGCCGCTGCCGCGCCCCCGCCGCCTCCGCCCCAGCCCACCCTGCTGATCAACATCAACCTCACGACCCAACGCATGGTCGTGACGGAAGGCGGGAAGCCGAAATACACTTGGGCAATCTCATCCGGCGCCTACGGCTATCCAACACCGACCGGTACCTTCACGCCGTCGTGGATGTCGAAGATGTGGTACTCCAAACAGTATGACAACGCGCCGATGCCGCATTCGATTTTCTTCAAGGGCGGCGCCGCGATCCACGCCACGAGCTCGATCCACCTGCTCGGTACTCCAGCGTCGCATGGCTGCGTGCGCCTGGCGCCGTCGAATGCCGCTAAACTCTATGCAATGGTTTCCCGCCACGGGAAGGATCGCACGCAAATCTCTGTTCACGGCCGTCCAAAATATACCGCTCCGCAAATTGCTCGCGCGCGCTCTGGAAGCGCCCCGAGCATGCGCTACGCCTATAGCCCGTATAGTTATGGCAATTACGGGTATGCCCCGCCCAGGTATGTTTATCCCGGCGACGCACCCCGTTACTACATTCAGTCGAGTAAGCAGCGCGCCGCTGCATTGAAGAAACGCCGTGCTGCCGTACGGCAGTACTACTCACCCTACTGATCGCGGTATGGCGGTCGCCTCGCGTCACCATCGAGCACAGGTTCAGAAAGGGTTCCATGTCGGCTGCGACGTGAACCGCAAATAGCCGATGTTGGCCCCGAGCCTGAGACCAAGACCGGACCGGATCGGCGCCATGATCACGTCACCGCCCTTGAGCAGGGTCATTCCAACGCCGCCGACGAGGTATGCGGAGCCGTCGACCCCTGTGAAGCTGCGATACAACTGTTCCGGCTCGCGCATGCGATAAACGAGTATGAGCGTCCGGCCACCCTCGGCGCCAAAGTCGTATCCCACCGAGGGCCCGTGCCAGTGGATGGTTTGCGTGCCGCCTTGGCGCAGATACAAAGTGCCCTTTCCGTAACGCAGCCCCGCGAGAAATGCGCCGCCGCCTTCTGTCCCGAGAATGTAGCCCGTAGGCCGGCCTGAATTCGCGAATGCATATTCGATCACGCTCGCCAGATTGGTCGAGATGGTGCCGAAGAAACCGCGTGACGCCTCACGGATTTCGTCAATCGTGTAGCCCTGATCCGGCGCGTCGAAGGTCACAGGCGGAAGCGTATTGGTGTCGCCGGATGGTGGGATAGGCGCCGTGGCAATAGCCGCCCCGCCCGCCGAAGGTTTCGGAACAACCGACTTCGTCTGCGAATCCCAGATACCGTCGGGCCGTACCGGCGCCACGGCGCGCGGCTCACTTGGTTTGGGCTTAGGCGGGGGCACGGCCGCGACCTTTGGTGGTTCGGGTGCTCGTACCTGAGCCGAACCCGCGGGTTTTGCTGGTGTCGTTTCGATCTTTGCAACCGCCGGTGGCGAGGTTGCGGCAGATGCCGCTGGGGCTGCGGGCGAAGTGGACGCCAGTGAACCCGCCGATCCGACTTCCCTTGCAACTTTCTCGTCGAGATAGGCTGCCTTGGTCTTCATCACGGCGAGAAGTTCAACGCTCGCCGCTTCGATCTCTGCCAGCTTGTTGCAGTCGTAAGTTCCGTCCTTGTTCGGCTGCCCGAGTTGGTCGACTTTGCTCAAGAGTTCGTTGGCGCGCGTGTCGAGTTCGCCAAGCCGTCCATCTTCGAGGTAGAGCATCGCTCGCTCTTCGCGATCTTCTCCAGTCCAGCCTTTCTTCTCCGCCAGCACTGTGAGTCGTGCGCGCATGCGCGGCTGCGCCTCGGCATTGTAGTTGCGCAAGGTCCCGCCGAACTTGTCGACGGCTTTCGCAAAGGTTGCCTCCGTGCACTCCGCCAGGGCCGGCGCCAGGGCAGCGCCCTGTATAATGAGCGTACCGACAGCGACCGCCGCCAATCGCAAAATCCGTGTCATGCGCGTCCTCGGAAGGTTGTGCTCCGTTTGTGCTGACGGCGACAAAACGGCATTTGCGTGGCGCAGCGTCAGCTTGGCGGATCAATCGTTTAATCGTCAGTCGTTCGGCACAGTCACCAAGACGGCAAGAGCGACCCAGTGCCCCCGACCCTGTGAGATTCGTGTGTCACGAGTTAACCCTCGAGTGAGACGGCGCACCCCACCGACCGTCATTGAGCGTGGCGGGTCGTCGCGGCCATCCGCCGCCGATCAGCATTTGATCCTAGTCATCACCAGAGCACACAACCCGCCGTATCAGGGTTGAAGGACGTGGGCGGCATTTCGCTGTCCAAAGGGGGTTTTCTCCGGCGCGCAATGTGTCTAGTGTCCTTGACAGCACAAGTTGTCAGCGGGCAATTGCAGAAGCCGGACGCCCGTGGTGTAAACAGGCGGAGCAGTGGACCATGCTGGACGAGGCAACGTTGGGCGAACCCTCCACCCCGGTCGCCGCAGAGCGGCCGCTGGGCTCAGGACTTCGCCGCGAAACGGTTTTGTCAATTACCCACTATACCGACAAGCTGTTCTCGTTCCGAACCACTCGGGCTCCGTCGTTCCGCTTCCAGAGCGGACAGTTCGCCATGATCGGCCTGGAAACCGAGACACGTCCCCTCCTGCGCGCCTATTCCATGACGAGCGCCGTCTATGACGATCACCTGGAATTCTTCTCCATCAAGGTTCCGAACGGCCCCCTGACATCGCGCTTGCAGCATATACAGGTCGGCGACACCATCATTGTCAACGGCAAGCCCACCGGTACTCTGCTGCTGTCGAACCTGCGTCCCGGCAAGCGCCTGTGGCTGTTCGCAACCGGAACAGGGTTTGCCCCGTTCGCCAGCATCCTTCGCGATCCCGAAACATATGACGCGTTCGACCAGGTGATCGCCGTCGAAGGGTGCCGCGAGGTCGACGAACTCCAATTCGCAACCGATGTCGTGACCGATTTGCGCCGGCACGAATACCTTGGCGAGACCGCAACAGAAAAACTTCTCTACTATGCGACTGTGACCCGCGAACCGTTCCATCACCAGGGCCGAATTCCGGATCTCATCGCAACGGGGAAACTCACGTGCGATCTTGGCATCGCGCCATTCGGCGGCGAAGAAGATCGCGTGATGATGTGCGGCAACCCGAACATGCTTGCCGATATGAAGGCGCTCCTCCAAGCACGCGGCTTCACCGAAGGCTCGAGCGGCGCACCCGGCGAATTCGTAATCGAAAAAGCATTCGTCGAAAAATAGGTGCCGCCTCCAACTGCATGGCCCGGAACTTCAGTTCCGGGCCACAGTCAGCAGGTCACTTGGCGACACCGGGATGGTCCTTCATCGCCTTGCCCGTCAGGCTCTTGTCGTCCGGCTTGGAGGTCGGATTAGCCGTTGTTCCGTCGCCAGTCACGCCCGGCGAATCCTGCATGGCCTTTTCAGCGAGGCCACCCGTTTCGGGTTTCGCCGTTGGGTTTGAAGTGCTGCCAGCGCCTGTGACACCTGGGCTGTCCTTCATCACCTTCTCGGTCAAATCGCCCCCCGCGAAGGCAAGCGTCGTCGATGTAGCGAAAACAAATGCGGCGAGAGCAAATACTTTCATGGCCGTTCTCCTGGGAACTGGATGTGTGGTCGGTTTCAAGATGATGACCGTTCGAACTGTCGGAGGGAGATACGGAGCCCCGCAGACCAAGTTTCAGATCCAGCAATGAAAAAGAAAACGCCGGGCGCGGGCCCGGCGTTTCTGATGTCATGCGAAATGCAACGGCTTACTTCAGACTCGGGAAATTGAACTCGGCGCCCTTTCGGATGCCGGTCGGCCAGCGCGCCGTCACGGTTTTCAACCGGGTATAGAAGCGCACGCCCTCCGGCCCATAGATGGAGTGATCACCAAACAGCGACCGCTTCCATCCCCCGAACGAATGATAGGCAACGGGCACCGGGATCGGCACATTGATGCCCACCATGCCCACCTCGATCTTGTCGGCGAACGCGCGCGCAGCATCGCCGTCGCGCGTAAAGATCGCGGTGCCGTTGCCGTACTCGTGATCGTTGATCAGCTTCGCCGCTTCATCGAACGAGCCTGCCCGCACGACTGAAAGCACCGGCCCGAAAATCTCCTGTTTGTAAATCGTCATCTCAGGCGTCACGCGATCGAACAACGAGCCGCCGAGAAAGAAGCCGTTCTCGTACCCTTGCAGAACGAGCCCGCGTCCGTCGACGACGAGGTCCGCACCTTCCTTCACGCCCTGATCGATAAGCGCGGTGATCTTGCGTTTCGCCTCCGCCGTCACAACCGGTCCCATCTCGGCATCGGGATCTGTCGCAGGTCCGACCTTCAATGCGCGCACCTTCGGCGCCAGTGCTTCGGCAAGCTTGTTTGCAGTCGCCTCGCCGACAGGCACAGCCACCGAGATCGCCATGCAGCGCTCACCGGCAGATCCATACCCCGCGCCCATGAGTGCATCGACAGCCTGATCAATGTCCGCATCGGGCATCACGATCATGTGGTTCTTCGCGCCGCCGAGCGCCTGCACGCGCTTACCCTTGGCTGCACCCCGCGCATAGATGTATTCCGCAATCGGCGTCGAGCCGACGAAACTCACGGCAGCGATGTCGGGATGATCGAGGATCGCGTCGACGGCTTCCTTGTCGCCATGCACCACGTTGAACACGCCAGCCGGAAGACCTGCCTCCTGGAGCAACTCCCAGATCAGCATGGTCGCCGACGGATCGCGCTCCGACGGCTTGAGGATGAAAGTGTTCCCGCAGGCGATCGCCACGGGGAACATCCACATGGGCACCATGACGGGGAAGTTGAACGGCGTGATGCCGGCGACCACGCCGAGCGGCTGCCGGTCCGACCAGCTGTCGATCTCAGGACCGACATTACGGCTGAATTCACCCTTCAAGAGATGCGGGATCCCGCACGCAAAATCCACCACATCGATGCCGCGCTGCAATTCCCCGAGCGCATCAGGATGCGTCTTCCCGTGCTCGCGCGAGATGGCCCGTGCGATGTCGTCCGCTCGCTTCTCCAAAAGCTCCTTATACTTGAACAGAACCTTGGCCCTTTTCATGGGAGGGGTCGCACCCCACGCCGGAGCGGCTGCCTTTGCAATGGCGACAGCCGCATCCACTTCCGCTTTCGACGACAGTGGCAGACCGGCGATCTGCTCGCCGGTCGCAGGATTGTAAACGGCCGAGACGCGGCTCGACACCGACGTCACCTTGCGGCCGTCGATGGCATTTTGGATTGTGAGCATGGTGAAAAGCCTCGTTAAGGCGTGTTGGCAAGAACGTCCGTCAGAACGTCGAACAGATGGTCGATCTCGGACTTGGTGATGATGAGCGGCGGCGAAAGCGCCATGATGTCGCCCGTCGTGCGCACCAGAACACCCTTCTCGAAAGCGGCAACGAAGCGGTCATACGCGCGCTTTGTCGGTGCATCCGGTATCGGCGCGAACTCGACCGCTCCGATGAGGCCGATGTTGCGGATATCGATCACGTGGGGCATCTCGCGCAGCGCATGGAGCCGTTCCTCCCAATAGGGCGCAAGTTCGTTCGCGCGCGTCAGCAGACCGTCTTCGGCATAGGTATCGAGCGTGCCGATGGCCGCCGCGCAGGCGATCGGGTGCCCCGAATACGTGTAGCCGTGGAAGAAGTCGATCATCCAATCGGGGCCCGACTGGAATGCGCCGTGCACCTTGTCGTTGACGAACACGGCGCCCATCGGAATGGTGCCGTTGGTCACGCCTTTGGCCGTGGTGATGATGTCCGGCTTGATGCCGAAATAGTCAGAACCGAAAGCCGTGCCGATCCGCCCGAACGCGGTAATCACCTCGTCCGCGATGAGCAGGATGTCGTGCTTGCGGCAGATGGCTTCGAGCCGCTTCAGATAGCCTTTCGGCGGTATCAGGACGCCCGTCGAACAGGCGACCGGCTCGACGATAACGGCCGCGATCGTCGAGGCGTCATGCAAGGCGACAAGCCGCTCCAGATCGTCGGCCAGTTCCGCCCCGTGCTCCGGCTCGCCTTTGGAAAAAGCATTGCGCGACAGATCATGCGTGTGTCGCAGGTGATCGACGCCTGCTACGAGCGCGCCGAACCACTTGCGGTTGTTGACCATGCCGCCGACCGACATGCCGCCGAAATTCACGCCGTGATACCCGCGCTCGCGCCCGATCAGTCGAACCTTGGTCGCGTTGCCCTTGGCGCGATGATAAGCCAGCGCCATCTTCAGCGCCGTCTCGACCGACTCCGAACCTGAGTTCGTGAAGAAGACGTGGTTGAACCCTTCCGGCGCCACGTTGACGAGGCGGGAGGCGGCCTCGAACGCCTTCACGTGTCCCATCTGGAAGGTGCCGGCGAAGTCAAGCGTCTCGACCTGCTCCTTGATGGCCGCGACGATCTTTGGCCGACAATGACCGGCGTTGACGCACCACAGCCCCGATGTACCATCGATCACGCGCCGCCCGTCAGGCGTGAAGTAATAGGACCCTTCAGCCTTGGCGAAGAGACGCGGCGCGCTCTTGAATTGCCGGTTCGCGGTGAACGGCATCCAGAAGGCTTCGAGATCGTTGGTTTTGAGCTGCACGTTCATGATGTCTGTCCTCGGAAGGCATCGCCTCCCCTGATCGTCTGGCATTTATGCTGAATGCGCTACGGCTTCGGTGAGGGCCGCTTCGAAGATGTCCATGCCCTCGCGAACAAGATCGTCGCTTGCCGTCAGCGGCGACAGGAAGCGGATGACATTACCGTAGGTCCCGCACGACAGCAGGATCAGCCCGCGAGCATTCGCAGACTTCAACAGTGCCTGCGTCAGAACGGGTGCCGGCTCGTGTGTCGTCTGATCCTTCACAAGCTCGACTGCGCACATCGCCCCGAGCCCGCGCACATCGCCGATACAATTCAAATTCGAGCGGTGGCTCAAGTCATGGCAGCGATCCATCATGATCTTGCCGATTGCGACCGCCCGCTCGCAGAGGTTTTCATCTTCGATGATGTCGAGGACGGCGTGCGCCGCCGCACACGCGACAGGATTGCCAGCATAGGTGCCGCCGAGGCCGCCGGGATTTGACGCATCCATCACATCCGCCCGGCCGGTGATCGCAGCCAGCGGCAGCCCGCCGGCCAGACCCTTTGCCAAAGTCACGACATCGGCCTTGACGCCCGCGTGTTCCATCGCAAACATCTTTCCGGTCCGTGCGAATCCCGACTGGATCTCGTCGGCAATCAGCACGATGCCATGGTCGTCGCAAATCCCACGCAGCGCCTGCAGGAACTCGGGCGGCGCGATGTTGAATCCCCCCTCACCCTGCACCGGCTCGATGATGATGCCGGCAATGCTGGATGGATCAGCCGTGTGCTTGAACAGGCTCTTCAAGCTGTAAAGGCTCTGTTCGACGGAAACGCAATGATACGCGTTCGGGAACTCCACCTGATAAACATCCGCCGGGAAGGGGCCGAAGCCCTTCTTATACGGCACGACTTTACCCGTCAGCGCCATGCCCATCATCGTCCGCCCGTGGAACCCGGCCGTGAAGGAGATGATGCCGGGCCGTCCGGTGTAGGCGCGCGCCACCTTTACCGCATTCTCCACGGCTTCCGCGCCGGTCGAAATCAACATCGTCTTTGCCGGACCTGCGACCGGCGCGATGGCGTTCAGCCGTTCGGCCAGGCGAACATAGGATTCGTAGGGCGTCACCTGGAAGCAGACGTGGCTGAACGCCTTCATCTGCTCTTCCACGGCCTTCAGGATGCGCGGATGCTGGTGGCCCGTGTTGGTCACGGCAATGCCGGCGGCAAAGTCGATGTACCGCTTGCCGTCCTCGCTCCAGATTTCGGAGTTCAGAGCGCGCGCGGCATAGATCGATGTCGCATGCCCGATGCCGCGCGGAATGGCGGCGGAGCGGCGCTCGTGCAGTTCGGCAGAGGTGGCCATGGGGTCGTGCTCCTCAGGAGAAAGCTTGAATGCCCGTCTGGGCGCGGCCCAGGATCAGGGCGTGAATGTCGGCTGTCCCCTCGTAAGTGTTGACCGCTTCGAGGTTCAGCATGTGACGGATGATGGGATACTCGTCGGAGATGCCGTTGCCGCCGAGCATGTCACGCGCAGTCCGCGCGATCTCCAGCGCCTTCAGGCAACTGTTCCGCTTGATGAGCGAGATCGCTTCCGGCGCCAGCACGTCCTGCTCTTTCATGCGGCCGGCCTGCAGGCACGCGCCGAACGCCAGCGCAATCTCCGTCTGCATGTCGGCGAGCTTCTTCTGCACGAGCTGGTTGGCAGCCAGCGGCCGTCCGAATTGCGTCCGGTCGAGCACGTACTGCCGCGCCGTCCTCCAGCAGCTCTCCGCGGCACCGATGGCACCCCATGCAATTCCGAAACGGGCATTGTTCAAGCAACCGAACGGACCCTTCAGCCCAGCCACGTGGGGCAGCAGGTTTGCATCCGGAACAAACACGCCCTCAAGCACGATTTCGCCGGTAATTGACGCCCGCAGCGAAACCTTGCTGTCGATCGTCGGCGTCGAGAAACCGGCCATCCCGCGCTCCACGATGAAGCCGCGGATCGGCCCATCATCCGTCTTTGCCCATACGATGGCGATATCTGCGATCGGCGAATTCGTGATCCACGTCTTCGCGCCATCGAGGCGATAGCCGCCGGCTTCGCGCCGTGCCCGCGTGGTCATGCCGCCGGGATCGGACCCGTGATCCGGCTCCGTCAGTCCGAAACAGCCCACGATCTCGCCGCTCGCCATTTCCGGCAAATACTTCTGACGCTGCGCTTCCGTGCCGTAAGCCCAGATGGGATACATCACGAGGCTCGACTGCACGCTCATCGCGGAGCGATAGCCGCTGTCCACCGCCTCGATCTCGCGCGCAATGAGACCATAGGAAACCGCGCCGACGCCCGCGCCGCCGTAGGATTCGGGAATGGTCGGCCCGAGAAAACCCATGGAGCCCAGGTCGCGCATGATCGACCGGTCGAAACCCTCGTTGCGAAAATCCTGCACGACGCGCGGCGCCAGCTTGTCGGCGGCGAACTTCCGCGCCGCCTCGCCCAACATCCGCTCGTCTTCGCTCAGCATGGCATCGAACCCGAACGGGTCGGTCCAATCGAAAGCCGCGCGCGGGGTATCCTGCGGGCCCGCCGTAGGATCGACACCACTTGTCTTGAGAGAAGCCGCGGTCATGGGCGTCAGCCTTCCGATTACATGCCGCCGAGGCAAATGAACTTGGTCTCGAGATATTCCTCCAGTCCTTCAGCCGCGCCTTCGCGACCAAGACCGGATTCCTTCACGCCGCCGAACGGCACGACCTCGTTGGAAAAGATGCCTTCGTTGACGCCGACCATGCCGGCCTCGAGCCTCTCCGCGGCTTTCCACGCTCTCTGAATATTCAGGCTGAAGAGGTAGGCTGCGAGCCCGAATGGCGTACTGTTGGCGAGCGCAATGGCTTCCTCGTCCGTCTCGAAACGGATGAGCGAAGCAACTGGTCCGAAGATCTCCTGGCTCACGATGTCCATGTCCGTCGTGACGCCGGTCAGCACCGTTGGCTTGTAGAACAGCGAACCTGCCGCGTCCTTCGAACCGCCGGTTCTCACCTTGCCGCCCTTTGCGACAGCATCGGCCATCAGGCTCTCGACCTTCGCGATCGCATCCGCATTGATGAGCGGACCGACGTTGACGCCAGTGCTGATCCCAGGCCCAACCACTAGCTGTGCGGCAGCCTTGGCGAGCGCATCCGCGAAGCGGTCGTAAATCCCCGCCTGCACCAGAATGCGGTTCGCGCAAACGCAGGTCTGACCAGCGTTGCGATACTTGGAGGCCATGGCACCCGCGACGGCCTGATCGAGATCGGCGTCGTCGAAGATAATGAGCGGGGCATTTCCGCCGAGTTCGAGCGTCAGCTTCTTTACCGTATCCGCGCACTGCCGATAGAGGATCTTGCCGACTTCCGTCGAGCCGGTGAACGTCAGCTTGCGAACGCGGCCATCGGCGCACAGCACTTCGCCGACCCCGCGCGCATCCTGCGTCGTCACGACGTTGAATACGCCCGCCGGCACGCCCGCCTTCTCCGCGAGTTTCGCCAGCGCCAGCGCGCACAGCGGCGTATCCTCCGCCGGCTTGACGATGATCGTGCATCCAGCCGCCAGGGCAGGGGCCACCTTGCGCGTGATCATGGCAATCGGAAAATTCCACGGCGTGATCGCCGCGACCACGCCGATCGGCTGCTTGATCGTGATGTAGCGCTTCGTCGCCGCCGTGGTCGGGATCGTCCGCCCGTAGGCGCGCTTGCCCTCTTCTGCGAACCACTCGACGAACGAAGCGCCGT
>ERZ1066138.235-NODE-235-length-18952-cov-9.667831_pt1 | contig 18952 bp, 22 predicted proteins | sample MGYA00382785_ERZ1066138 | MGnify/ENA primary metagenome ERZ1066138 (study PRJEB33369, sample SAMEA5778368) | biofilm metagenome | biome: Industrial cooling water; feature: Water cooling tower basin; material: Biofilm | place: United Arab Emirates | collected... | reverse complement strand
CTGCGGGGCGGCTCCTCGTGCGGGTGACGCCACCCCCGGGCGCGGGGCTCTGCGAGGCGCGGTTCTGCCTCTCGGTCCGCCGCGACGGACGGGTGACCGTGCGGCGGCTGGCCTGACCGGGCCCGCCCGGGTCGACCTCTACCGGCCGCCGCTCGGCGCCGGCGGCCGCTTCGTGCGGACGAACGGTCGCATCTTCGAGTGGTTCGCCGCCCGCCTGGCGCGCCGTGACCGCTGCGACCTCTACCACTCGGGGCTCGAGGTCGCCGTGCCCGAGGGGCGGTACGTGATCGAGATGGCCCCCGACTGGTCGCGCGACGACCCCGCCGCCGCCCGGCGCCTGCTCGAGCGGGTCCGGCTGGTGCCCACCCCCGTGTGGGGTCGCGACGAGCGCGGGCGAGATGTGGAACTCCAACTCGATGGTCGCCTGGCTCATCGCGCGCAGCGGCATCGAGGTCGAGGAGATCCGGCCGCCGGCGGGCGGCCGCGCCCCCGGCTGGCGGGCCGGGGTCGTGCTGGCCCGGCGCGCCGCGGGTCCGCCGGCTATCGCCCCCCCGGGCTGACCAGCTCGGCCGGCCGCGATCCGGGCGGTCCCACGAAGGTGATCCCGTGGTCGCCGGCGATGCGAACGAGCCGCTCGATGTCCGGCGCCTGCACGGGCGGCAGCTCGCGCACCGGCGCCGGCGTCCCCAGCGCGCGGACGAAGCGCTCGAACCCGGCGGGCAGGGAGAGCACGATCCAGCGGCAGGGCTCGCCGCCGGTGACCTCGATCGTGTGGACCTCGCCGCGGGGGACGTGCGCGGCGTCCCCCGGCCCGAGCGGGCGGGAGCCCGCGGCCGTATGGAGCGTCAGCTCCCCCTCGAGGACGACGAACCCCTCGTCCTCCCGCGCGTGGACGTGGGGCGGGGGCATGTGTCCCGGCGGCGCGGTGCAGGTGAGCAGGGCATAGGCGCCGCCCGTGGCGGCGCCGTCGAGGTTCACCTCGACCAGCGTGTCGAGGAACCAGATCGGTTCGGCGGGCATGTCGTCCTCGGCTGTCGCCAAGGTCCGAAACGGACCATCACTCCACGTCCGTTTCGGACCTTTGTCAAGCCCCCGCCTCACGCTCTTCTCCCATGCGGTGCTCACGCTCGTGGGGCGTGGCGGCGCCACCGCGTCCGAGCTCGCCGAGATGCGCGAGCGCGGGCGGATCTACTGGACCGCCCCCCGCTCACAGTGGTTCGCCGAGCCGAAGCGGCTCGCCGGGGCCGGGCTGCTCGAGGCGACCGAGGAGCCGGGGGTCACCGGCCCCCGGACGCGTTACGCGCTCACCGAGGCCGGCCGGGTGGCCGTCTCCCGGTGGCTGCGCACGCCGGCGGGCCTGCCGCGCATGCAGCTCGAGCCGCTCCTGCGCGTCCTGGCCGCGGACCTGGTCGACGACCCCGCCGACGCGCTGGCCGGGCTCGCCCACCTGCGCGGGGAGATCGACGGAGCGCGCGCGGGAGTCCGCGAGGGCGAGCGGGCGGCCGAGCGCCTGGGCGACCGGGGCGAGCGCCTCATGGCGAACCATCGCTTCGCCCACCGGGTGCTCGACGCGCTCGAGGACTGGCTGGACGAGGTCCGGCCCCTGCTGGGCGGCGGCCCGGACCCGGGCTCGGACGACGCGCGCCGCCCGTAGTGCTCACCAGCCGCGGGTCCCCGGCGCTCCCTTGAAGGGGCCCTCGATCTCCGAGGTGATCCAGCCGCCGTAGAAGTCGCCCTCCTGCGCCCGCACCCGCTCGTCGCCGACGAAGCAGGCGTCGACGCGGCCGGGGTAGAAGGCGACGTGCCCCGCCAGGTCGGCGTAGGCGGGCGCCGGGTCGGGGTAGTGCCAGGCGGCCCGGGCGGCCACCCGGTCGCCCACGACGACGTCCTCGTAGGCGGCGTGGCCCTTCCACTCGCACCAGGTCCTCCCCGCGGCCGGCACGAGGTGCTCGCCGCGCACGTCCTCGCGCGGGATGTAGAAGGCCGGCGGGTGGCTTGTCTCCAGCACCCGCAGGGCCCGCGTCGTGTCGGCCATGACCACGTCGCCGAGCACCACCCGCACGCGCCGGTCGTCGCGCTCGACGCGCGGGGGCCGGGGATAGTCCCAGACCGACTCGCGCGGGCGGGCGCTCACCGCCCGGCTACCAGGACGCGGTGGCGCCGCTGGTGTCGGTCTGGTCCATGGGCCACACGGGGCGCAGGTCGACCTCGAAGTTCCCCTCGTCGTCGGCGTGCTTCTTGTGCCACTCGGTGAAGCTCGGGATCGAGAAGCCGACCACCTGGAACGTGTGGCGGTCGACGCGGACGATCAGCTCCCGCTCGGGATCGAACACGGCGAGGGCGGGCGAGGGGATGCCGTAGGAGCAGTGGTAGGCGTCCTTGTCGGCGTCGTAGCGGGTGAGGGCGTCCTTCGGGGTCTGGGTCCCGCCGCCGACGGCCGAGGCCGGCCCCTCGGGCGGCTCCTCGCCGGGCGGCACGCCGCCCGCGGGCCCGGGTTGCATGGGGGGCGGTGTGCTGCTCATGCGCGTTCCTCCAGTCGCCGTTGCGCGATCGCTCTCACCTGGTTCCCGTCGGCCCGCCCGGCCAGCCGCGACATCGCCGCCCTCATGACCCTGCCGAGGTCCGCGGGCCCCGCGGCGCCCTCGGCCGCGACCACCTCGTCCACGACGGCCGCGATCGCCGCCTCGTCGAGGAGGGCGGGGAGGTAGCCCTCGATCACGCTCATCTCGAGCTCCTCCCGCTCGACCAGGTCGTCGCGGCCGCCGGCGCGGAACTGCTCGATCGACTCCCGGTGCTGCTTGACGAGGCCGCGCAGCACGCGGGTCTGGGCCTCCTCCGGCAGGTCGCCCCGCGCCTCGATCTCGGCGTTCTTCAGGGCCGCCCGCGCGCGGCGGATGGCCCCGAGGCGGAGCTTGTCGCCCGCGCGCAGCGCCGCCTTCAGGTCGTCGTCGAGGCGCGCGGCGGGGGTCATGGGGTCAGCGGGCATCGGTCGGCTCCTGCGTGGGCCAGCGCAGTCTAGGGGGCCGCCCCCGCGTCGCGCCTGCGCCGGCGGAACGGGAGGTCGAGCAGCCAGAAGAGCGCGAGCGCGAGCGCGGCGGCGCTCACGAGGTACCACGGCCAGGGGCCCAGGTGGTCGAGCAGGCTCGGCCGCGCCGGCGGCCCGCGCAGGAACATGTAGTTGCCGCCGGTCGCCACCGACCCGGCCGCGGCCGCGCCGGCCACGGCGGCGCTCCACGCGAAGACGCGCGGCACGGCCCCCGGACGGGGCGTGAGCCCCCGTCCCCACGCCAGCAGGGCCGCCGCGACGACGACGCCCGCGTGCGCGATCACGAACCACCAGAAGCGGTAGTGCTCCGGGCCGCGGGTCAGGTCGGGGGTCAGGAGCGCCTGCACCGTCGCCGTCATGCCCCAGAACCAGGTGAGCTCGAACGCGAGCGGCGCCGGCCGCCACAGCGCCACCGCGGCGGCGATCGTCGCCGCGTCGGTCAGGTGGAGCGGGAGGTCGGCGCGCGCCGAGAAGTCGCCCCGCGCGAGCAGGAGCGCGTGGAAGGCCACCTCGTTGGCCACCAGGACCGCGGCCAGGGCGCGCGACGCCCGCGTCACCCACGGCGCCGAGGGGTCCCGCCGCGCGGCGGCGGCGAGGCCGACGGCCAGGGCCGCGGTGGCCCCCAGCACCGCCAGGTGCGGCGGCGAGAACAGCTCCACTCCGGCCGCCCGAGGCTCCTAGAAGGGCGACGGGTGGTCCCGCCCCCGCTCCCGCAGCTCCCGCAGCCGGGACGCCAGCTCGCCCTCCGGCCCGCGGTCCGTGGGGTGGTAGAAGGTCGTCCCCCGCAGGGCCTCCGGCAGAAGCGACTCGTCGAGCACCGCGTCGGGCGCGTCGTGCGGGTAGCGGTAGCCCGCGCCGTGGCCCAGGTGGCGCGCGTTCGGGCGGCTGGCGTCGCGCAGCGCGAGCGGGGGCCGCTGGGCGCCCTCGCGCTCGACGTGGTCGAGCGCGGCGTCGATCGCGCGGTAGGCGGCGTTCGACTTCGGTGCCAGCGCGAGGTAGGCCGCCGCCTGGGCGAGGTTGATGCGCGCCTCGGGCAGGCCGACGAACTCCACCGCGCGCGCCGCGGCGACCGCCACCTCGAGCGCCCGCGGGTCGGCGTTGCCCACGTCCTCGCTCGCGGCCACGATCAGGCGCCTCGCGATGTACTTCGGATCCTCGCCGCCGTGCAGCATCACCGCCAGGTAGTAGATCGCCGCGTCCGGGTCGCTGCCGCGCAGGCTCTTGATGAAGGCCGAGATCGTGTCGTAGTGCGCGTCCCCCTCGCGGTCGTAGACCACCGCGCGACCCCCGGCGGCGGACCGGACGGCCTCCAGCGTCACGGTCCCGCCGTCGGGCGTGGCCGCCGCGGCGGCCTCGAGCAGGTTGAGCGCGGCCCGCGCGTCGCCCCCGGCCCGGGCGACGATCGCGCCCCGGGCCTCCGGGTCGAGCCCCACGCGCCCGCCGAGGCCGCGCGGGCTCGCACGCGCCCGGTCGACCAGCGCCCCGACCTCCTCGGGCCCCAGCGGCTCCAGCACCCACACCCGCATGCGCGAGACCAGCGCCGCGTTGACCTCGTACCAGGGGTTCTGCGTGGTGGCGCCGATCAGCGTCAGCACCCCGTCCTCGACGGCCGGGAGCAGCGCGTCCTGCTGGGCGCGGTTGAAGCGGTGGATCTCGTCGAGGAACAGCACGGTGCGCCCGCCCGCGGCCAGCCGGTCGCGGGCGCGGGCGATCACCGCGCGCACGTCGGTCACGCTGGCCGACACCGCCGACAGCTCCTCGAACGCCGCGTCGGTGGTGCGGGCGATCACGCGCGCCAGCGTCGTCTTCCCGGTCCCGGGGGGCCCGTAGAGCACCATCGACGGCACCCGGCCCGAGGTGATCGCCTCGCGCAGCCCGCCGCCCGGCCCGAGGAGGGCCGGCTGCCCCACCACCTCGTCGAGCGTCTCGGGCCGCATCCGGGCGGCCAGGGGGCGGGTCTCACCGAGCCGCCGCCCGACCGCCTCGCCGAAGAGGTCCTGCTCCTGCGGGCGGCGCGCGCTCACGCCCGGGCCGCCCTCGGCGCCTCGGGCAGCAGCAGCGACAGCGCCCCGCCCACGACGGGCAGGGCGGCCAGGCCCCAGATGGCCGCCTCGCGGCCGGCCATGTCGGCGATGGCGCCGAAGAGCGCGAGTCCGGGGGGCGCGGAGCCGATCGCGCCGAAGCCGATCATCAGGCCGGCGGCCAGGGCGATGCGCGTCGGCAGGTACTCCTGCCCCATCACCACGGTGACCGAGAAGGAGGCCATCAGCACGAAGCCCGCCAGGCCGAAGAGCGCCAGCGCGAGCGCGCCGTCGGCCAGCAGGAAGCCCGCGACCAGCGGGGTGACGGCGGGCATGCTCCACAGCAGCATCCGGCGGCCGCCGACACGGTCGGCCAGCGCGGCCCCCGCCACGGTCCCGACGGCCCCGGCGCCGGAGAAGGCGAACACCGCGAGCGCCGCCCCCTGGTCGGAGAACCCGCGCTGGTCCACCAGGAGCAGCGGCACCAGCGCCAGCAGGCCGAACTGGGTCCAGGTGCGCATGGTGGTCACCCCCAGGAGCAGCGCGACGCCGGGGACGCTGGACGGCGCGTCACCGCGCCCCCCCGGGCGCGGCCGCGGCACAACCGGGACGGCCAGGCGCCTGCGGCGGGCGTGCAGCCACAGCGCCACCGCGGCGCCCGGCACCAGGAAGACCAGCGTCGCGCGCGCCTCGAGCAGGGGGATGAAGAGGGCGGCCAGCAGCGGGCCGGCGGCGAAGCCGGCGTTGCCGCCCACCATGAACCACGCGAGCCCGGTGGCCTTCCGGTCGCCCGAGATCTGGTTGGCGACCCGCGCCGCCTCGGGGTGGAACGCGGCGATCCCCAGCCCCGAGCCCACGATGCAGGCGAGCACGCCCAGGTAGCCGCCCGCGAGGCCCGCCAGCGCCAGGCCCCCGGCGCCGACCGCCACCCCGCCCCAGAGGAAGGCCGGGGTGGCCCGCCGGTCGGCGGCCATCCCGAAGAAGGGCTGGATCGCCGACGACACGAGCAGGGAGGCGCCCAGGATCATCGCGGCCGCCAGGTCCGAGAGCGCGAAGATCGCCGTGAACACCGGCAGCAGGGCGGGCACGGCGCCCACGCTCGCGTCGATGACGAAGTGGCCCGCCGCCAGCAGGGTGAGGCCCTCGCGGTCCATCCCCGCCGCGCGCGGGGCCGCGGCGGCGGGGATGGCCCTGCCCGGGGCGCTCATCTAGTCTCCGTCCCGGGATGCCGGGAGGTCGCGCGATCATGGGCTCCGATCTGCATGCGGCGCTCCGCCTCGCCCGGGGCGACTCCGCGCCGCTCGCGGCGCTGCGGGCCGCGGTCGCCGAGGACGACGCCGTCGCCGGCTACGAGGAGCTCGTGAGGATCTGCCCGCCGGAGCGTACCGGACTATCCCCGGGGGCCCACGCCGCCATCTTCGCCCCGCTCTTCGGAGAGTTCGAGTGAGGGGCGCGGGTCGGCGGCCGAGCGGCGGGCCGTCTCCTCCCCGGGCAGGGGGCCGAGCTGGTGCCCGCCCTTCCCCAGGATCACCGCCGCGAGGCCCTCGTGCAGCCCCTCGTCCTTCTCCTCCCACCAGCGGGCGCCGCGGATGAGGCTGTAGCAGCGCGATCCGACCAGCGCGAACCCGAGGGCGCAGGCCAGCACCACCCACGGCGTGCCGGCCGAGGCCTCGGAGAAGAAGAGGCCGCCGGGCACGTCGTCCGCGCTGCGGGCGACGAGCGGCCCGTAGACCAGGCCGAGGAGCAGGTAGGTGAGGATCCAGAGCGGGATCGCCTCGACGTACCAGGCGCGCCGGGCGAGTCGGTCGATCACCAGGCCGTGCACGACCATGAGGAGGACCGCGACCACGATCGCCGCGTAGAAGCCGCGGGGGCCGGTGGGGTCGCCGATGATGCCGAGCGCCTCGTCGGACTGCGTCCTGGGGCCGCCGGCGCCGAAGACCTTGCCGAGCCCGCGGTTGAAGAGCAGGTCCGTGTAGCCCCTGTTCGCCGCCCCCTGGATCATCAGGAGGAACGCGAGGCCGGCCACGGCGCCCGAGACGACCACGGCCACGAGCATCCGGACCCCGGCGGCGACCAGCGAGGACCCGGCCATGAAGCCGGCGCGCTCGGCGGACTCGCTCACCCCTCGGGCTCCTCGTGGGGGTTGGCCCGGAGCCAGGAGATCCGCAGGAAGAGGTCGCGGTCGGCCATGTCGGGTTCCAGGTCGAACGCCTGGCCGCACAGCGGGCACGCCGTGAAGGGCTGGAAGGACGGGATGCCGTCGGCGTCGGTGGCGCCCGTCGGGATCAGCAGGAGGTCACCCCAGCAGTCCGGCGTGGGGCAGCGCGCGCGCCCGTCGATGTTGGCGAACGCGCTCTTCGGCAGTCGGGGCCTGGCGGGGCTCGGTGCGTCGCCGGTCACGGTGTGGGGGGGCGGGCCTTCCGCGGTCTGGGACACTATGTTTTCTGAAGCATTGCCGGGCTCAACCAGGGTAGTCCGTGCCCCGGGCCCGGGAAAAGGGTAGAATCCCCGGGTAGAATAGGCGGTTCACCAGCAGCCTCATGGGAGACGACATGGCGCGCAGCTACCAGGATCTCCTCGCGGCCGCCCGCGAGCAAGTGCCGGAGGTTCAGGTCGCGGACCTCGCGAGCCGCCGGGAGGCGGGCGACGCGCCCCTGGTCATCGACGTCCGCGAGCAGGCCGAGTGGGACGAGGGGCACATCCCCGGGGCGGTCCACATCCCCCGCAGCTTCCTCGAGAGCCGCATCGCCGGCGTCGCGGGCCCGGACCGGGAGATCGTCCTCTCCTGCGCGTCCGGCAACCGGTCGCTGCTCGCCGGCACCACGCTGCGCGAGATGGGCTACTCGAACGTCGCCAGCCTGGCCGGCGGGTTCCAGCGCTGGAAGCAGAGCGGCCAGCCCTACGACGTGCCGCGCACGCTGACGCCCGAGCAGCGCAGCCGCTACAGCCGCCACGTCCTCATCCCCGAGGTCGGCGAGGAGGGCCAGCTGAAGCTGCTCGACAGCCGGGTCCTCCTGATCGGCGCCGGGGGGCTCGGCTCGCCCGCGGCCTACTACCTCGCCGCGGCGGGGGTGGGCACCATCGGGCTCGTCGACGACGACGTGGTCGACGCCAGCAACCTCCAGCGCCAGATCATCCACACCACCGACCGCGTCGGCATGCCCAAGGGCGAGTCGGCGAGGATCGCGATCGAGGCGCTGAACCCGGACGTCGACGTGCGGGTCCACCAGTTCCGGGTGACCAAGGACAACGTCCTCGACCTGCTGGCCGACTACGACGTGGTGGTCGACGGCGCCGACAACTTCCCCACCCGCTACCTGCTCAACGACGCCGCCCTGATGACGCGGACGCCGCTGGTGCACGCCAGCATCCTGCGCTTCGAGGGCCACGCCTCGGTGTTCCTGCCCTACGAGGGCCCCTGCTACCGCTGCCTCTTCCCGGAGCCGCCGCCGCCCGACATGGCGCCCTCCTGCGGCGAGGCGGGCGTGCTCGGCGTGCTCTGCGGGGTCATGGGGAACATCCAGGCGAACGAGGCGATCAAGGTGCTCCTCGGCATCGGCGACACGCTCGCCGGGCGCCTCCTGATCTACGACGCCCTGGCCATGACCTTCACCGAGCTCAAGGTGCGGCGCGACCCGGACTGCCCGGCGTGCGGCCCGAACGCGGTGCTGGAGTTCAAGGACTACGACGCGTGGTGCGCGGGCGTCGGGCGCCACGCCCCCGAGGCGGCCGGGGCGCGCGCGTGAGCACGGTCCGCATCCCCCCCGTCCTCCGGGCGGCCGCCGGCGGCGAGCGCGAGCTCGAGCTGCCCGGGGGGACGGTGAACGAGGTGCTGGAGGCGCTCTACGAGCGCCACCCGGCGGTGCGGGCGCAGCTCCAGACCCCCGAGGGGGAGCTGCACCGCTTCGTCAACGTCTACCTCAACGACGAGGACGTGCGCCTGCTCTCCTGGCTCGACACCGAGGTCTCGGACGGCGACACGCTGCTGATCCTGCCCGCGATGGCCGGGGGCGCCGGATGACCGAGGCGATCGGCCTCGCCCCGCCCCGGGCGGGCGTCTCCCCCGACCTGGTCGCCACCATCGGCGACACGCCGCTGGTCGAGCTGAAGCGGCTGTCGCCGAACCCCGAGGTGCGCATCCTCGCCAAGCTCGAGAGCCACAACCCCACCGGCTCGATCAAGGACCGCACCGCGCTGTCGCTGATCGAGGACGCCGAGCGCCGGGGCGCCATCCGCCCGGGCGACACGATCATGGAGCCGACCTCGGGGAACACCGGGATCTCGCTGGCGATGATCTGCCGGGTGCGCGGCTACAAGCTCGTCGCGGTGATGCCCGAGAACGTCACCTCCGAGCGGCGGCAGCTGCTGACCCTCTACGGCGCCGAGATCGTCCCCACCGACGGCGAGTTCGGCTCGAACGGGGCGGTCGAGGTGGCCAAGCGGCTGGCCGCGGAGAACGGGCTCTTCATGCCCTTCCAGTACGGCAACCCCGCCAACCCGCGGGCGCACTACGAGGGCACGGCGGAGGAGATCGTCCGCGACTGCCCCGAGGTCGACGTCTTCGTCGCCGGCCTGGGCACCGGGGGCACGCTGATGGGCTGCTCCCAGCGGCTGAAGGAGCACCGGCCCGACGTCCGCATCGTGGCCTGCGAGCCGCTCCAGGGCGATCCCGTCAGCGGCCTGCGCAGCCTCGAGGACGGCTTCGTCCCGCCGATCCTCGACCTCTCCCGCCTCGACCGGAAGCTGCTCGTCTCCAACCGCGACTCGATCGTGATGACGCGGCGCCTGGCCGTCGAGGAGGGCATCTTCGCGGGCGTCAGCTCCGGCGCCGTCATCCACACCTGCGTCCGGCTCGCCTCCCGGATGACCCGCGGCACCATCGTCGGCATCGTCTGCGACGGGGGCTGGAAGTACCTGTCGGCGGGCATCTGGACCGACGACGTGGACGAGGTGGAGGAGACGCTCGACCGTGGGGTCTTCTGGTAGCCGGACCGGCGCTGCCAACCGCCTCCGTCCCCGCCGGAGAGGTTCCCCGACCGTGAGGCTTCCCCGGGAGCTGGCCGAGGAGCTGGTCGCGCACGCGCGCGCCGACCTCCCCAACGAATGCTGCGGCATGATCGCGGGCGTCGACGGCACCGCGCGCCGCGTGTACCGGGCCGCCAACACCGAGGCGAGCCCCTTCATGTACGTGATGGACCCGCGGGAGCAGCTGCGGATCATGGACGAGATCGATGCCCAGGGGCTCGACCTGCTGGCCGTCTACCACTCCCACACCCGCTCGGCGGCCTACCCCTCGCGCACCGACGTCGAGCTGGCGTTCTTCCCGGAGACGCTCTACCTGATCGTCTCGCTCGCCGATCGGGAGGCGCCCGAGATCCGCGCCTTCCGCATCCGGCGCAGCGCCCCGGAGGGCGAGCAGATCGACGAGGAGCCCGTGGAGATCGCGTGAGGCCGCTCGCCGCCGCCCTCGCGCTGCTGGCAGCGCTGGTGCTCGCCATCGGATGCGGCGGCGAGGCCGCGCGCGTCACCGACGGCACGACGTCCACCGCCCCGGTGGGCCCGACCCCGCTGGCCGACCGCCTGCCGCCGGAGGACGCCGTCCCCGGCCTGCAGCCCGGGCCGGTGCAGGAGCTGGGCGGCGCCGAGGACCTGGTGGAGGTGCTCTACCGGCCGGGCGACCCCACCATCCCCGGGGCCGTGGCCCGGCTGGAGCTGGCCGGCTTCGACGGTGCGGTGCTGCGCGACCAGCAGGGCACCGACCCGGCCACCGGCCTGCGCCTGCTCCGGACCTACGCGGTCCGCCTGGGGAGCGCGGAGGCGGCCCAGGACGAGGTGGACACCTCCACCGACGAGGTCGTCGCGAGCACCGACGCGCCCAGCACGCAGGTCGCGGTCGACGGCGTGCCGGGTGCCCGCGGCCTCGCCATCGACCTCGACGTGGGCGGGCGGCGCGCCAGCGTGCTGTTCGTGACGTTCGCCGGCGGGCGGTACCTGCACGGCCTCCAGGCCTTTGCCCTCGAGGACGCCCCGCTGCCGCAGGACGAGATCCTGGCCGCGGCCCGCGACCTCTACGAGCGCGTGGGCACCGCTCCCTGAGCCTGGCCCGGCCGGGCGCGGCGCCCGGCCGGTGCCGCGCTACGCCGGCGTCTCGGCCGGCTCCTCGGCCTTCTTGCGGGTGCGCCGCTTGGGCTTGGGCGCCTCCTCGGCCCCCTCCGCCTCGGCGGGCGCCTCCGCCTCGGCCGAGGGCTCCTCGGCCTTCTTGCGGATGCGCCGCTTCGGCTTGGGAGCCTCCTCCTCGGCGGCCGGCTCCTCGGCCTTCTTGCGGGTGCGCCGCTTGGGCTTGGGCGCCTCCTCGGCCCCCTCCGCCTCGGCGGGCGCCTCCGCCTCGGCCACGGGCTCCTCGGCCTTCTTGCGGGCGCGCCGCTTCGGCTTGGGCGCCCCCTCGACGGCCGCCTCGGCCTCCGCCTGGGCGGGGGTCTCCGCCTCGGCGGCCGGCTCCTCGGCCGGGGCGGCCACGCGGCGCCGCACGCGGCGGCGGCCCGTGGTGACGGGCGCCTCCTCGGCAGTCTCCTCCTCGCCCGCGGGCTCGGTCGCGGCCGCGGCCGCGGGCGCGAGCGGCTCCTCCTCGCCCGCGGGCGCCCCGGTCCCGGTGGCGGGCGCGAGCGCCTCCTCGGGCTCGATCGGCTCGAGGTCCGCGACCGTCGGCTCGGGCTCGGCCACCGCGGCGCGACGCCGGCGACGGCGCGAGCTGCGGCTGGGCGGCTCGTCCGAGCCCGGGACGTCGGTCATCTCCACCAGCTCGGGCACGTCCTCGCCGATCTCCGGGCCGAGCATGATCATGTCCTCGTAGGAGATGGGCTCGCCGGGCGGGGGCAGGGTGCCGAGCTCGGCGTCCGGGGTCGGGGTGACCACCACCTCGAACACCTCGGCCTCGACCTCCGCCGCCCCGACGGCCTGCACGGGCGCGGCGCCCGCGGCCTCCGACCGGCGCCGACGGCGGCGCCTGCGCCCCTCGCCCTCCTCGGGCGCGCGCTCGGCCTCGGCCGCGGCGACCGCCGGCGGGGGCGCCGCCGCGGCGCGGCCGTCGGCGAGCTCGACCCGGTAGGTGCCGCTGCGCGGGTCGGTCTCCAGCCGGACGATGCCGGTGCCGCTGGCGTCCTCGAGGAACTTCGAGAAGGTCGAGTAGCCGTGCTCGCTCTCGTCGAAGGCGGGGTACTTGCGCCGCATCGAATCCTTCACGACGCTCGCCAGCGGCCACTCCACGCCCTCCCGCTGCAGCGCGGTGAGGGTCTCGCGAAGGAGGTCGACGGGGTCGTGGCGGGACGTGGCTCCGCGGCGGCCGGCGCCGCTGTTGGCCGCGAGCAGGTCGTAGAAGATGAACTCGTCGCAGTTCGCGATGAGGAGCTCGCTGGCCGACTCCCGGTTGCCGACGCCGATGACGCGCTTGTTGAGCTCGCGCAGCTTGCCGACCAGCGGCGTGAAGTCGCTGTCGCCGGACACGATGACGAAGTTGTCGACGTGCTCCCGGCTGTACGCCAGCTCCATCGCGTCGACCGCCATCTGGATGTCGGCCCGGTTCTTCGCGCCCTCGCGCGCGGACGGCATCTCGATGAGCCCGAGCCCGGCGTTCTGGAGCTCGTGGCGGGCGTCGCGGTACCTGCTCCAGTCGGCGTAGGCGCGCTTCACGATCACGCGCCCCTTCTCCGCCAGGCGGTTCAGCACCAGGTGGATGTCGAAGTCGCCTCGTCCCTTGGCCCCGGGGCGGGCCATGTTCTCGAAGTCGACCAGCACGGCGAGAGAGCTCTCGTGCTCGGCCAAAGGGTCCTCCAAAGCGTTGTGTGGCCGCCAGGGCGGCGGCGGTTCAGGCGGCGAGGCCCCGTCGTCGCGGGGCCGTGAGCCGGAGCCCGCCCGTGGGCAAGCGGCCGGATCGTACCAGCCGTGCGGGTTCGGGCGGCGCGGAGCGCGGGCCGGCTCCCCGGAGGCCACCGGCCTCTAGAATCCGGGGGAGATCAGAGATCGGCACCCCCAGGTGCGACACCCGCGTCAAGGACAGCGTGAATGACGACCCAGCAGCCGACGGCGACCAGCGCTCCAAAGGACGGCTCCGGAGCCGAGACCCTCACCGTAGTCGACAACCGGACCGGCCAGAGCTACGAGCTGCCGATCACCGACGGCACGATCCGGGCCACCGATCTTCGCCAGATCAAGGTCGACGAGGACGACTTCGGCCTCATGACCTATGACCCGGCCTTCATGAACACGGCGTCCTGCCGCAGCGAGGTGACGTATCTCGACGGCGACCGCGGGATCCTCCGCTACCGCGGCTACCCCATCGAGCAGCTGGCCGAGAAGAGCACCTTCCTCGAGGTCGCCTACCTGCTGGTGTACGGGGAGCTGCCGACCGCGGACGAGCTCGAGGCCTGGACGCACGAGATCACGCACCACACGTTCGTCCACGAGAACGTGCGCTCGTTCATGCAGGGCTTCCGCTACGACGCGCACCCGATGGGGATGCTGCAGGCGAGCGTGGGCGCGCTGAGCACGTTCTACCCCGAGGCGAAGGACATCCACGACGAGGAGAACCGGCGACTCCAGATCGTCCGCCTCATCGCGAAGATGCCGACGCTCGGGGCATGGGCCTTCCGCCACACCACCGGCAAGCCGTTCGTCTACCCCGACAACCGGCTGTCCTATTCGGCGAACTTCCTGGCGATGCTCAACACGATGAGCGGCCGGTACGAGCCGGACCCGCGCCTGGAGCGCGCGCTGGACGTCCTGTTCATCCTGCACGCCGACCACGAGCAGAACTGCTCGACCAGCGCGGTCCGGAGCGTCGGCAGCTCCCAGGTCGACCCGTACTCGGCCGTGGCGGCCGGGATCAGCGCCCTCTACGGCCCGCTCCACGGCGGCGCCAACGAGCAGGTGCTCAGGATGCTCCGCCGCATCGGGACCACGGAGAACATCCCCGCCTTCATCGAGGGCGTGAAGGGCGGCAAGGAGCGCCTGATGGGCTTCGGCCACCGGGTCTACAAGAACTTCGACCCGCGCGCCACGATCATCAAGAAGGCCTGCGACGACGTGTTCGAGGTCACCGGGGTCAACCCGCTGCTCTCGATCGCGGTGGAGCTCGAGAAGATCGCGCTGGGCGACGACTACTTCGTCACGCGCAAGCTCTACCCGAACGTCGACTTCTACAGCGGCCTCATCTACGAGGCGCTGGGGATGCCGGTCGAGATGTTCACCGTGCTCTTCGCCATCGGCCGCACGCCCGGCTGGGTCGCCCAGTGGCGGGAGATGCTGATGGACACGGAGCAGAAGATCTCCCGGCCCCGCCAGGTGTACGTGGGCGCCGGCGAGCGCGACTACGTCGAGCTGTCCGGCCGCTGACGCGGCTCGCCGCCCGGACGTGACCGTCCGGTGAAACCGACCCCGGCGGCGTCGCGCGCCGCCGGGGTCGACCCGCCCCATCGCCATGCGGCCGCCCCGGGCGGCCGCCGCGCGTTTCGCGCCGGTGAAGCCGCGCGCGGGCCCCTTCCGGGGACCGCGCGCGGTGGGGGAGCCTCCAGCCGAACCACCCCCCGGCGAGGAGGACCGAACATGAGCACGACCATCGACCGCCGCGCGTTCCTGGCGCGGGGAGCCGCGACCGCGGCGGGCCTGGCGATCGCGGGACCGCTGGGCGCCTTCCGCGCCCGGACCGCCATGGGTGCCCCGAAGGCCGGCGAGGGCTACGGGCCCCTCGTCGACATGGGCGACCTGGCCCTGCCCCGCGGGTTCGACTACCGCATCATCAGCCGGCAGGGCGACCCCATGGGCACCGGCGGCCCGACGCCCGGCATCTTCGACGGCATGGCGGCCTACCCGGGCCCCAGGGGCACCACGGTGCTCATCCGCAACCACGAGAACCGGGAGCGCTTCGGGGAGATCCCGGTGCCCGTCCCGCCCGACCGGCGCTACGACCCGGACCCGACGCTCGCGGGCGGCTGCACCAAGGTGGTCGTGCGCGGGAGCCGGGTGATCGGCTCGTTCCCGGTCATCGGCGGCACCTCCACCAACTGCGCGGGCGGCGAGACCCCGTGGGGCTCGTGGATCACCTGCGAGGAGGTCTTCAAGGAGGGCGCCACGGGCGTGCGGCACGGCTACGCGTTCGAGATCGACGCCCGCACGATGGGCCCCGTCGAGCCGCGCCCGATCATGGGGGCCGGCCGGTTCGTGCACGAGGCCTGCGCGTGGCTGCGCGGCGCGCTGTACCTCACCGAGGACATCCGCACCGACGCGGCGCTCTACCGCTACGTGCCCGAGCGCTCGCCCAAGGCGCCCGGCGACCTTGCCGCCTCGACCGGCGTGCTCGAGGCGCTCCGCCTGCGCGACTTCCCGAACGGCGTGAACACCAACGTGAAGGTGGGCGACCCGGTCTTCCCGGGGGGCTGGCCGGTGGGCCAGCCGTTCCCGGTGGACTGGGTGCGGATCGACGACCCCGACCCGGCCGACAACATCGGCTCGGCGCAGGGTGGCAACTCCACCCGCGCGCAGGCGGTGGCGAAGGGCGCGGCGCGATTCGACCGGCAGGAGGGCTGCTGGGTCAGCGGCAGCCGGCTCTACTTCGACTGCACCGACGCCGGCAAGGCGGAGCTGGGACAGATCTGGGAGTACGACGCGGCCCGCTCGACCCTCACGCTGATCTTCGAGACGTCGGGCCCCGAGGAGCTCAAGAACCCGGACAACCTGGTCGTCACGCCGACGGGCGACCTGCTCCTGTGCGAGGACTCCGACGAGCCGCAGTTCCTGCGCCTGCTGACCGTCGAGGGCGAGATCTCCGACTTCGCGCGCACGATCACCAACGACTCGGAGTTCGCCGGGGCCTGCTTCGACCCGCGCGGAAACGTCCTCTACGTCAACCAGCAGGGCTCGCGGGAGCGGCCCGACGGGGCGCCGGTGGACCAGGGGGTCACCTACGCGATCACCGGCCCGTGGCGCAGCCTGAAGGGCCGCTCGTGAGCGCGCCCGTGGCGACCGGGATCGCCGCGCTGTGGGCCGAGTTCTGCGCAACCGACGACTCCGCGCTGGCGCGGTGGCGCGAGCTGGGCTGCCCCGAGGAGCAGCGGATGGACCGCGAGCCGACGGCCGAGGAGGATGCCGCCGAGCGGGAGGTGGTGGCGGCGTTCACGCGCTGGCGGCTCGCGCGGGGGGCGGGGGAGCCCGTTCCGGCGCCGGAGTGGGATCGCCTCGCCGCCGCGCACGACGCGGCGCTGCGCGCCTGGCGCGAGGCGGGGTCGCCGCCGGCGGGCCACCCCGCGCTCGCGGAGCTGGAGCGCGTGGAGGCGCTGGTCGCCGGCTCTCAGGAGCCGGAGGCCGCCTCGGCCTAGCCGCGGACCGCAGCCGCCGGCCGGGCGTCCGCAGGGGCGCCCGGCCGCGCGGCGGCCGCCCGGTCCGCCACCGCCCGGAGCAGCACGACCAGGCGGCTGAGCTCCTCGTCGTCGAGGACGTCCCACAGCCGCTGCATCAGCGCGCGCCGCCCGGGCAGCGCGCCGGCCACGACCTCTCGCCCGGCATCGGTGAGATGCGCCTGCACCATGCGCCGGTCGCTCGGGTGGGGCAGGCGCTCCACCAGGCCGCACCGCTCGAGCCCGTCGACCAGCTTGGTGATGTTGGGGCGCGTGACCCCCAGCTCGTCGCCCAGCGCGTGGAGGCAGGCGCGCCGGTCGGCGCAGCAGGAGAGGACCTCCAGCACCTCCAGCTTGGCGTCGGAGAGCCCGAACCCGGCGGCATGCCGGTCGAGCTCGCGCCCCGCCGCCGCGGCGACCGCCTCGAGCGCCTCGGTCGCCTCGCGGGCCAGTCGCGACCGCTCGCCGTCCCCCGAGATCGTTTCCGGGTTCATCATCGCCACGGTACCACCGTCGTCGCGGGGGGCGTCAAGCACGGCTGCGGGGTACCCAGCGCCGTTCGGGGCGGGGGCGAGGCGTGCCAATTGGCCGTCGCCGCGAGTGCCAATTGGCCAACGCCTCGGGAGCGCCCCTCTGGGGAGCCCGAGCCGGGCCTGGCGGCCCGGCCGCCGGGCCGCGCCGCTTCTCTTGGGGAGCGTCGCGGCCCGGCGGGCGCGGCGGCAGGGTGGTCGTACACCACGCGGGAGGCGCTACTCCCGTCCTTCCGGTTAGTGCGCCGACGTCCCATGCGCTGGTTAAGGTGCTCCAGAGGACAGAGTGGCCGAAACAAAGCGCAACGCTCGCATAGAGGAGCAACTCGCTCGGTGGCGCGAGGAGATCATCAATCTCGCTCGCACGAACCGACTGATCTATTTCCGCCACCTCAAGGCTGGGACGCTCGAGATCACCGCGCCGCCGGTCGGACCGCTGCTCCAGCGGCTCGATTCGTCCGGCTGGTCCATCTTCATGCCGCCGGACCCCGAGGAGGGGGAACTCCTAGCCACTGCGCGCGAGCCTCGTCCCGACGAGATCGTGACCGACAAGCAGACCGCCCGGCAGGTCCAGAACTCGCTCACAACGCTCGCGCGCCGCACAGAGCAGGAGTTCATGGACAAGGGCCTCTGGGTCCTCTATCTGGGCGTCGGGATCCTCAACTGGATCGACGAGGACGAGCAGCAGGCAGAAAGCCCGCTGCTGCTCGTTCCGGTCGCCCTCCAACGCTCAAGCCCGCGCGAGCCCTATCGCCTCGTCCGCGCGGACGAGGATGCGACCGTCAATCCGGCGCTTGCGGTGAAGCTCGGCGAGTTCGGCGTGGCGCTTCCGCAGATGGAAGAGGTCGAGGACAGAGGGGTCGAATGGCTGCTCTCGGCGGTCGCGCGAACGATTCGGGACCGTAAGGGCTGGTCGGTCGCCCCGCGGGTCGTCCTCAGTACCTTCTCCTTCCAGAAGGAGGTTATGTACCGGGACCTGCTCAACAACGAAGAGCAGATCGTCGGACATCCACTGGTCGCCTCGCTCGCGCTCGGCAGCGCCGGAGAGACCGGCGAAAACCTCGACTTCGATCCGGTGCCCGAGGAGGAACTCGACGAAAAAGCCCCGCCCGAGGACGTGGCGACGATTCTGGACGCCGATGCCAGCCAACGGCAGTGCATCGCCGCCGCCGGTCAGGGCCACAGCTTCGTGATGGACGGACCTCCCGGCACCGGCAAGAGCCAGACGATCGCCAACATGATCGCCGAACTTCTCCTGCAGGGCCGCACGGTCCTCTTCGTCAGCGAGAAGGCGGCCGCTCTCGAGGTCGTCCAGAAGAGGCTGAAGCAGCGGGGTCTGCACGATTTCGTTCTCGAGCTGCACAGCCATAAGGCGACACGGCGAGAAGTCGCTCAGGCCCTGGCCCAACCGCTTCGGCATCGTCAAACTCCCGGTCGACGCTTCTCAGCGGCGGACCGCAGCCGCCTCATCAATCGGCGCCAGGCGCTGAGCGCCCATGCCGCGGCGATGAACCACGTGCGTGAGCCGCTCGGGATGAGCCTGCAGCAAGCTATCGGACGAGTCTCTCAGCTCTCCGATGCTCCGCGCATCCCGCCGGCGCGAGTGAACGACGACATGAGTGCCGAGGCGCTCGCTGAGGTTCTCGACCAAGCCTCGCGCCTGTCCAACGCCTGGGGTCCGGTGGCCCGTGGTGAAGAGTTCCTATGGCGTGAGCCCTCCGCGGCGGCGTCCGATCCGGCGGCCCGGACAGAGGTGGCTGAGCAGCTCCACGCGGCAGGGCGTGCGCTGGTGGAGCTTGGTGCGGTGACGCGGGAGGCCGCCGAGGAGCTCGGTGTCGCCTGGTGGAGAACACTTCCAGAGGCGCGACGCCTCGGCCTCCTGGTTGACCGGCTCTTGGCTCCTGTCCCTGTCGAGTCATCGTGGCTGACCGCCGACAGCCTCACGCCCCCGCGGCGTCGGCTATCCAG
>ERZ1066138.234-NODE-234-length-18956-cov-7.651659_pt1 | contig 18956 bp, 2 predicted proteins | sample MGYA00382785_ERZ1066138 | MGnify/ENA primary metagenome ERZ1066138 (study PRJEB33369, sample SAMEA5778368) | biofilm metagenome | biome: Industrial cooling water; feature: Water cooling tower basin; material: Biofilm | place: United Arab Emirates | collected... | reverse complement strand
CGTCGAAGCTGAGTTCGAGGCGCTGGCGCGCGGTGTCCAGCGCCACCCGGTTGCCGGCCACGTCGTAGCGATAGTCGATAGCGCGGTTGTTGGGATCGATGGCGCGGATCAGGCGGTCACGCGCGTCGTACTCGTAGCGATACAGCGCACCGCCTTCATCGATGCTGGCGATCTGGCCGGATGCGGTGTAGCCGTATTGCCGCGTCTTGCCCGGCAGGCTCACCTGCAGCGGCCGACCCAGCGTGTCGTAGCTGGTGGCAATGGTCTCGCCATTGAAGGTGGTATGGCCGGTGCGCTGGCCCAGCGCGTCGTAGACAAAGCTCTCGCGCTGACCCAGCGGCAGCGTGCGGCTCAAGGGGCGGCCCTGGCGGTCGTAGGTCCAGCGCGTGGCGCGGCCTTCGGCGTCGATCTGCGCGATCTTGTTGCCTTGCTCGTCGTACTGATAGCGCGTGGTGAGCGTGCCCGCGCCCGCCGGGCTTTGGCCGTCGACCAACTCGGGGTTGGCGCCGGTGGCCGGGTTCGGCAACACCACCGCCACCAGCCGGCTCAGCCGGTCATAGGCATAACGCGTGGTGCGACCCATCTCGTCGATCTCGGCAATCTTGCGGCCCGCCGCGTCGTAACGGAGCTGCGTGCGCGGGTTGTCGGCCGGGTCCGGCGTGTCGTCAGGATGGATCGTGGCAATCAGCCGCCCCGCCAAATCATACTCAAAGCGCGTGACCCGCCCCAGCGCGTCGGTGACCTGCGTGCGTTGGCCGGCGGCATCGTACTCGGTGCGCGTGACCTCGTTCAGCGCATTGCGGACCTCGATCTGGCGTCCCGCCAGATCGTAGCGATAGCTCGTGCGTCCACCGCGCTCGTCGATGCTGGCGATGAGCTGACCGGCGGCATCGTACTCGCTTCGCGTGCGAGGGTTGTCTGCATCGTCCGGCGTGGCATCCGGGTAAATCGTCTCGATCAACCGGTTGGCGGCGTCGTAGACCATCCGCGTGGTTCGCCCCGCGCGATCGGTGCGGGCGATTTCATTGCCCTCCGGATCGTAGACGGTGCTCTCGCGCGCGCCATCCGGGTGGATCACCGCCGTCTCCTCGCCACGCGCGTTGTACTCGTAGCGCGTCACCCGGCCGAGTGCGTCGGTCGACGTCTCCACCTTGTCGATCGCGTTGTAGGTGTTGCGCGAGACACTCCCATCCGGATGCCGCGTCTCGACCACCCGGCCCTTGCCGTCATAGACGTACTCGCTGACCAGGGTCTCGACGGTGCCGTCCACGGTGCGCGACTTGCTCTCGCGCGTCAGCCGGCCCATCGCATCGTAGGTGCGGCGAGTCTCCTGGCCTGCCGGGTCGGTCTCGCGGATCAGGTTGCCGCGCGAGTCGTAGTAGAAGCGCGTCTGGTTGCCCAGGGCATCGCCAATCAAAAGCAGGTTGCCGGTATTAGGGCATTGCGAGCCGCAGATGTCGTGCGGCATCACCGTCTGCTCGCCCAGCGCGTTCTTGCTGTCGTAGGGATAGCTGGTGTCTTCCCCGGTCAGCAGGTTCTGCATGTAGGTATTGGTGACCACCGTGCGGCCCAGCGGATCGACTTCGGTGTAGAGCTGGTTGTTGCGACCCCAGGTGCTGCGCGTGATGTGGCCCAGCGGATCCTTCTCGGTGAGCGGGTTGCCGCGCACGTCATACGTGGTCTCGACGCGCCGGCCCAGGGGATCGGTGCGGGTCAGCTCGTTGCCATTCTCATCGTAGGTGCGCAGCGTCTGCTCACCCAGGTGGTTGGTCTCGCTCAAGACCCAGCCGTTGCGGTCGTACACGTAGGTGGTGCTGTGGCCGCGGCGATTGGTGATCGTCTCGGTCTTGCCAGCGATGTTGTGCGTGTACTCCACGCGGTGGCCGTTGGCGTCCGTGGTGGCAACCAGACGTCCTTCATCGTCGTACTCCTGGCGCACTGCGCGAACCCCGCGCGCGTCGGTGATCGTCTCCAGGTAATGCGGATAGCGGATGTTCTGCAGGTAATCGAAGGTGGTCTTCTGGCCCAGCACATCCGCAGCTTCGATGAGATCGCCTGCGGCGCTGTAGCGGTACTTCAGGCGGCGACCATCGGGCAGGACGATATCGGTGATGCGATCTTGCGCATCGCGCAGGAACTGCACGCTGACGCCGGTGGAGTGGGTGATGCCTTCGCGCGTGTAGCGCACGTAGTTGCCGGCCTGATCGGTGACCCGCACCACGCCGAATTCCTGGTCCAGATCGTAGATCAGGCCTTCTTCGGTGGTCAGGCGATACTGCCGCGGGTCGACCGGCACTTCAGGATTGCCAGGATCGGCCAGATTGGACGCGCCATTGGCCAGATTGACGATGCGCAAGGTGCCGAAGGTGAGCTGCTCCAACTGCGAATGGGTGCGGCTGTTGGCGGGCTCGAACACCAGATTGCCGTACACCGGCGGCAGCCACTGTTGGCACTCGGGCGACCACTTGGCGTTGAATTGTTCGGTCTCGCCATCCGGCAGCGTGATGGTCACCATCGGCGTGCCCGAAGGTTGCACGCAGAAGGGTGCGAAGCCACCGCCAGCCTGCGCCAGACGCCAGGAAAAGCCCAGCTTGCGGCTCTCGCGGATACGCACGTTCTGATAGTCGATGGACCAGCCGAAACCGAAGTCGAGGTCTTCTTTCGACTGGCGAGTGTCGTAGGTGCGCGTGATGCGAATCGGGATCCCTTGCAGCGGAATCTCGATCTCTTCGAAGGTGATCTGGAAGTGGCCGATCTTCATGTCGCCATCGACCCTGATCTGCACGCTGGTGCTGCTGCGCAGCCCAGTGGCGTCTTCGGCCTCCAGGATCAGCACGTAGACACCGTTGAACATCAGCGTGGGATCGACCCGACCCAAGGCCGCTGCGGTCTGGCTCTGATCGCCTTCACCCAGGATGATCGGCGCTGTTTCTGGCGAATTGCCAGGACGCATGACCAGTCGCCACGAGCGCAGACTGGCATCGGTGACAGTCCCGATCACCTGGGTAGGTTCGGTCACAGCCGCGTTGTCGGCAGGCGTGAGGATCTGCACCACCGGCGGCGCATTGTCGCCCGGCGCACGCACCAGCAGGTCTTCGCGCTTCTCGGCGAGGTTGCCGGCGCTGTCGCGCGCGGTGGCGACGATCGGCACAACGCCCGCGCGTGTCGGTGTATGAGTGGCGCGTCCCTGATTGAGGATCACCGGCATGCCGGCAGCAGCGACGGTCAGACTGACTACCTCGCGATTGTCGGTGGCGCTGGCCTCGATCTCCGTACTTTGGCCAAGATCGATGGTCCTGGGATTGACCCGCAGATTGACCACCGGGGGCGTGGGATCCAGCAGCGGTGCGATGGAAAGCACTGGCGACACCAGCGCCCCCCACAAGGGTGCGTCGATCAGAGGCGACACTGCGCTACCGACAGCAGCATCAAGCACTGAGGCAGCCAGGAGGTTGGCCATCACCTGTGAGACACCCACCGCGCCAGGATTGGTCGCGATCGCGACCAGTCCGTCGCTCGCGGCCAGGGGCTTGTCCAACTCCACCAGCCAGGGATTGAGCGAGCTCTGCGGCAGATCGTCGCCCAGCACACTGCTGAACCAGGCGCCACGGGCGGTCAGACTGCCGGTGCTGGCGCCAGTCAGCTGCGCGCCCGCCTCTGCTCGCGCCCGGCCGTAGATGAAGCTGGTGCCACCCAGCGCTGCCGGCCAGGTGATCTCGGCCGCCTGACCACGCCAATCCGGCAACACCACCTCGGACGCCACGAAGCTGCTTCGATCGCCCCGAGCCAGCGCGGCCAAAACGGGTTCGCGCACCGCGTTGGGCAGGATCGCAGGGATAGCGACCGACTGACTCGCATTGTCGAGGGTATGAACCGATTGCTGGGCAGCCAGCGCAGTGCTGAAGACACGTGGTGCCGAACGACCCTGACCGCCATGGATTTGCGCCAGCAGCAAGTGGCCGAAAGCGGCTTGGGTGCCGAGGCTTTGGTGCACGAAGCGAGCCTCGTTGCCACTTTGCAGCGCAGCGCCCAGGTGAGGCGGCGTGACATCGCTGAGCGCGTAGCCGGCCGGCCACGCGGTGGTGAGCACGCCAAACGGCGCGGCGACCTCGAGCGCGAGATACGCCGAAGTGACGCCTGGAGCACGATGGAAGCGCACACGCTGGACGCCGGCCAGCCAGCTCTGATACGCCTCTGCGATGGCGAGGTGACCGAGTCCGGTGAGGTCCAGCAACGGACGGGTCAAGGCACCAGGGCGGGCGCCGCTGGCGAGCGCCACACGCGCGGCCTCGAGTGCGGTGCGCTGACGCCCAAGTGCCGTCTGCAACCCGCCGTTGAACGACAGGTTGAGGGTACGTGTTTCGCCCACGAAAGCGGTCTCGCGCCGAGTCTGGTTCACCCCTGGACCTTGCTGCCGGATCTCGATATGCAGCGTGCGCCCCAGTCCTTGCGCGTTGCTGGTTGCGAGACGCGTCGAACCCAGCCAGATTTCGCCCCGCATTTCGACCAGATAGGCCGGGATCGTTTCGGGAAGATCGGAAAAGTTGGTGGGTGATGCGGGCAAGCTTGCCAACAGCAGGTCGCGATCGACGGCTGCGGCTGGCACGTAACGCAGTTCAATCGAGGGTTCGACCAAAGCCACGCTGGGCTGTTCAAGGTTTAACCAGACATCGCCCGGTTGGCCGTTGTCATCACGCCGGATGGTCCATTGCAGGCGATGCTGCTGCGCTTCGGGCAATGCCGCCACCGGCGCTCCGGCGGCCAACACGCGATAGGCGAGATTGCCCAGGAAGAAGGGGTAGTCGGGCGTGGCGTCACGCGCAGCTGGCAACAAGGCTGCGACTTCCGCATTGCTCAGGTTGCGGCTACTGAGAGCGTTGAGCAGGCGCTCGCGCGCGGTGTTCAATTGCTGTTGCAGGACGTTGGCGGTGAGTGCGTTGAGGGCCAGCGCAGCTTGATCGACGGCGGCCGCCGCCTGGATCGCCGTGCGCATGGCATTGGCATCCAGCGCCATCCAGGTCGCCAGCTCGGCGCCCGACGTCAGGTTGAGCTGCTTGAAGCTCGGATCGAGACCGATCCAGGCGTCACCTGTGCGGTGCTTGGCGCCACGCGAGGGTGCGAGATCAATCCACGCCTCAACCCAGGTGTGCTGCCAGCGCAGCGCGCTGATCTCGCCTCCGGCAAGCACGGTGTCGTAGGGAATCCCTGCCTCGGTCAACAACTCGACGACAGCGGCCGTGCTGTCGACACCCCACCATTCGCGTGCCCGTCCGGCTTCGATCTCGATGTTGCCGCTGACGTAGCGCGCGTGCACACCTGCTGCGCGCAGGAGCGCCACCAGGAGACTGGCCTGATCGGTCGGATTGCCACGTCCGCTCGCCAGCGTCCCGGCGGCACCCTGGAGCGAGCCCGTCCCAGGGACCAGTGCAATGTTCTTCCGCACCCATTCGAAGATTGGCACCGGTGCATTGCCCAGGGCATCCGCCCTGGCTTCGATCGCAGGACTGAGGGGCGCATCCTGCGTCGCGGCCAGATCGGAGGGTGCCGGCGGCAAGCGCGGCGCTCGTTGGGGCGGAATGTTCGGCAAGGGAACCCGCTGCGCGATGGCTGCGGGCGCTTCGAGGTCGAGTCGGGTGGGCCCTGACAGCAGTCGATCCAGGGTTGCGCGAGCCTCTGCACGTTCTGAGGCTGTGCCACGCTCCAGGCCCGCCAGCGCAGCCATGACAGCACGCCGACCAGCTTGCACCGCGTCCTCGGCGGCTTGTTGGCGGGTCGAAAGCTGGGGGTAGCGATCCTTGAGCCCAGCAATCGCGGCACGACCCTGGGTCAACTGGGCCTGCGCAAGATTGTCAGCGCGCAGGCTGGCAGCGGCGTAGTCAGACTGGACTCGGGCGTTGTCGCTGGGCTGCGCGGCCAGACACTGGGACAAAGCCAGGGCGGCCAGAGCCAGCCAAGACGGATGACGGCGGATCACGGGGAACCTCCTGCGCAGCTCAGATTGCCAGCAGTGATGAAGAAGTTGAGACGTGAGCCGCTGGGCGGCGAAGCACCATTGAATTCAAACTTGACCGTGCCTTCGGCTTCGAAGCCATCGCCCAGCGATGGTGCGAAAAGCACCAGCCTGGCTTCACTGGCACTGTTGTTCGTGGCAGTGGCAAGCAATTCCGAATAGGTACCTGACTCCAATCGCGCAAGCGTGGCAATGAGCCGGGCAGTGCCGATCCCGGCGGATGACTTGACGTAAAGCTCAACGGCATTACCAGCGCGCAAGAGCCGTCCCGGTGTGCCAGTGTAGGTCTTGCTGAAAAGCTGGTTGCTGCCATCGAACACCTGCAGCGTGCCATTGCCCTGGCCGTCGTAGCGAAGGACATAGCGGTATGACTTTCCGTTGACCCAGTCCAGATGCTCGGTCACGAACTGACCTGCCGCCTGCGTGTTGGCGCCGAGCCCCCATTCCCAGTCCGAGGCACCCGGCCGCCCGCCCCGCACTTCGAGGCGTTCCAGAGCATTGAAGGCGGTGAATTGAGCTTGGCCGGCGCCAACCTTCACTGGGATCGCCGGCGTTGTGACGCACAGGCTGGGCGGCGCCGCAGGTGCCTGCATGCAACCGCTGTGTGGGGCAAGATTGACCTGCATTTGCCCGTTCCACTGCTGCGCGACGATGGTGCCCCAGATCACACCTTGCGGATTGTTGATGCTGGCCAGCGGTGCGAGCACGCTGCCTTCCACCGACACACCCGCCAGCTCCAAGGTGGTGGCTTCGTAGAAGTTGAACAGCACCTTGTTCCGATGCGGGATCAAGCTGGACAGACTCATGTTGGTGAGGCCTGTGGCGCTTCCCGAGACGTTGAACAGGACGGTGGCACCAGCCGGGATGCGATCAACCTGGAAGGTGTGGGCGTCCAGAACCTGCTGACCGTTGAGGTTGAAGACCTGCAGCGCGCTGCTGTTGTCGCCATGCAGATACAAGCCACCCCACTGGTACTCATGGGTGGTGTTGGCAGCAAAGCCTCGCAAGCGCTGGCTTTCGGCGATCAATCGACTGCGCTCAGCGGCAAAGTCGAGCGGCATCGCCGCGTTCTGCAGCAAGCGCTGGTTGGGTCCAAGGCCGTTGATGACTGGTGCCCCCACACCGGCTGCGCTGCCGCCGACGACGATGTCGCCGCGGTACACCCGACCCGAGGGGAAACTGAGGTTGCCGCCGACCAGCAGAGACGGTCCGCTGAAGTTGCTCGGCAGTTGATCGCCGATGCTGTAGTTGTTCAATGAGACGTTGCCGCCAGCAGCGAGTCGTCCTTGCACATCCGAGGATTGCGCGCTGTAGCTGCCAAAGAAGAAGCCGTTGTACTGGCCCGCCACACCCAGCACATCACAGCTGTTGAGCGGGGCATTGCAGGCCGCGCGTTGGCTGGCTTCGAGCAAGCGTGCGTTGGCCAATCGCCAGCTTGCATGCGGCACCGAGTTGATGCGCATGATCTCTTCGGCCGCGTCGATCCACTTGGCCACTGCTCCCGGTGCATCGTTGCCGTTATGCGCCGATAGCGCCGCCTGAATCGCGCTCACCGCACGATTGCGCGCCTGTGCTTCCCCGCCCGTGAGATTGGCTGCGTTGAGCTCGACCAGCAAAGCCTGTGACGTGGGTCCTGTTTGTAGTAAGGGCAGGTTCGCCGTCTGGTTCGACAGCGCCTCCAGCAGCGGGCCGTTGCGGCGCTGCAGGATGCTGCGTAGCGAGCTGTCGGTGGCCGTGGGTAAGCGCACGCCCACATCAAAACTGCGTGTCTGCCCTCCAGCCAGCGCGAAGTCCCAAGTGGCCGAGCGCGGGTCGCTGCTGGTCGGCGTCGGCGCACTGCTTTCGACGCTGGCAGGTGCCGGGACTTCGCTGCGCAGATTCAAGTCGACCGCTGCAGCGCGATTCTCCACCGTGGTGGTGACCGGCACATAGCCGCCGGCAGGATGGCTGGGCGCCACCACCGTCGGCGCCACATGGAACAAAGCGGCGTCCAAGAGTCGTTGCGTCGCCGGTAGTGTTGCGTCGCGACGCAGAGCCTCAACCAGATCGAAGGCGTAGGTCATGGTACGGCCCTGGCCGTAAGTGTGGCTGATGACACCGGGACTGGCGCCGGCCACGAGGCTGGCCTGAACCTGGCCGCCGCTCGTCTCCAGATGCAGAGCTGAGCCGTAGGTGTTCACGTCCACGGCCGGCAGCAACACACCCAGCCCGCGCAGAACCTGATTCTCCTGTGCGTGTCGCCCACGGAAGCGGAAGCCCGCAATCTCATCCAGCATGGCCGTGCGCTGATCGTGACTACCATCGATGATCAAGCCTTCACCGCGATAGATCGCCTCGCGCAGTTCCTTGCTGTCGGCTACCGCCAGCTTCTCGCTGCCGCCACTGAGCCAGTGCACGTTGTAGCGGCCGCAACGAAACTCGCGCATAAACTCGTCGCGCGTCAGCACAACTTTGTGCTCGACAGCGATCTGGCGCAGGTACTGTTCCAGGAAACTCTTCTTGGTCGATTCGCAGTTACTGGGAGTGGCAATCGCATCACCGTTGCCATCGAGGGCCCGCCCCTGTCCTGGCGAGCAACTGGCCATCACCAGCACGCGCGCATCGCGCTCGACCTGCATGCTCATCCGCACGTCCACGCTGGGCGCCGAGACCTCGAAGTTGGCACTGGCCAAGGTCTGCCAGCCACCCGCCAGCTGCGCGGACAAAGTCGCCACGTAACGTGCGGCGATGGCTGCCGTCCATTGGCGCTGCATGGAGAAGCTCGCGCCTGCAGGCAATGACGTCGAGTCGTCCCAGGTCTGCATCAGCACTTGCGTGTCGACTCGCCGGATCTCCAGGCGCAGCGGCAGCGTATTGCTCGGGGCATTGCCAGTGTTGCGGACGCTTGCGCTGAGTTGCACAACCTGACCCAAGGGCAACACAGCGGGGCTGGCGTCCAGGCTGCCGCCAATCTCGGCGCCCAACACCCGGAAACTGGCTTGCGCCAATGGCTGCACAGAGCCGCCGACAGTCACGGCCCATTCGGCCCGGTACTCACCCAGGGGCAGACTGCCTGCGGCCAGCATCTCGCTTCGACTGATCTGGCCTTGTGGCGGGAGGCTGGCTGTGTACGAGAACTCACGCACCACGGCGCCCCCAGCAACCCGGATGACGCGCAAGCTGAAGGGCAAATCGGTGGCGGCAAGATTGCCGGTGTTGCGGGCAGTGGCGGAAAGCGCGACTGCTTGTGTGCTGGTCGCGTCCGTCGGATTCGCTGCGATTTCGCCGGAAACCACGCTCGCCAGCACAGTGACTGGCTTCTGATCGAGCACACGATCAGCGCCTGCCAAGCGTGACACTAGCAAGGCAATGTAGGCGCCCGGCGCAATGCCCTCGGTGGACCACGCTTGTTCCAGGCTGGTCGACGCGCCCGCGGCAAGGTCGCGCGTGTATTCAAAGCGGCGAATCTCGGCATTTCCCTGCGCCGGATTCAGGATGCGCAGCACCAGCGGCACCCCGGCCATTGCCACCGAGCCGCGATTCGACACGCTGGCTGAAAACTGCGCAGTTTGTGGGCGCGGTACTTGCGCAGGCGTCACCGTCAGGGTGCCAGTCAGCGCATCGTTGCCTTGCTGGGACTGCACCTCGAAGCTGGTACTCGGCGCACTGAGCACGGTGCCCGTGCGGTCGGTCACCTGTTGGCGCACCTCGTAGCGTCCGCTGGGCGCGTTGCTCAACGCCAGTTCGAACTCGACTCGCAGTTGCGCCCCCGGATCCAGATTCGGAATGGCTCGGGTCAGGGTCTGCAGCGTGCTTCCATCGGGCCGCATCACCGTTTCGCGCACGCTCAGCTCGCTGAAGCCTTGATTCAAGTTGGGATTGGATATCTGCGCGCTGATGATGACCGTGCCCGAGGGCGGGTATTGCGCGCGATCAGTGGCCACCGTCGAATTCAGGCTGGCCGTGCCGTTGCCGGCGGTGATCGTGAATGGCGCGAGATCCTGGGCCAGGACGGTTCCTTCCCCAGCGAGGATCCTTGCCGCCACCTGGTAGTTGCCAGCGCGACGCGAGCCTGTGGTGAAGGGGGGATCGAGTTCGCGCACTTCTCCGCCGTCGAGTCGCTCCGGGCGGTCAATCAAGGTCTCGACCACAGCACCGTTGGCGTCTTCGATTGCAACGACCAGCCGACCGCTGCCCGAAAGCACCTGCTCATTGCGCAACCACAGGTCGATGTTGACGGCGGTGTTCTGCGGATAGCTGGGCCGATCAGTGCTCACACTGATGTCGATCAGATCCTCTACCTGCACGCGTGGCACTTCCAGCGGCAGGCGCACCGGTGCCGGCGCAAAGGTGTTGCGAAACACCAGCGCTGCTTCCTTGGCAACCGCGCGCGACTCGCCGCGCGCGAGCTGCGTCAGCAAGGTGTCGAAGCCGATTTCGACGCCTTGACGATTGACGTCGCGCAACTCGAAGATCAGCTCGCTATCACCATTGCTGCGAACGATCGTCTGGGTGGGCGCGGGGCTGACGCCGGTGTAGGCCTGGCCTGCCGGCAGCACGATGTGCAGGCTCACATCGATTGCACCACAGGTTACCGGCATGGTGAACATGCGCACCGGCAAGGGCGTTTCGCTGACCATCATCAGCTTGCTGGCAAAGCGGTCGTAGACGATGAAGTCGATGTCGGTCATCAACTCCGGTGCCGTACGGCCATTGAAGATCGCCCCGATCTGGCCAGTGCTGCCCAGCACCTGCGCAACGGTGTACTCCTCGCCGTCCTGACCGACTCGGTCATACCTGAATGGCGTAAAGAACAAGCCTTCGGCACAGGTCCCGGCGATGTTCACCCCTTCGTACTCGAAGGTCGAATCGGACAAGACCGTGCTGACCTGGCGCGATGGATCGATGCGGTAAACCACATTGCCGAACATCTGCGCATAAAGGTTGCCCATACCATCGCGCGTCAATCCGAAAGGCGTACCCGCTGGCAAGGCCGCGTATTCAGACTGCGAACCGTCCGGCAGTACGCGCACGATACGGCCACTCACCAGTGCGTAGATTCGGTCCTGCTCGTCGATGGTCAACGACTGTACTGAGCCCGGGACTGTAGCCAGTGTGCTGGACTGGCCACTGCTGGTGAGGCGCTTGATGGTACTCGTGGAAAAGCTACCGGGCGTCACAATGTAGGCGCGCTGCTGTTGATCCACCGGCACCTCACCACGTTGCATGACGAGGTCGTTGCCGATCCTTATGCCTGCGCCACCCGGCGAGCCGCGATACAAGATCCGGCCGAGCACGTACCAGATCGCGCCGCTGGCGTCGGTACCCATTGCATCCGGATAGAAGGATTGCGGCAGCACCACCTGCAATTGCGTGGTATCGATCCGCGAGAGCGAGCTGAAATTGGCGCCCTCAATGCGTGTGCGCACTCGCACCTGGGCTTGTTGGGGCACTACTCGCTCCGGGCTCACCGTGATCCGCGCATTGGCTTGCGGACCCACGTGCAATCCGGTCGCTGCCAGTCCGGCGATGCCGGGGTCGGTCGAGCGCACTCTGATCTCGTAGTCGCCACCCACGGGCGGTACAAAAGAACCATAGTCGATCGACTCGGCACCCTGCGTTCCCAACGCGCCATGGGGCCGCGTTTGCCGATAGACCACGGTGCCGACCGCCACGCCCGGCGGCGGATCGGTGATCGTTGCAGGAATGATCCGGCTAGTCTGGTAATCCACCACCCAGGCCGAGGTGCTGCTGCGACGCAGGATCGCGCGAGGGTTGGTGCTGGGCGGCCACAAGCGACGCGACCAGCGCCCACCGGAATCGCTGATTACCAGAGCATCCGCCGTACCTACCAGAATGGCGTCGTCAGACTGCACGCTGACCGATACAGGCGTGCCAAAGCCACTGGCCACCTGGCGGTACCCATTCGCATCAATGACGCCCAAAGCGTCGGCGCGATCATCGGCCACATACACCCGACCGTTACTGTCGAGCGCTAGATCGGCGGGACCTTCGACGCCGCTGGCGAAATGGCGGAAGAAGGCAGCATCGCGGCGCAGCAGTTGACCTGCACCGGTGACCTGATACATCCCGCCGCCGGACACCGCGAGGCTAACGGCCTGAAAGGTCAGTCTGGCTTCGGGCGCGGCGATGTTTGTGTAAGTTTCGTCCGCATTGATGCGGGTCAGAATGCCGTCGGAACTGAGTGCGTAGGCGTGATTGGCATCGGCCTCCAGTTCCGCTGCGTAGAAGGAACTGGCGCGCACGCGAGAAGTACCGCCGTCGGCGGAAATCTGGATTAAGCGGTTTGCCACCGACACCAGCCAGTCGCCCTGCGGCATCGGCGCAAAACTGGACGCGTTCCAAATCGGTGCGTAACTCGCGATCTGCTGGCCGGCATCGGTCAGAACGACCTCGTTGTTCGCAGCATTGAGCGCCGCAAGCCGCGTGCCGCGTATGTCGAATTCTCGATAGTCACCAGCGACCCACGAGGTCGTCGTCCAATACGGGAGAAGCGTGTTGCCCTGGCGTTCGAAGATGCCCTGGGGAGTCGACACGTACAGCTTTCCAGCAGCGCTGCTGACCGCCGTCACACCCGATTGTTCTCCCGCGATGCGCGTCACGTTGCCATCCGGCGGAAAGCGATGCAGGCGACTGCTCCCCGCCACATAGAGGTCATCCCCGAGCACCGCGATGGATTCGGCTGCGGTGTAAAGCGGACGATCAAGCTGCACCTGACCAGTCGCATTGCGCAGCTCGATGCGCTGAGGTCCGGACCGATATGCCAGCACTTGTCCCGCGCCATCGACCGCCCAAGCGGTGGGCGCCTCCGCTGTGGTGTAACGCTGCTCCACCTGATCGCCGGCATTCAGAGTGAAGTACGCCTGACCTAGGCGCCACCATGGCGCGGCATTCGATGCGGGAACGACATCCTGCGCTGTGGCCACCAGCACCGTGCTCGTCCCATCCAGGCGGTACAGACGTTGCATACTCGTATGCACGAACACGCGATCGGCGGCATCGGTGACGACTGCCAGAATGTTCTCCGAACCTGACAGCGTTCCCAGGACCTCGATGGTTGCAGTCGCTGGCGTCATCCTTGCGATGCTGCGATCGATGCGGCCATAAATGACCCGACCTTGGCTATCCACCGTGCCGCGACCGCTCAGATTCGCCAAGGCAGCGGTCACCCGTGTGCGTTCGCCGCCCGCGCCGATGGCGTGCAATCCTTGTTGGCTGATGAGACCCGAGTTGGTGTAGCTGTAAAGCCCGGCACGCGACGACGGCCAGCTCTGGCTGGAAACGTGCTCCTCTCCCAGGCGGGTCATGCGCCCCGTCGGCTGCAGCGCGAACCATCGCGTGCCATTGCTCAGGACCATGGTGCTGCCAAGAAAGGCCACTCCAAAAACGTTGCTGGGACTGGCGTCTAGCAACACAGGCGTGCCGCCATCGAGACGATAGAGATTTGCGCTGCTGCCCTCCGTGGTGGCGAAATGCAATTCTCCGGCCTTCATCGCCAAGGCTTCGATCTGCACGGAGAAGGGCGAGCTGTACAGCGTGCTGGCGCTTCCGCCGACGATGCGCTTGATCGCTCTGGTCTCGGCCACAATCGGCACATCAGTCGCGTCGAAGACCAGGTCATGCGCGCCGTTGAGGTTGCTCACCAGCGTCACGGTGCTGCCGTCAGCATTGCGCCGACGCAGCTCAGTGGGCGTCAGCGCGTATAGGCGTCCCGCTGAATCCAGGCGCACCGCTCGGCCATCGCGGACCAATCCCCGCGCGTAGACCGAGGCACTGCCATCGGCTTCGTGACGGTACAGCGTGCCATCGGCGGAACTCAGACTGTAGACCTTGCCGTCCCGTCCGCGCCGCAGGTAGGCCGGGCGATTCAGACTGGCCCACGTCGTCAACACGCCATTGCTGTAACGCCGAATGCGATTGCTAGTTTCTTCAGCAATGAGAAGATCGCCTCCGGGCTCGAAGAGCAAGCCGGTCGGATTGCTCAAGCCCGTGAGATAAGGCGTCACTCGCGCGGTCGTGGCATCAACTCGGTACACCGTGCCGATGGAACTATTGGCAAGGTAGATCGCCTGATCTGGGCCGACCACAGATTCGCGCGCATTGCCGAATCCGGCGTCGGCCAGCACGCTGACTAGACCGCCCGGTGCACGCTTGACGATCTGCGCGCGCGTCTGGTGAGTCCCGCCGAAGTAAAAGTTGCCTTCGGCATCGATCTCAAAGGCCTTTGCCGAATCGAAGGGCCGCGCCTCGTTGGATTGCGTGTAGGGGGCATCCAGAACGACGGTACTGAGGAAGCGTCCGGTCCAGGACACCCGCAAGCGCCCATCCGGGTGCATGGCGATACGTTCGGGCGTGCCCATGCTGCCGTTGCCGTTGTCGAGCACACGCAACACCGTCGCCGTGCCATCGGGCTCGATGCGCAGCAGTTGCCTGGAATTTCGATTGACCAGGTACACGCGGCCATCCGGCCCCACGGCACCGTCGTAAGGACGATCCAGGGGTGCACCGACGGGGCTGGGTGAGCCCAGAGTCGGTTCGGCCGGATAGGGTGGACGATTGTCGGCATTGACCAGGGTCGCAGTGAGCTCGGCATTGCCGGCCGTGATGGGGAGGTTGCCGAGGTTGCCCAATCGAGCTGTCAGCGACACTGACTGGCCCAGTCCTGCTTGCAGCAGGGGTGGAGTGGCCGTCACCGCGCCCCCCAATCGACGCACTGCCCGAATCGAGTAGCTCACCGAACCCTCCACGGCGATCTGTCCGTTCGGTGCCATACCCCTGAAGCGAACGCTGTAGGTGCCGGGCGGGTCACTTTGCACGCCCCAGGTGATGCGCACAGTGCGGGACTGGCCCGCGGCGATGGGAAGGATGGCTTCCGTCGGTTGCATGTGAGCACCGATCACGACCGCCGGAACGTCGCGCACGACTAGTTGTGCGGCGTCGTAGACCACCGCGTTGAAGATCAAGCCGTCTTCGCTACTCCCCGTATTGCGCACCACGCCCAGAACGCCCACCTCGGTGTAGGGATCGATCTCGGGCGAAGAAATGGTCAGGCCATCGAGAACAAAGCTGCCTCCGCTAAGGCGAGTCAACGGGATGTCGACGGTGTAGGTGCCATGGCTGCTTGCGGAGTGTGTCAAGGTGACAGACTGGTAGCCCGAAGCTGTCGCACGCAAAGCGAAGGGTACCGTCATGATTCCGGCAATCTGGTACTCGCCACTGGCCGAACTCTGCGCACGCAGGTTGCTGCCGACCACTTCAATGATGGCGCCCGCAACAGGTGTGCCGTTGCTGGCATCGGTGACCCGCCCCACCACAGTGCTCTCCTGGGTGTTCTGCAAAGGAGCCATCCGGATCAGACCGACGTTGTTCACGCCCGCCGAGAGCGTTCCACTCAAGGACAGGCTCTGAAAGCCGGTCGCGGCCACGCTTCCTTCGAAACTCCCAACCGGCAAACCCACCAGACGGATGGCGCCATCACTGCCCGATTGCACCTGGGCGCCCCCGATCGAGACGCTCGCGCCCGCGATTGGGCGATTGTCGGCTGCAGAAACCACAGTACCCGTCAGAACTGCTTGGTCTGGAGGCACCATCCCGTTTGGATAAAGTGCTGGCGAAAACTGGGTGATCTGTCCTAGGGTGAGAGCGCCGCTTCCCAGTGCTGGTTGGAAGCCGGTTTTCGAAACCTGCACAGTCACTGATCCCGGTTGAGCTGCCTGCAACTCGTATCGCCCATCTGGCCCGGTCATGACGGTTGCGTTCAGCACACCGGACACGTCGATAGTGGCGCCGGCTATCGGCAAACCATCGCGGACATCCGTCACTGTTCCGCGCAGGACGGCCACATTGGTGGCGCGCGCAAGATCGATGTTCCCGAGCGAAAGCACCTGACCCGCGGTCACATTGGCGCCCGTCAGGTTCTTCGGAACGAAGCCCGGCTTGCTGACAAGGATGGTATAGCTCCCGGGCAAGACCTCGGCCGCGCTGATGGATCCATCGGACGCTGAGCTCAGGCTGAGCGGAGAAGGTCCCGACAATGCGAACGTGGCGCCTGCAAGTGGCGCCAAATTCGGTAACTCTCGAATGGTGGCGGTGATTCGACCAGTCGAAGGCGGTGGTGTAACCACATTGCCCTGCAAGCCACGCAGAGCGAGAGCTGTGAGGTAGGGATCCTGAGACCAACTCCCATCTGCTGCCTGCGAGGCACGAAGTGCGCTGCGCAAGCTGTCCAGTCCGGTCCCACCTGCTGAGGTGTAGCTCAATGCAATTGCAGCAATCGCATTGTTCAGCGTTTCGCTGTGTGAACCCGCCCCCTGCAACGCTAGCAATTGGTTGCGCGCGCTCTCGACCGCCGCTGCGATCGGAAAGTGCGGTGAAGCCATTTGCAAGGCCAACAATTGGTAGGCCGCCCGATACGGGCGCGCGCCGTCGCCTGCATGCAATGCGAGCGTATCGAGGTCAACAAGTCTCTCGGCAAGGAAAGTGACGGCGCGAGCCAGTCCGTTGGAATTGCGATCCCCAGCGGCACGCAGCGCAACCACAGCAAGCGCCGTATCCAGCGTGTCGCTGCCATACCCACGGGAACCCCCGAAGCCACCATCGGCGTTTTGCATCCCACGCAGGCGATCGAGCGCAGTCTCGATTTGCGTAGACTGCAAGGCGCGCGCGAGCAAAAGACGCGCCGAGTGTTCGACACTTTCGTCTGGCACTGCAGCAGCCACGCGCTGCGCCAACCCAGGCGGCGAGACTCCCAGCAACTTGAGAGTCTCGTAGACCTCAGTCTCTGCTTGCGTCGTAGTCGCCAAAGATTGGCCAACACTGCGCAGACTGCCATCGGCTTGAACTTGTGACACCAGCCAATCTCGCCCGCGCACAACATCCGGCGACGGTGATTGTGCAATTGAAAGCAGGGGAAGCAGCCCCAGAATGCAAAAGCCCAATGTTCTTGCGAAGATTCCCATTCGACGCTCCTGGCTCGCAGCGGATGGGTCCAGGGACCGACCGCGAAGGGCGCGGATGATTGAGAGATCGTATTCAATTCGTCAACATCTCGTTGATGGAATCTTCACTTGCGTAATCCATCGCAGAGTGGTAGCTGTGCGGCAACCATGAGGAAGCACATGTCAAGAAGAATGGCGTTGCTCGGCCTGTGTACGGGCTTGACGCTGCTGGCACAGTCGGCAGGTGCCACAGCAGTCTTTGCCGCACCGAAGCGCTATGCGCGAGTTGCCGCGGAGATTGATTACGGCCCGCAGGCCACGTCCTATCTCGGCTTTGGCCGAAAGGCCTACGCGCAGGCAGTTGCAGACGCCAAGAACATGGCAATTCACATCAACGACTTTCTTGACGCGCCATCAGAGGCCAGCCTTGCAGATGCCAGACAGGCTTGGCGCGATGCGCGCCCCGCGTACAGCCGGACTGAGACGCTTCGCTTCGTCAACAGCCCCATCGACCAACCTGGGTCCGCGGAGATTCCGCCGGGCCCTGAGTTGCGGATCAATGCCTGGCCCGTCAACGAAGCGGTGATGGACTCAGTGCGTGGTGCTCCTGGCTCCGGATTGATCGGTGATTCCGTATCACTGGATGAGGCCTTGCTGATCGCCAGCAACCAAGCCCGCGATGAAGCCGATGTCACCTTGGGCTGGCATGCCATTGAGTTCCTGCTGTGGGGACAGGACTTCAATGCCGAAGGACCTGGCCAAAGGAGCTACAAAGAGTTTCTTCCAGGGGACGCACAGAACGACCGCCGTCGCCGCTACCTCAAGCTGGTCACTTCGATCCTGGTCCGCGACCTGGAGAGCGTTGCCGAGGAGTGGAGTGCCGCCGGCAGCTACTCGGCATTCATTGAGAAAGAAGCACCTGTGGAGGTGGTTGGACGACTACTCCATGGCGCAGCTTCGCTGGCGGCCATCGAGCTCTACGGCGAGAGGATGACGGTGGCCCTGGATTCGAGATCGCAGGAAGATGAGCACTCTTGTTTCAGCGACAACACCTTGGCCGACCTCAGCGGCAATCTCGAGGGGATCCGCTGGTTACTCATGGGCCGATACGACGACCAAAACCTTGGCTCAAGCGTTCTCGAGTTGGTGGAGTGGCGTGACCCAACACTGGCCGGACGATTACTGGCAGCGCTTGATGATGCGAGTGCGCAACTAGCCAAGCTCGATCAGCCGTTCGACCAGATCATCCTGTTGCCCGACAATGATCCCCTTCGGGCTCAAGCGGAGCGGACGGCGGAATCCATGCGTCAGGTTGCGGTACAACTCAAGGCTGTCGCTGAGCGCCTCGGCATCGACATCGTCGTGCCTGGCGTTTGACAACCGGGCGACTAGAGATCGTTGACAAAGGCAACCAGTGCATCTCGATCAGACTTGGCAGCCATTCGAAATGCCTCGCGAGCCGCATGAGCCTCGCCGCCATGCCAAAGGATCGCCTCTGCCACGCCAGACGCACGGCCATCATGCAGCAACTGCTGATGACCGTTGACAACTGGTATCAGGCCCACGCCCCACAACGGAGCAGTGCGCCATTCAAGACCGTCTTCTCGATCACTGGCGCGAGGATCGGACAAAAGCGGACCCATGTCATGCAGCAACAGATCTGTGTAGGCGTTGAAGGTCTGATCGGCGAGCCAATCGGGACTGGCATCCCTGGCGGTACGGAGGCTGGGCCTATGACAGGCGGCGCAGCCATACTCGACGAACAAGCGGCCACCGCGTAGCACATCCTCGGACCGAGGCTGTCGTCGCGGTGGCACGCCCAGGAACCTCAGGTAAAGCTCCAGCTTGTCGATGCTTCGCGAGTCGATCTCCGGGCTCCCGCCACTCGTCTGTCGCCTGCAAATGCGTTGGACTGGCGGGCAGTTCTGGTCCGGATGCTCCGGCGTACTAAGCCTCATGTCTTGAAGCGCCGCCTTCGCAGCTTGTGCACGCAATGTGGCGGTCTCCGC
>ERZ1066138.233-NODE-233-length-18961-cov-8.265789_pt1 | contig 18961 bp, 14 predicted proteins | sample MGYA00382785_ERZ1066138 | MGnify/ENA primary metagenome ERZ1066138 (study PRJEB33369, sample SAMEA5778368) | biofilm metagenome | biome: Industrial cooling water; feature: Water cooling tower basin; material: Biofilm | place: United Arab Emirates | collected... | reverse complement strand
TGGTAAGTGGTAAGTGGTAAGTGGTAAGTGGTAAGTGGTAAGTGGTAAGTGGTGAGGCGGGGCTGGGGATTGGGGGCTGGGGCGCGTTGCTGGCGAGGCAACGCGCTGCGATGGTCACCCACCTCGCACACCAAGATCCGCCGCACGCCCCCGGCGTCATGCCCGCGCAAGCGCCCGACGGCGGCATGCGTGGCTCATCGCGCAAGCGCGCCTCAACGAACCTGAGTCCACCCCACAACCCGACGAACTTGCGCCCCAGCCCCCAATCCCCAGCCCCGCCCACTTACTACTTACTACTTACTACTTACTACTCACCACCTCCCCCTCACCTCCCCTCTCCCGCCGCCCACTTCGCGCTGGCGGCGGCGCTCGCCGCTGGCAAGGGGTCGGGGAGTTTGATCGGGGTGTTGGCGGTGGCGACTTGCCAGCCGCGGGTGCGCAGGATTTCGGCGTCGGTGTCGCTGGCGTAGTGGTAGAGCCACATGCGCAGGCGCAGCGACTCAGGGTACTCGCGTTCGAGTTCTTCCACACCGCTGTGCGAGGGATTGGCGTGCAGGGCGACGTCGTGGAAGACCGTCTCGCCGGCATTGGCGACGTGGCGCAGGACTTCGGGAATGGGGCGGGTGTCGGAGGTGTAGACGAAGCTGCCGGGCAGGCGCAGACCGAAGCACCAGCGCGGCGCGTGGTGACGCACTTCCACGCTTTCGAACTGCCAGCCGGCGTGCCAGAAGCGATCGCCGACCACCACCAGTTGCAGCACATCCCAGTAGTTGGCACCGCCCTCGGCCAGCCAATTGCCCAGCTCGGCCACCTTGCGATGCAGCAGGGCGATCACGTCCACCGGCACGTAAACGCGGACACGGCCACGCAGTGCGGGGTCGAAAGCGCAGCGGTAGAACAGCGACTCCAGGTCACCGATGTGATCGCTGTGGGTGTGGGTGATGTACAGCGCCTCGGGATCGCGGCCATAGATTTCGCGATAACGCGCCAGCGTACCCGGGCCACAGTCGATCAGCAGGACCGGCAGGCCGTCGGATTCCAGCACCGCCGCCGCGCTGCCCAGCGCACGCGCCTCGGCATTGCCCACACCCAGAAAACGCATGCTCCAGTTCATGGGGCGGCAGCATAAGCGCTGCGCAATCGACGCATCGCCTCCTCGGCTTCTGCGCCGCGGCCGGCCAGCACCTTGCGCAGCGAGCGCGCGAGGCGATCGAGATTGCGCTGCGCATAGGCACCGGGGCTCGGATGGTGGGCGCCGCGATCCCAATCGATGATGTGCACTTGCCCAGCCGCGTCGAGCAGGAGGTTGTGCACATTGAGATCGGCGTGTTCGAAACCGGCGCGATGCATCGCGGCGAGTTGGCGACCGATTTCCTCCCAGGGCAGGGCCTCGCTGAGGCCGCGCACGCTGAGCAAGGACGACACGGTCTCGCTGTCGGGAATCCACTCGCTCAGGTAATCGGCGCGGTACCACAAGCCTTGGCGCCGCAGACGCGCCCCCAGCGGCTTGGGCACCGGCAGACCGGCGGCCAGCGCGGCCAGATTGACCGCCAGTTCGCGATAGGGCCGGCTCGCCTCTGGACCACGCCACAGATAGCGATCGCCCAGCCAGGCTGCCACCAGGCCTCCGCGCCGATAGTGACGCAGCACCGCGCTGCAACCCTGGATCTCGAAGCGGTAGGTGCGTGCGCGCCCGGCTGCGAGCAACTGGCCTGAACCCTGTGCCAAGGCGCGATCGACAGCCTCCCAGTCGACCGGCGCGCGATCGCTGCGATCCAGGCAGATCCACGCGCCTTGCATCCGGGTTTGCACCGCGACAGCCGCTTCGGTCACGATCCCGCCTTTCCCCATCCTGATCCGCCAAGCATAGCGATGCCCAGCGCCCCGCCCCGCCCCGTCGACGCCGCCCCACATGGGACTGAACTGCCGGCCGCGGCACGCATCTGTCTGTTGCGCCTGTCTGCCCTGGGCGATGTCAGCCATGTGCTGCCCTTGGTCGACGCCATCCGTGGCCAGCGCCCGAACTGGGAGCTGCACTGGGTGTTGGGACAGGTCGAGGCGCGCCTGCTCGCCGGGCTGGTCGGTACCACCTTGCATGCCTATCGCAAGCAGGACGGCTGGCGCGGCATGCGACGACTGTGGGCCGCGATGCCGGCGGACGGCTTCGATGCCCTGTGCCTGATGCAGCTGGCCTTTCGCGCCAATCTGCTCAGCCTGGGTCTGCGCGCGCGCCGCCGCATCGGCTACGACCGCGCGCGCAGCAAGGAGGGCCATGGCCTCTTCATCGGCGAGCGCATCGCGGCGCATCCGCGTGGCCATGTGCTGGAGACGCTGATGCGCTTTGCCGAACCGCTGGGCATCGCGGTGGACGAACTGCGCTGGGACTTCGCGCTGAGCGAGGCCGATCTGGCCGCGGCGCGCGAATTCGTGCCCGAGGGTGTGCCCACACTGGCAATCAGCCCTTGCTCCAGCCATCGCTGGCGCAACTGGCATGCCGAGGGATACGCGCGGGTCGCCGAGCATGCCGTGCGCCAGCATGGCTTGCGCGTGATCCTGATGGGCGGGCGCAGCGCCATCGAGCGTGAAACCGGCGATGCCATTCTGGCGGCCAGCGGCGTGCCCATCGTCGATCTGATCGGCAAGGACACCTTGAAGCAGTCGGTGGCGATCCTGCAGCGCTGCGTGGCCTTGCTCAGCCCGGACTCCGGGCCGGCGCACTTCGCCAGCGCCGTCGGCACGCCGGTGATCGGTCTTTATGCCGCCACCGATCCCGCCCGCTCGGGCCCTTATCGCAGCCTGGAATGGTGCGTCGATCGCTACCGGCTGGCGGCGCAGCGCTTCCGCCGCAAGGAGCCGGAAGAACTGCGCTGGGGCAGCAAGATCGAGCTGCCCGGCGCGATGGATCTGATCGAAGTGGAGGCGGTGCGCGAGCGCCTGGACGCGCTGCTCGCACGCCCGGTGGCGCAGCGTCTGGCGCCGGCGCGCCTGCGCGGCTGATCAGGCCGGCTGGCGCTGGTAGTCGGCGTAGGACTTTTCTTCCACCAGCAGGGAACCCAGGCGGTCGTTGATCACGCGCTTGAGGCGAGCACGTTCGTCATTGGTGATGTACACCGCGCGCGCCAGTTCGATGAACTCCGCATCGAAGGCCGCTTCGGACTCCATGATGCGGATCCGGTCCTCGATGTCCCAGAGCGCTTCATTGACCCGGCGCAGTCCTTCCCACTCGGCCGCAATCGAGGCCCCACGCGCAAAGGCCGAGTCCTGCCAGGTGGCGGTCAGCAGATCCAGCTCGGTGCGCACGTTCTTGAGTTTGCCGGCATCGTGGATGCGCGCGGCCTTGATCTCGAGGATGGTGATCTTGTCGATCAGCTCGCCGGGCGACACCGGCACTTGCAGGGTGGACATGCGCCTTGGGGCTCAACATTCAGGGGGCGCGCATCTTACCCGGACACACCGTGAGAGAGCGCAGCAACCGTGCAGTGGCGGCGGCTGCATCAAGGTGCGCGGGATCCTCGGTGTGGCGACAGCCCTGTGGAGCGCCCTTGGGCGCGAAAAGGGTCTGGCCTTGTGTGAGGCTGATCGCGCGCAAGCGCGCTCCTACAAAAGACCGTGGAACGCCCTTGGGTGCGATAGGGGTCTGGCCTCGGTGTGGGGGTTGATCGGCTCCGGCCGTCTAAATCGCTTGCCCTTCGCCCCAGATTGGAGAAGAGTCGACGCCGGGGATTGTGCTCATCAGGGGGGCAGCATGAGTCAGTGGTACTACAGCGAGAACGGGGAGCAACGCGGCCCGGTCGATGCCAATGCGCTGGCCCAGCTGCTGCGTCAGGGCCGGATCGGTGAGCAGACCTTGGTCTGGCGCGAAGGGATGGCGGAATGGGAACCCTTGGCCGTGCATCGCGACGCATTCATCGGCGGACCGCCACCCGCACCCAGTCCTTTTGCGCCGCCGCGGGCGCTCCCGGTCGAAGCACCGGTGGGTCTGGCAGTCCACGGCGGACATGTGGTGTACGCCGGCTTTCTGCGGCGATGGGTCGCCTTCATCGTCGATTCGATCGCCGTGTACTTGGTCATCGGCTTGATTGCCGTGATTTTCGGTGTCGCGCTGGCCGGCGCGGGTAGATCGACCGAAGAACCCAGCGCTTTCGATGGATTGTTCATCCTGCTGTTCCTGCTCGTGGTTCCGGGCTACTACGCCGGCTTCGAAAGCTCCAGTTGGCAGGCCACGCTGGGCAAACGCCTGCTTGGCATCAAGGTGACGGATCTCGATGGCCAGCGCATCGGTTTCGGACGGGCGCTGGCACGCTGGCTTGCGGCAAGCCTCTCGTACCTGACCTTCTACATCGGCTTCCTGATGGCTGCCCTCACCGATCGCAAGCAGGCGCTGCATGACTTCATCGCCAGCACGCTGGTCGTGGATCGCTGGGCCTACACCGACACGCCCGAGCGACAGCAGCAGCGGATGTCCGGGCTGGTGATCGCCCTGCTCTTGGTGGTTGCAGCGATCGTTCCGCTTTCGATCCTTGCTGCCATCGCGATCCCCGCCTACCACGACTACACCGTGCGCGCGAAGACCGCCGAGGTGCTGGCCACGACCGGTCCGGCCAAGGTGGCCATCGCCGAGTTCGTGATCGGGGAGTCGAGTTGCCCGCAGGACTGGTCGGAGCTCCCCGTCGATGCCAAGCCGGTGTCGGAGCTGATTGGCGAGGCCCTGGTCGGCGAGTTCGATGGCGGCGGCTGCGGCATCCAGCTCAGCCTGGCCACGAGCGCGCCACAGCCGCTGGCCGGAAACAACATCTACCTGACCCTGGATGGCGAAGCGATGACCTGGACCTGCTCCTCGGACGTCGACTCGCGCTATCTGCCGGCCAACTGCCGCTGAGCAGAACAATGCGGCGTCACCCGTGTTGGTGACGCCGCATCGATTTTCCGATCACTGGCTGCGTGCAGCGGCGCGCTTGCGCGCGACAAGGCCTTGCATCAAGGCCAGACGCTTATCGCGCCCAAGGGCGCTCCAGGGGCAGCCCCACACCGAGGCGAGACCTTTTCGCGCCCAAGGGCGCTCCTACAGGCTTTCGCAAGGCAATCAGTTCAAGGCTGCTGCCACGCGCTGCTGTTCGGCGCGCAGCGCTTCCGGAACTTTGTTGCCGAACTCGTCCAGGAAGCCACCAATCGCATCGATCTCGCGCTGCCAGCCGGCGCGGTCCACGCTGAGCAGCGCATCCACGCTGCCATTCAGCCCTTCCAGGCCGCGCAGATCGAGATCGGCACGCCGCGGCAGGAAGCCGATCGGCGTCTCTTCGGCACCGGCGCGTCCGGCGCAACGCTCCAGGATCCACTGCAGCACGCGCAGGTTGTCGCCGAATCCGGGCCACATGAAGCGGCCGTTGGCATCCTTGCGGAACCAGTTGACGTGGAAGATGCGCGGCAATTGGGTGAGCCGGCTTTCGAAGGACAGCCAGTGTTGCCAGTAGTCGGCGAAGTTGTAGCCGCAGAAGGGCTTCATCGCCATCGGATCGCGCCGTACCACGCCGACCTGACCGGTGGCGGCGGCAGTGGTTTCCGAGGCCATGGAGGCACCGACCAGCACGCCGTGACGCCAGTCGCGCGCTTCGAAAACCAGCGGCACCAGCGACTCGCGACGGCCGCCGAAGATGATCGCGCTGATCGGCACGCCTGCCGGGTTCTCCGCTTCCGGCGAGTAGCTGGGGCACTGCCGGATCGACACCGTGAAGCGTGAGTTCGGATGGGCTGCAGGCGCCCCGCCCTGATAGGCGCGGCCCTGCCAGTCCTTGGCCGGCACCTCGTCGGACAGCCCTTCCCACCACGGCCGTCCGTCGTCGGTCACCGCGACATTGGTGAAGATCGCCTCGCGATCCAGCATGGCCAAGGCATTCGGATTGGTCTTGCGACCGGTGCCGGGGGCCACGCCGAAGAAGCCGGCTTCCGGGTTGATCGCGTACAGGCGACCGTCCGGACCTGGATGCAGCCAGCAGATGTCATCGCCGATGGTCCACACCTTCCAGCCGGCGTGCGTCTCGGGCGGAATCAGCATGGCCAGATTGGTCTTGCCACAGGCCGAGGGGAAGGCGGCCGCCACGTAGTGCGTTTCGCCCTGCGGGTTCTGGATGCCCACGATCAGCATGTGCTCGGCCAGCCAGCCTTCCTGCCGAGCCTGCCAGCTGGCGATGCGCAGCGCGTGGCATTTCTTGCCGAGCAGGGCATTGCCGCCGTAGCCGGAGCCGTAGCTCTGGATGCTCAGTTCTTCCGGGAAATGCATGATGAAGCGGCGTTCCGGGTCCAGTTCGCCGATCGAATGCAGGCCCTTGACGAAGCGGCCTTCGCGCTCGATGCGCGCCAGCGCCGCACTGCCCATGCGCGTCATGATGCGCATGTTGGCCACCACGTAGGGGCTGTCGGTGATTTCCACGCCGCAGCGCGCGTAGGGCGATTCGATCGGGCCCATGCAATACGGGATCACGTACATCGTGCGTCCCTGCATGCAGCCGGCGAACAGCGCATCCATCTTGGCGTGCGCCTCGCCCGGCGCCATCCAGTTGTTGTTGGGACCGGCATCCTGGGCGCGTTCGGTGCAGACGAAGGTCAGGTGCTCCACGCGCGCCACGTCCGAGGGATCGGAGCGATGCAGATAGCAATCCGGATGGGTGTCCTGGTTCAGCGGGATCAGATCGCCGCGGTCGACCATCAGCCGGGTCAGCTTGGCCAGTTCCGCCTCCGAACCATCGCACCAATGGATGCGGTCCGGGCGGGTCAAGGCGGCCACGGCGTCCACCCAATCCTGCAATGCTGCCAAGCGAGTGCTCATCGGAAACCCTTGATAATCAATAAGATAGTAAAAGGTCGTCGGACCTTGAGGCGGCGGACCATAACGTCCGCCCGCGCTTGATTCAAGGAACGGCCGCTGATCGGTAGGCTGCCGTGTTCACGGTGTTGCATTCGTATGCAAGCGATCCGTGCCGCTGCGAGCGCCCCACGGGGCAGGCAGCGCCGCGAAGCCGCCCCGGTCTCAGCCGGCCGGCACCAGGGTGTCGATCACGTGGCCCACGTAGTGATCGAAGGTCTCCGGCGACAGCCGCGAGGCCTTGAACTGGAAGGCCAGTTGCAGGAAGCCGACGTAGGCCGAGTAGGCCAGCCGCGCACGATGGTCGGCCGCCTCCGCATCCATGCCAGCCTGCTGGAACACGCGCGCCAGATAGCCCATGCGCTCCAGCGCCACGCGTTCCATCACCGGCGAGACCACCGGGTGATCGGCGGCCTTGAGCAGGGCGGCGTAGAGCTTGTGCGAGCGGATCTCGCGGCTGGTGACGCGGAACAGTTCCTTGAGGCGCGCGCGCGGGTCGACGATGGACTCGACGCGAGCGATCAGATTGTGGGTGTCACTGCGCTCCCAGCGCGACAGGCTGGCCTGCAGCAAGGCATCGCGATTGGGGAAATGCCAGTAGAAGCTGCCCTTGGTGACGCCCAGGCGACGCGCCAAGGCCTCGACCGCCACCGCCGCCACGCCCTCCTCGGCCATCAGGTCCAACGCTGCCAGCTCCCAGTCGTAGGCCGACAAGCGCTGCTTTTCCGCACGTTCCTCCGGGGCCACCGGCGGGATCGAAACCAAGGTCATGAGCGACACACCTCTGTCATCACAGCTTCCATACGCAAGCGTATTGACACCTCCATTCGGCCGTCAACATACTCGACCGTATGGAGATGCTCTTGGACTCATCGCAACCCAAGGCGACACCGCACGTCGAGCGACGCGTGGCGCGCGACGGCTTGCATCTGGCCGTGGAACACTTCGGCGATCCAGCGGCAGCGCCGCTCATTTTCGCACATGGCTTTGGCCAAAATCGCCACGCCTGGCGGGCCAGCGCGGAAAGCCTGGCCGTCGCGGGTTGGCGTGGATTGGCCTTGGATGGCCGTGGGCACGGCGATTCCGACTGGGCGGAAGATGGTCATTACGAGATGGAACACTTCGTCGATGACCTGATCGAAGTGACGCGTGCAGAAGTGCGACCACCGGTGCTGATCGGCGCCTCGATGGGCGGGCTGCTGGGTCTGCTGGCGCAGGGCGAGGCCAATGCGCCCCTGTTCCGCGCGCTGGTCCTGGTCGATGTCACGCCGCGCTGGGAAAGCCAGGGCGTGGAACGCATTCTCGATTTCATGGCCAAGCATCCCGAGGGCTACGCCAGCCTGGACGATGCCGCCGATGCCATCGCGCGCTATCTGCCGCATCGCGAACGCAAGGATCCGCAGCGGCTGACCACGCAACTGCGCCGGCATGCCGACGGACGCTGGCGGTGGCATTGGGATCCGCGCCTGCTGGCGCGGGTGGCCCGCGATGCCGAGCGCTACATCCCGCGCTTGCTGGCCGCTGCGGCGAGAGTCGACATTCCCTTGCTGCTGCTGAGCGGCGGCCGCAGCGATGTGGTGTCCAGCCACACCATCGATGAATTCCTGCGCCTCGCCCCGCATGCGCGTCACGTGCGCATCGAAGACGCCACCCACATGGTGGTGGGTGATCGCAACGAAGCCTTTACCCAGGCGATCCGGGAATACCTGGAAAGCCTGTGATTGCTGCCGGCAATGGCAGCGATGCAGCAGACCGGACTGCGGCGCAAGCTGCAGACAGAAACAAAGACAGCGCCCTGATTTGATGACGGAGGGACACATGGCCAATCTGATTCCACTCTTCGCAGTGCTGGTGGCCGTACTCGGCTGCGGCTTCCTGCGCCTCAAGCTGCCGCTCGCCACCGGCATCGTCGGCGGCGCCTTGCTGCTGGCCACGGTGTACGCCGGCGCACAGTGGCCTGCCCTGGCCTTGTACTGGGTCAGCTTCGGCGTGGCAGCGGTGCTGCTCAACCACCGCCCGCTGCGCATGCGCCTGTTCAGCGAGCCGATGCTGGCGATCTACCAGCGCATCGCGCCGCAGTTGTCGGACACCGAGCGGGTGGCGCTGGAAGCGGGCACGGTGGGCTGGGAAGGCGAGCTGTTCAGCGGCCGCCCGCGCTGGCACAAGCTGCTGGCCGCGCCCGCGCCGCAACTGAGCGCCGAGGAAAAGGCCTTCGTCGAAGGTCCGGTGGAGATCGCCTGCCGCATGGCCAATGACTGGGAGATCACCCACGAGCGCAATGACCTGCCGCCCGAACTGTGGGATTTCCTCAAGCGCCACAAATTCTTCGGCATGATCATCCCGAAGAGCTTTGGCGGGCTGGGTTTTTCGGCGCACGCCCATTCGGTGGTGCTGCAGAAGCTGGCCGGCGTGTCGCCCACCTTGTCGTCCACCGTCGCCGTGCCGAACTCGCTGGGCCCGGCCGAACTCTTGCTGCACTACGGCACCGAAGCGCAGAAGCAGCACTATCTGCCGCGGCTGGCCGACGGCCGCGAGATCCCCTGCTTCGGCCTGACCAATCCCTACGCCGGTTCCGACGCCACCTCGATCCCGGACTTCGGCATCGTCACGCGGCAGATGGTCGATGGCGTGGAAACCCTCGGCATCCGCCTCAACTTCGAGAAGCGCTACATCACGCTGGCCCCAGTGGCCTCGGTGATCGGCCTCGCCTTCCGCCTGTATGACCCCGAGCACCTGCTCGGCGAGCGCGAGGACATCGGCATCTCGCTGGCGCTGATCCCGCGCAACACGCCGGGTCTGGGCATCGGTCGTCGCCATCTGCCGCTGAATGTGCCCTTCCAGAACGGCCCGATCACCGGCAAGGACGTGTTCGTTCCACTGGATTGCCTGATCGGCGGTCCGGCCTATGCCGGCCAGGGCTGGCGCATGCTGGTCGAATGCCTGTCGGTGGGCCGCTCGATTTCGCTGCCTTCCAGCGCCAGTGGCGGCGTGCGTCTGGCGGCACTGGCGACCGGCGCCTATGCGCGCATCCGCAAACAGTTCGGCATGTCCATCGGCCGCTTCGAAGGCGTGGAAGAAGCGCTCGCACGAGTGGGCGGCCTCAGCTACGCAATCAGTGCCCTGGCACAACAGACCGCAGCGGCGGTGGATCAGGGCGAGAAGCCCGCGGTGCCCTCGGCCATCGCCAAGTACCACGCCACTGAACTCGGTCGGCAGGTGATCCAGGACGCGATGGACATTCACGGCGGCAAGGGCGTGATCCTGGGCCCGCTGAACTATCTGGGCCGCGCCTGGCAGGGCGCCCCGATCAGCATCACCGTGGAAGGCGCCAACATCCTGACCCGCAACATGATCATCTTCGGTCAGGGCGCGGTGCGCTGCCATCCCTATGTGCTGAAGCTGATGCAGGCGGCGGCCATTGCCGATCCGGAACGCCGCGGCGTCGAGTTCGACAAGGTCCTGTTCAGCCATGTGGGCTTCGCGGTGTCCAATGCCTGCCGCGCCTTCCTCTACGGACTGACCCACAGTCGCATCGGCACAGCCTCGGGCGACCGCTACACGCAGCGCTTCTACCGAAAGCTCTCGCGCTACAGCGCCGCGCTGGCGCTGGTGGCAGACACCTCGATGCTGCTGCTCGGCGGCAAGCTCAAGCAGAAGGAGCGCATCTCGGCGCGCCTGGGCGATGTGCTGAGCCAGCTCTACATCGCGTCGGCCATGCTCAAGCGCTTTGAAGACCAGGGCCGCCCGGAACTGGATCGCCCGCTGCTGGCCTGGGCCATGCACGATTGCGTGTACAAGATGCAGCAGGCGCTGGATGGCGTGCTGCGCAACTTCCCGATCCGTCCGGCGGCCTGGTTGCTGCGCGCCCTGGTGTTCCCGATCGGCCGCCTGGAGAACGCGCCGGGCGATCGCCTGAGCCGCCGCGTCGCCACCTTGCTGATGTATCCCAACGAGGCGCGCGATCGTCTCGGCGAACACTGCTTCCTGACGCCCACGCCGCAGCACCCGGTGGGCCGGATGAACGCCGCGCTGGCAGCGATCATCGAAGCCGAACCGGTGGAGCGCAAACTCGCCAAGGCCTTGAAGAGCGGCGCCATCAAGGCGCAAGGCGCAGATGGCCAGCTCGAAGAAGCCGTGCGTGCCGGCATCCTCAGTGCCGCAGAGCGCGACCTTCTGCTGCGCACCCGCGAAGCCACCCTGGATGTGATCAGCGTGGATGATTTCGACACCGCCGACCTGGTGGCCGGCCGTGGCCGCGAAGTGCGCAATGGGCGCGCCGTGGCGGAGGCCGCCTGATGGCCTCGCAAGCATTGGCCTTGTTCCGGCGCTTCGGCGGCAGTGCCGCCGGGCGCTGGTTGTTTTCCCGCCTGGTCGCCTTCAAGGCGCCCTACTTCCGTTCGATCAAGCCCACCATCGATGTGCTCGAACCCGGCCGTTGCGAGGCGCGCATCCCGCATCGCTGGACCGTGCAGAACCACATCGGCACCGTGCATGCCATCGCTCTGTGCAATCTGGCCGAGCTGACCGCCGGCCTCATTGCCGATGCCAGCATTGCCGACAGCGACCGCTGGATTCCGAAAGGGATGACCGTGCGCTACCTGGCCAAAGCCAGTGGCGAGATGAAGGCCGTCGCACGCTGCGAAGTGCCCGGCGCGGTCAGCGCCGGCCGCGAACTGATCGTGCACGTCGAGATCACCGACCCCAAGGGCACGGTGGTGCTGGGCGGCGAGATCACCATGTGGATCACCCCGCGCAAGAAGTGAGGCGAACGCCCGCGCCGCCTTGGCGCGGGCGCCACGCTGTAACCACCGTGTTCCTGCTAGCTTCCGTGCTTTCGCCGCTGCGGATTCGGGACTCTCTTGAGCAGCCTCAATCTGAAGGATGCCCTGGCCAGTGCGCCCGCCGAACGCCGCGCCTTCGTGTGGTCGTTCCTCTACTTCTTCTGCCTGATCGCCGGCTACTACGTGCTGCGCGCGCTGCGCGAGGAAATGGGGGTGCGTTTCGGCGTCGGCCGCATCCAATGGCTGTTCACCGCCACCTTCGTCAGCATGCTGGTGCTGGTGCCGGTGTATGGCGCGCTGGTCTCGCGCTTCGCGCGGCGGCGTCTGGTGCCGATCGTGTACAGCTTCTTCGCGGTCTGCCTGATCGCCTTCCATCTGTTGCTGGAGACGCCGACCTGGGGCGCGCTTCTGGCGCCCGTGTTCTTCGTATGGCTGAGCGTCTACAACCTTTTCGTGGTGTCGATGTTCTGGAGCTTCATGGCCGATGTGTGGCTGGCCGACCAGGCCAAGCGCTTCTATGCACCGATCGCCGCGGCGGGCTCGATCGGCGGCATCGTCGGCCCCTTCCTGACCCAGTTGCTGGTCGATGACATCGGCATCGCCAATCTCTTTCTGATCAGCGCCGGCCTTCTGATCGTCTGCCTGATCTCGGTGCAGCAGTTGCTGCCGCAAGTGCGCGCCAGCGTCGCCTTGCGTGGCGAGCGCAACGCCGACGAAGCGATCGGCGGCAGTTGGTGGGCCGGGGCGCGGCTGGTGGTTTCCAGGCGGCTGCTGCTGGGAATTGCCGGGGTGATGATGCTGGGCGTGCTGGTCGGCACCCTGCTGTATGTGCAGCAGCTCAAGATTGTCGACAGCATGGGCTGGACTTCCGAGCAGCGCGTCGCCTTCTTCTCACGGCTGGATCTGGCGGTAAACCTGCTGGCACTGCTGGTGCAGGTCTTCATCGCGCGCTGGGTGAGCGTCCGCTACGGCACCGCGATCGCCCTGCTGGTGCCGGCCACGCTGATGATCCTCGGCATGCTCTCGCTGGCCTTCCTGCCGATCTGGGCCGTGCTCACCACAGTCCAGGTGGCCAGCCGCGCCGGCCGCTTCTCGATGCTGGAACCCGGCATCGCCAGCCTCTACACCATGGTCGACAGCGAAACCCGCTACAAGGCCAAGAGCTTCATCGATACCGTGGTCTACCGCGGCTCGGATGCTGGCTCGGCCTGGCTCAGCCGCGCGCTCACCGATCTTGGCGCCGCGCTGTCGAACATCGCCTGGATCGGTGTCGCCGCCGCCGCCTCCCTAGCCCTGCTGGTCCGCTATCTCGGCCGCCGCCACGAAGCCGCCATCCGCGACTCGCGAACGTCGCTGTAGGGGCGGCTCAGCCCGGTCGCTGCGTGTAGGCGCTGAAATCGAACTGGAAGTCGGTACCGGCTGGGCCGATGAGATCGCTTTCGGCGTAGTCCACGCCTTGCGCTTGCAGCACTTCCAGCTGCTCGCGCGCGTCGACGCCGCAGGCGACGATGGTGGCCCCGGTTTCGTGGGCGCGGCGGGCCATCGACACCATCAGCTCGCTGGCGCGCTCGCCGGCGGCGGCAGCGGTCGAGAGTTCGGGCGAGAGCTTGTAGAAGTCGCAGCCAGTGCCCTTGATGCGCGGCACCAAGGCCATGTCGCGGCCCAGATCGCGCAAGCCCATGCGCACGCCGAGCGGCTTGAGCGCGTGGACCAGGCTGATGAAGGATTCCAGGCCATCGCCCAGCACACTGGCCGGAAACACCAGGCCCAGGCCGGTGCCGGAGAGTCGCTTGGCGCGCAGTTCGTTTTCCACCCAGGCGGCGAAGCTGCCATCACGCAATGGCGCTTCGGACAGATCGACGATCAGACGCAACTGGCGTCCGCGCTGCAATTGCTCGGCGCGCAGGGCCAGCGTATCGCCGACCAGCAGGCGATCGAGCTGCAACAGATGCCCGGCTTGCCGCGCCGCCGGCCACAGATCGCCGAGGCCCACGCTGGCATGCTCGTCGCCGCCTACGCGCCATGCCGGCTCCATCATGAACTGCCCGCCGATGCGGCCGCGCAGCGGAATCCACGGACGGCCGCGGCGCAGCAGGTCGTCGCGCAGACTGGGGCCGAGCACGATGGCGCGCACCTGCGCGTCGCGCTCGGCGGGCAGCAAACTGGCTGTGCGCGACTCGTACCACATGGTGCGGTTGCCGCCCACGTGCTGCGCGGCAAAGGCGGCAGCCTCGGCGTTCTGCACCGCACGATCGGCGGTGTCCACATCGAAACTGGCCAGTCCAAGGCTGGCGCGCAGGCTGATCTCGCGATCACCCGCACGAATCTGGCGCCGCGCCAGCGCCTCGCGAATGGTCTCTGCGGTGGCCATCGCGTCCACACGCTGGGCACGCCGCAGCAGCACCAGATAACGCGAATCCTGATAGCTGGCCGGCAGGTCCTCGGGACGCAGACTTTCACGCAGCGTCTGGCCGATGACGCTGTCCAGGCGATTCAAGCCGGACATGCCGAGGTGCTTGCGCAAGGACTCGGCCTCGTCCAGCGCGAGATAGAGCACGGCCACATTGCTCTGACCGTGAGCAGCTTCCGCGCGTTCGATGAACTCGCGCCGCGAATACAAGCCGGAACTGTCGTCGCGACCGCTGGCACGGCGCGGCACGAAACGCCGCGCGCGCTTGATGCGCGAGTCGATCACGCTGAGCAGGTGGCGCGGCTTGATCGGCTTGAGCAGGTACTCATCGGCGCCGCCGGCTATCGCCTGCTCGCGCACGGCCAGTTCCTTGGAGCTGGCGATCAGCACGATCGGCAAGTCGGCAGTGTTGGGGTTGTCGCGGATGCCGTACAGCAGGCGCATCGACTCGGCGCCACGCATATCGGCGTCGATCACTGCGATCTGCGGCTTGAACTCGCCCAAGGCCTCGATGGCTTCGGGCGCACTCAGACACAGTCGCACGATGTACCCGGCATCCTTCAGCCAGCCGGCAGACTCGAGGCCATGTTCGCGCTCCTGATCCACCACCAGCACGCGCGTGCCGCGTGCATGCGCCTGCTGCTCGGCGGTGAGGTTGGCGATCACCGCGAGCGGATCGATCGGTGCTTCGAAGTACTCCACGCCCTGGCGCAGGGCCACCAGCCGGCGCCCCAGATCCTTGCGCGGCGCCACCACGGCAATCCGCGGATCCTTGTGCCGCTCACCGAGATCGCCCTTGGCAGTCAGCAGCAGACGCAGGCTGGGCACGGCATTGGCAAAGCTGGCGGCAATCACCAGCGCACGCGGCACCACCTCGGCGATGCTGCGCTTGGCATCGTCCAGTCCGCGATAGCGCTGCGCGCGATAGCCCTGTTCGGCCAGCACCTGGGCCAGCTCGGCGCCGAGTTCTTCATCGCTGCCGAGGATGCCCAGCAGTTGACCGTCGAACAGGCGCGCGGCCTGGATCGCGGCCTTGGCGCTGGGCACGGCGGGCAGCGCAACTTCGGCGGGCGCAGCTGCCGTCACCGGCGTGGCCGCACCCAGCACTTCCAGCGCCAGCGCGGTGCTCGCCAAGGTGCTGACCAAGGCCGACAGCGTGCGCAACTGATCGGGGTTGGGCGTCAAGGCGGTTTCGACGAAGGCGCGAACGAAGGTCTCCAGTTCGCCTGCTTTGCGGGTCAGCGACAGGCGCAGGCGCTCACAGGCGCGCACCATCTGCTTGGCCGCCAGTTGCAAGCCTCGGCCATGCGCCGCGCTCCAGCGATCCTGCTGCAAGTACTGCCAAGCCTGCAGCAAAGCCATGGCGTGCTGGCGCAATTCTTCATGCGCCCGCCTGAGATGCGGATCTTCGGCTGCATTGCTTGTGACGGCTGCCTGGCTCACAGCCACCCCCTTGGTGTCTACAAAGCCGCTTGGACGCGAAGTTTGCCGTGACAGCATCGCCTCGTTGTGTGCGCTTCGTCGAGTCTTGGAATCATCCTTGCACATCGCTTGGCTTGCCGCGCCGTCCTGTCCCTCCTAAGCTCGGCGCCGCCACCCGCGATGACTGCCCATGAATCGAGCCAAGAAGTACCTTGATCGCCAGCGCAAGACCCAACCTTGGTGGGCAATCCTCGCCACCGGCTTGTTCCTGTTCTTTCTGGCCTACAACCTGCTGGTACTCGGTGCGCTGGCCCAGCATCCCGTGGTGGGCGAGCCCTTGCGGCGCATGGCCGAATCGGAAGCCTGGATCACCGCCAGCTACATGAGTGCCGGCAAGCACCTGCCCGCGCCCGGCGCCCTGGGCGGATGGGCGCAAGCCGAGGCCGACGCCATCGCCGGTGGCATCGCCAGTCGGATCACCAGCTACCCGCCGGGTGCCATCGCCACCTTGTTCGGCGAGCCAGCAAGTGACGCGCAGGGGCACTGGCAGTGGTGCTACCGCGGCGCTCAGATCTCTCTGCTGGCGGCCATCATCCTGTGGGTGTTCAGCGCGCGCAGCGTGCATCTGATCGCGAATCGGCGCGGCTAGACCGTCTCTGGGTCATCCAAATGACCTAAAGCTATGCGTTTATGAGTGCGACTTGTGCTGCGCTGCAGCATGACGCTGGACGTCACTTCTTGGCCTAAACCGCGCATGAACAAGCCATTGTGAGGCTGTTCAGTTTCCTAGTCTGGTCGTCACGGTGCCTCGCCTGCTGCGATGCAGCATAAGTGCAGGGAATTTCGTGTGAGCAAGGCGTTGACCCGGCCTTGGCAGCCTCACTAGTTTTCGCCGGCCCTTACGGCCTGCCCGCCCGATCCAAGCTCGACTTGGGGCTGCGGAAGGCACCGCAGGGTACGGGAGGACGAGCCGCGACGCGGCTCACTTTTTGAACAACGACTTTCTGGGGGTCGTACACCAATGAGCAAACTGCTGCGCAAGTCGACGATGTCGGTGGCACTGTTCGCGGGTCTGTTGGCCGTGGGGACGGCTTACGGTCAAGCGAATGACCGTGGCGATACGGGTGGTTCGGCCGGCGTGACGCCTGTCGAGACCGTGAATGCCGGGGCTCTGGCGGATTCGTTCCAATACGACGAGATCATCGTCGGCTATCGCGAAGTGAATGGTCGCGCCGCGGACATGCGCGAGGTGTACGCCGATCTGGATCGCGTGGCTGCCGCCACCGGCGTCACGCTGAGCCTGGAACGCACCTTGGCGACGGGCGGCCAACTGGTCCGTCTCGGCCGTTCGCTGGATGACAACGCGCTGATCGGTCTGATGAATGCGCTGGCCAGCAACAAGAACGTGGCCTACGTCGAACCGAATCAGATCATGTCGGCCTTCCTGACGCCGAATGACAGCAGCTACAGCCAGATGTGGCACTACTTCGAAGCCGCTGGTGGCGCCAATCTGCCGACCGCCTGGGACACCGCGACCGGCACCGGCGTGGTGGTGGCTGTGCTCGACACCGGCATTGCCAACCACACCGATCTGAATGCCAACGTGGTGGCCGGCTATGACTTCGTCAGCAACGCCACCAATGCGCGTGACGGCAATGGTCGCGACTCCAACCCGGCCGACCAGGGTGACTGGGTGACGGCGGGTCAGTGCTACTCCGGTTCGCCGGCCTCCAACTCGAGCTGGCACGGCACGCACGTCGCCGGCACGATCGCGGCGGTGACCAACAACGCCGCCGGCATCGCTGGCGTGGCCTTCAACGCCAAGGTTCAGCCGGTTCGCGTGCTCGCGGCCTGCGGTGGCACGCTGGCCGACATCGCCGACGCCATCGTGTGGTCCTCGGGCGGCACGGTGAGCGGCATTCCCGCCAACCCGACGCCGGCCAAGGTCATCAACATGAGCCTGGGCGGCAGCAGCGCCACCTGCCCCAGCACCTACCAGACGGCCATCAATACGGCGGTCAGCCGCGGCACCACGGTGGTGGTGGCAGCCGGCAACTCCAACGTCAATGCCTCGGGCGCCACGCCGGCGAACTGCTCTGGCGTGATCAACGTGGCGGCGACCAACCGTTCCGGTGGCAAGGCTTATTACTCGAACTTCGGCACCAACGTCGACGTGGCGGCGCCCGGCGGCGACGTGCGCTCGGCTGCCACCAACGGCGTGCTGTCGACCTTGAATGCGGGTACCACGACGCCGGGTGCGCAGAGCTACGCCTGGTATCAGGGCACCTCGATGGCCACCCCGCACGTGGCCGGTCTGGCAGCGCTGATCCTCAGCCGTTCGGCGACGCAGACGCCGACTCAGGTCGAGACACTGATCAAGAACAACGCGCGCGCCTTCCCGGTGACGTGCTCGGGCTGCGGCACCGGCATCATCAACGCCGCGGCCACGGTCGCAGCGGTGGGTGGCGGCGGTGGTGGCGGTGGTGGTGGTGGCACCAGCTTCTTCGAGAACACCACGGACGTGCAGATCCGCGACCTGATGACGGTGGAAAGCACCATCAATGTGACTGGCCGCACCGGCAATGCGCCGAGCACCTTGCGTGTGGGTGTGACCATCTACCACACCTATCGCGGCGACCTGCAGATCGATCTGGTCGCGCCGAATGGCACCAGCTTCCGCCTGAAGAACATCAGCAGCTCGGACAGTGCTGACAACGTGATCGCCACCTACACGGTCAACGCTTCGGCGGTGGTGGCGAATGGCACGTGGCGCCTGCGGGTGCGCGATGCCTACTCCGGTGACACTGGCTACATCGATCGCTGGAGCCTGCAGTTCTGATTGCCCCTGGGGAGGGGTTTGTTGGGGAGGAGGCAAGGGCGCGGGCAACCGCGCCCTTGCTGTTTTTGGGGGACTGAGGTGTGGCGGTGAAAGTGTGTTTGAGTAGTAAGTGGTAAGTGATAAGTGGTAAGTGGTAGGTGCCCCTGTAGGAGCGCCCTTGGGCGCGATTGGCTTTAGCCTCGATCTGAACCTTGATCGCGCGCCAGCGCGTTCCTGCAACAGCTGGCACCGCGCGTTGTCGTCATTCGCGCGAAAGAGGGAATCCAGCCTTGGCTGTGTTCGGACGGATCTGCGGACGCGTTTGGCGCCGCAGGAGGGGCTCCCTCCCAGTCACGGGATCCCCGAGTCCCCGAGTCCCCGAGTCCCGAGTCCCGAGTCCCGAGTCCCGAGTCCCGAGTCCCCTACACACCCTCGAACCGATTGGCGTCGCGGTTCTTGCGCACCTTGCGGGGATCCCAGACGCGGCCGTTCATGGCGATGTAGACGCCGGGACTCAGGCTTTGCACGGCGCCCACGGCACAGCCGATGTTGAACACGGCGTCGGAGTTCTGGAAGCGCGCAGGGTTGAGCGCGCCGGTGAGCACGATGGTCTTGTCCGCAATGCTGGCCAGCACCGCGGCGGTTTCGATCATTGTGTCGGTGCCGTGTGT